>RCUN01000007.1_pt1 | contig 350950 bp, 303 predicted proteins | sample 2166181 | NCBI WGS metagenome assembly RCUN01 (sample SAMN09932603, study PRJNA488358) | compost metagenome | feature: garden; material: soil; isolation source: compost soil in crotononitrile-enriched culture | place: Germany: Experimental Botanical Garden Goettingen | collected 2016-01-27 | reverse complement strand
AATGGCTGGGGTACTAGGATTCGAACCTAGGGATGGCGAGATCAAAACCCGCTGCCTTACCGCTTGGCGATACCCCAACTGAATGATTAATGGTGGCTATGACGGGATTCGAACCTGTGACCCTCGCATTATGAGTGCGATGCTCTAACCAACTGAGCTACATAGCCAACCGTGCTTCCAGTGAGTCGTTGCCTCGTCACTGTGCGGCCGGAATTATGCGTATCTGGCTCTGGGGCGTCAACCCTTTTTTTGCCAGAAAAACCGAATTTGGGTGCGTTTGGCGAGTTATTGGACGCTGTCGCGCAAAAGCCCAACAATCTGGTTTTTTTTGCGACATTTGGCAGCAGATCCGCAACCTGTGCCCATAACAAAGAGGCCAGCAAATGCTGGCCTCTCATGGGGTTAGACGTTGAACAGGAAGTTCATGATATCGCCATCCTTGACGATGTAGTCTTTCCCTTCGGCGCGCATCTTGCCCGCTTCCTTGGCGCCTTGCTCACCCTTGTAGGTGATAAAGTCGTCGAAGGCGATGGTCTGGGCGCGAATAAAGCCTTTTTCAAAGTCGGTGTGGATCTTGCCCGCCGCCTGCGGGGCGGTGGCACCGACCGGAATGGTCCAGGCGCGCACTTCCTTCACCCCGGCGGTGAAGTAGGTCTGCAGGTTCAGCAGTTCGTAACCTGAGCGGATCACCCGGTTCAGACCCGGCTCTTCGATCCCCAGATCGGCCATGAACTCGGCGCGGTCGGCGTCGTCCAGCTCGGCGATGTCCGCCTCGATGGCGCAGCAGACCACGACCACAACGGCGTTCTCGGCGGCGGCGATTTCACGCACCTTGTCGAGGAAGGGGTTGTTGTCGAAGCCATCTTCCGCCACGTTGGCGATGTACATGGTGGGCTTCAAGGTCAGGAAGTTGAGGTGGCTGACGGCCGCCAGCTCTTCCTTGTCCAGCTTCATGCCGCGGATCATCTGGCCGTTTTCCAGGGCAACCCGAATCTTTTCCAGGGTTTCCACTTCCAGCTTGGCATCCTTGTCGCCGCCCTTGGCGCGCTTGGACTGACGGTGGATGGCGCGCTCGCAGGCGTCCAGGTCCGACAGGGCCAATTCGGTATTGATCACCTCGATATCATCGGCCGGGGAGACCTTGCCCGCCACGTGGATGATGTTCTCGTCCTCGAAGCAGCGCACCACGTGACCTATGGCTTCGGTCTCGCGGATGTTGGCCAGGAACTGGTTGCCCAGACCCTCGCCCTTGGAGGCGCCGGCCACCAGGCCGGCGATGTCCACGAACTCCATGGTGGTCGGCACCACGCGCTGGGGGTTGATGATGGCCGCCAGCTGATCGAGGCGGGGATCCGGCATGGGGACCACACCCGTGTTCGGCTCAATGGTGCAGAACGGGAAGTTGGCGGCTTCGATGCCGGCCTTGGTCAGCGCATTGAACAGGGTGGATTTGCCTACATTGGGCAGGCCCACGATACCGCATTTAAAACCCATGAATTGTTACCTTACGTGATGGATGCTGTGAGGGGGCCACGCGGGCAGCCCTGTCATATTGTGCGAGCCTGACCCAGGTCAGGCATCTGTATTCAGACTTTCTCGGCCTTGAAGCTGTGCAGCCGGTTCATGGCCTTGGTCATGTCCTGCTTGAACAGGATGTCGGTGGCGCGCAAAGACTCATCCAGTGCGGCCTCGATCAGGCTCTGTTCACTGCTGGGCGCCTTGGTCAGCACGAAGCCGGCGACCAGCTCCTTGGCACCGGGATGACCGATCCCGAGGCGCAGCCGGAAGAAGTTATTGTTGTTGCCCATCCTGGCGATGATGTCCTTGAGGCCGTTGTGGCCGCCGTGGCCACCGCCCTGCTTGAATTTGGCGATGCCGGGAGGCAGGTCCAGTTCGTCGTGGGCCACCAGTATCTCTTCGGGGACTATCTGGTAGAAGCGGGCCAGGGCCGCCACCGCCTTGCCGGAGAGGTTCATGTAGGTGTTCGGGATGAGCAGCCGCACATCCTGCCCCTCCACCAGGATGCGGGCGGTGTGGCCGAAGAACTTGGGCTCTTCGCGCAGGCTGACATTGTGCCAGCGGGCTAGCTGCTCCACATACCAGGCTCCCGCATTGTGGCGGGTCTTGGCGTATTCGGGGCCGGGATTACCCAGCCCGACAATCAGTTTGATTTGATGCGTCACGCTTGATGTCTTCACTCGCTGCTTGCACTACTGGTTGCCATAAACAGAGGGTCCAGGGCAATGGGACGCAATATTCTAGCCGCCGACTGGCGATCACTCAACCAAAGCTCGGCAAGCCGGGGGGAATAACCCGGGAACCGGGTGTCAACGGCCGCAAAAAACGGGCCTCGCCCCGGCCCGTTTTGGCGCAGCGGCTCAAGGGGCGTCGGCTTGACCGGCACGCAGCAGGGTCACCGTCTCCTCGGTCAGTGCGGTCACCAGGGGGCGGGCATAGCGCACATAGTCCACGAACGAGGCCGCGTCTGTGCCGCAATCCACGTTGGCAGCCTTGCAGTTGAGGGCCTTGCCCGGCCCATAGACGGCGCCGAGCTGCTCGCCGCGCTTTGCCACTGCCAGCACCGGGAAGGCGGTCAGCTGGCCCGCCACCCAGGCGAGATCCACGCGCTCGGCACTCTGGCTCTCGGCACTCTGGCGCTGCGCCCGTGCCAGGGCCTGCCAGCCGTCGTTGCCGTTGGCGCTGTAGGCGTTGGTCACCACCCGGTAGCGCCGTCCATTCGCCAGATCCTGCCACTGACCCTCGGCCGTCTGCCACTGCAGCCGGGTCAGGTGGCCCGCCTTGCCAGCTTCGGTCTCCTTGAAGGTGTAACGCAGATGGCCGCCATAGGGGAACTTGCCCGCATGAGCGCTGGCGGGCAGGGTGGCCGTGATGGTCTCGGTCAGCAGGGCCCGCACCTCGGCGCCGGAGAGGGTCAGCACGCTGAGCGGGTTCTTGAACGGCAGCAGGCTGAGGGATGCCTCCCCCTGTCGCAGTTCACCGGCGGGCAAGTCGGCGCGTACGCCTCCCACCGCCAGCAGGGCGAAGTCGACAGGGCCGCCGGTCAGGGCCTGCACCTGCGGGGTGTTGGCCCAAAAATATTGGCCTTCCGCCACCAGGGGCGCGACGTCGGAACCGTGGCTGTCGCTGCCGTTGTCGCCTGGGCGGCGGGCATTTTGCAACGGCGCGGGAAGGGTGCCGATGACGGGGCCATAGGCCTGCTCCAGCGCCGGTTTGTAGTGGCTGTCGATGATGCCGCGCAGGCGCGGATCTTCATCCACCGTCACCAGGTTGGGCTGGGCGTCGATGAACTTGCCGGCCTGCTGGCTGCGAGTCTTGTCCAGCCTCTGCTGGCGGGCCGGATCGGCGAAGAAGTCGCGGCTGGCCAGCAGCTGGTTCTGACCCTTGCAGGCGATGACCCGGCCCTGGGCGTCGAAGCTGACCCGGGCCAGACCGATGGCCTGGGCGTAGGATCCCGCCTGCACCACGCAGGTCAGGCCCACGCCGTCCGGATTGGTGACCAGCGCCGCGTATTCCCCCGTCTTGCCCCAGCCGACGTTGCTAAAGTCACCGAGCAGGCTGTGGGAGTGGCCGCCGACTATGGCATCGAGGCCGTTCACCTTGGCCGCCAGCGCCAGATCCCGGGCGTTGCCGATGTGGGTGAGCGCGACTATCCGGTTGATCCCCCTGGCCTGCAGCAGGTCGACCGTGGCCTGGGCCGAGGCCACCTCCTTGGCAAAGCGCAGCTTGCCGACGTTGGGGGAGATGTTGGCCATGTCCTCCAGCACCAGCCCGATGACGGCGACCAGCTGCTTGTCTGCGGGCAGGTGGGCGAGATCGGTGACCGGGCTCTTCTGGTTGCCATCGAAGGCATAGACCACGAAGGGCTTGAGGTTGCTGGCCTGGCTCAGATCCGGGTCGTCGCGGCTGTCCAGGTTGGCAGCCAGCACCGGGAAGTTCACCCCCTGGATGAAGCGGGCCAGCTTCTGGTTGTCGAGATCGAACTCGTGGTTGCCAAGGGCCATGGCATCGAAGCCGAACTGGCTCAGCAGCTCGGCATTGGCCATCCCCTCGTTGAGCTTGAAGTAGCCGCTGCCCTGCCAGGCGTCGCCCCCGTGCAGCAGCAACAGCGGCTGGTTCTTGGCGAGTGCCTCGGCCTGGTAGGCTTTGGTCATGGTGAGCAGGCGGGGATAGCCGCCGAGGTGGGTGTAGAGGGTGTCGGTTTCCCCCTGCTTGCCGAAGAGGGGCCCCTTCAGCTCGGCGTTGACCGGGTCGAACTGGGAGTGGGTGTCGTTCATGTGTGCCAGGGTCAGGGTGAAGGGCGGATCCTGCTGGCCGGTCAGGCAGGCAGAGAGCAGGGCGCACAGCGGGAGGAGAGTGAGGAGACGCAAGCACTTCATGGGGACATCCTTTACCTGCGGGGGCAGGGCATTACTTTGGCCAGGCTTGAAAAAACAAAAACCGCCAGTTGGCGGTTTTTGTCACAACGGGGTCTATCAATGCTCAAACATGGCAGAGATGGACTCTTCGTTGCTGATACGACGGATGGCTTCGGCCAGCACGGAGGAGAGCGTCAGCTGCTTGACCTTGCCGATCGCCTTCATCTCCGCGGTGAGCGGGATGGAGTCGGTGATGATCAGCTCGTCGATGACCGAGTTCTTGATGTTTTCCACGGCGGTGCCGGAGAAGACCGGGTGGGTCGCATAGGCGAATACACGCTTGGCGCCACGCTCTTTCAACGCTTCGGCCGCCTTGCACAGGGTGCCACCGGTGTCGATCATGTCGTCGACGATGACGCAGTCACGGCCAGCCACGTCGCCGATCAGGTGCATGACCTGGGAGACGTTCGGGCGGGGACGACGCTTGTCGATGATGGCGATGTCGGTGTCGTCCAGCAGCTTGGCGATGGCACGGGCACGGACCACGCCGCCGATGTCCGGCGATACGACAACAGGAGACTCGAGGTTCTTGGACAGCATGTCTTCCAGCAACACAGGGCTGCCGAACACGTTGTCTACGGGGACATCGAAGAAGCCCTGGATCTGCTCGGCATGCAGGTCAACGGTCAGCACGCGATCCACACCCACGCTGGAGAGGAAGTCGGCGACTACCTTGGCGGTGATGGGCACACGGGCGGAGCGGACGCGGCGGTCCTGACGGGCATAACCAAAGTAGGGAATAACGGCAGTGATACGGCCAGCTGAAGCACGACGCAGTGCATCCACCATGACGATCAATTCCATCAAATTGTCGTTGGTCGGGGCACAGGTGGATTGAATGATGAAGATATCGCCACCGCGTACATTCTCATTGATCTGTACGCTGATCTCGCCGTCGCTAAAGCGACCTACGGCAGCATTGCCGAGTTTGATAAACAGGCGATCTGCGATCTTCTGGGCTAGTTCCGGCGTTGCGTTACCAGCAAACAGCTTCATGTCAGGCACGGTTTGAAACCTCGGGGTTGCATCCAGTATGTGGGGAGTCTGATTCAGACCCGTATCGTTTGGGGGCAAACGATTTATCAAGATAACGGACAAGGTCTCTGGACGTTCATGGTGGCACCAGATTACCCGGCTGGACAGCAGAACGTCCACCTTAGCGCCATCACGTCAGATTGGCTGGGGTACTAGGATTCGAACCTAGGAATGGCGAGATCAAAACCCGCTGCCTTACCGCTTGGCGATACCCCAATCACTGACTTGTTGCAAAGTGACGAAGAGTGGTGATATGTTCTCGCCCTTGGCGACAAACCCATCCCAGCCTTCCGGCACCCTTGCCAACACCTTCCGAGCAGCCACTTCGTCTTCAAATTGAGCAAAGACGCAGGCGCCAGTGCCCGTCATTCTTGACGGCGCGTATTCTAGCAACCAGCCGAGCGCATTGGCAACCTCGGGGTGGCGCTTTTTCACCAGCAATTCGCAATCGTTTTTCCACACCCCTTCCAGCAGGTTGTGCAATGTCATCCTGGGGGTGTTGCGAGGCAGCTCGGGATCCTGAAAAACCGCCGCCGTTGCCACATGGCAATCGGGTTTGAGCACCAGATACCAGGCGCTCGGCACCTCGACCGGTTGCAGCTTCTCGCCAACCCCTTCCGCAAACGCGGCCCGGCCGCGCACGAACACAGGCACGTCTGCCCCTAGCTGCACGCCGAGCTGCGCCAGCTCGTCTTCGCCAAGCCCCGCCTGCCAGAGATGATTCAGGGCCACCAGCGTCGTGGCGGCGTCAGACGAGCCGCCGCCGATGCCGCCCCCCATGGGTAACACCTTCTCCAGCCGGATATGGGCCCCCATCGGGCTTGGCAGCCTCCCCTGCAACAGGCGGGCGGCACGGATGATGAGGTTCTGTTCATCTGGCACGCCGGGGATGGCCGGGCTCAGGGTGAGCAGGTCGGTATCGGCGAGCGGCTCGAATTCCAGCCAGTCGCCGTGATCGAGGAAGATGAACAGGGTCTGCAGCTCGTGATAGCCGTCGGGACGGCGGCCGTTGACGTGCAGGAAGAGGTTGAGCTTGGCCGGCGCCGGCCAGCGGATCGGCGCCTGCCGGATGGTATCCTGCATCATGGCGCCAGGGTCCATTGGTTGATCTGCAACTTGAGGCGGCTGCCCTGGCCGGTCATGGTCAGCAGGTGGGGCAGCCGGTAGTTGTCCTGATCCCGGTAGTCCCCATAGACGATCTGCCACTGGCCGTCGCGCACCGAGGCCAGGCTGGCGTCGGGGTTGAGCTCGAATTCGGCCTGGCCCGGCAGCCCCTTGATCCAGTCCGGCAGCCCGGTGACCGGAATATTCCAGCCGGTGAGTTGATAGACGAGTGCCTCGGCATCCTGGCTCTGGTGCACCTTGCCCTCGTTGTCGGTCAGGGTGATCTCACCCTTGCTGCGGGAGAGCTCCAGGATATGGGTGCCGATGAGGCTGGTAAGGTTGAGGCGATAGTCATCGCCGTTCTGCTGCCAGTTGAGGCGGGCGCTGCCCTTTTGGCGTGCTGTGATGATGGCCATCTTGCCCGACAGTTCCCAGTGGGTTAGCTGTTCGAGACGGGCCCGTTCCTGCTGCCAGTTGACCTGATCCCGCTGGGGTTGAGTGGTGGTACAGCCAGCCAGTGCCAGCAGGCAGGCGAGGGAGAAGATACGCAAGAACAAGGTCGTGCTCCGGATAAGAGGTTTGCCACAGTATAAGGGGCGGCCGTATCGCTTTTAAAGACTTACCCTTTCTCGTACAATTGTCGGCCTTCATACCCTGTGCACGAAACGATCATCACCCACCCATGAGTCTGCTTGCCCTCGGAATCAACCACAACACCGCCAGTGTCGCCTTGCGGGAACGGGTCGCATTTGGCCCGGACTGCATCGATCGCGCCTTGCGTGAGCTGGTGGAGCAGCCCGGCGTCAGCGAGGCGGTGATCGTCTCCACCTGCAATCGCACCGAGCTTTACTGCAGCCTGGAACAAGGGCAGGGGGAGCAGGTGCTGAGCTGGTTGCAGCGGTTCCACGCGCTGGAGGCGAGCGAGGTGCTCTCCGCCATCTACCGCCACCAGGACGAGGAGGCGGTGCGCCACCTGATGCGGGTGGCCTGCGGGCTCGACTCCCTGGTGCTGGGCGAGCCGCAGATCCTGGGGCAGATCAAGCAGTCCTACGCCCACGCCCAGCAGGCGGAAGCGGTGAAGGGCTCGCTGGAGCGTCTGTTCCAGAAATCCTTCTCGGTGGCGAAACGGGTGCGCACCGACACCGAGATCGGCGCCAGCGCGGTGTCGGTGGCCTTCGCCGCCGTCAGCCTGGGGAAACGCATCTTCTCCGATCTCTCCCAGACCAAGGTGCTGCTGGTGGGGGCGGGCGAGACCATCGAGCTGGTGGCCCGCCACCTGCGCGAGCAGAACGTCACCCAGATGATGGTGGCGAACCGCACCCTGCAGCGCGCCCAGCTGCTGGCCGAGGAGTTCGGCGCCCAGGTGATGACGCTGGAAGAGATCCCGGACTACCTGCACGAGGCGGACATCGTCATCAGCTCCACCGCCAGCCCCCTGCCCATCATCGGCAAGGGCATGGTGGAGCGCGCGTTGAAGGCCCGCCGCTTCAAACCCATGTTCCTGGTGGACATCGCCGTGCCACGGGACATCGAAGCCGAGGTGGACGAGCTCTCCGACGCCTATCTCTACACGGTGGACGATCTGCAGGGCATCATCGAGCAGAACCTCGAGACCCGCAAGCGGGCGGCCGCCGAGGCCGAGCTCATCGTGCAGGAAGAGCGTGACGACTTCATGGGCTGGTATCGCAGCCAGCACTCTGTGGATCTCATTCGCGATTACCGCCACCAGGCCCAGCAGGTGGCGGATGAAGAGTTGCAGCGTGCCCTGCTGGCCCTGCAACAGGGCGAGAATGCCGAGCAGGCGCTCAAGGCCCTGACCCATCGCCTCACCAACAAGTTGATCCACGCACCGACCCAGGCCCTGCGCCAGGCCGCAGCTCAGGGGGACAGCCACAAGCTGTCCCAGCTGCGTCAGGTGCTGGGATTGTCACAAGAGTCATAGTTTGGGGGTGGCCAGCCGGCTGCCCCTACCTCCATCGAGAACACAAGATTTATGAACCCGTCATTGATCAGAAAGCTGGAAGGCCTCATCGAGCGCCACGAAGAAGTACAGGCCCTGCTCGGGGAGCCCGGTGTCGCCTCGGATCAGGACAGATACCGTGCTCTGACCCGGGAATATGCCCAGCTCGAAGACATAGTGCACGCCTTCCAGCGCTTCCGTCAGGCCGAGGAGAACCTCGAGACCACCAAGATGATGCTGGAAGAGGATGACGCCGACCTGCGCGAGATGGCGCAGGAGGAGCTGCCGCTCGCCAAGGCGACCTTCGAGGAGCAGGAGCAGGCGCTGCAGGTGATGCTGTTGCCGCGGGATCCCAAGGATGACAACAACTGTTATCTCGAGATCCGTGCCGGCGCCGGTGGCGACGAGGCGGCCATCTTCGCGGGGGATCTGTTCCGCATGTACTCCCGTTACGCCGAACGCCAGGGCTGGCGTGTCTCCATCGTCAGCTGCAACGACGGCGAGCACGGTGGCTACAAGGAGGTGATCGCCAAGGTGGACGGCGAGCACGTCTACGGCCGCCTCAAGTTCGAGTCCGGCGGTCACCGGGTGCAGCGGGTACCCGAGACCGAATCCCAGGGCCGGGTGCACACCTCCGCCTGTACTGTCGCCGTGCTGCCGGAAGTGCCGGAAGCCGAACAGATCGAGATTAACCCCTCCGAGCTGAAGATCGACACCTTCCGCGCCTCCGGGGCCGGTGGTCAGCACGTCAACAAGACCGACTCCGCCATCCGCATCACCCACCTGCCCACCGGGCTGGTGGTGGAGTGCCAGGATGAGCGCTCCCAGCACAAGAACCGCGCCAAGGCGATGTCTGTGCTCTCCGCCCGCCTGCAGGCGGCCGAGGACGAGCGTCACCGCGCCGCCGAGCAGAGCACTCGCCGCAACCTGGTGGGCTCAGGCGATCGCTCCGAGCGTATCCGCACCTACAACTACCCCCAGGGTCGCCTCTCCGAGCACCGCATCAACCTCACCCTCTATCGTCTGGGGGAGATCCTCGAAGGGGATCTGGATTGCGTCATCACGCCCCTGGTGCAGGAATACCAGGCGGATCAGCTCGCCTCCCTGGCCGAGAGCAACTAATGCAGATCCAGCAGGCTCGTGCCCACATCATGGCGACCCTGGCCTTTGGGGAATCCCCCCGTGCCGACGCCGATGCGCTGCTCTGCCGTCTGCTGGGTTGCCGGCGCAGCTACCTGATGACCTGGCCGGAGCGCGAGCTCGATGCCGCCCAGCAGGCCACCCTGCAAGGGTGGCTTGACCGTCGGCTGGCCGGTGAACCCATCGCCCACCTCATCGGCGAGCGGGAGTTCTGGTCGCTGCCGCTCAAGGTGAGCCCGGCCACCCTGATCCCGCGCCCCGACACCGAGGTGCTGGTGGAGCAGGCGCTGGCGCGCTTGCCGGCCGGCCCCTGCGCCCTGCTGGATCTCGGTACCGGCACCGGCGCCATCGCGCTGGCGCTCAAGTCCGAGCGACCGGATGCCGATGTATGGGCGGTGGATCGGATGCCGGACGCCGCCGCCCTGGCCCGCGCCAACAGCGCCGCCCTGGGGTTGCCCATCGCAGTGCGGGACGGTAGCTGGTTCGAGCCCCTGGCGGATGCACCGCGTTTTGCGATGATTGTCTCCAATCCGCCCTATATCGACGGGGCGGATCCCCATCTCGACGAGGGGGATGTGCGCTTCGAGCCGCGCTCCGCCCTGGTGGCGGACGAGCAGGGGCTGGCGGACATTCGCCTGATAATCGCCGGTGCCCCCGCCCATCTGTGCCCGGGGGGCTGGCTCCTGCTGGAGCACGGTTGGGAGCAGGGGGCAGCGGTGCGTCAGCTTCTGCTGCAACAGGGCTACTGCCAGGTGGAAACCGTGCGGGATTATGGGGATAACGAGCGGGTGACCCTGGGTTGTCTGGCGCCGTTATGATGACGGGCGGAACTGTCCGCCCCTGTGCAAGGAAACCATATGTATGTTGTTCTCAAACATCTGCACCTCACCCTGATTGTCGGGGCCGTGCTGATGTTCATGCTGCGCTTTTACTGGGCCCAAACCGGCTCCATTCATGCCCGTAACGGCCGGGTGCTGCAGGCCAGCGGCTGGCTCAATGGCCTGGTGGTGCTCTCCGGCGTGCTGCTCTGCATGGTGCTGGATCTCAATCCCCTCAACAACGGGATCCCCTGGCTCAGCGAGAAGCTGAGCGCCGTGCTGGCGGTGGCCTTCCTCGGCATGATGGCGCTGCGCCTGGCGCGCAGCAACAGCATCCGCTGGTTTGCCTTCCTGGGCGCCCTGGGGTGGATCTTCTTTATCGCCAAGCTGGCGGAGCAAAAGCAGGCCAACCTGTTCGGTTAGGGATGACGACGATGATACGTGTGGATGAGTGGACCGACTTCGAGGCCCACGACCTGGCCGAACTGGCGCTGTCGGTGAGCGACGAGATCCTGGGCCATGGCGGCGCGGGAGAGGCCGAGCTGGCCCGCCTCGATACCTGGCTGGACGAGGCCATAGTCGAAGGGGACTGTGACGAGGTGCGCCGTCAGCTGCTGCAGGGCTTCTACCAGACCTTAGGGTTTCGGGGCGACTGGCAGGATTATTTCTCTGCCGCCAACTGCGACCTGAACCAGGTGCTGGTGCAGCGCAAGGGCATACCGGTGAGCCTTGGCATCCTCATCATCCAGCTGGGTCGCAAGATTGGCCTGGATGTGGAGGGGATCTGCTTCCCGGGCCATTTCCTGGTGAGCTTCGCCGGTCTGGAGGGGGAGGTCTATGTGGACCCCTTCAACGGTGACGAGCTGAGCCTGCATCGCATCGAGCTGCTGCTGCGCGGTGCCCTCGGCAACCTGGCTACCTTAAGCGATGACCATCTGCAGCCTGCGGGACAGTGGGAGATCATCGAACGCCTGCTCAACGTCAACAAGGGCGCCCTGCTGCGGGAGGAGCGCATGACAGAAGCATTGCGCTGCAGCGAGCTGCTGCTGCGCATGAAGCCCGGCGATCCGCTGGAGACGCGGGATCGGGGCTTCATCTACGAGCAACTCGATTGCCCCCGCTTCGCCGCCGACGATTTTGAATACTTTATTGAACAATGCCCGGACGATCCTGTGGCCGATGTGCTGAAAACCCAGCTGGCCAGCCTGGATCTTAGCCCCAAGCCCCTCCATTGAGGGGTCTGGGGAAGCCTCTTTACTTAAGGATGCCGAGATGGAACAGAAGAATATCAAGATCAACGCGATCGACGTCGCCAACGACAAACCCTTCGTGCTGTTTGGCGGCATGAACGTGCTGGAATCCCGCGACATGGCGATGGCGGTGTGCGAGAAGTACGTGGAAGTGACCAGCAAGCTGGGCATCCCGTTCGTGTTCAAGGCGAGCTGGGACAAGGCTAACCGCTCCTCCATCCACTCCTACCGCGGTCCGGGTCTGGAAGAGGGGATGAAGATCTTCCAGGAGCTCAAGGCGACCTTCGGCATGCCGGTCATCTCGGATCTGCACGAAGTGCATCAGGCCAAGCCGGTTGCCGAGGTGGTGGATGTCATCCAGCTGCCCGCCTTCCTGGCGCGCCAGACCGATCTGGTGGAGGCCATGGCCCGCACCGGCAACGTCATCAACATCAAGAAGCCGCAGTTCCTGAGCCCGAGCCAGATGAAGAACATCACCGACAAGTTCGAGGAGTGCGGCAACGATCAGCTGATCCTGTGCGAGCGCGGTGCCAACTTCGGTTATGACAACCTGGTGGTGGACATGCTGGGGCTGGGGGTGATGAAGAAGACCACAGGTGGTTATCCGGTGATTTTCGACGTGACCCACTCCCTGCAGTGCCGCGACCCGCTGGGTGCGGCCTCAGGCGGTCGCCGTGATCAGGTGACCGAGTTGGCTCGTGCCGGCATGGCGGTCGGCCTGGCCGGTCTCTTTATCGAATCCCACCCGGATCCCAAGATCGCCCGCTGCGACGGCCCGAGCGCCCTGCCGCTGGAGAAGCTGGAAGGCTTCCTCAAGCAGATGAAGGCCATCGACGACCTCATCAAGGGCTTCGAACCGCTGGATACTTCCGTCTGATCCAGCACGCCGGTTTAGTGATGCCAGGTGCCCCGCCATGCGGGGCATTTTTATATCCAGCATGTTTTCATTGGGGTCTTAAATGCATCGCCGATCAAATACATTCAGGTTGCTGTGGTGTTAATGATGTTAAATATATTGTGTGATTGATGTCTCTTAATTGCTTCTTATAACGTGTGAAAGTGGCGCCGTTGCGATGACGAAATAGCATGACGCCAGCGAGATAAGGATATTGTCTCGTGACGGCTCCCTGCATGCCTATTTCTGCCATATGAGATGTCAATTAATTAACAGGACGTTAATCATGCACAAGAAAATATTTAGCAGCCTTTATTTCCAGGTGCTGCTCGCGATCACCCTGGGGGTATTTCTGGGACATGTCTATCCCGACCTCGGGGCTGATATGAAGCCGCTGGGTGATGGCTTCGTGAAATTAATCAAGATGATCATTGCCCCCGTTATTTTCTGCACCGTGGTGACCGGCATCGCCGGCATGGAGAGCATGAAGGCGGTGGGGAAAACCGGTGCCATCGCGCTGCTCTACTTCGAGGTGGTGAGTACCATAGCCCTGGTCATCGGGCTGAGCGTGGTCAACCTGTTGCAACCCGGGGTCGGCATGAACGTGGATCCCGCCACGCTGGATGCCAGCACCATCTCGGCCTATGCCGAACAAGCCAAGTCCCAAGGCATCATCGCCTTCCTGCTTGACGTGATCCCGGCCAGCGTGATCGGTGCCTTTGCCAGCGGCAACATTCTTCAGGTGTTGCTGTTTGCGGTGCTGTTTGGCTTCTCCCTGCATCATATCGGCGAGAAGGGGAAATTAGTCTTCAATATGATCGACAGCTTCTCCCAGGTTATTTTCGGCATCATCAACATGATCATGAAATTGGCACCGGTTGGCGCCTTTGGTGCCATGGCGTTTACCATAGGGAAATATGGTATCGGCTCGCTGGTTCAGCTCGGCCAGTTAATTGCCTGCTTCTATGTGACTTGTCTGTTATTCATCTTCATGGTGCTGGGCAGCATTGCCAGGGCAAATGGCTTCAGCATAGTGCGCTTTATTTCCTATATTCGGGAAGAGCTGCTGATCGTGCTGGGCACCTCCTCTTCCGAATCCGTATTGCCGCGCATGCTGGTGAAGATGGAGGCACTCGGCTGCAAGAAGTCGGTGGTGGGCCTGGTGATCCCGACCGGTTATTCCTTCAACCTGGATGGCACCTCCATCTACCTGACCATGGCGGCCGTCTTCATCGCCCAGGCGACCAATACGCCGCTGGATCTGTTCCAGCAGCTCACCCTGCTGGTGGTGCTGCTCATCTCCTCCAAGGGGGCGGCCGGGGTCACCGGTAGCGGCTTCATCGTGCTGGCGGCCACCATCTCGGCGGTGGGGCACCTGCCGCTCGCCGGACTGGCGCTGATCCTGGGGATAGATCGCTTCATGTCGGAGGCCCGTGCCTTGACCAACCTTATCGGTAACGGTGTGGCGACCCTGGTGGTGGCGCGCTACTGCGATCAGCTCGATGAGCAGAAGATGAACGAGGTGCTCGCCAACCCGGTCAAGGGGCTGAAGGTCGACCAGCACGGATAGCCGACAGGCGCGGTCTGCGAGGTGAGGATGGGCAGGCACTGTGGCTTGCCCATAAAAAAACGGCCCGAGTGGGCCGTTTTTCATGGTGCAGATGACCGCAGAGGCAATTACAGGCTCTGGGTGAAGGTGCGGGTGACCACATCACGCTGCTGTTCCGGGGTCAGGGCGTTGAAACGCACTGCGTAGCCGGACACGCGGATGGTGAGCTGCGGGTATTTCTCCGGATTGGCGATGGCGTCTTCCAAGGTCTCGCGGCGCAGCACGTTGACGTTCAGGTGTTGACCCCCCTCGACCACGGGTTCGGTCTGGACCGGCAGTTCACGGTATTCGAACTGGCCCAGATCGGACAGTGCGACTTCCTGATCGGCGGCGAAGCTGTCGCCCTTGGCGCAGATGCAACGAGCCTGTTGCTTCTCTTCGTCCAGCAGCCAGAAAGAGTTCAGCAGTGCGGCGTTGGCGGACTGGGTGATTTGGATGCCCTTGATCATGGTATGACTCCTCATAGGAAAGCGGATTCAACGGTAAGCACATTACCCTGATGTTTTTAAACCACCTTGGTGACGGGATGATTTAACGGGGCCTTGCCTTACACCTTTACTTCGTTGGGGTCATATATACCACGATGGTAATAATACGAAAATTGATCCAAATCAATAAAGGCGCATTTTGCGCGCGAGGAAAGGGATTAATTCATTGAGATTAATCAAAAATAGATCATTTTTATGATTTTGTAAGATATATGAATTATGCATTTTTTATTGGGTATATCTAGTAATTTAACTACATCTTTAGCCGTTATTTTCCTTACAAGGTCAGAGGTGGGTGTCTAATCAGATCAGGGTAGGGCGCCGCTGGGTGGCCAGGTGGCGTGGCCGCCAGTGAGCCGATGGCTGCGGCCATCGATCGTCATCTCGATAGACAGGGCGCCAAGGGGGGAGGCGGACACCGGGATGCATGTGCGGCCATATCTCAGAGCCGAGCCACGGTTGCGTCTTGCTGCCTGGCCCCCTATCCTGAGCCCCTTGCTGCATTCATTGAGGATATTGGGGTGTCAGAGGTAGTGGATTCACAGAGAGAGGAGACTGGCGTGCTGACCTGGAAGGATGTGATCGGCTCGGAGAAAGAGCAGGACTATTTCAAGGCAACCCTGGCGACCGTCAGGGAGGAGCGGGAAGCGGGCAAGGTCATCTATCCTCCGGCGACCGAGGTGTTCAATGCCTTCAAATTGACCGAGCTGGACAGTGTCAAGGTGGTGATCCTGGGGCAAGACCCCTATCACGGACCGGATCAGGCGCACGGCCTCTGCTTCTCCGTGCTGCCAGGGGTGCGTACGCCCCCCTCCCTGGTCAACATCTACAAGGAGATGCAGCGGGATCTGCCGGGATTTGTCACACCCAGTCACGGTTTCCTGGAATCCTGGGCAACCCAGGGGGTACTGTTGCTCAATACGGTATTGACGGTGCAGGCGGGCATGGCCCACTCCCATGCCCATCTGGGCTGGGAGACCTTCACCGACAGGGTCATAGAGCGGATCAACTCCCACTGTCAGGGGGTGGTCTTCCTGCTGTGGGGAGCTCATGCCCAGAAGAAGGGGCGCTTCATCGACCGGGCGCGTCATCATGTGCTGACGGCCCCTCATCCCAGCCCATTGTCCGCTCACCGCGGCTTCATCGGGTGTGGCCACTTTTCGGAGGCAAACCGCCTGCTGGTGCAGCAGGGGATGAGCCCCATCGACTGGCTCTCTGTCTGCCATAGTCAGCCCGTGCCGGTCTGACCGCCTTTCCCGCCTCTGGGTGGGCAAGGGAGTGCAGGGTTGCCAGGTCGCCTGCGTCGCTTGGGGTGGTACCGGCGATCGGGTGAGGATTGTGTGCATCTGACTTGATTGAGTGCAAAGTTCGCGTAATAAATGACCGTATACTCGAGACAGGATCTTTTTCAATTCAGTGCAAGGAGTGCCCATGTTATCCAGTTTGCATAAGGACCATCTCAACATCGCCAGGCTGCTGACGCTGCTCAAGCACAAGCTGGCCGCCATCCGCCATGAACAGCAGGTGAGCTATTTCCTGCTGCGGGACGTGGTGGACTACCTGCGGGAGGTCTCCGACAAGCACCATCACCCCAAGGAAGACATGATCTATGACTACTACCTGAAATACAGGGTGGTGGAGGGAGAGGTCGCCAACCGCCTGCATGAGGAGCACGCCAGCCTGCTGGTGGCCGGTACCGAACTCAAGGAGATGGTGGAGATGATCCTGATGGATGCGGTCATTCCACTGGAGCAGTTTACCGCCAAGCTGGAGCAGTTCATCGAGCAGCAGGAGGCGCACATGAACTACGAGGAGGGGGTGATCTTCCCTCATCTGCGTGACTCCCTGACCGAGGATGACTGGCGCCATCTCGAGCAGCTCTGGCAGAACAGGGCCATCAATGATCCCCTGTTCGGGGTCGAGGTGAGCCAGCACTTCCAGGCGCTGGCCAAGCAGCTCTCGTTGCCCCCCTCGTCCTGAATGGCAGGTGGACTAAAAAACAAACGCCCCGGCTTGGCCGGGGCGTTTGTTTTATGTGTCAGCACGTCTGTGCCGTCATCGTGACGGCGGTGGCGCTACAGCTCCAGTTCTTCCGAACCTTCATAGGCGATATCGATGGCTTGCAGCTCCTTCTGCAGGCGGTGCTTGTCTTTGAGCGCCTCGATCTCACGCCATTTACGTTTCTTTCCCGTTGTCCCGCGGCTACGTGAACCCAGCTCAACGACCTCGTCAAAATCGAAGTTGAACATGTCCATGGCTCCCTCCTTGGTTTTATGGTTTTCACCATCCGTATAACACGACGCATTTGAAAATAAAACGTTTTTATGACCAAGTTGTGACAAACGGGAAGGCAGATAAAAAAAACCGGGCTGCCCTTGCGGGAGCCCGGTTTTATCGGTGCAACCCCTCCTATGGAAGGGGCTGCCCGAGATGGCTTAGGCCGTCTTTTTACAGGTGGCTGGCCAGCATGGTTTCCAGTTTGCCCTGATCGACGGCGAACAGACGGATGCCTTCTGCCAGCTTCTCGACCGCCATGGCGTCCTGGTTCAGCTCCCAGCGGAACTGCGCTTCGGTCATGGGGGTCGGCTTGGCTTTGCGCTCACCGGTGTAGTTCAGCTTGCGCACCACGGTACCTTCGGTCTTGCTGAGCTCTTCCAGCAGGGCCGGGCCTATGGTCAGGCGGTCACAGCCAGCCAGTTCCAGGATCTCGCCGGTGTTGCGGAAGCTCGCACCCATCACCACGGTCTGGTAGTCGTGCTGCTTGTAGTAGTCGTAGATGGCGGTGACGGAGACCACGCCCGGATCTTCGCTCGCGGTGTAGTCACGGTTGTGCTTGGCCTTGTACCAGTCGAGGATGCGGCCCACGAACGGGGAGATCAGGAAGGCGCCAGCTTCGGCACAGGCGCGGGCCTGGGCGAAGGAGAACAGCAGGGTCAGGTTGCACTGGATGCCTTCTTTCTCCAGCACTTCGGCGGCGCGAATGCCTTCCCAGGTGGAGGCCAGCTTGATCAGGATGCGATCGTTGCTGATGCCAGCTTCGTTGTAGAGGCGGATCAGCTTGCGGGCCTTGGCGATGCTGGCGTCGGTGTCGAAGGAGAGACGGGCATCCACCTCGGTGGAGATGCGGCCCGGAACGATTTTCAGCACTTCCAGACCGATGTTGACCGCCAGCTTGTCGCCCGCGTCGATGATTTGCTGTGCCTTGTCCTGGCTCTGGGACTTGGCCCAGCTGATGGCGTCTTCGATCAGCGCTGCGTACTCGGGGATCTCGGATGCCTTCAACACCAGGGAGGGGTTGGTGGTGGCATCGATGGGCTGGTAGCGCTTGATGGCTTCGATATCACCGGTATCGGCGACAACTGTGGTCAGGGCTTTCAGCTGGGTTAATTTATCGGCCATGGCAAATATCATCTCTTTATGAGGGCGCACTCTCTTGGCGAGGGCGCAGGCTCGGGGGTGGCGGGCATGAGACGGCCGTTCTGAAATTAAATTACAAAATCCCGGCGACTCAGGCTCAGAAAAGCACGATGGGGAAGGCCCATCGCCACTGCCTGCCTAATTAATACGGATGTGGCGCTTCCTGCAATAGGGGGGCTTGTATGCGAATCACCCAGGTGGTGGGAGGGGGGGGAGTGATGGGATGAAAGTATATGATAAAAAACGATTTTTATTGATTTCATACCAGCGGCCGGCGACCGGCAAAAAAGCAACTTTTTTAGTTGATTCTTCATTCTGTGCAGTGCGTCACACAAATACTATTGTCAGCTACTTGAAATTTAATTACGTGTAAAACGTTTGGCGTGACCCCCCCCTGCCTGGGTGGCTTCAGAGGCAAACGCTTGTCTTCCCGGGGTCTTTTCTTTCATCCATTTTTACTGCCATGGGAGTCATGGTAGAATGATTCTCCTTTGGGTCTTCATTGTCGGATGTGGAGTGATGCATCAAGTTTTGTTGATTATTTGCGTGCTAAATGAAGCTTTTTTGCATCAAACCGCTCGTTTTTTGTCTTTCCAGTGAGCCCTATCACTATTCTGAATTCCCTCCCTATGCTAGATTCCGCCCCTTCGGCGCAATGCTAATTCGGAAATTGACAGAGAGCGGTCAGCGCAGACTGACCATGGATGTGATAACAACGAGAGAATTATGGACACCTTGATTGCAATGATTAACGACCTGATGTGGGGAGCCGTGCTCATTTACCTGCTCATCGGGGTCGGACTCTTCTTTACTTTCCGCCTGGGGTTTATCCAGGTCCGTCACTTCGGCCACATGTTCTCGGTATTGCGCAATAGCCGCAAATCCGACAGTGCCGGCATCTCCTCCTTCCAGGCCCTGTGTACCAGCCTGGCTGCCCGTGTGGGCACCGGCAACCTGGCCGGTGTGGCCGTCGCCATCTATCTGGGGGGGCCTGGTGCCATCTTCTGGATGTGGCTGATCGCCTTCATCGGCATGGCCACCGCCTTCGTCGAGAGTACCCTGGCCCAGCTCTACAAGGTCAAGGATGAAGACGGCAACTATCGCGGCGGTCCGGCTTACTACATGGAGCGCGGTCTCGGCATGCGCTGGATGGGCGTGGTCTTCTCCCTCTGTCTGCTGCTGGCTTTCGGCCTGGTGTTCAACGCGGTGCAGGCCAACTCCATCAGCCTGGCCATGAACGTCGCCTTCGGCATCCCTGACTGGGTGAGCGGCCTGGCACTGGTGGTGCTGTCCGGTCTCATCATCTTCGGTGGCATCCGCGGTATCGCCCGCTTCGCCGAACTGGTGGTGCCTTTCATGGCGCTGGCCTACATCCTGATGGCACTGTTCGTGGTGGCCATGAACATCAGCGAGCTGCCCGGGGTCTTTGTCCTGATCATCAAGTCTGCCTTCGGCATCGAGCAGGCGGGTTCAGGGGCCATGGGTTACGCCATCTCCCAGGCGATGATCAACGGCATCAAGCGTGGTCTCTTCTCCAACGAGGCCGGCATGGGTTCTGCGCCCAATGCCGCGGCGACCGCGACGCCCTATCCGCCGCACCCGGCGTCCCAGGGCTATGTGCAGATGCTGGGGGTCTTCCTCGACACCATCGTCATCTGTACCTGTACTGCCGCCATCATCTTGATGTCCGGCCAGTTTGAGCCAGGTTCAGGGGTCACCGGGGTCGAGCTGACCCAGCGTGCGCTCTCCTCCCAGGTCGGTGGTGGTGGCAACATCTTCATCGCGGCGGCCATCTTCTTCTTCGCCTTCACCTCCATAGTGGCGAACTACTCCTACGCCGAGACCAACCTGGTGTTCCTGGAGCACAACCACAAGGGCGGCTTGATGCTGTTCCGGATGTTCGTGCTGGGCATGGTGATGTTCGGCTCCGTGGGTGAGCTGCCGACCGTGTGGGCCCTGGCGGACGTTTCCATGGGGCTGATGGCCATCGTCAACCTGATCGCCATCCTGCTGCTCTCTGGTGTCGCCATCAAGCTGGCCAAGGACTACAACGATCAGCTCAAGGTGGGTCGCGTTCCCACCTTCGATGCCAACAAGTACCCCGAGATCCGCAGCCAGCTGGAAGCAGGGATCTGGGACAACCCACCCAAGAGCAAGCAGGCCTGAGCCCTGCGTTGATCTGGTTGGATAATGAAAGAGGGGAGCCATTGGCTCCCCTCTTCTATATGGCTTGTGCCTGCCCGAGGCGGTGGCATGGGATGGCTGGACTCACAGGGGGGGGTGGCTGAAAGCCTTCCTGGCAACAGCGACGATACTTCACGCCACTTCACATCCAGCACACCTTGGCTCGTTATGTTGGCCCCATAGCTCGTCGCAGGTGCGGCGAACCCAAACAACCGAGAGGACAAATGACCATGCAACAACAGGTGCGGATGACATTGCTGACGGCGAGCACGCTGCTCTGGGCCGGTCTGGCCCAGGCCACGGCGGACACCCAGGCCGATCCCCTGCGCCCCCTGGTGGATGCCAGTATCCGGCCCGTGCTCAAGGAGCACCGGATCCCGGGCATGGCGGTGGCGGTGCTGAAAGATGGCAAGGCCCACTACTTCAACTACGGGGTGGCCAACCGGGAGAGCGGGGCCCGTGTCAGCGAGCAGACCCTGTTCGAGATTGGATCGGTCAGCAAGACTCTTACGGCAACGCTTGGGGCTTATGCCGTGGTGAAGGGTGCGCTCAAGCTCGATGACAAGGTGAGCCAGCATGGGCCCTGGCTGAAGGGATCGGCTTTTGACGGTATCACCATGGCCGAGCTCGCCACCTACAGCGCCGGGGGCTTGCCGCTGCAATTCCCCGATGAGGTGGATTCCATCGACAAGATGCGTGCCTACTATCGCCAGTGGACGCCTGCCTATCGGGCGGGCAGCCATCGCCAGTACTCCAACCCCAGCATCGGCCTGTTCGGCCATCTCGCGGCCCAGAGCCTGGGCCAACCCTTTGAACAGTTGATGAGCCAGACCCTGCTGCCCGGGCTCGGTCTCGAGCACACCTATCTCAAGGTGCCTGCAGAGGCCATGGCGAACTACGCCTATGGCTACTCGAAAGAGGACAAGCCTATCAGGGTCAACCCGGGGGTACTGGCGGACGAGGCCTATGGCATCAAGACCAGCTCGGCGGATCTGCTGAAGTTTGTCGGCGCCAACATGACAGGCACCGGGGACGAGGCGATGCAGCAGGCGATTGCCCTGACCCACAAGGGGGTTTACTCGGTGGGTGGGATGACTCAGGGGCTCGGCTGGGAGAGTTACACCTATCCCGTGACCGAAGAGACCTTGCTTGCAGGCAATTCGGCCAAGGTGATCCTCGAGGCCAACCCGACGACGCCCGCCCCCAACGAGACGGGCAGCCAGGTGCTCTTCAACAAGACCGGCTCCACCGGCGGCTTTGGTGCCTATGTGGCCTTTGTGCCAGCCAAGGGGATTGGCATCGTCATGCTGGCCAATCGCAACTATCCCATCCAGGCCAGGGTAGAGACGGCCCACGCCATCCTGAGCAAACTGGCCGAGTGATGCGCTTGTACTGATTGACGTGAGTACGCCGGGATTGCCCGGCGTACTCTTTGGTGCCGCTGGCACGGTCACTCTTTACTGAATGGCCAGAATGGCTCGTCACTGACATTATGATTTCCAAATTGGAATCTCCCGATCGCCATCTCTTCACTAGGTACGAAGGGAGGCCCCCCCTATAGTGCTCCGCATATTCATCCGGTCCCCCATGCCGTCAACGGTCGTCGATCAATGGTCTGTGTGGGCGAGGCCCTCTGCAATGGAGCATCCATGGGTATTTTCCTGCTGTGCAGTTTCCTGATGATCATCCTCTATCCGGTCGGGATCGATCTCTATCTGGTGGCGGTGCCCCAGATAGCGCAGACCCTGCAGGCGAGCGAGGCGCAGATCCACACCGCCTTCTCCATCTACCTGTTCGGCATGGCGGCCACCGTGCTGCTGGGTGGGATCATTGCGGATCGCCATGGCCGGCGCTGGGTGGTGCTGGGGGGCGCCCTCATCTTTGTCATCGCCTCCCTGGTGGCGGCCAATGCGACGGGGATCGGTCAGTTCTACCTCGGTCGCTTCTGGCAGGGGGCCGGGGCCGGGGCGCTCTATATCATGACCTTTACCGTGCTGCGGGATGTGCTGAACCAGGCGCGGCTGGCGATGGCGCTCTCCATGATCAACGGGGTTATCTGCGTCATCCCGGTGCTGGCGCCTGTGCTGGGTTATCTCATCCTGTCCCGCTTCGACTGGCGCGGGATCTTCGTGGCGATGGCGCTGGTGGCCGCCGTCAGCGGCCTGGTCAACCTGCTGCTGCTCAGGGAAACCCGCCCGGCCCGCCAGCAGGGGGGAACAACCCGGCCCTTTGCTCTGCTGCGATCCTCACGCTTCATGCTGCACTCGCTGCTGACCAGTGCCAGCGTGACTGCCATCCTGGTCTATGTGAGCGTCTCGCCGCTGATCCTGATGCAGGGGCTTGGCTTCACCACGGAGCAGTACGCCATCGTGATGATGGTGATGGCCGGGGTGAGCATGTCAACGTCCTTCCTGACACCGTTGCTGCTGCGCTGGCAGGGCAAGCAGAGGGTGCTGGCGCTCTCCCATCTGGCCTACCTGCTGGCGGCCTGCCTCCTGCTCGGCAACTGGCAGCTGGGGGACGACGTCCGCTTGCTGCTGCCGGGCTTTGCCCTGGTCTGCATCGGCTTCTCCTGCGGTTTCGGGGTGGCGATGGGGGAGGCGCTGGCGGAGTGCCAGCACCATGCGGCATTTGCCAGTGCCCTGCTCTGCATCATGCAGATCAGCCTCTCCGGCCTCTATATCTGGCTGCTGGGCCAGCTTGGCGTGGCCCCATCCTTGATGCTGATCTCTGCCCTGCTGTTGACCCTGCTCAGTTACCTGGCCGTCAAAGGGCTGTTACCATGGCTCGCGCTGCGCGAAGCGCGGTCGCGGGGATAAGGGGAGAGGAAAGATGCGCAACCTGGGTGAACTGGATTTGAACCTGCTGGTGGTCTTCAAGCACCTGATGCAGGAGCGCAGCGTGTCAGGGGCGGCCAAGAAGCTCTGCGTCACCCCGTCGGCGGTGAGCAAATCCCTCGCCAAGCTGCGGGACTGGTTTGACGATCCCCTCCTGGTGCGGGTGCGGCAGGGGCTGCAGCCGACCCAGCTCTCCCTGACCCTGGAGGAGGAGCTCAAGACCTGGTTCCAGCTCACCGAGAGCATCAGTACCCTCAACAGCGAGGCGATCCCCGAGGGGGCCCGCTTCAGCCTGGTGATGGAGTCTCCCTTTGGCATCAGCTTCCTGAGCGAGTTGCCCATGACCATCTACCAGAAGTACCCCCACTCTGTGGTCAGGATGCTGGGGTGGGATCACCACTCCCTCAACGACATCGTCAACGGGGATGCGGATCTCGGCTTCTGCGCCCGGGAGACCCATGGTCGCTCCCAGGCCAGGGTCAACCGGCTGCCCTATTACATCGACCACGAGGTGCTGTTCACCGATCGCCCCGTGGTGTTCCTGCGCAAGGATCACCCCCTGCTCGGGCGGACGTGGTCGCTGGAGAACTTTCTGGCCTGTCCCCAGATAAGCGTGGTGTGGGAGGCCAGCGACAGCTGGGCGCTGGACGATCTGCTGGAGGACGAGGGGCAAAGGCGGGAGGTGCCCATCATGGTCGCAAGCTTCGAGCAGGCCCTGCACATCGCCTCCCAGTCGAGTCACGAACTGATCGCCGTGGCGCCCTCCTATTGCGCTGGCTATGCCGCCAGTCACCACGGCAACCTGATCGCCATGCCCCTGCCGCTCCCCGAGGCACTCTATGTACAACTGGAGATAGCCTTCATCCTGCTGTGGCACAAACGCCATAACCAGGATGCCAAGGTGATGTGGCTGCGCAATGAGACGAAGCGGCTCTATGGCCAGGCGGCGCAGGGACTGGCCCTGTTCCCGTGGGGTGGGGGAGGGGCGGCGCTGGCGCCGGCAGGAGATGCCTGATGAAGGGGGCCTGGCCGGCCCCCCGGGTTCAACCGTATTGCTCTTCCATCCAGGCTTCGACGATTAGCTGGGCGGAGACCCCGTCCACGCTGCCCTTGTCCAGCGCCTTGTAGCCGCCGCGCTCGAACAGGCGGGCGCGGGCATCCGTGGTGGTGAGCCGCTCGTCCTTGAACTCCACCGGTTTGCCGAAGCGGCCATGGAGGCGATTGCCGAACTTGCGGGCACGCACCGTGATCTCCTGATCCGTGCCATCCATGTTCAGTGGCAGGCCGACGATGAGCAGATCCGGCTGCCACTCCTTGAGCAACTTTTCAATTTCGTCCCAGTTGGGAATACCGTCGTTGGCCTTGAGGGAACGAAGGGGTTGGGCCGTGCCCGTGAGCTCCTGGCCGATGGCGACGCCGATGCTCTTGGTGCCGTAGTCAAAGCCCATGATGCTGCGTGATGACATGGATGTCCTCGAAAAAAGATGAATAAAAAGATGTCGTATCCCCTCACCCTAGCCCTCTCCCGAAGGGAGAGGGCCCGATCGAGGTTATGCTCGCTCGAATCTGGCTAACTCCGTTTTAGCTGACAGGTTGCCGCAGATATATCCGAAACGTGCTGATTTACCCCCTTCTCCCTCGCGGGAGAAGGGCTGGGGATGAGTGGCACTAAATAGGAACTGCATCAACTAAAGAGCGTGACAAGGGATCTAACTGTGCCCCACCTGGCTGGATAGATGCAGAGGGTTGACGCCTATGCTGATGACGACAATGGCCTGCTGCCAGCGCTGGTGAATGCGCGTGTCAAACATTATCAACTGTGCCCCACCTGGCTGGATAGATGCAGGGGATTGACGCCTATGCTGGCGGCGGCCTGCTGCCAGCGCTGGTGAATGGGGGTGTCGAACACCAGCCTGGGGTTGGGGGGGATCACCAGCCAGGCGCCATCCACCAGCTCCTGCTCGAGCTGCCCTGCGCTCCAGCCGGCATAGCCCAGCGCCACCAGCCAGTGGTCAGGCGCCTCGTCCGTGCCCAGGGTCTCGAGGATGTCCTTGGAGGTGGTGACCATCATCTCGTCGCTCACCTGCAGGGTGGAGTTGAAGCCGGGCCGGAAGCTGTGCAGCACGAAGCCGCGATCAGCATGGACCGGGCCGCCCTGCAGCACCGGCTGTTTCATCTCGGCGGTGGCGGGCGGGTTCAGCTTGAGCTTGGTCAGCATGGCGTCCAGGGACATGTCCACCGGGATGTTGACCACCAGTCCCATGGCTCCCTCGCTGCTGTGCTCGCACAGATAGACCAGGGAGCGTTCGAAGTAGGCGTCTGTGAGGCTCGGCATGGCGAGCAGAAAATGGTTTTGCAGTGTTTGCATAGATATCAAAGAGTGCAAAGGTATTTGGGGTGATTATGGCAGTTGACGGCGGCGGGCAAAACCGCTTTTTCGCGCAGAGAACCCGGAAGTCCGGGCGCTGGCTCACATCGTCGCGCAACCGAAAAGAGCAGGGGCCGTGTTGGCCCCTGTGGTGTCATTGTCTGGGTGACGGCCTCGAGGGGGCATTCCCCGGCCCGTCAATCAGGGTCACTGTCCCAGCCGGCGTTCGATGGCATCCATCAGCATGCCGGTGATATGCACCGGGAAGGCCGCCTCGATTTCGCGGATGCAGGTCGGGCTGGTGACGTTAATCTCGGTCAGGCGGTCGCCTATGATGTCGAGCCCGACGAAGATCAGCCCCTTCTCTTTCAGGGTGGGGCCCACCGCACGGGCAATGGCCCAGTCTGCCTCGCTCAAGGGGCGCGCCTCGCCGCGGCCGCCGGCCGCCAGGTTGCCACGGGTCTCCCCCTGGGCCGGAATGCGGGCTAGGCAATAGGGCACGGGCTCGCCGTCCACCACCAGCACCCGCTTGTCGCCGTCCTTGATGGCGGGCAGGAAGGTCTGGGCCATGCAGTACTGGCTGCCGTGGGCGGTGAGGGTCTCGATGATGACCCCCACGTTGGCGTCATCTTCCTTCATGCGGAAGATGGAGGCGCCGCCCATGCCGTCCAGGGGCTTCAGGATCACGTCCTTGTGCTCGGCGTGGAAGGCGCGCAGCTTGTCGGCGCGGCGAGTGACCAGGGTGGTCGGGGTGTGCTCGGCAAACCAGGCGGTGTAGAGCTTCTCGTTGGCGTCGCGCAGGCTCTGGGGCTTGTTGACGATGAGGCAACCCTCGTCCTCGGCCCGCTCCAGCATGTAGGTGGCGTAGATGAATTCGGTGTCGAAGGGGGGATCCTTGCGCATCAGGATCACGTCCAGGCTGGAGAGCGGCTGATCGATCACCTCGCCGAGGCTGAACCAGTGGGCGTAGTCATGCTTGACGGTCAGTGGGCGCATGGTGCCAAAGGCGCGACCGGCCTGCATGTAAAGATCCTTCATCTCCAGATAGAAGAGCTCATAGCCGCGCTTTTGCGCCTCTTCGAGCATGGCGAAGCTGGAGTCCTTCTTGATGTTGATGGCCGAGATGGGGTCCATCACGATACCGAGTTTGATGGTCATCCGAGATTCCTTCTGGTGGCTCGATTGCGAGTGAGATTCTTAAAACCTGTTTCAGGCGAGATCGCCGAAGCGGCACTGCAGCGCAGTGATGGCGGTCAGGGCGGCGGTTTCGGTGCGCAGCACCCGCGGCCCCAGCAGCATCTCCTTGAAATCCTCTTGCACGGTACGGGCGATCTCGTCGCTGGACAAGCCCCCTTCCGGGCCGATCAGCAGCCGCACCCCGTGCTCGGGGACCGGCAGGGTGTTGATGCTGTAAGGGGCGCGCGGGTGCAGGTTGAGCTTGAGCTCCCGGGTCTCTTCCGCCAGCCAGGCGTCCAGCTCCATGGGCATGCGTACCTCGGGTACCACATTGCGGCCGCACTGCTCGCAGGCGCTGATCACCACCTTCTGCCACTGCTCGCGTTTTTTCTCCAGCCTGTCCGCCGGCAGCTTGACGCCGCAGCGCTCGGAGAAGAGCGGGGTGATGCAGGTGACGCCGAGCTCCACGGATTTCTGGATGGTGAAATCCATCTTGTCGCCACGGCTGATCACCTGGCCCAGATGAATGGAGAAGGGGGATTCCACCGAGCGGGCCTCGCAGCTGTCGATGCGCACGTCCACCGACTTCTTGCCGACGGCAGTGATGGTGGCGGCATATTGGTTGCCGTCGCCGTTGAACAGCTCGAGCTGCTGACCCGGCTGCATCCGCAGCACCCGGCCTATGTGGTTGGCACCGTCTTCCGACAGGGCGAGAGTCTGGCCCACCTGCAGGGCGGCCGGTTCATAGATACGTGGAATGCGCATGGCTGATCACAATCTCTTGGCTTGAACGCGTTGGGTGATGGGAGGGGTGACCCTCTCTGTCAAATGGGGCTATTGGCACTGCTTTTCAATGAAGGGGTTGGTATTGCCCTGCAGTTTGCCGATGCGGCTGTTGCGCTCGCACTCCCAGCGGTCGGCCGGGTACTGCCTGTCCCAGGCCTCGAACAGTTTACGCTGTTGGGCGGCCAGGCGCAGCCCATACTGCTGGCCCATGTAGAGGTAGGCACGGGCTATCTGGCCGCGCACCGGCCCCTTGGGCGGCTGCACCCGGCGATCCTTGAAGTCCACCAGCATCTGGCACTTGCCGTACTGGTTCGGCTTGCCGTTCCAGTCGGAGAAGCGGTAGTTGGCCCGATCGCCGTTCACCTCGCCGATGGCGGGGAAGAGGTTGTGCATGTCCCCCTCCATCTTGTTGAACTCGTCGCTCTTGCCGCAGTTCTTGCGCCCGCCCTCCTGCCAGCACTGGAGCTGGTGGCCGAACTCCCAGGCGGGGACCACGTGCTCCCACTCGATGCGAGAGGCGCGATTGGCCTGCTTGCGCGGCAGGTAGCCGCAGCTCTCCCAGTCCGGGGCCATCTGCTTGCCGCTGAACTTGATGTTGCAGCCGCAATAGAAGGTGGTGGGGTGGCTCTGGTAGAGCTTGTTCAGATCCTGCTTGGCGGCGCGAAAGGTCTGGGGGGCCTCGGCATGGGCCGGGGCACTGACCAGCAGGGCCAGGCAGAGGGAAATCAGAGGGCGAAACATGAAGATCCTTGGCAATGAAACGAGTGAATGAAGAAGCCGCGTACCCTATCACAGGGGCGCGACACGGGTTGACTCAATCCGCTGTCAGCACCAGGGGCTGGCGACAGCGGCGGCAGTGATAGCGGGCCTCGCCGCGCACCACCTTGTTGTGACGACGCACCGAGAGCTGATGCTGCTGGCAGGCACAGGCGTAGGCATGGGTGCGCTGGGCCAGCACGGCGAGATCGAAGCTGTGGGTGGTGTTGGGGGCGAGGCCGAACACCTCCCGCATCACCGACTGCCACTGGCGGCCGTGGGGCAGCACCCGCGACTTGCCGCGCCCTTCCCCCCAGAGCGCATAGACCAGCAGGTGCGCCACCTCATGGGGCACCACCTCGGCCAGAAAGGCCTGCTGGTTGGCCTGATAGAGCGCCGGGTTGAAGCGCAGCTCCCAGGTTTGCAGCCGTGCCGATCCCGCCGCCCGGCCCCGCATGTTGCAGTGGATCTGCGGGCGCGGGAAGGAACGGCCGAGGCGCGCCTCCGCCAGCACAAAGCAGGCGTCGACCCGCTGGTGCAGCAGCGGGAGCAGGGAAGTGTCGAGTTGGGCTCTGGTGGCAGACATCGAGGTCTCGTCGGGTAGCGGATAAGCAAAAGGGGAGCCAGGCTCCCCTTTTATCACAACGGCCAGCCTTACAGACCGGCGGCGTCGCGCAGCAGAGCGGCCTTGTCGGTCTTCTCCCAGGGGAACTCGTCACGGCCGAAGTGGCCGTAGGCGGCGGTCGCCTGGTAGATGGGACGCTTGAGATCCAGCATCTCGATGAGGCCGTAGGGACGCAGCTCGAAGAACTCGCGCACCAGCTTGACCAGCAGCTCCTCGGCCACCTTGCCGGTGCCGAAGGTCTCGACGCTGATGGAGGTCGGCTCGGCCACGCCGATGGCGTAGGAGACCTGGACTTCACAGCGGGCAGCCAGACCGGCGGCGACGATGTTCTTGGCGACATAGCGGGCGGCGTAGGCGGCGGAACGGTCAACCTTGGACGGGTCCTTGCCGGAGAAGGCGCCACCACCGTGACGGGCCATGCCGCCGTAGGTGTCGACGATGATCTTGCGACCGGTCAGACCGCAGTCACCCATGGGGCCGCCGATGACGAAACGGCCGGTCGGGTTGATGAAGTACTTGGTGTCCTTGGTGATCCACTCGGCCGGCAGCACCGGCTTGATGATCTCCTCGCGCACCGCTTCCACCAGATCCTTGTGGCTGATGGAGTCGCAATGCTGGGTAGATAGCACCACGGCATCCACACCCAGGATCTTGCCTTCGTTGTCGTAGGCGAAGGTGAGCTGGCTCTTGGCATCCGGGCGCAGCCACGGCAGAGTGCCGTTCTTGCGCACTTCGGCCTGACGCTTCACCAGCAGGTGGGAGTAGGTGATGGGGGCGGGCATCAGCACGTCGGTTTCGTTGGTGGCGTAGCCGAACATCAGGCCCTGGTCACCGGCACCCTGCTCCAGCGGATCGGTACGGTCCACACCCTGGTTGATGTCCGGGGACTGCTTGCCGATGGCGTTCAGCACGGCGCAGGAGTCGGCATCGAAGCCCATGTCGGAGTGGGTGTAACCGATTTCGCGCACGGTGTCGCGCACGATCTGCTCGATGTCGACCCAGGCAGAGGTGGTTACTTCGCCGGCCACCATCACCATGCCGGTCTTGACCAGGGTCTCGCAGGCGACGCGCGCCTTGGTGTCTTGCACCAGGATGGCGTCCAGCACCGCATCGGAGATCTGGTCGGCGATTTTATCGGGATGGCCTTCGGAGACCGACTCGGAAGTAAACAGCTTTGCCATGATTGGTTCTCGATTCGTATGGGGTTATCGCCTTGGCCATAACCGGAAAATGACAGGATGACTGTAGAGGTATCTACATCTGGACGTCTATTTTAATTAGGTCACAGGGTGATTGCCAGCACTATTTGGGGTTGGACCCGCCCGGACCAGGGCTGAGGGAGCAACCACCCCGATGGGGGTAAGGGAGGGGGCGGATTGAATCGTTTTCCCGGGCCAGAAAAGCGATTGTGCTCCCAAAGCCACTTTATTCGCCCAGATAATATTTGCACCGCGCCCGCCCTGCTGGGACAATAACGCGCCTTAATCTTGGCCATCAAATGAAGCAATCGCAGGAGATACAGATGCCTTCTCGTAAAGAGCTTGCCAATGCCATTCGCGCATTGAGTATGGATGCCGTTCAAAAAGCCAACTCCGGTCACCCGGGCGCCCCCATGGGAATGGCAGATATCGCCGAAGTGCTGTGGCGTGGCCACCTCAAGCACAACCCGAACAACCCCAAGTGGGCCGACCGTGACCGCTTCGTGCTGTCCAACGGCCACGGCTCCATGCTGCTGTACTCCCTGCTGCATCTCTCCGGTTACGACCTCTCCATCGATGATCTGAAAAACTTCCGCCAACTGCACTCTCGCACCCCGGGTCACCCCGAGTACGGTTATGCCCCTGGCATCGAAACCACCACTGGTCCCCTGGGTCAGGGCATCACCAATGCCGTGGGCATGGCGATCGCCGAGAAGGCCATGGCCGAGCAGTTCAACCAGCCGGGTCACGACATCGTCGACCATTACACCTACGCCTTCATGGGCGACGGCTGCCTGATGGAAGGTATATCCCACGAGGCGTGCTCCCTGGCAGGTACCCTGCAGCTGGGCAAACTGATCGCCTTCTGGGATGACAACGGCATCTCCATCGACGGTCATGTGGAAGGCTGGTTCACCGACGACACCCCCAAGCGTTTCGAAGCCTACGGCTGGCACGTCATCCCGGCTGTTGACGGTCACAACCCGGAAGCCATCAACGCCGCCATCGAAGCCGCCAAGGCCGAGACCGGCAAGCCGACCCTGATCTGCTGCCGCACCATCATCGGTTACGGTTCCCCGAACAAGTCCGGCTCCCACGATTGCCACGGCTCACCGCTGGGCAACGACGAGATCGCCGCCGCCCGTGCCTTCCTGAAGTGGGATCACGCGCCCTTCGTCATCCCGTCCGAGATCGCCGCCGAGTGGAATGCGCAAGAGAAAGGCACCAAGCTCGAGTCCGACTGGGCTGCCAAGTTTGCCGCCTATGAAGCCGCGCACCCGACCCTGGCTGCCGAATTCAAGCGCCGCACCGTTGGCGAACTGCCGGCCAACTGGGCCGCTGAATCCGCCAAGATCATCGAGACCCTGCAGGCCAACCCGGCCAAGATCGCGACCCGCAAGGCCTCCCAGAACGCCCTGGAAGCCTTCGGCAAGCTGCTGCCGGAATTCATGGGTGGTTCCGCCGATCTGGCCCCGTCCAACCTGACCATGTGGTCCGGCTCCAAGTCTCTGACTCCCGAGAGCGCGGCAGGCAACTACATCCACTACGGCGTGCGCGAGTTCGCCATGTCCGCCATCATGAACGGCATCGCCCTGCACGGTGGTTTCATCCCCTACGGCGCCACCTTCCTGATGTTCATGGAGTACGCCCGCAACGCCCTGCGCATGGCCGCCCTGATGAAGCAGCGCGCCATCTTCGTTTACACCCACGACTCCATCGGTCTGGGTGAAGATGGCCCTACTCACCAGCCGGTTGAGCAGATCGCCTCCCTGCGTCTGACCCCGAACATGAGCACCTGGCGCCCCTGTGACCAGGTAGAGTCTGCCATCGCCTGGAAGCACGCCATCGAGCGCAACGACGGCCCGACCTCCCTGATCTTCTCCCGTCAGAACCTGCCCCAGATGGACCGCACCGCCCAACAACTGGCCGATGTGGCCAAGGGTGGCTACGTGCTGAAGGATTGCGCCGGCACGCCGGAGCTGATCCTGATCGCCACCGGTTCCGAAGTGGAGCTGGCCGTGGCCGCCTATGAGCAGCTGACCGCCAAGGGCCGTGCCGTGCGCGTGGTCTCCCTGCCGGCCACCGACGTGTTCGACGCCCAGTCTGCCGAGTACAAGGAGTCCGTCCTGCCGTCCAGCGTCACCAAGCGTGTCGCCATCGAAGCGGGTATCGCCGACTACTGGTACAAGTACGTGGGCTTCGGCGGCAAGATCATCGGCATGACCACCTTCGGTGAGTCCGCCCCGGCCGAGCTGCTGTTCAAGGAATTCGGCTTTACCGTGGAAAACGTGGTTGCGACCGCCGAATCCCTGTAATAGCCCCTGTAAGCGCTGAATATTGGGCCGTCTTGGCCCAATAGCCGGAACGATAAAACGCCCTCCATCGCAAGATGGGGGGCGTTTTTTATAAGAAAATTTTATTCTTTGGGAGACATGGTCAACCCTGAGTGAATAATTCAGTTTTACAACTTAGTATGTTGGCGACCTCCAATTTCTCGGTATGGCTGCATTTATTTGGTGCCATACGATTCCGTTCATAATATGCTGTGCATCTGAATGGTGATTAATCCGTATTTGTTGCAGTATCGTTTCCAGTGATATAGGGCAGGCGAGTTATTTGTCGTTCGATCATGGTAGTGAGTGATTTTTAAGTAAATCAGTTGATTTACAGCATTTTAAAAAGGATGGGGTATTTACAATGGCTTGTTCTGTATTGATTGATAAGTCAGAGGGAAAGCTGAAGATAAACTCTGATTTGTATGATTTGAACAGGATCTCTGATGTACAAGTAAAAGTGCTTACATGGAAGGACAAACTAATAAACATGTTATTGTTCGGGTTAATTACATCCAGTATCCTCTTCTACTTTATACCTACTGAAGCGCAGGGTAAGGGTATGACGTTGTTTCTCCCCGCTGTCGCTTTTCTGGCAGGAATGGTGATGGCTATGGTCACCAGTGCAAAATACGTATTCAGACTGGAATTCAAACATGTCGATGAAACCGGCGTACAATGGATCACTGCCGCCAAGAGCAGAAATTCGCAGGAATATGAGGCCTTTAAATTGAAAGAGGTGGAGCTTAAACAATTTATCGGTTAACGAAGGAAAACTTGAAGCATAAGGTTGTCAATGTTGACACCCGATAAAAAGACACCGGCTTATGCCGGTGTCTTTTTATCATTTAAGGCAAATCTTACACCTGCGGCGGGGTGCTTTCCGCATTGGAGAGCACGGCATCCATCTGGATCAGGGCGCCGGCGGGCAGCTCGCTCACGCCAATGACGGTGCGGGCGGGCAGGTAGCTCGGGAAATACTGGGTATAGATGGCGTTTACCGCGTCCAGATCCTCGATGTTCTTCAGCTGGATATTGACCTTGACGATATCGTCCATCACATGGCCGATGCTCTCCACTATGGTCTTGATATGACTCAGGCACTGGGCGGTCTGCTCCTTGATACAGCCGGTCAGCACCTTGCCGGTGGCCATGTCGATCGGCAGCTGGCCGGCAATATGGTTGTAGTGGGAGAAGGCGACGCTCTGGCAATGGAGCGGGCTGCGTGGCGCCTGGTCGGTGTTGCGGGCGCGGATCACCAGGTTGTGTCTGTCTTCCACCAACTGGGGCGGGGTGCCGTCACCGTGGGAGATGACCGCATCCATCTGCACCCGGGCACCGAGCGGCAGGGCAGAGGCCACGATCAGGCTGCGGGCCGGCAGATAGGCGGCGGCGCGGGCGATGGCGGAGTCCGGGAAGAAGGTGCGATAGACCTCGTCGACGGCGCCCTGATCCGCGAGGCTGGTCAGGTAGACGGTCACCTTGACGATATCGTCAAAGGGCACATCTATGCTCTCCAGCACGTTTTTGATATTGCGCAGGCACTGGGCCGCCTGCTCCTGGATGCCACCGGCAACCAGCTGGCCGGTGGCGGCATCCACCGGCAGCTGGGCACCGATATTGTTGTAGTGGGAGAAGGCCACCGTATGGGTCGAGAGCGGGTCGGTCGGCGCCCGGCAGCTGTTTCGGGCGAGCTTGATAAGGGGGCAGGGGGCTTGCGGGAAGGTGCCTTCCCCGTTGGAGAGCAGGGCGTCCATCTGAATGGCGGCGCCGAGCGGCAGACCGGCCACCGCCAGCACGGTGCGGGTCGGCAGGTTGCGGGGGAAGAATTCGCGATAAACGCTGTTGACCGCCTCCAGATCCCCCATGTTCTTGAGGAAGAGGGTCACTTTCACCATGTCGTCCATGACGTGGCCGATGCTCTGGACTATGGCCTGGATATTGGTCAGGCACTGTCTGGCCTGGGCCTGGATATCGCCACCTACCAGCTTGCCTGTCCTGGGATCGACCGGCAGCTGGGCGGCAATATTGTTGTAGTGGGAGAAGGCCACGCTCTGGGTGCTGGGGCCCAGATCCTGGGGGGCATTGGGGGTATTTCTGGCGGATTTGATGATGGTACCACTCATGGCGATACTCCTTTCTCTTTATTGATGTAGGGTCAACGCCTTCCTTCCTCGTTTGCCGCACACCTCGCTTTATTTCGGCAACAGTTGCCCGTTCCCGACGAATGACGACGGGTGATACGGAAAACAGTCATCGCTGTTTCGAGTCTGGCTTCGACGTCGCCTGCGTGGGCGAGCGGCTGATGGAGAAATGGATCGGGTTGATGATTCAGACAGGGGGATTCTATGGGGGGCCGACCAGGGGATGCAAACCGGGATCGCATTTCTATGAGGTGGCTCAATGCTCTGAAATATAGCTAAAATGCGGTTCAATTCACCATATATAACGGCTGACCGGGTGTCATAACGCGCCTTATAAGGGAAATGGCCGCAGTGCGTGGGTTTGTACCGGGCCGTCGTTGATCAATTCTGTGAATAAAGGGTTAATCATCGGCAATATTTTGCTGTTCATGCATTCCGATATGAATGGCTATGCATTTTATGCCCACGGACGGGGCTGTCAGCAACATCAAAAATATGCTAGCCAGTGTCCGTCTTCGACCCTTGAAACAGCGGCGGGAAATATCATTCACCCAGGCTGCATGACGACGATGTCATTGACGCAAGCGAGCCGCCGCAATCAACCAATACGGGCTGCATATGACATCCAGATTTATGCAATGAAATTGCAGCGGGAAATAGAAAGGGAATGGTCAAGGTCGATAACGGCTGACGGCAGAGCCGGACAATGACAGAGAGGGCGGCATGTGCCGCCCTCTCTGTTCGTGTGCGCAGGTTGCCCGCTCAGGCAGGGTAGAGTGCGCCCAGCACCGCCGGTCGGCTGGCGCCGGTGACGGCGGGCAGGTTACCGGGCTGGCGCGTCACGAAACGCTGTGCCAGCCAGGCAAATGCGGCCCCTTCCACCCAGTCGGGGGCGAGGCCGAGCTCGGCCGTGCTGGCGATGCGCCAGCGAGGCAGCAGGGCGGCGAGTTCCCCCAGCAGGGGGCCGTTGTGGGCGCCACCGCCGCAGACGAACAGCTCGGCAGGCTTCTTCGCCTCATCCACCGCAGGCAGCTGGCGGGCGATGCTGTGGCAACTGAGGGCTTGCAGGGTGCGCTGCACATCCACGGGGGCGTAGTCTGTGCCTGCCAGCTCGTGGTCTAGCCACTCCAGGGTGAACATCTCCCGACCCGTGCTCTTGGGGGCGGGGGCGGCGAAGTAGGGGTGAGCCAGCAGTTTTTCGAGCAGCGCGGGAACAAGCTGGCCGCTGGCGGCCCATTGGCCACCTGCATCGTAGTCGCCGCCGTGGGGGTGATGGCGGCGATACCAGCCATCGAGCAGGGTGTTGGCGGGACCGGTATCGAAGCCATAGACGCCGGTCGCGTTGCCCGGCAGCACAGAGATATTGGCGATGCCGCCGAGGTTCAGTACCACCCGCAGGGCGCCCGGTTTGGCAAAAAGCGCCTGATGGAAGGCGGGCACCAGGGGCGCCCCCTGACCGCCGAGGGCCATGTCCAGGGTGCGAAAATCGGCGATGACGTCGATGCCGGTCAGCGCCGCCAGCAGGGCCGCATTGCCGATCTGCAGGGTAAAGCCGAGCTGGGGGCGGTGGCGCACTGTCTGGCCGTGGGAGCCGATGGCGCGGATATCCTTGGGCTCAAGCCCTGCCTTGGCAAGCAGCGCCAGGGTGGCGGCGGCAAATTCCTGCGCCACGCGATTGTCGGCCACCCCCATGCGGTCTATTTCGTTCTCCCCCGGGGTGCAGAGGGCGTGAAGCTCGCGCGCCGTTGCCTCTGGCCAGGGATGGCAGAGCGCCGCCTCCACCCGAAGGGTTTCCCCATCCAGAGTGACCAGCACGGCATCGATGCCATCCATGCTGGTACCCGACATCAATCCGATATAGCGCTCAGCCATGGCCTCTCCTTGTTATCTGTTCATTTACAGCAGCCACGATGGCAGTGGGGCGACTCTTAGCTGCCGTTGCTGTCCCGCTGGTTCTGGGCCAGTTGCAGCTCCGTGCTGTCAAGCTTGGCCAGTTGTGGCCTGGCCTGTGCCTTGAAGCTGGCCAGTGCGCGCCCGGTGAGGGTCTCGGCCTGCGGCAGGGTGAGGGTGCGTGGGTTCTTGTGCACGCCGCCCACCACGAATTCATAGTGTAGGTGCGGGCCTGTGACGCGGCCGGTGCCTCCCAGCAGGCCTATGGTTTGCCCCTGTTTCACCCGCTGACCCTTGTTCACGGTGCGTTTGGAGAGGTGCAGGTATTTGGTCACGTAGTTGCCGGCGTGCTTGATGAAGACATAGTTGCCGTTGAACTGGTTGTAACCGGCGGCCACCACGCTGCCGGAACCTGCCGCCATGATGGGGGTGCCCACCGGCGCCACGTAGTCGATGCCGTTGTGGGGGCGCACCTTGCCGGTGACCGGGTGCAGGCGGCGCGGGTTGAAGTTGGAGCTGATGTATTTGAAGTTGACCGGGGCGCGCAGGAAGCTCTTGCGCATCGCCTTGCCCTCCGGGGTGTAGTAGTTGCCATCCTGGTTCAGCACGGCGCGATAGATGGCCCCCTGATTGATGAACTCGGCGGCCAGGATGTCACCTGAGGCGACCCGTTCGTCATCCTGATACTTGTCTTCGTAGACCACCCGGAAGCTGTCTCCCGGCTGCAGGTCCTGGGCAAAATCGATGTCCCAGCCGAAGATGGCGGCCAGGTCCATGATCTGATCCTCTGTCATGCCTGCCTCGCTGGCGGCGCCCCAGAAGCTGGATCGGATCTCCCCCTTCGCCACCTGCTCGCGGGTGTCGAGCTCGAGCTTGACCGACCTGGCGACGAAGCTGTCGTCCTTGCGGCTCACCTTGAGCGCCTGTTCCAGGCTGTGGGGGTAATAGAGGCTGTGCAGCTCGCCCTGTTCGGTGAGCTTGAAGGTGAGCTCCTGCCCCGGCTGCAGCATCCGCAGGGGATCGCTGCCATCGAGCTGATCGATCAGGTGCAGGTCCGTCGTGCTCAGGCCAATGCGCTGGAAGATGACCCCCATGTTGTCGCCCCGGCGCACCTTCACCTGCTTGGTGATGTAGCGCGGCTTGGGCGGGGTGAGGGGCTGCGCGGCCTCGAGTTCATCGTTTGCGGCGGCCGCGTCGGCGGGCTGGCGCAGGGCAAGCTCGTTGCCGTTGTCATCGACCCGGGTGGCGACGGCCTGTTCGCTTGGCCAGGCTGCCAGCATCATCACCAGGATGCTCAGAATAAGCACCATCTTGCGGTGCCAGGTAGGAAGAGAGTTGAAGGCGTGCCAAATGACCATGAGAAGCTGACGAAGTTGAACCCAGAAGAAGGTCGGAGTTTACCGCCTTTCCAATTGGCCTGCCATTCCAGTAATATGTCTGGCCCTGTGGAATCGTGATTGGAGAGTCAAAAAATGTCCCAGCTCGAGGTGGCGCTAGCCGAGATCAAGCGCGGAGCGGAAGAAATTCTGGTTGAAGAAGAACTTGTCGCCAAGTTGAAGGAAGGGCGCCCGCTGCGCATCAAGCTGGGGATGGACCCGACGGCTCCGGACATTCACCTGGGTCACACCGTGATCCTCAACAAGCTGAAGACCTTCCAGGATCTGGGTCACGAGATCATTCTGCTGATCGGCGACTTCACCGCCATGGTGGGGGATCCCTCCGGCAAGAACAGCACCCGCCCGCCGCTCTCCGAAGAGGCCATCAAGCACAACGCCCTCACCTATGCGGAGCAGGCGTTCAAGATCCTGGATCCCGCGAAGACCCGCATCGAGTACAACTCCAGCTGGCTCGGCGAGCTCGGCGCGACCGGCATGATCAAGCTGGCGGCCAAGCAGACAGTGGCCCGCATGATGGAACGCGACGACTTCAAGAAGCGCTACAGCGGCGGCCAGTCCATCGCCATTCACGAATTCCTCTATCCGCTGCTGCAAGGCTATGACTCGGTCGCGCTGAAAGCGGACGTGGAGCTCGGCGGTACCGATCAGAAATTCAACCTGCTGATGGGCCGCGAGCTGCAAAAAGATGCCGGCATGGCCGCCCAGTGCGTGCTGATGATGCCGCTGCTGGTGGGTCTGGACGGCGTCAAGAAGATGTCCAAGTCCGCCGCCAACTACATCGGCGTGCACGACGCCCCGGGGGAGATGTTCGGCAAGATCATGTCCATCACCGACACCCTGATGTGGAACTACTACGAGCTGCTCTCCTCCCGCCCGCTGGCGGACATCGAAGGCTTCAAGGCCGGCATCGAAGCCGGTACCCTGAACCCGCGCGACGTGAAGATCTGGCTGGCCAAGGAGATCATCACCCGCTACCACGACGAAGCGGCGGCCGAAGCGGCCCACGAAGACTTCACCCAGCGCTTCTCCAAGAACGCCATCCCGGACGAGATGCCGGAAGTCGAACTGGCCCTGGAAGGGGAAGGGCTGGCCATCGCCAACCTGCTCAAAGACGCCGGTCTGGTGGAGACCACCTCCGAGGCGCTGCGGATGATCAAGCAGGGCGCGGTCAAGCGTGACGGCGACAAGCTGGAGGATGGCAAGGCGCTGGTCGGTGCCGGCACCGCCGTCTATCAGGTCGGCAAGCGCAAGTTTGCCCGGGTGACCGTCAAGTAAGCGCGATCCGCTGATAGAAAGAAGGCCTCCATCATGGAGGCCTTTTTGTTGCGTTATTCCCGGGGGCGCGGGGATCAGCCCTGCGTTTTAAGGAAGTTGCGATAGAGCATATAGAGGTGTGCCGAGCTCCAGCTGAAGTTGCTGGCCCCCTGCATGGCGCCGGTCTCCGGGTTGTAGTTCTCGCGGATGGGGCCGCTGCCCGCCAGCCCCTCGGCGTTGGCAAACAGCTTGTTGACCAGCAGTTGGGCGTCGTCGCGATAGCCGTAGTTCTCCAACCCCTTCACCCCGAAGTAGAACTGATCCAGCCAGACCCGGCCGCGCCAGTAGATGTCGGGGTCGTAGGCCGGGTTGGTCAGCGCCGCCGTGCCGAGCGGCACCTTGGTGTTGAACTCTTGGGCATTGAGCATCACCTCGCGCACCCGCGCCGCTTTTTCTTTGTCCGCCACCTCGGCCCAGAGCGGGCTCCAGCCTTCCGGGCCACGACCTCGGGCGGTCAGCAGCTTGCCGACGCAGCCGTTGGCATCTGCCACATCGCCCTGGGCAATCTGGCGATCGTAATAGAAGCCGGAGGCCTCATCGAACAGGCAGCTGTTGATGTAGCCAGCGAGCTGGCTGGCGCCCTCGCGATAGCGGATCCCTTCGTCCGGTTTGCCGAGCAGATCTGCCATGTCCGCCAGGATGCGCTTCTCCTTGGCGAGGAAGGCGTTGAGCTCCACCGACTCCTGATCGATGGAGAAACCGATCAGCTCACCGCTGTCTTCATGGTTCTCGAAGAAGGCGACGTTCCAGTCCTGGCGGGCCTTGTCGATGTCGCCACCATAGGCCTTGTCGGCGTAACGTTGTAACTGGTCTTGCTCGATGAAGCCGAAGCGGGCGGCGTTGTCCATGCCGGACTCCCAGCCGGCGCCGTGCTGGGCACCTATGTCCATCTCGTCGTAACCGCCTGTGCTCAGCACCTGCTGGTAGAGCGGCATGCCGGCGCAGCCGTACCAGCCGTCCCCCTCGTCGGTACAGCGGGTGAGATCCAGCCCGGCGGGCACGCCACTCCCATATCGCACCTTGAAGGTGATGTTGCCGAACTCGTCGTTGTGCTCGACGTGGCGGGTGGCACCGTACTCTATGATGCCGTTGCGGTTGTTGTCCCGCGCCCTGTACCACCAGTCGTGATAGGCCTGGATCTTCGGATACATCTCGGCGATGAAGGCCTTGTCTTTGGTGGCGCTGTAGATCTCCCAGATGGCCCAGGCGGAGAGGGGCGGCTTGGTGTCCCGCTCGTTCCAGTTGCCGCCGTCGCCACCTCTGTCCGACAGCTTGTTGTAGAAGACAGCGTCGATCACCATGCCGGCATCCTGCGGACGCACCGGATCATCCGGCTGAACCTGGTAGTCATACATGGCGCGCACGTTGTTCTTGGCTACCTCGGGGTTGAAGTGGGCCATGGCGTAGGCGTGCTTCCAGCTGTCCCAGGCCCAGACGCCGTCGAACCAGCGGGCGGTGTTGGAGGGGGTGACCCCGTCGTGGAGGATGGCGCCAGCCGGCGAGCGCCAGTTGCCGTTGAGGGTCTCCATCGCCTTGACCGCGATGCGACGCTCCGACTCCGGGATGCCCTGGTTGGAGAGGCCGCGCGCCAGGTAATCCTCCCAGCGACGAATAGAGGCATCGAAGGCGTCGGCCGGGTCGGCCAAGAGGGCCAGGCGGCTCTGCTCGAAGCGGCTCGCCTCCTCGCTGCTGTGGACATAGCTCTGCAGGGTGTAGATATCCTGCTGACCCTTGGCGGCCAGGGTGAGGCTGGCCTCGCTCACATAGCCGAGCCCCTTCTCGTCCAGGGTGGTGCGGCTCGGCAGGGTGCGGTCGATGCGATAGCTGGCGCTGCCGCTTTGCATGATGTTCCAGGTGCTGCGCAGTTCGCCGAACTGGAACTCGATGCCTTGCTCGCTCTGGCTGATGGTACGGGTCCAGTCGGGATACTGCTCGGCGACCGTCTTGTTGGCATTCCACTGCTGGAGCAGCTCCCCCTGCCAGTTGAGGGTCAGGGTGAGGGGCGCATCCTGATTGTTCACCAGACGGGTGCGGACAAGGGCGGTGCGGGCATCGCCGTAGCGCAGCTCCAGCTCCAGGGTGAAGGGCTCGAACTCGAAGCGCTGCACCAGGGCGCCGGGGATGGCGTAGATCTCATGCTTACTGGCGCTGCTGAGCGGGAAGGCGCGGCCGCTCTCGTCCCCCAGGCTGAGCCTGTCAAGCTCGCTTGCGAAGAAGAGGCTGTACTCTTCGGCGATCACCATGGGGCCGGTGAAGCCGCCCCACTCGCCGTCGCTTTTGGGCAGCAGGAAGCCGTGCCAGGCCCCGAGATCGAGCAGCGGGTTGTATTTGAGGTTGGAGTAGCTGTCAAAGTCACGGAACTGGAGCGGGGTGCCGGTGCGATCGATCACGTTCCGATACTGGTTCGCCAGGGTGGCGCCAGGCGGGGTTGGGGCACTTGAGTCATTGCCGTTGCAGGCGGCCAGGCCAAACAGGGCGACACCCAGGGCGATGGAAAGTAAATTTTTACGAAACATATCTCGCTCCAATGACGATTTTGTAGGTTAAGGAAGGTGCTTTTTTTGTGTTTATTTTAGTAAAAACGTTTTCATGGCCATTCTAGGGGAAAGAAAGCGGAAAGTTTGGCGCTGCGTCACAGTATGAATGGGGAGATGTGTGATCGGGATCACCGGGTTACATGAGGTTACACAGGAGTTATTTTTAGTAACTATTTACTTGTCGCTGTGGCGCCGTTGCGGGACAGGTGCGCAAATATTGGTGGGGAGTCAGGCCGAACTCCTGCTTGAAGCGGGCGGCGAAGCGGCTGGGAGAGTCGTAACCGCAGGCGAGGGCCGCCTCCAGCGGGCTCAATCCCTGTTGCAGCAGGGTGAGGGCGTGGCTCATGCGCACCTGGGTTTGGGTGGTCTGACTCAGCTTGCGGCTAGCCATGGAGCAAACCAGCTCGAAGCAGAATGTCAGCGCCGGGCTTATCTCAAGGCGTGGCTTCCTCTGCGGCGTGGCCTGGGCGTCAGTCAGCCACTCGGCGGGGAGCGGGCCGGCCATAAAAAAACCGGCCTCCATGAGGCCGGTTTTGACATCTTGCTGGCAGCAGCGAGGCGGCTTAGCGCAGTATCATCTGCTCGCGGCCCGGGCCGACGGAGACCATGGGAACCGGCACACCCAGCAGGGCTTCGATGCGCAGCACATAGTGCTGGGCAGCCTTGGGCAAGTCTTCGAACTTGCGGATGTGGGAGATGTCTTCGCTCCAGGCTTCCATGGACTCGTACACCGGCTTGAGACCAGCGGTCTGCGGCCAGATCGGGTTCTCGGTGTTGGCACCTTCGTAGGCCACGCAGATCTTCAGATCCGGCATACCGGAGAGGCAGTCCAGCTTGGTCAGGGCGATCTCGTTGGCGGCCTGGATCTCCAGACCCTGCTTGGTGGCGACCGCATCGAAGTAACCGATGTCACGGGGACGGCCAGTGGTGGCGCCGAACTCGTTGGCGAACTTGCGGAACTCTTCCTGGTTCTCCATGGCGGTGATCAGGGTGCCTGTACCCACAGAGGTACTGAACGCCTTGGCCACGGCAATCACGCGCTCGGGGCGCAGGGCCGGCAGGCCGCCACCGATGCCGGCGTAGGCGCCGGAGACGTGGGAGGAGGTCACCCAGGGGTACTCACCGTAGATGAGGTCACGGCCGGCGCCCAGCTGGGCTTCGAACAGCAGGGTGCCGTTCTTGGCCTGGATGGCCTTGAGCGGTTCGCTGACGTTGCAGACGGCGTCGATCCAGGGGGCAGACACTTCCAGCAGCCAGTCAGCCATCTCCTGGGCGGTCTGGCTGAATTCGAAGCTGGGGTAGAGCGCTTTGAGCTGCGGCAGTTTCCAGTCGAGGAAGAACTGGATGCGCTCGACCAGCACGTCCGGCTGTTTCAGCCAGCCCACCAGGATCGCCTTTTTCATGACCCGATCACCGTAAGCCGGGGCAATGCCCTGACGGGTGGAGCCATAGGCGCCATCACCCAGACGGACTTCTTCCAGGGTGTCTTCCAGGGCGTGGATCGGCAGGCAGAAGGTGGCTCTGTCAGAGATGGCGAGTTTCGGAGTCACGCCGGCGGCCTTCACTTCGGCCAGCTCTTTGGTCAGCGGCTCCGGGCTGATGACCATGCCAGGGCCGAGCACGACCAGGCAATCCGGGTTGAAGACGCCGCTTGGCAGCTGGTGCAGCTTGAAGGTGCCAAGATCGTTGACCACGGTGTGGCCGGCGTTGTTGCCGCCCTGGAAACGGATGCTGGCGGCGGACTGGCCTGCCAGATAATCGACGATGCGGCCTTTGCCTTCATCACCCCAGTTAGCACCTACGACTACGATAGACGACATGACTCTTTCTCCTAAGACGTTAGGCGTCCATCCTAGGAGCCCTGTGCGGATTAGAAAAATTAATTATCTTTATAATTCCGATAAGCAAGTCATATAATTATGGCCAATTTATCGGCAAAGCCCCGCCATGACGCGCCACCCCGCGCCAGCCGTGGGTGAGAGTTACCTCATGTTGGATATTCACTGGTTAAATACCTTTGTCACCCTGGCCCGCCTGCAGCACTTCGGCCAGACCGCCACCGAGCTGCACATGACCCAGCCCAACGTTAGCCTGCACCTCAAGAATCTGGAACAGGCCACCCGGGTCAAGTTGATTGAGCGCAGCCCGTTTCGACTGACCCAGGCGGGGGAGCGGCTGCTGCAAAGCGCCGAGCGCGCCATCAACGAGCTGCAGCTCTGTCAGTCCGATCTCAACGCCCTCAGCCAGTTGAGCCAGGGGACGCTCGCCATCGCCGCCAGCGACATCATCTCGCGCCTGTTGCTGATCCAGCCGTTCCAGCGCTTCAAGCAGGCCTTTCCCGGCATCGATCTCACCCTGTTCAACACCACCTCGGATCAGGCGGCGGATCTGGTCAGAGCGGGCAAGGCGGATCTCGGCTTCGTGATGGCGCAAAAGCGCAGCGAGCCGCTCTACTACACCGAATTGCAGCAGGTGACCTGGTGTGCCCTGGGGCAGGGGCTCACCCGCTGGCAGACCCGTGCCAGGGCGGGGGAGAGCGATCCCCTCGACGAACCGACCCTGATCCTGCTGGGGCACGACACCCGCACTCGGGCGCTGATTGACCCTTCCTTGCCCCTGCTCGGGCTGCCGAGCTGCCGCATCATGGAGGTGGGCAGCGTGGATGCCCAGCTCGACTGGGCAGAAGCGGGGTTCGGGGTGGCCATAGTGCCGGATTTCTCGCTCCACCCGCGGCTCAAACTCACCGCCCCTGTTACCCGGCTCACCGACTTCCCCGGCACCAGCCTGGGGTATGTGGTGCGCCAGAACCAGGTGCTGTCGCGGGCCATCAAGCAGTTGCTGCACTGGGTGGAGGAGGAGATCCTGAGCCCGGACTCGTTGCCGCTTCCCAAGGGATAAGCCCGGTGCCGCTCGTCGGCGCACATCCGGATGACAAGAGGCCACCCTGGGGTGGCCTCTTGCATTGTGCTCTCCCCGTCATTGGGCGGGGGCTGGCGTCTCGCCGGTGACCGGCGAGGCGCCGCTTGGGCTGCCCGGTGCGGGTGTGGCGGTTGTCACTTGCTCGGTGCTCTTTGCCGCGGAAGGGGTGGCGATCCCGGCCGCATCCGGCTGGCTGCCCTGCGCTATATCAGCCTCCGTCGGCACCGGTAGCGTGGTCAGCGCCGGGGCTTGCCCGGTCGCCACCGCATCCGAGCTGGCCGGCAGGGTGGCGCCGGCGGGTTGCTCCGGCAGCACCTCAGCCCCTTCCAGCGGGGTGGCCGCGCTGGTGGGGGCCGACGGCGCCGTGGCGAGCGCCCCTGAGGTGGCCTCGGCCCCGGAGGGGGTGAGGGACTCGGGCAACAGGGTCGGCACGGCATCCAGCATGCCGGGGTGCAGCGGGAGTATGTCCCCTGCCTGCATGGATTCGGGGGTAAGGGTGGTGAGCGCCGGGTGCAGGCGAGTGAACTGTTTGAGATGGCGGCTCAGCACGTCGCGCAGGGTGCGCACCTCGGCCTCGGGCAGGCTGGCCTTGGCCACCAGCTCGGCGGTCACGGCAAAGGTGGCGAGGGAGCTGGTCTGCCCCGGGTAGAGATTGGCGCCGATGCGGCTGCGTTGGTAGTAGGGGTATTGCTTGAGCAGCTTGTCTATCTGCTCCCCCTCGATGGGGATGAGGCGGGCCTGGCAGCGACCGGTCAGATCGCCGATCCCCTGATTGGGGTGGCCAGCAACCAGGAAGGCGGCATCCAGGGTACCGTTGCAGAGTCCCTCCAGCCGGTTGCCGGGGGATGCCACGGGAGGCAGTGTGAAGTCGGTTGCACGCCAGCCCATGGCTTCGAGCAGTGCCTGGCTGGTGACCCTGTCTCCCGAGTTGGGGCTGCCCAGATCGACCCGCTTGCCTTCGATGTCCGCCAGAGTGGTGATGTTGCTGGTGGCACTGGCGAGCAGGGTCAGGGATTCATTATGGAGCCGCAGCAGGCTGCGCAGCTGATCGTTCGGGGCCTGACCCGCGAAGGGGCCGCTGCCGTGGGCCGCATGGAACAAGACATCCGACTGTACCAGCGCCAGCTGGATGTCGCCCTTGGCCAGTGCGGCCAGGTTGGCAATGGAACCCGAGGTGCTCTGTACCGTGCAGTGCAACCCGTGGCTGGCACTGTCGTCGTTGAGCAGGCGGCAGATGGCGCCCCCCGTGGGGTAGTAAACGCCGTTGAGCGCCCCCGTGCCTATGGTGACATAGGCGGGGGCGGCAGACAGGGGCAGCGCCAGCACGGCCACCAGCCAGGGCTGGGTAAGGTGTAACAGGCGTGACAGGGCGCGCAGGGGTCTTGGGTGCATAGGGAACCGGAACAATGGCTGAAAAAAGGGATGAACCAGGCTCATCCCGTCATGAGTCACATCTTATCTATATCAGATGTGAACCTGAATGGCTTTCGCCATTCCCGTTCATGGCTGGGGGAGGCTGACCGGCAGCCCCCTCCTTGCCGTCAGTGGCGTGCCTGGAGAATTGCCTTCTCCATGCGGGTCAGCGTCTCCCTGAGCCTTGCCTGGTGGCTTGCCGGAGCGTGCGATCCTTGTCAGATGCTGCGCTGAAGAATGGCTTTCTCCATGCGCGCCAAGGCTTCGGTGAGGCGAGCCCGGGTGCAGCCAAAGTTGAGGCGCACGCATTGGCCATCACCAAACTGGGCGCCCGGGGAGAGACCGACACCCGCCTGCTCGAAGAAGGCGACCGGGTCATCCAGCTCGAGGCCGCTCACATCGATCCAGGCGAGATAGGTCGCCTGATTCTTTGCCAGCTTGACGCCGGGCCAGCGGGCAACCGCCTGTTCGATCAGTGTCAGGTTGGCCCTCAGATAGTCGAGCTGTTCGCTGAGCCACTGTTCACCACCCTCGTAGGCGGCCTCGGCGGCCACGAAGCCCAGCAGGTTGACGTCGGCACTGATGCCGCGCATCGCCTGCTGCAGCTTGAGGCGCAGGCGGCTATTGGGCACTACCGCGAAGGAGCAGCACAGACCCGCGATGTTGAAGGTCTTGCTCGGCGCCATCATGACGGCGCTGCGTTCGGCGGCCGACGGGCTCAGGGCACCGTAGGGCAGGTGGCGGGCATCCTTGTCCAGCAGCAGATCGCAGTGGATCTCGTCCGAGCAGACCACCAGATTGTGGCGCTCGGCGATGGCGTCGATGGTGAGCAGCTCCTCGCGGGTGAAGACGGTGCCCCCCGGATTGTGCGGGTTGCACAGCAGCAGCAGGTCGGCGGAGGGAGCCTGGCGTTCCAGCTCCTCCAGATCCAGCACCCAGCGCCCGGCCTCCTCCATCATGGGAACGGTCAGCAGGGGGCGATCGTTGAAGCCCGGCGCCTGCAGGAAGGGGTAATAGACCGGCTTGGGGGTGATGATGCCACGGCCGTGCTGGCTCCAGGCTTTGCAGGCGAGGTTCAGACCGGGCACCACCCCCGGCAGGAAGACCAGCCACTCCGGGGATATGGTCCAGCCATAGCGCTGCTGCATGCGGGTGATGATGAGTTCGATCAGCCGGGGGGAGGGGCGGGAATAGCCGAAGATGCCGTGGGCCACCCGCGCCGTGAGCGCTTCGATGACGGCGGGGGGCGAGGCGAAGTCGGTGTCAGCCACCCACATGGGCAGCACATCCTGACCCTTGTACTTGTCCCACTTCAGGCTCATGGTGCCGCTGCGATCTATCTCCCGATCAAAATCAAACATGTGAAATCCTTGTACTGGCCAGAGGGTTTACCAATGTACGGACTTGGACGTGGCCTCGCAACCCTTGAGGTGGCTGTTGATAATCGCATAAAATAATCGCCGTCATACTGTACACCCGCCGGCTTCTGGCTCCCTTTTTCTCTTCCATATCAATGGTATCTCTATGAGTTTGCTGAGTGCTGCCCGCAAGAGGCCGGATCCCGTCTCTCTCTCTTTCCTCGCCGTGACCTTCATGACCGGGGTGGCGGTGGCACTCCAGGTGCCCACCTTGAGCCTGTTTCTGGCCGAGGAGGTGCAGGTGCGCCCCTTTCTGGTGGGGCTCTTCTATACCGTCAACGCGGTGATCGGCATCCTCATCAGCCAGTGGCTCGGCCATCGCTCCGACAACGGGGGGGATCGCAAGCAACTGATCCTGCGCTGCTGTGTCGCCGGCATAGTGCTCTCCCTGCTGTTTGCCTGGAACCGGCAATACTGGCTGCTGGTGAGCCTGGGGGTGGTGCTGGCGAGCCTGACCGCCACCGCCAGTCCCCAGCTGTTTGCCCTGGCACGCGAATATGCCGACAGCCGCAACAAGCGGGCGGACATGTTCAGCTCGGTGCTGCGGGCCCAGTTTTCCCTGGCCTGGGTGATTGGGCCACCGGCGGCCTTCGCGCTCGCCATCGGCTACGGCTTCGAGGTGATGTATCTGGCCTCCGCCCTGGCTTATCTGATCTGTGCCTTCGTGGTCTGGCGCTGGTTGCCCTCCCTGCCGCTGCCGAGCATCCGGGGCGAAGGGGAGCGGGTCAGCAGCTGGCGAGATCCTTCGGTGCGGGCGCTCTTCATCGCCTCCACCCTGATGTGGACCTGCAACAGCATGTACCTCATCAACATGCCGCTCTACATCACCCGTGAGCTGGGACTGGAGGAGAAGCTGGCCGGGATCCTGATGGGCACGGCGGCGGCCCTGGAGATCCCCTTTATGCTGCTGGCGGGTTACTACACCCGGCGTTTTGGCAAGCGGCCCATGATGCTGTTGGCGGTGCTGGCCGGGGTCGGCTTCTACGCCGGCCTGGTGACCCTGTCGAGTCAGGGGGCCCTCATCGCGCTGCAACTGCTCAACGCCATCTTCATCGGCATCGTCGCCGGGATCGGCATGTCCTATTTCCAGGATCTGATGCCGGGCCGGGCCGGGGTGGCAACCACCTTGTTTGCCAACAGCATCCGCACCGGCTCCATCATGGCGGGCGCGATAGCGGGGACGGTGGCGGAGATCTGGAGTTTTCACGGGGTCTTCATGGTGGCCACCGCCTTGGCGCTGGCCGCGCTGGCCGCCTGCTGGCGGGTGCCCAATGTGTGAGGTGCCCGGGGCGGGCGAGTGAGGGCCTGACGGGATGAGCAGGGGCCGGCCGCGTTGGCCGGCGCGGGACTATTTGCCGCTGTCGGCCTGGTATTCGTTGCGCAGGCAGCGCAGCAGCAGCTCGGCTGCCGGCCCCAGGGCATCGGTCGACGGGGTGAGCAGGTAGGTGTAGAGGTAGCGCTCGCTGCCGCCAGCGAGATCGAGCCTCACCAGGGCGCCGCTGGCGAGCTCCTCCTGCACCAGGTGGCGTGGTACCCAGGCATAGCCGAGACCGAGGCTCACCATGCTGAGCACCTCGCGATAGTGGGTCGCCTTCCAGCCGGTGTCATCCGCATCGTTCCAGTCCACCGAGCGGTGGATGGGGGGGTGCAGGCTTATCTGGTTATGGCTGGCGAGCAGTTCGGCCGTGATGGGCTCCTCCTGCCCGGCGAGGGGATGTTCAGCCGCGCACAACGGCAACAGGCAGACCTCGTCCAGGGGAAGACCGGTGCGATCGTGGGGCAGGTGCTCGGAGAGCATCAGATCACCCACCTGGAGTGCATTGAAGTGGCAATGGATCCGCTCGTGCAGATTGATGCGGCAACCCCGGCTGCGGGGATGGAAGTGCGCCAGCGCCCGGTAGAGCCGCTCCCTGGGTTGCAGCGCGGAGACATAGAGGTTGATCTGCGGCTCCCACTGGCGCTCCAGGTTGTTGGCCAGGTTCTCCAGCTCTTCCACCTGCTGGCTGAGCTGGCGGGCCCGCTTGAGGAAGATCTCCCCCGCCGGTGTCAGCACCGCCTTGCGCCCCCTCACCTCCAGCAGGGCCAGCCCCAGGCTCTGTTGCAGCTTGGCGACCGCATGATTGAGGGAGGATTGGCTCTTGTTCAGCGCCTCCGCGGCCTGGGCGTAACCGCCACAGTCCACCACGGCCTGGAAGATCCGCCATTGCTCAAACGTGCTCTTGGGACGAAACATAGTGCAACCTGTCAGGGGCCGATGGGATTCAACAGGGCGCGACTGGCGCCCCCCTTCACTTTAACCCCATCTGGTTAGTGTGTTGATTTATTTGGGCTGGGCCACGAAGGTCTGGCCGGTCTTGCCACGGCTGTCCGGCCCCATCAGATAGAGATAGAGCGGCATCAGGTCGGCCGGGGTCTTCAGCAACTGGGGATCTTCCGCCGGGAAGGCGCTGGCCCGCATCCTGGTGCGGGTGCCGCCCGGGTTCAGGGTGTTGACCCGCACCCCGGTATTCTCCAGCTCGTCCGCCAGCACTTCCATCATGCCCTCGACGGCGAACTTGGAGATGGCATAGGTGCCCCAGTAGGCTCGTCCCTTGCGCCCCACGCTGGAGGAGGTGTAGACGATGGAGGCCTCGCCGTGCGCCTTGGCGGTCTGGCGAATGAGGGGCAGCAGGGCCTGGGTCAGCAGGAATTCCGACTTGACGTTGACCTGCATCACCTCGTCCCACTCCTTCTCCTGGATATGTTCGAAGGGGGAGAGGGTGCCAAGCAGGCCGGCATTGAACAGCACGCCATCGAGGCGGCCGAACTGCTGGGAGAAGGTTTCGGCCATGCCGCGGTAGTGGGCGGCGGTGGCCCCTTTCAAATCGACAGGGACTATGGCGGGCAGCGGGTGGCCGGCCGCCTCTATCTGGTCATAGACCGCCTCCAGCTTGGCGCTGGTGCGACCGAGCAGCACCACGGTAGCGCCGTGGGCGGCATAGGTGAGCGCCGCTTCGCGGCCGATACCGTCACCGGCACCCGTTACCAGAATGACCTTGTCCTTGAGCAGATCCCGAGGGGCCTGATAATCGAGCATGTGCACTCCTGTTAACAAATCTGTGGCGGATGGGCGCAATAGAGGAGGCAAGTGTACTGATCCGGCCCTGCCGTTGACCAGCATGAGACGGCAAAAATGTGAAGAAAACAGGGCGGTAGCCTGAATTGGCGCAAGATGGCCCTGGGCCAGGGCAGAGTTTTTGCGCGGCGCCGACAAACTCCTTACTATGTGAAAAAACCGAACATAGCGCGGAGCATCAAGTGGCATTTTTGACCGAATACGGCCTGTTCCTGGCCAAGACCCTCACCCTACTGCTGGCCATCGGCGCCGTCGTCCTGATGGTGGCGAGCAGCCGTCAGCCCAGGACCCGCAAGGGGGAGCTGGTGGTGACCGATCTCTCCAGCGAGCTGGAGCAGGGGCGTCATCAGTTGCAGACGGCCCTGGCCGGCAAGGCCGAGCGCAAGCAGATGGACAAGGCACGCAAGGCCGAAGACAAGGCGCGCGCCAAGGCGACCGATGAGCGCAGCCGGCTGTTTGTGCTCGATTTTCACGGCAGCATGGATGCGAGGGAAGTGGCCTCCCTGCGGGAAGAGGTGAGCGCCGTGATTGGGGTCGCCCGGCCCGGGGACGAGGTGCTGCTGCGCCTCGAGTCCGGCGGCGGCGTGGTGCACGGCTATGGCCTGGCGGCCTCCCAGCTGCAGCGCCTGCGTGACAAGGACATCACGCTGACGGTGGCCATCGACAAGGTGGCGGCGAGCGGTGGCTACATGATGGCCTGTGTGGCGGACAAGATACTGGCGGCGCCCTTTGCCATTGTCGGCTCCATCGGAGTGATAGCCCAGTTACCGAACTTCAACAAGCTCTTGAAAAAGCACGACATCGAGTTTGAGATGCACACCGCCGGTCAGTACAAGCGCACCATCACCATGTTCGGCGAGAACGACGATCTGGGTCGGGAGAAGTTTCGCGAGGAGCTGGGGGCCATCCACGAGCGCTTCAAGGGGTTCGTGGCCGAGCACAGACCCGACCTCGACATCGACAAGGTCACCACGGGGGAGCATTGGCTGGCGAGCCAGGCCAAGCAGCTCGGCCTGGTGGATGCGCTCTGCACCAGCGATGACTACCTGCTGGCCCAGGCCAGCCACCACAAGGTGGTCGGCATCAGCTACCGCAAGCCGAGGAGCCTGACCCAGAGGCTGGGCCAGCAGGGCGCCCAGGCGCTGGAGGGGGCCCTCGGTCGCCTGTGGCAGCAGAGCCCCTGGCGCTGAGCCGCCATTACGCAAACGAAATGAAAAAGCCGGGCTCTTGCCCGGCTCTTCGTTTATGGCTTTGTTGCGACTTAGAACCTGTCTACGAGCTGTCACGAGAGGTCGTCAGCAAGGTAAAGAGCAGCGCAGGAACCGGAGCGTATAGGCATACGTGAGGATTCCGAGCCGCGCATGAGCCTTGATCACGGCCTCGCAGTAAGATCGTGACCAGGTTCTCAGCGCTGGAAGGGATAGACGGAGCCAAGTTTCAGGATCTGGGTCAGCTCGTCCAGCGCGGTGCGGGTCTCCAGCACCAGGGATGGGTCGCGCAGGTCATCGAGCGCCAGGCTGTCGCGGTAGTGGCGATCCACCCACTGATCCAGGCGGGCAAACTGGCCGTCGTTGATGAGGCAGGCCGGGTTGACCGCGGCCAGCTCCGCATCGTTCATGGCGACCCGCAGTCGCAGGCAGGCGGGACCGCCGCCGTTGCGCATGCTCTGCTTCACGTCCATGAAATGTACCCCCTTGATGGGGGTGCCCAGGGTCACCAGCTTGGCCAGATAGGCAGAGACCGCCGGGTTGTCACGGCACTCGGTGGGGGCGATGATCGCCATCTCGCCGGATGGCAGGGTCAGGATCTGGGTGTTGAACAGATAGGATTTCACCGCGTCCTGCACCGACACCTCATTGGTCGGCACTTCGATGAAGTGCAGTTCCCCTTCACCGAACTTGGTGCGGACCTCGGCCAGGGCCGCCTCGGTATGGAGGAAGGCCTGCTGGTGGAAGAAGAGCACATTCTGGTTGCCCACCGCGATCACGTCGTTGTGGAACACCCCCTGATCGATTACGTCCGGGTTCTGCTGGATGAAGACGGCGCTCTCTTCCCCCAGGCCGTGCAGACGGGCGATGGCCTGGCTGGCCTCCAGGGTCTGGCGGGCCGGGTAGCGCTTGGGGGCGGGCTGTGAGACGTCGAAGGCGCTGCGGCCATAGACGAACAGCTCGACCCCGGCCTCGCCGTAGGCGCGGCACAGGCGGGTGTGGTTGGCGGCCCCCTCGTCACCGAAGTGATCGTTCTCCGGCAGGTGCTGATGGTGGCTGAAGTGGCGATCGTTGTTGAACACCGCGCGCAGGATGCGGCCGGTCACCTCGGGCTCCAGGGAGCGGTGGAACTTGTTGGTCAGGTTGGCGGGGGTGAAATGGATGCGGCCATCCTGGGTGTCGGCACTCGGGGATACGGTGGCGGCGTTGGCGGTCCACATGCTGGAGGCGGAGTAACAGGCGGCCAGCACGGCGGGGGCCTGTTTCGCGGCCTGGGCCAGGACGCTGGCATCGTTACCGGTGAAGCCGAGGCGGCGCAGGGTGGCGAGATCCGGCCGCTCCTGCGGCGCCAGCACCCCTTGCGTCATGCCGAGCTCGGTCAGCGCCTTCATCTTGCGCAGCCCCTGCTTGGCCGCCTCCTTCGGATTGGACGCTTCCTTGGCGTTGCTTTGGGACGCCACGTTGCCATAGGAGAGACCAGCATAGTTGTGGGTGGGGCCGACCAGGCCGTCGAAGTTGACCTCGAAGTGCTTCATGACTACATCCTTTCGATTTTTATATGGGGAGCGGTTCCTTCCGCGCACAAAGCTGCGGCGTGCGGCCATTATAAAGAGATTTCATCCTTTGTAACAAGCTGATAACCAAGATGGTTTTTTATGTGACGGGGGTGGCTGGATATGTCATTTCCAATCTAAAAAAGGGGGGGATATAGCATAAAAACAAAAAAGCGGTTGCTTCCCGCGCGTCCCCTTCGCATTAATAAATAAAGAAGCAAGGCGGTTCGGGCTGCATGGCAAATTTGTTCACAAGATTGCTTTTTCCCGTCAAATCTCTTATACAGCCCCACAAAACCGCACGCCAACCCCGTCGGGTGCAATGAGGATAATAGTTACAGCATGGGCAAATCACTGGTCATAGTGGAGTCTCCGGCCAAGGCCAAGACCATCAACAAATATTTGGGCAAGGACTACGTGGTGAAATCCAGCGTCGGTCACGTGCGCGATCTGCCGACCAGCGGCAGCGCCAGCACAGAGCCCAAAAAACCTGTCATTCGCGGCATCAAGCTCAGCGAATCCGAGAAGGCGGCCAAGGATCGCAACGCCCTGTTCTCCAGGATGGGGATCAACCCGACCGCAGGCTGGCAGGCCAACTACCAGATTTTGCCCGGCAAGGAAAAAGTGGTCAGCGAGTTGCAAAGTCTGGCCGCCAAGGCCGACACCATCTATCTCGCAACCGACTTGGATAGAGAAGGGGAAGCGATCGCCTGGCACCTGCGGGAGATCATCGGCGGCGACGACAGCCGCTACAAGCGGGTGGTGTTCAACGAGATCACCAAGACCGCGATCCAGGAGGCGTTCGCCCAGCCGTCCGAGCTGAACATCCACCGCGTCAACGCCCAGCAGGCCCGTCGTTTCCTCGACCGCGTCGTGGGCTACATGGTCTCCCCGCTCTTGTGGAAGAAGCTGGCCCGCGGTCTCTCCGCCGGTCGGGTGCAATCCGTTGCGGTGCGCCTCATCGTCGATAAAGAGCGCGAGATCAAGGCCTTCGTGCCGGTGGAGTTCTGGGATCTCAACGCCGATCTGCTGACCGGTGACAAGGCCGACCTGCGGATGGAGGTGGTTAGCCGCAACGGCGTCGACTTCAAGCCGGTGACCCAGGCCGAGACCTTCGCCGCCGTGGCTGCCCTCGAAGGGGTCGACTACAAGGTGGTGAACCGGGAAGACAAGCCGACCGGCTCCAAGCCGTCCGCCCCCTTCATCACCTCCACCCTGCAGCAGGCGGCCTCCACCCGGCTGAGCTTCGGGGTCAAGAAGACCATGATGATGGCCCAGCGTCTCTATGAAGCGGGTTACATCACCTACATGCGTACCGACTCCACCAACCTCAGCAAAGAGGCGGTCGAGGCGGTGCGGGAATATATCGGCGAGCAGTATGGCGCCGCCTATCTGCCGAGCGATCCGAATCTCTATGGTTCCAAGGCCGGCGCCCAGGAGGCCCACGAGGCGATCCGCCCCTCCAGCGTGCAGGTGACTGCCGAGATGCTGGAAGGGATGGAGCCCGACGCCATGCGGCTCTATGACCTCATCTGGCGCCAGTTTGTGGCGTGTCAGATGACCCCGGCCCAGTACGACTCCTCCACCCTGACCGTCAAGGCCGGTGAGTTCGAGCTCAAGGCCCGTGGCCGCACCCTGCGCTTCGCCGGCTGGACCAAGGCCCTGCCGCCCATGGGCCGCAAGGGGGAAGACAGCCAGCTGCCGGCGGTGACCGTCGGCGAGATCCTGAAGCTGGTCAAGCTGGATCCCCGTCAGCACTTCACCAAGCCGCCCGCCCGCTTCACCGAAGCGGCCCTGGTGCGCGAGCTGGAAAAACGCGGCATCGGCCGCCCGTCCACCTACGCCTCCATCATCTCCACCATCGTCGATCGCGGCTATGTGCGGGTCGAGAGTCGCCGCTTCTTCGCCGAGAAGATGGGTGAGATCGTCACCGACCGCCTGGTGGAGAACTTCGTGGAGCTGATGAACTACGAGTTCACCGCCAAGATGGAAGACAAGCTCGATGGCATCGCTGAAGGCAGCCTGGAGTGGAAGAAGGTGCTGGACGCCTTCTACGCCGAGTTTACCCAGGAGCTGGAGCAGGCCGACAAGCCGGCGGAAGAGGGGGGCATGCGAGCCAACCAGATGGTGCTGACCGACATCGACTGCCCGGATTGCGGCCGCAAGATGGGCATTCGCACCGCCACCACAGGCGTCTTCCTCGGTTGCTCCGGCTATGCCCTGCCGCCGAAGGAGCGCTGCAAGAAGACCATCAACCTGGTCAGTGCGGACGAGTTCGTCTCCGCCACCGACGGGGACGAAGCCGAGACCGAGGCGCTGCGCGCCAAGCACCGCTGCGGCGTCTGCGGCACCGCCATGGATGCCTACATCATCGACGACAGCCGCAAGCTGCACGTCTGTGGTCGCAACCCGGACTGCGACGGTTACGAAATCGAGCAGGGCCAGTTCAAGCTCAAGGGCTATGAAGGGCCGAGCATCGAATGCGATCGCTGCGGCTCCGAGATGCAGCTCAAGAACGGCCGCTTCGGCAAGTACATGGGTTGCACCAACGAGACCTGCAAGAACACCCGCAAGATCCTGAAAAACGGCGACATCGCGCCGCCGAAGGAAGATCCGGTGCCGCTGCCCGAGCTCAAGTGCACCCAGTCCGACGCCCACTTCGTGTTGCGTGATGGCGCCGCCGGTCTCTTCCTCGCCGCCAGCAACTTCCCGAAATCACGCGAGACTCGTGCGCCTCTGGTGGAGGAGCTCAAGCGCTTCCGTGATCGGTTGTCGCCCAAGCATCAGTACCTGGCCGACGCCCCGGCGTCAGATCCTGACGGTAACGCATCCGTGGTGCGCTTCAGCCGCAAGAGCAAGGAGCAGTACGTGATGACGGAGGTGAACGGCAAGGCAACGGGCTGGACCGCCCATTACGACAATGGAAAATGGCAGGAGAGCCTGCCCAAGGCGAAGAAAGCCTGATCCACTACCGCTCATACCATGATGAAAGAGGCCCCTTGCGAGGGGCCTTTTTATTGGGAGATGGCGGTATACTGAGAGGGCTGCATGGATGGCAGCACAAGACAGGGAGGTTGTCATGGAAATACATGAAATCCGGCCAGGCATGACCTGCCTGACACGGGAAGGAACGGCCTATGTGCTGGAAGTGGACAGGCAGAGTCTGCTGGTATTGCTGCAGCGGGAAGATGAAACCATCCCGGTGCAGGTACGTTGCGACGACATCCTGGGCCCCCTTGCCAGCGATTAGCGAAATCGCCCAGAAAGGGACTAGAACGGGATCAGAAAGAGCAGCTCGGCGAGGTCGGGCTGCCACTGCCACTCCCGCATCCTGACCCGCCCCTTGATCACCGGCACCCCCTCTTCCTGCAATCTTCCTACCTGTTCAGCAAAACCCGCCGAGCCCTTGGGCAAGGAGATGGCACCGCCTGCGCCCAGCACGCGATGCCAGGGCAGCGTCTTGTCCGTCTCCCGCAACACTTTTCCCACCAGCCGCGCCCGCCCGGGCAGGCCCGCGAGATCGGCGACCTGACCATAGCTCACCACGCGGCCGGCCGGGATCAGGGCGAGGATAGCCTCGATGCGCGCCACCTTGTTCAAGGGGGAAGGGGGAGGGGTCATCATCATGGTGTATTACTCGGCGTGAAACAAAAGCGCCACCATTGTGGCGCTTCCGTGGTCTGGGGAGCAACAGGGGATCCGGTTCAGCCGAAAGTCTGGCTCAGCCCCCTGAGCTCGCTGGCACGTTTGAGCAGCTCCTGGCTGGAGTTATCCACCGCCTGGATCTTCTGGCTGTTGGCGCGGGAGTACTGGGAAATCTGGTGGATGTTGCGGCTGATCTCCTCCACCACCGCCTGCTGCTGTTCGGCCGCGGCGGCTATCTGGGTGGAGAACTCGGTCACCTGATCTATCTCCCCCAGCACCAGATGCAGGTTGCCGGAGCCCTGGCGCGTCATCAGGGCGCACTCGCGGGTCTGGGCCAGATTGTCCTGCATCATCTCCTGCCAGCGACCCAGGGTCTGCTGGATCTGGCGGATGCTGCCCTGGATCTGTTCGGTCGCCTTGTGGGTGCGGGTGGAGAGAGTGCGCACCTCGTCCGCCACCACCGCAAAGCCGCGTCCCTGCTCACCGGCCCGCGCCGCCTCGATGGCGGCGTTGAGGGCCAGCAGGTTGGTCTGCTCGGCGATGCCCTGGATCTCGCCCATGATGCTGCCGATCCGCTCGGATTCGTTCGCCAGCTCGACGGCGGAGTGGAAGGCATGCTCCGCCTGCCTGGCCAGCAGCTCCATCTGCTGCTCGGTCTGATCCAGCTGCTGGACCGTGTGCTGGCAACTGCTGCGTGCCTCTGTCACCTGACTGTTGGTGTCCTGGATGTTGCGCGCTATCTCGTGGGCCGTGCTGGCCATCTGGGTCATGGCGGCGGCCATCTGCTGGGTCTGGGCGTCCTGCTCGTTGATGTCGAGGAAGGCTTGATGAGAAGAGTCCTGCAGATCGGTCGCCAGGGTCTGCAGGGGATGGGTGGCGTCGTTGACCCGACCCAGCACGGTACGAATGCGGGCCTGCAGCATCTTGAGATGGAAATCGGCGATGGCGCCGGGGGCATCCCCCGAGTAGACCAGCCGGGTCAGGCTGTCATATTGCTGGCCGAGCCGCTTGAGGTAGCGTGGCAGCGAGATGAGTTCGCGCCAGTAAGTACCGGCGACGGCCAGCAGGGGCAGCAGCATCAGCAGCACGGTCAGGGCACCCTGGGAGAAGGCCGCCCAGCCAAAGAGCACCAGCATCAGCAGGCCGAGCAGCAGGGGTCTGGCACTGTGCAGGGAGGGCAGCTTGCTGGCGCCGCCCTGTTCTGCCTTGAGCAGGGCCTGATAGGCCTGGGCGGCAACCTGCTTGAGCTGGGGCTCCGGCTTGCAGCGCACCGACTGGTAGCCGCTTATCTTGCCGTTCTCGTAGATGGGGGTCACATAGGCGTCGACCCAGTAATAGCGGCCATCCTTGCAGCGGTTCTTGACCATGCCGCGCCAGGGGTTGCCCTCCTTGAGGCGATCCCAGAGGTCGGCGAAGGCGGCCTTGGGCATGTCGGGGTGACGCACCAGGTTGTGGTTGTGTCCGACCAGTTCATCGACCTGGTAGCCGGCAATGCGGCAGAAGGCAGGGTTGGCGTAGGTGATGACGCCGCGCAGATCCGTGGTGGAGACGAGTTGCACGTCGGCGGGGAACTCAACTTCACTGTCCTGGACTTGGACGTGTTTGCGGGCCATAAGGGTAAGCTCCGAGGCGTTGCTGGTTGTTATTGTGGTTGAGCCGGATGCAGGCCCGGGCGCAGTGCGTCTTGCCCGGCCTCATCGGGGGCCTTATTTTGCCAACAAAGGCGGAGTAAAAGTAGGGGCTAGGTTGGATTTCTGTTGTTTAGTGGTAAAAAAATGGCGACCAAAAGGTCGCCAAAAAGAGAAAGACAACACTACCTCTGTGGCACCCGGTAACGCACCTGTAACTGATCGAGGATCTGCAGCTGGCCGGGCAGGCGGGCGGCGAAGTGATCCCAGGCCTTGCGGGCGGGGTCGCTCCAGGCCACCTCGGCCGTGGCCAGCATGCGCGGGAACAACATGTAGTCGAGACGATCACGAGAGGTGACCAGTTCCGACCACAAGGGGCTCAGCACCCCCAGGATGTTATCGTTGGCATGGAAATCGGCCGGCGCAGGATCACATCGGTAGACCTGCTCCAGATTGAGGGTTCCCGCCCAGTAGAGCCCGGGTTCATGGATGTCCGGGCTCCAGGCGAGATCCAGATAGAGAGACTGGGCCGGGGCCATCACCACGGGGTAACCCGCGGAGGCGGCATCCAGCCCCGCCTGGAAGCTGGTCCAGGCGAAGATGGTGGCGTCCCGGCTCACCTTGTCCCCGTGCAGTATCTCCTCCCACCCCAGCATCTGCTTGCCCCTGGCCGCCAGGTATTGCTGGCAGTGGCGCAGCAGGTGGCCCTGCAGCTCCCGGCAATCGGAGTAGCCCTGCTCTGCCATCAACTGCTGACAGGCGGGGCTGTCGGTCCAGACCCCGGTCGGCACCTCGTCCCCCCCCATGTGCACCTGAGTGCCGGGGAAGAGCGCGCACACCTCGTCGATCACCGCCTCCAGGAAGCGATAGGTGCCGGGCAGGGCCGGGTTGAGCACGTTGTCGTCAAAATATTGCACCGAGAGGTAGCGGGAGCTGTCCGCCTCTTCTCGCAGCAGCTCTGGCAGCGCCTTGATGGCCGCGTGGCAGTGACCCGGGATGTCTATCTCCGGGATGATGGTGATGCCGAGCCCGGCGCTGTAGGCCACCAGTTCGCGCACCTCGCTCTGGGTGTAGTAACCGCCATAGGGCTCAGGGCCGCCGCTGAGCTGAGGATCCACCGCCAACCCGTGGCCGCGCCAGGCCGCCACCTCGGTCAGCTGGGGGAAGGCCTTGATCTCGAGGCGCCAGCCCTCGTCATCGGTCAGGTGCCAGTGGAAGCGGTTGAACTTGTAGAGGCTCATCTGCTTGAGCAGGCGCTTGAGGGTGGCGATGGAGTGGAAGTGGCGGGCGCAGTCGAGAAAGATGCCGCGAAAACCGAAGCGCGGTGCATCCTCCACTTCGAGGCAGGGCAGGCTCTCCCCGTGTTGCAGGGCCCACTGTGCCAGGGTCACCAGACCGTGGCGCCAGCCCGCCTCCCCGGCGGCCCGGATGCGGATCTCCTCCGGCGTGATGGTGAGTTCATAGCCCTCGGGGGTAAGCGGCGCTTCGACCAGGTGGATCTCGGCGTCGTGATCCTGCGTCAGGGCGAGCCCCGTCAGCTCGTTGAAATGGGCCAGCAGGGGAGCGAGGGAGACAGGGCCGCTGACATGGGCTCGCTCGGCCAGGCGGAAGTTGCCTTCCTGCAGTCTCAGGTGCGCCGGCTGGGGTACTATGCCGTTGGCGGGCTCCACCTCGGGCAGATCGGGGACCATGGCGGGGCTCGGCGGCAGGCCGAGATCCTGGCCCGTCTGCACCACGGGTTGCAACTGGGCTTGGGCGCCTTCGTCCGTCAGGCTGAGGAAGAAGCCCTGGGGCAGATCGGAGTAGCGTTTGATGGGGGTGTTGCGGCAGCAAAAACGCAGCTCGCTGACCCCTTCATGGGGTACCAGTACCTTGTAGCTACCGCTCTGGCGCGCCAGAGATCCCCCTTCCACCGACTGGGGATCTATGTGGCGAGCCAGGCAGAAGTGTAGCTTCCAGAGGTTTGCCGGGAGCTGGCTCAGGGTGAAGCGGAACCAGACATCTTCACCGTCGCGACGGTCGATCTGGGTATGGATCAGGGGTGTAGACATGGGTATTCCTCTGATGGGGTGAACAAGATGGGGTCCTCTCCCGCAGGTGGCTCGGCGTGGACAGTGCTCAGGGATGCAGGCATGGGTAGGCCTCTGACTGGGCAAACAGGGTTGTGCCCTTTCCAGCACATCGTTCACACCCGATAGGGCTCAGGGATGCCAGGATGGGTAGGCGTCCGGCTGGGCATATAGGGCTCAAGGATGCAGGCATGGGTAGGCCTCCGATTGGGCAAACAGGATGGCGCCTTCCAGCGCATCGGCTTGCGGGGGAACCAGGTTGAGGTGCCCCAGGCGAGGGGCCAGGCGCATGCCGACGCCGCCCAGCAGGGCGATGCGGTCGGCTCCCAGCAGCCCCATGCCCTCCAGCAGGGTCTGCAACTGGGCACAGGTTTCATCCAGCAGCTGGTTGGCGAGCTCGTCTCCGTCGCTGGCGGCGTCGAACACCCAGGGGGCGAAGCGGCCATAGTCGGCGGGAATGGCGCGGGCGGCCCAACGCACCACCTCGGCCTGATCCCGCTTGAAGTGATCGAGCAGGCGCACGGCGAGCAGGCTGGGGGGCAGGATACCGTCGTGGCAGAGCAGGGATTGCTGGATGGCGCGCAGCCCGAGCCAGGCGCCGCTGCCGAGATCCGAGATGGGGAAGCCGCGCCCTGAGCAGGTATGCAGCTGACCATGGCGGTAGATGAGCCCGGCGGATCCTGTGCCGGCGATGAGGATGGCTCCCTCGCGGCCGCCAAAGGCGCCGAGGCAGGCGCCGAAGGCGTCGGAGGTGAGCCTGACGCTCGCGAAGGGGAAGGGCATCTCAAGCAGGGCGTGGTAGCAGTCGGCCAGCTCGGCGGAGGCGAGCGCCAGCCCCACCCCCATCTGCTGCTCGCACTCGATGCCAAGCCCGGCGGCCAGCCGGGCGCTAGCGATGGCCGCCAGCACGTTGGTGTGGGCGAGGGGGATGCCGAGCTCCAGATTGGAGCCTGCGGCGCGTCCTTCACCGAGCAGCTTGCCCGCCCGATCCCTAATGCGGGCGCGGGTGTGCGTTCCCCCGCCATCGACCCCGACCCAGTACTCAATCATGACGGGCCTCCGGCGCACTCTGCCAGCTGATGGTTAGGGCGAACCAGGCTGCGTGTGGGATCCACTGTTCCCCCCAGCGCCAGTTCTGATCCAGCCTGTCCTTGTACTCCTCGGGGATGAAAGCCACCTCAGCCTCGTCATCGAACCCGGCTGTGATGCCGTTGCAGATCCCCCCGGGTGCATTGGGATAACCGGCGGTGTAGCTCGGGTTGTTGATGCCGTGCCCCGCCAGCATGCAGGCGTTGAAGGGGTTTTGCCCGAGGATCCAGTCGAGCTGGCGCTGGCCGAACGTCGTCAGGAGCTGGCTCTGCTGGGGGAAGTGACGGGCCGCGGCGAAGGCCATGGCGGCGAGGGACGCCAGCCGGGCGTTCTCGCCTTGCCACCAGTAACCGGACTCGTTGTGGTGGGGCATAAAGAAGCTGATGCGGGGGGCTTCGTCGACGCCCTTCACATATTGGCGGGCCAGGGCGAAGGGGTTGCCTGCCCGGGCGGCGAGGGCCAGCTCGGCGGCCAGCGCCTGCTGCACCACGGCGCTCACCCGGGCGCGGCGCTCCTGATCCGGCTCGACTCCCAGGTATTCCAGCAGGGCCAGCACCGGCAGACCCGCCTCGGCGGCGTGGTAGTAGGGGCGCGAGCCGTCGTCGTTGGCACTCCAGTAGTGGCCGAGCTCGGGGTGGGGGCGCTGGCGGGCGCAGAGCCTGCCAGCCCTGTCCCTTGCCTCCCCGAGCCAGTCGTGGCCAAGGGTCTGGGTCAGCTCGACCACCGCCAGCAGGGCGCAGTAGTCGTCGATGATGTTCTCGCAACCGTCGTCCAGGTAGGCGAGGTTGTGCTCGCGCAGGTGCAGGTAGCCGCGCCTGGCCGCCCCGGCATAGTGGCTGGTATCAAAGTCGCCGCCGGTCTGCTCGCGGGCGGCCCGGGCCAGGGCGGCGATGGCCATGCCACCTCCCTGGCGAAAGCCTGCTTGCCAGTGGTCGGACTTGAGCCCCTGCTGGGTGGCGTAGGCGCACAGCTCGCGCTGCTCGGGATCCTTGCTCCACTTGTCGAACAGTGTCATGTAGAAGAAGCCGCTCTCATCTTGCATCCGGCAGAGAAAATCCGCCCCGTGCAGCCCCTCGTCACTGAGCCGCTTGCAGAGATTCAGCCCGTCGATGTCGTGGCGCGTCGCCAGGAGCGCCCGGCTCTTGAGCAGGCTCCACACCACCAATGGGGTCTGCTGGGGATTGAGGTAGTTGGCGTAGGAGAGGTGGCTCAGGTACTTGCTCATGTCGCCGCTGGCATCGAACCAACCGCCGTGCACATCCTTGTGCTGGTCGGTGCCAAACAGGCGAGCGCGGCGGTCGGCCCTATCGAAGGTGCCGCTGGCGCGCTGGCCCTTGAAGTAGTGAATGACATCGGAGAGGCAGCGGCTGGTCAGCAGATCCTGACCTATGGCGAAGCGGGTGGAGCGGACTATGCCTTGGGCTGTTATCGCCTCCAGCCGGTAGTGGCCGTGCTCCTTGAATGCGGAGAAGTCGGCGCGCCAATAAGCGCGCCCCTGCCAGCCGGGCACCTGGCCTGCTGCCTGGAGAGGAACCTCCAGCAGGAGGCGGTCATCATGCAGGCGGCGCAGTCGCACCAGGCCGCTTATCTCCACGTCGGCGGCGGTCTGCAGCAGGGCAATCTTGTGCCCGTCACACTCGTAACCCACCTGATTGATCAAGAGTTCCATCCAGCTTTACTCCCTGGTCTGGGGCAATGAAGGGGCCTCGCGAGGAGGCCCGGGTGAAGGTGTTGCGGGCCGGGAAGGCCGCCCCCGGCGAGGGGCTGGCTTATTCGTGCAGGTAGCAGCGCACGAAGTGGTTGTCGGCAAGCCGGGTCACGGGGGGGAGGCTCTCCTTGCAGCGCGCCATGGCCTGATGGCAGCGACCGGCGAAGGGGCAGCCATGGGACTCCGGGGTCCAGAGCGGTATCTCCCCCTTGCGGCCACCCTCCAGCTCGGCGTGGATGCTCTTCTCGGGGTCGGGCACCGCCGAGATGAGCAACTGGGTGTAGGGGTGCTGGGGGTGGTGCAGTATCTCGTCCACTTCCCCCCACTCCACCATATGACCCACATACATCACCGCCAGATCTTCGGCCACGTAGCGGGCGGTGGCGATGTCGTGGGTGATGTAGAGCATGGAGACGCCGAGTTCGTTCTTCATCTGCTCCATCAGGTTGAGGATGCCGATGCGAATGGAGACGTCGAGCATGGAGGTGGGCTCGTCCGCCAGCACCACCTCGGCCTCCACCGCCAGGTTGCGGGCGATGTTGACCCGCTGGCGCTGGCCGCCGGAGAGCTGGTGGGGATACTTGGCCGCCGTGGCCTTGGCCGGCGTCAGCCCCACTTTTTCCAGCAGGGCATAGACCATGTCAGGCAGATCTTTCTTGTCGAGCACCTTGCTGTGCAGCAGCAGGGGACGGGCGATGTGGTGGTAGATGGTGTGGGTCGGGTTGAGCGAACCGAACGGGTCTTGCCACACCATCTGCACGCTCTGACGATAGTCCAGCAGGGCTGTGCCCTTGTTGAACTCCTCCAGATCCCGGCCCCGGTAGAGGATGCGGCCGTTGGAGAGCTTGTACATCTTGGCGATGATCTTGGCGATGGTGCTCTTGCCGGAGCCCGACTCCCCCACCACCGCTAGGGCGCGGCCCCGGTGCAGGTTGAAGGTGATGTCGGAGAGGGCCCGCATCTTGCCGCTCTTGATGGCATTGGAGTTGACGGCGAAGTCCTTGTAGAGATGCTGGACCTCGATGATGGGCGCGTTGGTTTGGGCGATTTGCATGACAGACATCCTTAACAGCCAGCGGCCTTGTCCAGATAGATGGGGTGGTTCAGGGATTCCTCGGTCGAGTCATAGAGATGGCAGGCGGCCTGCTGCCCGGGCCGGATCTCGGCCAGCTGGGTATATTCCTGGCGGCAGCGTTCGTGCACCTTGCCGCAGCGGGCCTGGAAGCGGCAGCCGACCGGCACTTCCAGCAGGTTGAGCGGGGTACCGGGGATCCCCTCCAGCACGGTTTTTGGCCCGTGCAGGGGGGGGAAGGAGTTGCCGAGCCCCCGGGTGTAGGGGTGCAAGGGGGCGGTCAGAATTGACTTGGACGGCGCCACCTCCACCAGCTCCCCCGCATACATGATGCCGATGCGATCGCAGAACTCGACCATGAGCGAGAGGTCGTGGGTGATGAAGAGAATGGAGAAGTTGAACTTCGCCTTGAGGGCGTAGACCTTCTGCAGTATCTCCCGCTGCACCACCACATCCAGCGCCGTGGTGGGCTCATCCATGATCAAGAGCTCGGGGTTGAGCGCCATGGCGATGGCGATCACCAGCCGCTGGCGCATGCCGCCGGAGAACTGGTGCGGGTAGTCCTTGAGCCGGCTCGGGTGGATGTCGACTATCTCCAGCAGCTCCTGTGCGCGCTTGATGGCCTCGTAGCGGGTCATGCCGGGGTTGTGGGCCAAGAGCACGTCGCAGAACTGCTCCTCCATGCGCAGCACGGGGTTGAGCGCATTCATGGCGGACTGGAACACCACGCTCGCCTGGCGCCAGCGGTAGCTGCGCAGCCGCTCGTCGTCAAAGCCGAGGATGTTCTCCCCCTTGAACAGGATCTCGCCGCCACTGATGTAGGCGGGCGGCTTGTGCAGCCGGGCCACCGAGAAGGCGACCGTGGACTTGCCGCAGCCGGACTCGCCGGCGAGGCCGAAGACTTCGCCGGGGGCGATGTCAAAGCTGACCGAATTGACGGCGCGCACGTCGCCGCTCTCTGTGATGTAGTCGACGCAGAGCTGGCGCACCGACAGCAGGGGTTGTTGCGAGCTCATGCTGTCTTCTCCTGGGCTGCGATGAGGGGGACGGGGGCGGCGAGCTGTTTCCAGCGGCGCAGACCCTTGTGAGAGCGCAGTTGCGGGTTGGCTATCTCGTCGATGGCGAAGTTGAGCATGGCCAGACCCGCCCCCAGGGTGGCGATGGCGAAGCAGGGGGCCAGGATTTCCCACCAGGCACCCACCAGGATGGCGCTGGAGGTCTGGGCGTTGTAGAGCATGATGCCCCAGCTGACCACGGTCGGATCACCCAGCCCCAGGAACTCCAGGGTCGCCTCGGTGACGATGGCGTAGATGATGGAGCCGATGAAGCTCACGCCGATGATGGAGATGAGGTTCGGCAGTATCTCCACCAGAATGATGCGCCAGGCCGGCTCACCCAGTACCTCGGCGGCGATGACGAACTCTTTCTCCCGCAGTGCCAGGGTCTGGGCACGGATCACCCGGGCGCCATAGGCCCAGGAGGTAAAGCCTATGATGAGCGCAATCACCGTCGGTGACGCCTCCCCGATAAAGCTCGCGAGCACCAGTAATAAAGGGAGGTTGGGGATCACCAGCACCACGTTCATCAGGAAGGTGAGGCACTCGTCCACCACGCCGCCGAAGTAACCGGCAGTGATGCCGATGCCGATGGCGAGGGCGCAGACCAGCAGGCCTGCCCCGAAGCCCACCATGAGGGAGATGCGGGCGCCACTGGTGAACTGGGCCCAGAGATCGTGACCCATGCGGTTGGATCCCATCACCAGCTCCATGCTGGGGGGCTGGTGGGGGCGGGCGACCCGCTTGGTGGGTTCATTGCTGGCGAGCAGCGGGGCAAACAGGGCCATCAGCACGAAGGTGACTACGATGGCGAGGCCAAAGGCCGCCTTCTTGTTGCCCAGCAGGATCTTGAGGATGGTCGGCATACGCATCTTATTTGCCTCCTGTACGCAGACGGGGATCCAGGAAGACGTAGAGCACGTCCGCCAGGAAGTTGAAGCTGAGCATGGTGATGGTCATGATGAGCAGTTGCCCCTGAATGAGCGGGTAGTCGCGGGCCAGGATGCCCTGATAGAGGGTCAATCCGAGACCCGGGTAGTTGAAGATCACCTCGGTGATGAGGGAGCCGCCGATGACGAAGCCGAGCGCCATGGAGAGGGCGGTGACGCTGGGCAGCACGGCGTTGCGGGCGCCGTAGTTGAAGATGACTCTGTTGCTGGAGAGCCCCTTGGCCTTGGCCATGGTGATGTAGTCCTCGCCGAGCAGGTTGATCATGTTGTTGCGCATGGTGATGAGGAAGCCCCCCACCTGCACCATGGCCAGGGTGCCCACCGGCATGATGGCGTGCAGCATGATGCTCTTGATGTGTTCCCAGCCGAAATCGGCGGGGATCTCCGGGCTGTAGGCGTAGCCGATGGGCAGCCAGCCGAGGCTGACCCCGAACAGGAACAGGGCGAGCAGGGAGACCACCACGGGGGGAATGGCCTGCATCACCAGGGTGAGCGGGGAGAGGATGCTGTCCATGCGTCCCCCTCGGTACCAGGCGGCGAAGATGCCGACGATGGAGCCGATGGAGAAGCTCAAAATGGTGGAGGTGCCCACCAGGAACAGGGTCCAGCCGATGGCGCGACCGAGCACGTCGGCGACCGGTTGGGGGTAGTAGCGCACCGAGGTGCCGAGATCCCAGGTGAAGACACTCTTCACATAGGCGAGAAACTGGGTGGTGATGGGGCCGTCAACGAACCCGAAGGTGGCCTTGAGGGCCTCGAGGGCGGCAGGTTCCATCATGGCGCCAGCCCGGGCGAACATGACGGAGACGGGATCTCCGGGCATGGCTCTGGGCAGCAGGAAGTTGATGGTGGCGGCCACCAGGAAGGCGACCAGATAGAAGGAGAAGCGTCTTAGTATAAATCCCATGGTGAACCCTTTTACTGCAAGCCTGCCCCGCGCCGGGCAAAGCTCCCCCAACCCCGGAAAAGACGGGGGATGGAAGACATGGCGGGGAAAAAGGCCCCCCGCAGGGGGCCGAGGTGATTAGCTGTTTGGCTTGAGTGACAACACGTGCAGCAGACGCTCCGGGGTGTCCGGGTGTACCTGCGGCTTGGCGACCGGGTTGTCGGCACTGAACCAGCCATTGAAGCGCTTGGTGCTGTATTCGTACCAGGTCGGGTTGTTGAACACCGGGATGATGGTCTGGTTGGCACCGACGCGCTCCTGGATGGCAAACATGATCTCCTTCTGCTTGGCCGCATCGGCGGTCTGGGTGAAGTCATCGATCAGCTTGTCGAGTTCGGGATCCTTGTAACGGGGCGCGGCAAAGCGGTTGCCGCGCTCACCCATGTTGCGGGAGTGGAAGGCGGTCTCGAAGTACTTGTGCGGGTTGGCACCGGCAAAGTAACCCTGCAGGGCGACGTCGAAGTCACCGGTGATCAGGTTCTCGGTCCAGACGGTGGCTTCCGGGGTGGAGGTCTTGGCGTTCAGGCCCAGGGCCTGCAGGCCTTCCACACCGATCTGGACTGTGTTGACCCAGTCGGTCCAGCCATTCGGTACCAGCACCTTGAACTCGATCTTCTTGCAGCTCGGGGTGTCGAGGAACTTGTCGCCGTCACAGTCCTTGTAGCCCGCTTCCTTCAGCAGTGCCTTGGCACCTTCCAGGTCGAACTTGTTGTATTTGCCGTATTTCTTCTCGACGTCCGGGTTGTCCCAGGAGGCGAATGCCTTGCCCAGGCCTGACGGGTATTCGTTGACGGTCGGGTAGCCGTAGCCTGCGATGTCCACCATGGACTGGCGGTCCATCGCCATGGAGAAGGCGCGGCGGAAGTTGATGTCGTTGAAGGCTTCGTTATTGCCCGGGTTCTTGCTCTGGAAGTTGACGTTGAACGCCACTGTGCCGGAGGCGGGGAACCAGTACTTGTTGTTCTTGGGATCGTTGCCGACGTAGAGGCGCTCGATGTCCGGCACGAAGGATCCGAACCAGTCCACATCACCCTTCATCACAGCGGCCAGTACCTGGTCGTTGGTGGCCATTTGCGGCATGCGCAGGCAGTCGATGGCGAGGTTGGCGTTGTCCCAGTAGTGCGGGTTGCGGCACTGGGTATAGAGCTGGGCGGAGAAGTTGTCCACTTCGGTGAAGGGACCTGTGCCGACCGGCTTGTCGTTGGTGAAGGCAACCGGGTCTTTCACCGACTTCCACTGATGCTCGGGGACGATGGGCACCAGCACCAGGTCATTCACCACGTTGGTGTTGACCTCGGCCAAGTCGAATTTGACCTTGTGCTCACCCAGCTTCTCGACACCCTTGATCTGAGTCCAGATGGAGCGCTCATCCAGCGCCTTGTTGGCCTTGACCAGATTGAAGGAGAAGATAATGTCGTCGGCGGTGAAGGCTTCACCATCGGACCACTTGACCCCTTCGCGCAGGTCGAAGGTGACCGACTTCAGGTCATCGCTGAAGGCATAGTTGGTGGCCAGACGATAGACGGGTTTGCCACCCTGCATATCGTTGAAGATCACCAGCGGCTCATAGATGAAGTGGCGGGTGGTGTGCAGCAGACCGGCCTGCAGGAAGGGGTTGAAGTTCTTGACCCATGCGGTCTCCTGTTGCGCGACCAGGGTCAGCACCGTCTTGTTCTCGGCGGCCATGGCGGTGCCGGCGGCACCGAGCATCAGGGTTCCCAGCATGACTGAGGTAGCGATTTTGGATACTTTGGCAAGCATATTTTTTCCTTTCTTATTGGTCTTCCATGGTTTTGGAATGGAGCACCGGATCCCATGCTTGGATACCGGCCCTCAATGTTGGTCAGGTTTTGCACCCTTGTAGTTGTGTCATCCAACGCCCCTAGAAAAGCAGAGTTAACAGGAAAACAACAACTCTTCATTTCGTCGATATCGTAAAAACTCGCACTCTCTCGTCATTATCGTCAAACTCTATTTTTAATCCTTTTAAATTATACAGTTGCATTAATTCTCACAAAGTACCAAGTCACCATTTATGACAATTCAAAGACGATAGTGTGAAGTGGATCGTGCTCGTTTTTGCTCCCGTCCAGAGGCTTTTTTTTGAGCTTGAAACAAGCGCTCCGAGGAGAAGGACAGAACTGTGCGCTGGCTCACTAAGGAGGAATCTTCCGGCTCGTCGGGTGATGGCGGGTGGTCCCTCTCTAACAGAAGAACCCGGCGCTGGATGCCAATGGGTTTTCGTGTCGACTGATTACGGGCAATAAAAAAGCCAGTCAGCATTCACTGACTGGCTTCGGGTGCCACATCCGTTAGCGGATTAGTTGACCAGGCTGGCCCACAGATCGTACTCGTCCGCTTCGTCGATGCGGACCTTGACCATGTCGCCGGGCTTGAGGCCGGTTTCACCGTTCAGGTAGACCAGGCCGTCGATCTCGGGCGCGTCGGCGAAGGAGCGGCCGGTGGCGCCCTCTTCGTCCACTTCGTCGATCAGCACCGTCATCTCCTTGCCGACCTTGCGGGCCAGCTTGCGAACGGAGACCTGCTGCTGCAGCTCCATGAAGCGCTGGAAACGCTCTTCCTGGACGTCTTCCGGCACAGGATCCGGCAGCTCGTTGGCCTTGGCACCCTCGACCGGGCTGTATTTGAAGCAGCCAACGCGGTCCAGCTCAGCCTTGTCGATGAAGTCCAGCAGCATCTGGAACTCTTCTTCGGTCTCGCCGGGGAAGCCGACGATGAAGGTGGAGCGCAGGGTGATCTCGGGGCAGATCTCGCGCCACTTCTGGATGCGCTCCAGGGTGCGCTCGACGGTACCCGGGCGCTTCATCAGCTTCAGGATGCGCGGGCTGGCGTGCTGCAGCGGAATATCGAGGTAGGGCAGGACCTTGCCATCGCGCATCAGCGGGATGACGTCATCCACGTGGGGATAGGGGTAGACGTAGTGCAGACGCACCCAGATGTCGAGCTTGGCCAGCTCCTCGCACAGGGCCACCATGCTGGTCTTGACCGGCATGCCGTCGTAGAAACCGGTGCGGTGCTTGACGTCCACGCCGTAGGCGGAGGTGTCCTGGGAGATGACCAGGATCTCCTTCACGCCGGCCTCTTTCAGGCGCTTGGCCTCTGCCAGCACCTCGCCGATGGGACGGCTCACCAGATCCCCGCGCATGGAGGGGATGATGCAGAAGGTGCAGCGGTGGTTGCAGCCCTCGGAGATCTTCAGATAGGCGTAGTGACGGGGAGTCAGCTTGACGCCGTGGGCCGGCACCAGGCTGGTGAAGGGGTTGTGGGTCGGCTTTTCCACGTACTTGTGAACGTGACCCAGCACCTCTTCGTAGGCGTGGGGGCCGGTTATCTCGAGCACCTTGGGGTGGATCTCGCGGATCTGGTTCTCTTTGGCACCGAGGCAACCGGTGACGATCACCTTGCCGTTTTCGGCCAGGGCCTCGCCGATGGCTTCCAGCGACTCCTGTACCGCGCTGTCGATGAAGCCGCAGGTGTTGACCACCACCAGCTCCGCATCGTCATAGCTGGGCACCACATCGTACCCTTCGGTACGCAGCTGGGTCAGGATGCGCTCGGAATCGACCAGGTTTTTGGGGCAACCCAAGGAGACGAATCCTACTTTGGGGGCCTGTTTTGTGTTGGACATCGCTCAATCACTCTTAGGTGGCTCTTATTCAAGGGCGCGGATTTTACCGGAATGGCTAACCAAAAACTATACAACCGAGGTTGTCAGGCCGAACAATATTTACGGTCGGGCCCGTCGGCTATCGGCAGATAAGGAGAGCCGTGCATGATGGTGGTGGTCGTGACCGTCCGGGGACCGCAGTTCCCTCAGACCGGATGAGGGCTGCGACACCATACTGGAGAGATGGGAAGTCTGTGTTTGCTGACTGGAGCGGAATGGAGAGGCATTCGGGACTTCTTGGAGTTGGCTTAAATCTGATAGGGTGACATGTCCGCTGACGCGATATTTAAGGAGCACACAATGAAGAGCCGATCCTGGTTGATTGCCGCCGTCCTGGCACTTGCATCTAGCCCCAGCCATGCCGACTGGGCGAAATTGAAGGAAGCGGCCTCCGAGCTTGGCACTGCGGTGAGCGACACCGGCAAGGAGGCGTGGCAGGGGATCACCGATTTTTCGAAGGCGACCTGGGAGTCTGTCTCCACCTGGGGGGCCGATGCCTACAACAAGGCGGGTGCCTGGACGGAAGAGAGCGCAGCCACCGGCAAGGAGTGGCTGACGGCCGCCGACAAGAAGCTCGATACCATGCTGGAACCCAAGACCCCGACAGAGGCCCGCACCGCCCTCGATACCATGGCCGATACCGCCCTGGTGCGGCTGTTCAACGAGCAACCCTCCGCCAAGCTGCTGTTTGACAAGGCCTATGGCTATGCGGTGTTCGACTCGCGCAAGTTCTCCCTGATGATCCACACCAATCAGGGATCCGGGGTGGCGGTGAACCGCTCGAATGGCAAACATACCTATATGAAGATGTTTGGCGCCGGCATGGCGGCTGGCTTCGGCGGCAAGTTCTATCAGCAGGTGATGTTGTTCGAGACCAAACAGACCTTTGACAACTTCGTGAACAAGGGTTGGGAGGCGACCTCGGAGGCGGGCGTGGTCGCCGGCAAGGAGAGCGCGTCGCTCGACTCGGGTTACAACGGCGGCATGGCCATCTACCAGCTTGGTGAGAAGGGGTTGCTGTACGGCGTCAGCATCACGGGATCCAAATACTGGATCGACGAGGATCTGACGCAATAGAGACCGGAATCTGAGCCTGGCCCGCGATGCGGGCCTTTTTCATGTGTCCGCCTGTTCGCAGCGCGGCCAGCAGACGGGCATCTTCCCGGGATCCCTGCTGCCGGCATGATGGCCCGTTGCACAGGTGGGGTACAGGATCCTTATGCATTGGCACTCTAATTGCTTAAGGCTTGCCAGTGTCAACGATTTGTCTGGGAAGAGAAGATGGAAATAAGCGCAAGCAGCCTGATGCAAGAGATGCAGGCTCTCAGGGTCGAAGCCGGTGCCACGCCGCTGACCCAGCCCGGTCGTCAGGTCAACTCGGATTTTGGCCAGATGCTGCAGCAGGCCCTCGACAACGTCAACGAGCTGCAGGGCAGCGCCAACGATCTGCGCACCCGGTTCGATCTGGGGGACAAGTCGGTAGATCTCTCCGAAGTGATGATCGCCGGGCAGAAATCCTCCATCGCCTTCGAGGCGACGGTGCAGGTGCGCAACAAGATGGTCGATGCCTACAAGACCATCATGAACATGCCGGTATAACTCAGGCCCATGGCGACCGAGCATCATAAACATGTCAGCAATAAGGACATAAATCGTGGCTAACGATCCAAACGGCGATCTGCTGATGAACAACGAGGGGGCGGCCGCCCTCGATGAGCAGGAGCAGAAGAGCTCGGCGCTGGGCTTCTTGTCCAACACCGATGTGTTGCGGCAGATCACCCTGATCCTGGGGCTGACCATCTGTCTGGCCATCGCCGTCTTCATCCTGCTGTGGGGCAAGGAGCCGGAGATGCGTCCGCTCGGCACCTTCAGTACCCAGGAGCTGGTCTCCACCCTCGATTATCTGGATCAGCAGAAGATCCCCTATCAGGTGGACGGCAAGAGCGTGCTGGTCAGCGCCGAGAATTATGCAGACATCCGGCTGCGCCTGACCCGCGCCGGCCTCGCCAGCAGCAGCGAGGCCAGCAACGATGGGGAAGCCATCCTGCTCAAGGACTCCAGCTTCGGCGTCAGTCAGCGCATGGAGAGCGAGCGGCTGAAACTGAGCCGCGAGCGCCAGCTGGCGAGCGCCATCGAGCAGTTCCAGAACGTCGCCAAGGCCCAGGTGCTGCTGGCCATCCCGAAAGACAACGTGTTCGCCCGCAACGAACGCAAGCCGAGCGCCACCGTGGTGCTGAGCCTGAAAGGGGCGGCGCTGGGCCAGGGGGAGGTGGACTCCATCGTCGACATGGTCGCCTCCGCCGTGCACGGCCTGGAGCCGACCCGCGTCACCGTGACCGATCAGAACGGTCGCCTGCTCAACTCCGGCTCCCAGGATCCGCTCTCTGCCCAGACTCGCAAGGAGTTTGCGATGCAGCAGAAGCAGGAGCTGGAATACAAACAAAAAATTGACGCCATCCTGATCCCGGTGCTCGGGGCCGACAACTACACGGCGGAAGTGGATCTCTCCCTCGACTTCTCCCAGCAGGAGCAGACCCGCAAGACCTACAATCCGGACTTGCCCGCCGTGCGCTCCGAGATGACGGTGGAAGAGAACAGCGCCAATGGCAGCAATGGCGGCGTACCCGGTGCGCTCACCAACCAGCCCCCCGCCGCGTCGAACATTCCCGAACAGGCCGCTGGCGGGGAAGGGGGAACCGGCTCTTCCGGCCGCTCCCGCAAGGAGGCGACCCGCAACTTCGAACTGGACACCACGGTCAGCCACATCCGGCGTCAGCAGGGCGGCATCCGCCGCATGACGGTGTCGGTGGCGGTGGATTACAAGGCCACTCCCGGTGCCGAGGGGGCCGTCACCCGCGAGCCCCGCAGCCAGGCCGAACTCGATACCCTGCGTCGCCTGCTCAGCGGCGGCCTCGGCTTTGACGTGACCCGGGGGGATACCCTGGAGGTGGTTGCCATTCCGTTCAACCGCCCCGAGCTGGAAGCCGTGGCCGACATGCCCATCTACGAACAGCCCTGGTTCTGGCGTGCGGTGCGCATCGCCGCCTCGGTGCTGGTCATCATAGTGCTCATCGTCACCGTGGTGCGGCCCATGCTCAAGCGTCTGCTCTACCCGGATGCCAAGCCGGAAGGGGAGCTGGACTTCGACAACCACACAGTGCTGGGTGGGGATGACGAACTGAGCCTGCTGGCAGCCCAGGCCGAGGCCGAGCCGGTGTTCGGTCTGCGGGATGGCCAGCTCAAGCTGCCCGATCTGCACCGTGACGAGGACCTGCTCAAGGCCGTGCGTGCCTTGGTAGCGAATGAACCAGACCTGGCTGCTCAGGTCATCAAAGAATGGGTAACGAACCGAGATGCCTGAAGAGAAGAAAAACCAAGTCACCGGTAACGAGATTACCGATAACCAGCGCCAAATCCTGGACCAGATGAGCGGGATGGAGATGGCGGCGGTGCTGATGCTGAGCCTCAATGAGGAGGATGCCGCCCAGATCTTCCGTCATCTCGAGCCCAAGCAGGTGCAGCGGCTCGGCATGTCCATGGCCTCCATGTCGGATTTCAGTCACGACCGGGTGGCGGCGGTGCATCGTCAATTTATCGACGACATCCAGAAATACACCAACATCGGCATCGGCAGTGAAGACTTCGTGCGCAAGGCCCTGGTGGCGGCGCTCGGGGAGGACAAGGCCAGCAACCTGGTGGATCAGATCATCCTGGGATCCGGTGCCCGCGGCCTCGACTCCCTCAAGTGGATGGATGCCCGCCAGGTGGCCAGCATCATCCAGAATGAACACCCGCAGATCCAGACCATCGTCCTCTCCTATCTGGAGCCGGAGCAGTCCGCCGAGATCCTGAGCCAGTTCCCGGAGCAGGTGCGCCTGGATCTGGTGATGCGCATCGCCAACCTCGAAGAGGTGCAACCGGCGGCGCTGCAAGAGCTCAACGACATCATGGAGAAGCAGTTCGCCGGTGCGGCCGGGGCCCAGGCGGCCAAGATGGGTGGCCTCAAGGCTGCCGCCAACATCATGAACTACCTGGACACCAACATCGAAGGCCAGCTGATGGACTCCATCCGCGAGTCGGACGAGGAGATGAGCCAGCAGATCCAGGACCTGATGTTCGTGTTCGAGAACCTCATCGACGTGGACGATCGGGGCATCCAGACTCTGCTGCGGGAAGTGCCGGGGGATCTGCTGCAACGGGCCCTCAAGGGCTCGGACGACCAGATGCGCGAGAAGGTGTTCAAGAACATGTCCAAGCGGGCCGCCGAGATGCTGGCGGACGATCTGGAGGCCATGGGGCCGATCCGGGTCTCCGAGGTGGAGGCCGCCCAGAAGGAGATCCTCTCCACGGCGCGCCGTCTGGCGGACGCGGGCGAGATCATGCTGGGGGCGGGCGGTGGCGAAGAGTTCCTCTAAGCCATGGGCAATGGAATGTGCGATGATGTCGGTCCTTTCGTCCGGCATGCCAGGAGTGTCTTTCGCAGATGAATAACAAGAACAACAAGCTGCGGGGTTATGTCAGACCCGAAGCGGACGAGACCCGGGTGGAAGCCTGGGGCTGGCCCGAGATGGAGGTCGAATCCGAGATCCAGAGCAATGCCCTGGGGCTCGGCCCTGACTGGTATCGCCAGGAGCAGGCGGACGAGATGCCGCCAGAAGATCCACCGGAGGAGCCCACCCCCAGCATCACCGCCGAAGAGGTGGAGGCGATCCGTCAGGCCGCCTGGGAAGAGGGGCTGGCCGAGGGGCGAGCCGCCGGCTTTGCCAAGGGGCTCGAAGAGGGCAAGCTGGAGGGCTTGCAGCAGGGCCATCAGGCGGGTCTGGAGCAGGGCCGTGAAGAGGGGCTCGCCATGGGCCGCGACCAGGTGGAGCAAGAGATTGCCCACTGGCAAGCGCTCGCCGCCCGCCTCGCCACGCCCCTCAGCGAGCTGGACGCGGCGGTTGAGCAGCAGCTCATCAGCCTGGTGCAGCAGCTGGCCCGCGCCCTCATTCGCCACGAGGCCGAGACCTCCCCAAAATTGTTGCTCGAGGCCCTCAAGCAGGGCCTTGCCCTGCTGCCCGCCGCCGAGCAGGGGGTTACCCTGATGCTGCACCCGGACGATGTGGCCCGGGTCGAGCAGGCCTTCGGCGCCGAGGAGTGTGCCAAGCGTCACTGGCGGCTGCAGAGCGACCCCACCCTCTCCCCGGGTGATCTGCAGCTGGCCACCGAACTCTCCAGCATCGATCTGACCCTGGCGGGACGCATCGATCAGTTACTGCGCAATTTCCTTCGTGACAATGCCGACTAACCCTCTTCCCCGGTTTGGCATAGGGAGTGCGTGCCGCTGCTGCGTACCGTCTGTCGACGGCGCGACCATGCCGGCTGACTCCGGGGCTCGGCCTCTTTCCCTTTTATCTCTGGAGGCGCGATGACAACATCCCTGCTCGGCCGACTGCAAGGCTACCGGGTCCGCGATCTTGCGCCCATACCGCCGGTGGCGGGCAAGCTCACCCGGGTGGTCGGGCTGACCCTGGAGGCCATCGGCTGCCGCGCCGCCATCGGGGCTCTGTGCCGTATCGACACCCAGGATGGCGTGCTGGAGGCCGAAGTGGTGGGCTTCTCCGGCGATCGCCTGTTCTTGATGCCGAGCGAGCAGCTCAAGGGGGTCATTCCCGGCGCCCGCGTGGTGCCCGTCACCGAGGATCACGGCATTCCGGTGGGCATGAACCTGCTTGGCCGGGTCATCGACGGCATCGGCCAGCCCCTGGACGGACTCGGCCCCATCATCTCGTCCCAGACGGTGCAGTTCGCCCAGCATCGCATCAACCCGCTGGCCCGTCGTCCCATCCATCAACCCATGGACGTGGGGGTGCGGGCCATCAACGCCGTGCTCACCGTGGGGCGTGGCCAGCGCATGGGGCTGTTCGCCGGTTCCGGCGTCGGCAAGTCGGTGCTGCTCGGCATGATGACCCGGGGCTCGGTGGCGGACGTGGTGGTGGTGGGCCTCATCGGCGAGCGTGGCCGGGAGGTGAAGGAGTTTATCGAGGAGATCCTCGGCGCCGAGGGGCGCGAGCGCGCCGTGGTGGTGGCGGCGCCGGCCGATGCCTCGCCGCTGATGCGACTCAAGGGGTGCGAGACCGCGCTCGCCATCGCCGAGTATTTCCGCGAGCAGGGGCTCAACGTGCTGCTGCTGATGGACTCCCTCACCCGCTACGCCCAGGCCCAGCGCGAGATCGCCCTGGCGGTGGGGGAGCCGCCGGCCACCAAAGGCTATCCGCCCTCGGTGTTTGCCAAATTGCCGGCGCTGGTGGAGCGGGCCGGCAACGGCAGCGATGGCCAGGGCTCCATCACGGCCTTTTTCACCGTGCTGACGGAGGGGGACGATCTGCAGGATCCCATCGCCGACGCGGCGCGGGCCATCCTCGATGGCCACATCGTGCTGGCGCGGGAGCTGGCGGATGCGGGCCACTACCCCGCCATTGACATCGAAAAATCCATCAGCCGGGTCATGCCCATGGTGACCTCACCTGAGCACATGGAGCTGGCGCGCGCCTTCAAGCAGTTCTACTCCCTCTATCAGCAGAACCGGGATCTCATCACCATAGGCGCCTACAGCCAGGGATCGGATCCGCGCATCGATCGGGCCATCATCCAGAAACCCTACCTGGATCAGTTCTTGCAGCAGAAGATGCGCGAGGTCATTCACTACGATGAAGGCCTGCAATCCCTGCAACTGGTGGCCATGCCACTGATGCGTTGACCGGTGGAGAGCCCCGATGAGTAAAGGATTGACGTTGCTGGCAGGCCGACTGCTGGAGGCCGAACAGCAGGCCGCCCTGGCGTTGGCCAAGGCCCAGCAGGATCTCAAGCTGTTCATGGATCAGCAGAACGCCCTCAACCAGTACCGCCAGATCTACCATCAGCAGTGGACTGATCGCGGCCTGCAGGGGATCACGCCCCAGCAGAACAGCCAGTATCACGCCTTCATCAACAAGCTGGAAAATGCGGCGACCCAGCAGTACCAGGGGGTGTTGCAGGTGCGCGAGGCGCTGGCCCAGTGCCGTACCCAGTGGCTCGAAGCCCAGCAGCGGCGCAAGGCCGTCGAGCTGCTGCTCGAGAAGCAGGCCGGACGAGCCCAGCTGAAGGCCCAGCGTCAGGAGCAGAAGATGCTGGACGATTACGCCATACTGCGACGCTATCACCATTCTGGCCTGTAACTTGCTTTCTATTGCCAACACAGGCTAAGACGCCGCACCTGCCTGCTGGCCGTGCGGCCACCACACCGGATTGTCGTCAGGGATCCCAGCATGATACAGACCCAGTTGATCAAGGCCGCGACTCAGGCCACCCCTGCCGACAGTGGCATCACCCTCCCGGGCCTCACCCAGGAAGGGGCCGAGCCGCTGCAGGGGGACAGCAAGGCTGCCTTTGCCGATGCCATGGCCCTGGCGCAGCTGGTCGACAAGGGCGCCGTCGCCACTCCCGTGAGCGACGACGTGCTCACCGCACTCGCCCCGGATGCCAAATCTTTGGCGGTGGCCGAAGAGGCTACCTCGAGCACCCAGCACAAAGCCGACAAGGCAAAGGCCAGCGAGACAGATCTTCCCCCCGACGATTTTCTGCAGCAGCTGCAGGCCTCCCTGCGCCAGGACACCAGCCTGACTCTGCCTGCCGCCGCTCCAATGACGCAGGCACTGCCCGTGGCCACCGACGGCAATGACTTGCCGCCCGAGTCGCCGTCGTTGACCGACGGCGGCAAGCCTGCCCCGACACCGGGCGCTGCAGGGCGAGAGATCGCCACACAGCAGGCGCTGTTGCAACAAGCGGGCGAGGGGAATTGCACCCAGGTGTCCGCTCTTGCGGACAAGGAAAACAGTACGAATGAACCCGGCAAGGGGGCTCAGGCCATCGCCGCCACCGCCAACGCCCTGCCGATAAACCGGCCGGAAGACGCTGTTTCCGCCGACACCCTACCGATAAGCCGGCTGGCAGACGCTGCCTCCGCCAACGCCCTGCCGATAAACCAGCTGGAAGACGCAGCCGTGGATGCAGGCACGCCGGTCGATCCCGAGCCTGCATCATCGAAACCGACGGTGCTCCCCTTGTCTGGCGAAGAGCGCGCCGCCCTGCTGGCCAAGGTGGTCGCCACCTCACAAGCCCCCGAGCCACGGAGCGCAGCGGCCCAGGTGACAGGCGAGCCCCAGAAACAGATGGCCTCGGAAGCCGCGGTCAATGGTGTTGGCGCACAAACGCCTCATGCCGTGCAGGTCGGTGCGGCCAAGGCCTTTGGTGAAGGGCTGGTCAGGATGGACGCTGGCGTGAGTGATGGCGTTGAGGCCAGCACGGATGCCGCGACTGAGGATGGCAGCAAGCCTCGCATGGCCGCGCCGGAACAGCCGGAACAAGAGTCCAGCCCAGCGCAGACGACGGGGGTGAGCAAACCCGATGCGAGCGCTGGCGAGGCCCACAGTGCCGCTCCCCTGGCCAGGGCTGCGGACCCGGAACCCGTGCTGACGGCGCCCCAGCAGACGCTGGCGCGTCACGAATCCCAGGGGCCGCAAGCCTCGCTGACGGCCCTGTTGGCCGGCATCCAGCAGATGGAGGCCGAACCCGCGGTGGCCGTCGGAGCCGCAGTGGAACTCAAGCCAGCGGCGCAGAAATCCAAGCTCGATGAGCTGGGCAAGCAGCTCGGGATGGAAGTCGGGGGCACCGAGCCGAGCGAAGGAAGCCAGCCGCTGCAGCAGACCCAGACCAGCGATGGCAAGCCGGCGACAGAGCTGAGCACGAGACGGGAACCCCAGAGCCTGCCGCACCTCAAGCTGGCTACCCCGGAGGCACCGGCCCAGTTGCACCAGAAGGTAAACCTGATGCTGGCGGACAAGCTGCAGCAGGCGGAGATCCAGCTAGACCCCCTGGGCCTTGGCAAGATGAAGATCCAGATCCAGATGGGGGCGGATAGCCAGGCCAATGTCCACTTCGTGGTGCAGCATGGCCAGACCCGGGAGATGCTGGAGCAGGCCATGCCGAGGCTCAGAGACATGCTGGCAGGGCAGGGGATACAGCTTGGCCAGACTCAGGTACAACAACAGGCGCAGCACCAGGGGCAGCCATCACAGCAACAATCCCAGGGTCAGTCCACCTTCAATGGTCAGGAACAGCGGGGTCAGCAGGGGAGCGGATCCTTTGGCGGCAACGGCCAGGGGGAGGGGGAACATGTGACCCGTACCCTGAGTCTGCTGGTGGAATCGACAAACGATGCCGGAATTGATTTCTATGCTTGATGCCTGCCCGAGTAAGTTTATGATACCGAACAAGTTTGAGACTAGGGTGGACAAGGGATGGCAGACGATAACGAACTGACGCTGAAGGACCCGGCGGCGGCCAAGAAAAAGAAGCTGATCATGATAGTCGCCCTGGTCGTCATCCTCCTGGGTGGCGGCGGGGCCGGTGCCTGGTTCATGTTTGCCGGTTCGGACGAGCCGGCGGTCGACACGGCAGAGGCCAAGCCCGAAGCCAGTGCGCCCCAGCCCTCCCTCTATGTGGGAATGCCGCGCCCCTTCGTGTTCAACGTGGCGGGCGGGCAACGGGATCGGCTGGTGCAGATCAAGATCCAGCTGATGGTGCGCGGGGCCGCTGACGAGACCCTGGCCAAACAGAATATTCCCCTGATCGAAGGGACCCTGCTGCGGGTCTTCAGCGCGGCCACCGCCGAGCAGCTGATGACCTTCGAGGGCAAGGAGAAGTTGCGTCAGGATTCATTGGAAGAGTGTCGCCGGGTCCTGAAGGATCTGGTCTCTTCCCCCGTAATCGAACAAGTGCTGTTTACCGGCTTTGTCATGCAATGAAAGGTGAAGCGTGAGCGATCTGTTAAGTCAGGACGAAATTGATGCCCTGCTGCACGGTGTCGATGATGTCGAAGAGGAAGAGCTAGGGGCGGCCGGAGATCCCGGTATCGCCCAGTTTGACTTCTCCTCCCAGGACCGCATCGTCCGTGGCCGCATGCCGACCCTGGAGCTGGTGAACGAGCGATTCGCCCGTCACATGCGCATCAGCCTGTTCAACATGATGCGGCGCACCGCCGAGGTCTCCATCAACGGCGTGCAGATGCTCAAATTCGGCGAGTACGTGCACACCCTGTTCGTGCCGACCAGCCTGAACATGGTGCGCTTCCGCCCCCTCAAGGGGACGGCGCTCATCACCATGGAGGCGCGCCTCGTCTTCATCCTGGTGGAGAACTTCTTCGGCGGCGACGGCCGCTACCACGCCAAGATCGAGGGGCGCGAGTTTACCCCCACCGAGCGGCGCATCATCCAGATGCTGCTCAAGCTGGTGTTCGAGGACTACAAGGATGCCTGGGCGCCGGTGATGGACGTGGGATTCGAATACCTCGACTCGGAGGTGAACCCGGCCATGGCGAACATCGTCAGCCCCACCGAGGTGATAGTGGTGAGCTCTTTCCACATCGAGCTGGACGGCGGCGGCGGCGACTTCCACGTGGCCATGCCCTACTCCATGCTCGAACCCATCCGCGAGTTGCTCGATGCCGGGGTGCAGAGCGACAAGGGGGACACCGACGTGCGCTGGAGCAAGGCCCTGCGCGACGAGATCATGGACGTCAAGGTGGAGCTCAAGGCCAAGCTGCTGGAGACGGAGCTGACCCTGCGCGAGCTGATGGAGCTGCAACCGGGCGACATCATCCCGGTGGAGATGCCGGAGAACCTGCTGGTCTTCGTGGAGGACCTGCCCACCTTCCACGCCAAGATGGGGCGTACCAAGGAGAACGTGGCGCTCAAGATAGTGGATAAAATCAAGCGCCCTGACGGAGTCAAGACAGAGATGCATCTGGTGACCCGGGGGGGCGTGCGCATCGATGGCGAGGCCGAGCTGGAAGAGCTCGAACGCAGCATCGCCGATAAACAGCCCTAATAGACCCGTCGCCTGCGACCTGGGTCAAGAAGCAGCATGAGGAAGTGAAGATGAGCGGAACCGATGACGAGCAGGATCTGATGGCTGACGCCTGGGCTGCCGCGCTGGAAGAGCAGGTGACGGCCGAGGCCAAGCCCGCCCCCCTGGAAGAGCTGAGAGACGACGCCCCCATCAGTGCCGAGGAGCGGCGCAAGCTGGACACCATTCTGGACATCCCGGTAACCATCGCCATGGAAGTGGGGCGCAGCCAGATTAGCATCCGCAACCTGCTGCAGCTGAACCAGGGTTCTGTCGTGGAGCTGGATCGGGTGGCCGGCGAGCCCCTGGACGTGCTGGTCAACGGCACCCTGATCGCCCACGGCGAAGTGGTGGTGGTGAACGACAAGTTCGGTATTCGTCTGACCGACGTCATTAGCCAGATAGAGCGTATTAAGAAACTCAAATGATCCGTGCTCTCGCTCTGATACTGTTCGCCGCCCCGGCGCTGGCAGAGGGGGCCAATCCCCCCAGCATCACCTCCTGGCTGCTCTCCAGCCTGATGGTGATCGGCCTCATCCTGGTGCTGGGCTTTCTGCTCAAGAAGAGCAAGCTTGCGCAAGTGATGGGAGGCGGCCAGATGAAGATCATCGCCACCCTGCCGCTCGGGTACAAGGAGAAGCTGATGGTGGTCAAGGTGGGTGAGCAACAGCTGCTCATCGGGGTGACGCCGCAGCAGGTCAACTTCCTCTATCGCCTGGAAGAGCCCCTGGACGAGCGTCAGCCCCAGGCGTTCTCCCAGCAGCTCGGCAAATTGATGGGCAAGCATGAAAAAAGTTAACTGGATCGGGTGCCTGAGCCTGCTGGCCGTGCTGCTGTCGCCCCTGGCGATGGCCCAGGACGGCATGTCGGCGCTGACCGTCAAGACCATGGCGGATGGCAGTCAGGAGTACAGCCTGACCCTGCAGGTGTTGGCGCTGATGACCGCGCTCTCCTTCCTGCCGGCCATTGTCATCATGATGACCTCCTTCACCCGGATCATCGTGGTGCTCGGCATCCTCAGACAGGCCATAGGCCTGCAGCAGAGCCCGTCCAACCAGGTGCTGATCGGCATCGCCCTCTTCATGTCCTTCTTCATCATGTCCCCGGTGCTGGATCGCATCAACGAGGAGGCGCTGCAGCCCTATCTGGCGGAGACCATAGGGCCCAAGGAGGCGCTGGAGAAGGCCGAGCTGCCCATCCACCAGTTCATGCTGGCCCAGACCCGGGTCAAGGATCTCAACACCTTCATGGAGATAGCGAACGTGCAGGTGGCCGAGCCAGCGGATGTGCCGCTGCGGGTGCTGATCCCGGCCTTCGTCACCAGCGAGCTCAAGACCGCGTTCCAGATAGGCTTCATGCTGTTTCTGCCCTTCCTGGTCATAGATCTGGTGGTGGCGAGCATACTGATGGCCATGGGGATGATGATGCTGTCGCCCATGCTGGTGTCGTTGCCGTTCAAGCTGATGCTGTTCGTCATGGTGGATGGCTGGAATCTGATCCTGGGCTCCCTGGCGACCAGTTTCGGGCTGGGGGCGGGGGGATGATGCTGTCCTCCAATCCTGGTCTCCTTGCCGTTCAAGCTGATGCTGTTCGTCATGGTGGATGGCTGGAATCTGATCCTGGGGTCGCTCGCGACCAGTTTCGGGCTGGGGGCGGGGTGATGATGCTGTCCTCCAATCCTGGCCTCCTTGCCGTTCAAGCTGATGCTGTTCGTCATGGTGGATGGCTGGAACCTGATCCTAGGGTCGCTGGCGACCAGCTTCGGGTTGGGGGCGGGGTGATGATGCTGTCCTCCAATCTGGTCTCCTTGCCGTTCAAGCTGATGCTGTTTGTCATGGTGGATGGCTGGAACCTGATCCTGGGGTCGCTCGCGACCAGTTTCGGGCTGGGGGCGGGGTGATGATGTTGTCCTCCAATCTAGGTCTCCATGCCGTTCAAGCTGATGCTGTTCGTCATGGTGGATGGCTGGAACCTGATCCTGGGCTCCCTGGCCACCAACTTCGGGCTGGGGGCGGGGTAAGCCGGTCAATGGAAAGGAGCCGATAAGATGAGTCCGGAAACCTTTGTCGACGTATTCCGTGAGGCGCTCTGGCTGGTGACCATCATGGTGTGCGCCGTGATCCTGCCGAGCCTGATGGTGGGGCTGGTGGTCGCCATCTTTCAGGCCGCCACTTCCATCAACGAACAGACCCTGAGCTTCCTGCCCCGTCTCGTCGTCACCCTGCTGGCCCTGGGGGCCGGCGCCCACTGGGGCTTGCAGAGCCTGATGGACTTCTTCCAGCTGATGGTGAGCCAGATCCCCGAGGTGGTCGGCTGATGCCTATGTCGGCATTAGCGACCGTCAGGCTGCCGATGACGACCCGTCCCATGGCTCCCGGAGTGGCGGTATGAGCTATACCACTGCGGTGATCATGGAGTGGCTGGCGTCCGTGCTCTGGCCGCTTGCCCGGGTGAGCAGCCTGCTGATGGTGATGGCGGTGTTCGGCAGCCGGCTGGCTCCTGCGAACGTTCGCATGGGGCTGGCGCTCGCCATCACCTTCATCATCGCCCCCCTGCTGCCCCCCATGCCCAAAGTGGAGCTGTTCTCCGTCGGCAGCTTTCTGGTGCTGGGGCAGCAGCTGCTCATCGGCATCGCATTGGGCCTCATGACCCAGTTTCTGCTGGAAAGCTTCGTGATGGCGGGCCAGATCATCGCCATGCAGACCAGCCTGGGCTTCGCCACCCTGGTGGATCCCATGAACGGCCAGTCCGCTCCCGTGGTGGGCCAGTTCTACCTGATGCTGGCGACCCTGGTATTCCTGGCGGTGGATGGGCACCTCCTGATGATCAGGATGGTGGTGCTGAGCTTCGAGACCCTGCCGGTCTCGGACAGCGGGCTCAGCCTGCCCGCCATCCGCAGCTTGGTGAGCTTCCTCGGGGTCATGTACCAGGCCTCCCTGGTGATGGCCCTGTCGGCCATCATAGCCCTGCTGCTCATCAACTTCGCGTTCGGGGTCATGACCCGGGCGGCCCCCCAGCTCAACATCTTCAGCATCGGCTTTGCGGTCAGCATGATGTCGGGCCTCTTCATCCTCTGGCTCACCATAGGGGGCTTCATGGGGCACTTCGACGCCCTCTGGGAGCGGGTGCAGGAGACCAGCTGCGAGCTTATCCAGGTCCAATGCCTTGGGGGTCAGCAAAATGGTTGATACCGGTCAGGTCAACGGCACCGAACAACCAGGCCATGCTATCGGCTGGCTGATCGACAACGGCCAGTCAGTCGGGGGACTGCATCCCATTGATACCGATCAGGTCAACGGCACCGAACAACCAGGCCATGCTATCGGCTGGCTGATCGACAGCGGCCAGTCAGTCGGGGGTCAGCGTGGCTGATACCGATCAGGAACGCACAGAACAACCCACGGGCAAACGACTGCAACAGGCCCGGGAAAAAGGGCAGATTGCACGCTCCAAGGAGCTGGGGACCGCCAGCGTCCTGCTGGCGACCGTGTTCGGCTTGCTGATGATCAAGGAGAGTCTGGCCGGTGCCATGGTCAAGGTGCTCACCATGGGCTTTACCCTGGACCGGGATCAGGCCTTCGACCCCAACGCCATGGGGGTCATGCTGCCCACCCTGCTGTGGGAGCTGCTGCAACCTCTCGGCCTGCTGTTCCTGCTGGTGACCATCGCCGCCTTCGTGGGCAACACATTGCTGGGCGGTATGAACTTCTCCTCCGAGGCCATGCTGCCCAAATGGAGCAAGCTGAGCCCCTTGAGTGGTTTGAAGAGGATGTTCGGGGTGCAGTCCCTGGTGGAGCTCGTCAAGTCTATCGCCAAGGTGGTGTTCATCAGCCTGTTCGCCTGGTGGATGCTGTCGAGCCAGTTTAATCATTTGCTCAATCTCTCCCTCGAGGGCTTCCCCGGCGGCATTATAGATGCGCTGGACCTGCTGCTGTGGATGCTGATCATCCTCTGCTGCGCCCTGATCCCCATCGTTGCCATCGACGTGCCGTTCCAGACCTGGAACCACAATCGCCAGCTCAAGATGACCAAGCAGGAGATCAAGGACGAGTTCAAGGACAGCGAGGGCAAGCCCGAGGTCAAGGGACGGATACGCCAGTTGCAGATGCAGATGGCGATGCGCCGGATGATGGGGGATGTGCCCAAGGCGGACGTCATCATCACCAACCCGACCCACTACTCGGTGGCCCTGAAGTACGACGTGGGCAAGCCAGGCGCCGCCCCCAAGGTACTGGCCAAAGGGGTGGACGAGGTGGCGATGAAGATCCGGGAGATAGCGCGGGAATACGACATCCCCGTGATGTCCTCGCCGCCGCTGACCCGGGCCATCTACCACGCCACCGAGATTGGTCAGGAGATCCCCGAGGGGCTGTTTGCCGCCGTGGCCCAGGTGCTGGCCTACGTCTATCAGCTCAAGAAGTTCCGCCGTGGCCGTGGCCGCCGTCCGACTCCGGTCGCCAGGGATCTCCCCATTCCGCCGGAATATCGCAAGTAGTTTGGTGTTCAGCTGAGGGTGGCTGGTTACCCATGATCGCCAGGGATCTGTCCACTGTGCCACCGGACTATCGTAAGTAGTCTGTGCTCTGAAACGTTGGCTGTTCCCGTCGCCGGGGTCTGTCCACCACGCCACCGGACTATCGCAACTAACCTCGCTCCCGCCCTGTTTGCCACGGCTCTGCTCATTCCAACGGGATTTGCTGGCAACACCTTGCTCCCCATCAAGCTACCCGAATGTGTCCTCCGACGGACTTCTGACAGCATCAAAATAAAATTCATATAGATCAACTGGTTGGGTAATTGGCTTGATATTTGCTTTAATTCGGCATCGGCAGTGGTAAATCGAGAAGAACGATGGGATTCAAGGCTGGAGTGAGCCGTTTCAAAGAGTACAGATGGTTGCTCAGCAAGGGGATCGGGACCCCGTTGCTGGTGCTCGCCTCCCTCGGCATGGTGGTACTCCCCATACCGCCGCTGATGCTGGATATCCTGTTCTCCTTCAACATCGCCCTCTCCATAGTGGTGCTGCTGGTGGCTGTCTATACCCGCCGGCCGCTGGAGTTTGCCGCTTTCCCCACCGTCCTGCTGATAGCGACCCTGCTGCGGCTGGCACTCAACGTCGCCTCCACCCGGGTGGTGCTGCTGGAAGGCCACAACGGCAGCGCGGCGGCGGGCCATGTGATCGAGGCCTTCGGCAACGTGGTCATCGGCGGCAACTATGCGGTGGGCATCATCGTCTTCATGATCCTGGTGATCATCAACTTCGTGGTGGTCACCAAGGGTGCGGGCCGGATCTCCGAGGTGAGTGCCCGCTTCACCCTGGACGCCATGCCCGGCAAGCAGATGGCCATCGATGCGGACCTGAACGCCGGCCTCATCAACCAGGAAGAGGCCAAGAAGCGCCGTCAGGATGTGACCCAGGAAGCCGACTTCTACGGCTCCATGGACGGTGCCTCCAAATTCGTGAAGGGGGATGCCATCGCCGGCATCATGATCCTCTTCATCAACATCATCGGTGGCTTCATCATCGGCATGATGCAGCACCAGCTCAGCTTCGGTGAAGCGGCCCAGATCTACACCCTGCTCGCCATCGGTGACGGCCTGGTGGCCCAGATCCCGTCCCTGCTGCTCTCCATCGCCGCCGCCATCATAGTCACCCGTCAAAATACCGATCAGGACATGGGCACGGCGGTACTCGGCCAGCTGTTCGAGAACCCCAAGGCGCTGGTGATCTCCGCCGGCATCCTGCTGATGATGGGCAGCGTGCCCGGTATGCCCCACCTGGCCTTCCTGAGCCTGGGAGCGGTGGCAGCGGCCGGAGCCTGGTGGTTGTTGCGTCGGGAGAAACTGAACAAGGCCAGGGTGGCGAGCGGTGAACTCCTGCCGGCCCAGGGCGATGCCCCGCTCGAGCCGAAGGACCTGAGCTGGGACGACGTGATGCCGGTGGACATCATCGGTCTGGAAGTGGGCTATCAGCTCATCCCGCTGGTGGACAAGAACCAGGGGGGCGAGCTGCTCAACCGGATCAAGGGGGTGCGCAAGAAGCTCTCCCAGGAGCTCGGCTTCCTGGTGCCTGCGGTGCACATCCGCGACAACCTGGATCTCGCCCCCAACCAGTACCGCATCACCCTGATGGGGGTGAGCACCGGCGAGGCCACCGTCTATCACGACAAGGAGATGGCCATCAACCCGGGCCAGGTGTTTGGCCAGATCCAGGGCATCGCGACCCAGGATCCCGCGTTCGGGCTGGAGGCGGTCTGGGTCGCCAAGGATCAGGTCTCCCAGGCCCAGACCCTTGGCTATACCGTGGTGGACGCGGCCACCGTAGTGGCCACCCACCTGAGCCAGATCCTCTCCAACCATGCCGCCTTGCTGCTGGGTCACGACGAGGTGCAGCAGTTGCTGGACATGATAGGGAAGCATCAGAGCAAGCTGGTGGAAGGGTTGGTTCCCGAGGTGATCAGCATGGGCAACCTGGTGAAGGTATTGCAAAATCTCCTCAATGAAGGCGTGCCAATTCGCGATATGCGCACTATCCTGCAGACCCTCGTGGAATATGCACCACGCAGTCCGGACCCGGAAGTGCTGACCGCCGCCTGCCGTATCGCCCTGCGCAGGCTGATCGTGCAGGAGATTGCCGGCCCAGAGCCCGAACTGCCGGTGATCACCCTTTCACCAGAACTGGAACGCATATTGCATCAATCCCTGCAAGCAGGTGGGGGAGATGGCGCCGGTATCGAACCGGGACTGGCGGAGCGGATGCAGCGCTCCCTGGTGGAAGCCACTCAACGACAAGAACTGGAAGGCCAGCCGGCCGTGCTTCTGACATCGGGGATATTGCGCAATACCCTGGCGAAATTTGTCAAGAATGCCATTCCTGGATTACGCGTCCTGTCTTATCAGGAAGTGCCTGATGACAAGCAGATCCGCATCGTCAGTGCGGTGGGACAGGGCTAGTTAGCGGAGATGACGGGTGAAGATTAAGCGGTTTTTTGCCAAAGACATGCGCACGGCGCTGGCCGAGGTCAAGGAGACTCTCGGGCCGGATGCCGTCATCATGTCCAACAAAAAGGTCACCGGTGGGGTGGAGATAGTCGCGGCCGTCGATTATCAGTCCCAGGTGCCTGGACCTAAAGATGCGCCGGTTCGCCGTCAGTTGAACGATGAGAGCGTCAATATCTCGTCTGCGGGCAAGCAGATGACGCGCTCGGCTCCCCCCAAGGAGCAGAACGAATACTATGCCGATACCCTGGCGGCCCTGCTGGCACGCCAGCAGAAGCTCAACCCGGCCAACCCGGCTGGCGGCAATGCCGCCCCGGGGTCATGGTCTGCCAATGGGACGGGCAACGGTAGTCCTGCCGCTGCCTCCTGGCCCGCCAATGGCGGTGCCGGCACCCAGTCCGCTGGACTGGCTGCGGCCTCCAGCGCACCCAGAACCCTAGCCGAACAGGGCCAGTGGGGCGCAGCCCCCGAACCCGCCAAGCCGAAGGCGCGCCCGGCCCCCGGCCCCCGTGCTGCCCAGTCCGCGCCTCGGGATCAGGAGATGGAGGGGATGCGCAAGGAGATGGCCAGCATCCGCAAGCTGCTCGAGCACCAGATCTCTGGTCTGATGTGGCAGGAGGTGGAGCGCCGCGAGCCGATGCGGGCGCTGCTCATCAAGGAACTCAAGAAGATGGGGTTCGACGATGCCTTCGCCGATCAGCTTGCCGGGCTTATCCCGGAAGACATGCCCATCCATCAGGCCATGGCCCAGCTGGCCGAGGTACTGACGGCCCAGCTCAAGATCAGCGAAGACGACATCTTGCGCCAGGGCGGTGCCGTGGCCCTGCTCGGCCCGACCGGGGTGGGCAAGACCACCACCATCGCCAAGCTGGCGGCTCGCTTTGCCATGAAGTATGGCGCCGAGCAGGTGGCTCTCATCACCACGGACAACTACCGGATCGGGGCCCACGAACAACTGCAGACCTATGGTCGCATCATGGGTTGCCCGGTGCGTCAGGTGCGTGATGCCGAGGAGCTCGCCAATGCGCTCTATCAGTTCCGCAACCGCCGGCTGGTGCTCATCGATACCGCCGGGGTAGGGCAGCGGGATATCCGTCTGACCGAGCAGCTCGACACCCTGGTCAAGAATGCCAAGGTGCGCATTCGCAGCTACCTGGTCATGTCGGCCACCTCCCAGCGCCGGGTGATGCAGGAGGCGGTGGATCACTTCAGGCGCATTCCGCTCTCCGGGTGCATCCTGACCAAGCTTGACGAGAGCCTGAATCTGGGTGAAGTGATTAACGTATGCATTCAGAACGCCCTGCCCATCAGCTACATCACCGATGGACAGCGGGTGCCGGAAGATATTCAAGTTGCCAATGCGGCGCTGCTGGTTGGCGCGGCCATGGGCTCGCTGGAGCGGGAAACAGAAGACCCTTACTTCTGGGGTTCAGGCTTTGGCGAGGCCGAAGATTCGGAGTTTTATGAGTAACATGTATATGGATCAGGCGAGTGGTCTGCGCAAAATGCGTCAAAACAATCGAGTGAAAGTGATCGCCGTGTCTGGAGGCAAGGGGGGCGTTGGCAAAACCAACGTGACCCTGAACGTGGCGGGAGCCATGGCCGCCCAGGGCAAGCGGGTGTTGGTGCTGGATGCCGACCTTGGTCTGGCCAACGTCGACGTCATGCTGGGGCTGCGGGTGCACCGCAACCTCTCCCATGTGCTGGCGGGGGAGTGCACCATAGACGACATCATCGTCGAGGGGCCCTACGGCATGATGATAGTGCCGGCCACCTCGGGCACCCAGTCCATGGTCGAGCTGTCGCCGGTGCAACATGCCGAGCTCATCCGCGCCTTCAGCGAGATGAAGACCCAGGTGGATGTGCTGCTGGTGGACACGGCGGCGGGGATCTCCGACATGGTGTTGAGCTTCACCCGTGCGGCCCAGGACATCATGGTGGTGGTGTGCGACGAGCCCACCTCCATCACGGATGCCTATGCCCTCATCAAGATCCTCTCCAAGGATCACGGGGTGTTCCGCTTCAAGGTGGTGGCCAACATGGTGCGCTCCCTGCGCGAGGGACAGGAGCTCTTCGCCAAGCTGACCCGGGTCACCGACCGCTTCCTGGACACCTCCCTGGAGCTGGTGGCCTGCGTGCCTTACGACACCAACCTGCGGGCCGCGGTGCGCAAGCAGAAGTTGATCGTCGAGGCGTTCCCCAAGTCGCCCGCCTCCCTGGCATTCCGTGCCCTGGCGAACAAGGCGGCGAGCTGGCCCATCCCAAACCAGCCGGGGGGACACCTCGAATTTTTCCTGGAAAATTTATTGCAAAAGCCGGTCATAGCACAGGAAGACTCCCGTGAATAAAGCCCAAGCATACTTGCGTCATCAGGATTCCTACGTGCTGGTGGAGCGTCACGCTCCCCTGGTCAAGCGGATTGCCCAGCATTTATTGGCTCGCCTGCCAAGCAGTGTCTTGCTGGATGACCTGATCCAGGCAGGTATGATTGGGCTGCTCGAAGCCTCCCGCAACTTTGACGGCAGCAAGGGCGCCAGCTTTGAAACCTATGCCGGCATCCGCATCCGCGGCGCCATGCTCGACGAGATCCGCCGCGGGGACTGGGTGCCCCGCTCGGTGCATCGCAACAGCCGTGCCATCGCCGAGGCGATCGAGAACGTGGAGCAGGCCCATGGCCGGGATGCCAGAGACACCGAGGTGGCCGCCAACATGGGGGTCTCCCTGGGTGAATACCATGCCATGCTGCAGGATGTCTCCTGCGGCAAGATCATCGGCATCGAGGATCTCGGGGTCAGCGAGGATGTGATAGGGCATCCTGATGACGCTAGCGGTCACGGCGGCTTCGACGATCTGGCGGCCGAGCGCTTCCAGGGCGCCCTGGCCGAACACATCGCCCGCCTGCCCGAACGGGAAGCCCTGGTGCTGTCACTGTATTACGACGAAGAGCTGAACTTGCGTGAAATCGGGGAAGTCCTGAGCGTCAGCGAGTCTCGGGTGAGCCAGATCCACAGCCAGGCCATGCACAGGCTGCGGGCCCGTCTGAGAGATTGGAATTTATAAGTGGTTGTACTGGCTACACTGGAACGCAACTCTAAGGCATAATCCGCACCATAAAACCTGCGATCTGCATCATGTAAGTGAGCCGTTTTGGCGGCTATTTAGGAGGGAATTTTGGACAAGAACATGAAAATCCTCATCGTCGACGATTTTTCAACGATGCGCCGGATTATCAAGAACTTGCTGCGTGACCTGGGATATAACAATACCCATGAAGCAGACGATGGCAACACGGCCCTGCCGATGTTGAAAAACGGCGATTATCAATTCGTGGTCACCGACTGGAACATGCCCGGCATGCAGGGCATAGACCTGCTCAAGGCGATCCGTCTCGATGACAAGCTCAAGCACCTGCCGGTACTGATGGTGACTGCGGAAGCCAAGCGCGAGCAGATCATCGAAGCCGCCCAGGCCGGGGTCAATGGCTATATCGTCAAGCCGTTCACTGCCGCCACCCTCAAAGAGAAGCTCGACAAGATCTTTGAACGAATCGGCTAAGGAGCGGCAGGGATGAAGGCCAAAACGAGTGCCATGATCTCGCTTGAACAGGCAAGGATGCTGGTTGCCCACCTGGAGCGAGAAGAGTTTGAACAGGCCGATACCATCCTCGCCGATGTGTGCGCCCCCAATGCGGCGGCCCTGTTTGACAAGGTGGGGCAGCTGACCCGTCAGTTACACAACTCACTGCAAGATTTTCGCCTGGATCCCAGGATCCCCGACCTGGCCACCCACGAGATCCCGGATGCCCGGGAGCGTCTCAGCTATGTCATCGACATGACGGACAAGGCGGCCAATCGCACCATGGATGCGGTAGAGGCCAGCCTTCCCATCGCCGATCGGCTCAATGACAACATTCAGCTGGTGATGCCCAATTGGAATGCCTTGATGAGCCGGGATCTTGAACTGGGCCAGTTCAAGGCACTCTGCCATCAACTGAATGATTTTATTAAGGCTTCGGAGACGGATGCCGATAAGTTACGACAACTGCTGACTGAAATCCTGATGGCTCAGGATTTCCAGGACTTGACCGGTCAGATGATCCGCAAGGTGATCAAGCTGGTGCAGGAAGTTGAAACAAAGTTGATAGAGATGCTGACCATGTTTGGTGAGGCCGTCATCGAGAATTCGGCGCGCAGCCTGCCAGCGAGCGGCATCGAGGCAGAAGGCCCCATCATGAACCCGCAGACAAGGTCCGATGTGGTCAATGGTCAAGATGATGTGGACGATCTGCTGTCTAGCCTGGGATTCTAATGGAGTGACGCATGGCCTTCGAAGTTGATGAAGACATACTGCAAGACTTTTTGGTCGAAGCATCAGAAATATTGGAACAGTTGTCTGAACAACTGGTCGACTTGGAAAAGCGGCCCGATGACAAGAATCTGTTGAATGCCATCTTTCGCGGCTTCCATACCGTCAAGGGGGGAGCGGGTTTCCTCTCCCTGACCGAGCTGGTGGACGTCTGCCACGGTGCCGAGAACCTGTTCGACATGCTGCGCAACGGCAAGCGAACCCTCAGTGCCGAGCTGATGGATGTCATTTTGCAGGCCCTTGATGCCATCAACGTCATGTTTGCCCAGGTGCAGAACCGGGAGCCGACCAGCCCGGCCTCTGCCGATCTGCTGCATGATCTGCACGAGTTGTGCAAACCGGAAGGGCAGGAGCAACTGCGTACCGCCAGCGTTGCCGCCCCGCAGCAGCCAGAACCCGAGCCCGAACCCGTCATCGTCGCCGAGAGTGCGCCTGTTGCCGTCAACGGTGGCGGCTCCATCGACGAGATCTCTGCCGACGAATTCGAGCGCCTGCTGGATGAACTGCACGGTGCCGGCAAGGCGCCGACGGTGTCTGCCGCCCCCGTGTTGAGCGGCTCGGGCGACATCACGGACGACGAGTTCGAGGCCTTGCTCGATCAGCTGCACGGCCAGGGTCAGCACGGCGGTGCCCCTGATCTTTCCCCGCTGCAATCAGTACAAAAAGAGGTGGACGAGCTCATCGACGACGACGAGTTCGAACGCCTGCTGGATGAATTGCATGGCCGTGGCCAGGCGCCCCAACACAGCATGGCGGCGGCTGCACCGGCTCCCGAGCCCAAGGCACCCGCCGCGCCTGTGACCCCGCCCAAGGCGCCGGTCGCTGCCAGCGCCGCCCCCGCCCCCGCCAAACTCGCCCCTGCGCCGGCCAAACCGGCCCCGGCACCCGCCCCTGCCAAGCAGGCGGCCCCCGAGAGCAGTGCGGTGCAAAACGACACCACTGTGCGGGTGGATACCAAGACCCTGGACGTCATCATGAACATGGTGGGGGAACTGGTGCTGGTGCGAAACCGCCTGGTGAGCCTCGGCATCGCCAGCAATGACGAAGAGATGTCCAAGGCGGTGGCCAACCTGGATGTGGTGACCGCTGATCTGCAGGGCGCGGTCATGAAGACCCGAATGCAACCTATCAAGAAAGTCTTCGGCCGCTTCCCCCGCGTCGTGCGCGATCTCGCCCGCACCCTCAAGAAAGATATCGAGCTGGTGATGGTGGGTGAAGAGACGGATCTCGACAAGAACCTGGTAGAGGCCCTTGCCGATCCCCTGGTTCACCTGGTGCGCAACTCCTGCGACCACGGGGTCGAGATGCCGGACGTGCGGGAAAAGGCGGGCAAGCCCCGTCAGGGCACCATCACCCTGAGCGCCTCCCAGCAGGGTGACCATATTCTGCTCTGCATCGAGGATGACGGCGCCGGCATGGATCCGGAGAAGCTCAAAGCCATCGCCATCAGCCGTGGCGTGCTCGATGCCGACAGCGCGGCGCGCATGAGCGACAACGACGCTTACAACCTGATCTTCGCCCCCGGCTTCTCCACCAAGTCCGAGATCTCCGACATCTCCGGTCGTGGCGTCGGCATGGATGTGGTGAAGACCAGCATCGTCAGCCTCAATGGCTCGGTGCACATAGATTCGACCTGGGGCAAGGGCACCCGCCTCGAGATCAAGGTCCCCCTGACCCTGGCCATACTGCCGACCCTGATGGTGGAAGTGGGTGAACAGACCTTTGCCCTGCCGCTGGGCTGCGTGAACGAAATCTTCCACCTGGATCTGAAGAAGGCCAACGTGGTGGACGGCCAGCTCACCATCATAGTGCGCGACAAGGCGATCCCGCTGTTCTACCTGCACAAGTGGCTGGTCCGTGGTGCCGGCAAGACGGCCCGTCAGGACACAGGCCATGTGGTCATCGTCCAGATCGGCACCCAGCAGGTGGGCTTCGTGGTGGACAACCTCATCGGTCAGGAAGAGGTGGTGATCAAGCCTCTGGACAATCTGCTGCAAGGGACCCCCGGCATGGCCGGCGCCACCATCACCAGCGATGGCGGCATCGCCCTCATCCTGGACGTGCCCAGCCTGCTCAAGGCTTATGCCCGCCGCCACTGAGCGGCTGGCTCAAGGAGTTAAAAGAATAACAATGGCAGTCAAGGTATTAGTGGTCGACGATTCGAGTTTCTTCCGTCGCCGGGTCAGCGAGATCATCAATCAGGACCCCCTGATGACGGTGATCGACACGGCCCAGAACGGCCGGGAAGCGGTAGACAAGGCGCTGCAGTTGCGGCCTGACGTCATCACCATGGACATCGAAATGCCGGTGCTAGACGGCATCAGCGCCGTGCGCGAGATCATGGCCAAGTGTCCGACCCCCATATTGATGTTCTCCTCGCTGACCCATGAGGGGGCCAAGGCGACCCTGGATGCACTGGATGCCGGCGCCCTCGATTTTCTGCCCAAGAAGTTCGAAGACATCGCCCGTGACAAGGATGAGGCGGTCAAGTTGCTGCAACAGCGCGTCAGGGAGATTGCCCGCAAGCGCTTCCTGATGGCAGCCGCCAGACCCCGGGCGCCGGAGCCCGCGGTGCGTCCCGCCTTCGGTGCTGCCCTGGCACGTCCTCTTGAGCGCCAGCCCGAACCGGTTCGCGCCGCCGCGGCTCCCGCCAGCTTCAAGCGCAGCGGCAAAAGCTATCAGTTGGTGGCCATCGGCACCTCCACCGGCGGTCCGGTGGCGCTGCAGAACGTGCTGACCAAGCTGCCGGGAGATTTCCCCCATCCGATTTTGTTAATCCAGCATATGCCGGCCACCTTCACCGCGGCCTTCGCCGCCCGTCTCAACGGCTTGTGCCAGATCGGGGTCAAGGAGGCAGAGGACGGTGACGTGCTGAGGCCTGGTCACGCCTATCTTGCCCCCGGTGGCAAGCAGATGCTGCTGGAAGGGCGCGGGCCCGGGGCTCGCCTTCGCATCATAGAGGGCAATGACAAGGTCAACTACAAGCCCTGTGTCGACATCACCTTCGCCTCGGCCGCCAAGATCTACGGCGACAAGGTGCTCGCCATCGTGTTGACCGGCATGGGAGCCGATGGCCGGGACGGGGCGCGTCTGCTCAAGGAGCAGGGCGCCACCATCTGGGCGCAGGATGAAGCCTCCTGCGTGGTCTACGGCATGCCCCAGGCGGTTGCCAAGGCGGGCATCGCCAGCGAATCACTGCCGCTGGACAGGGTTGCCCAGCGCATCCTGGTCGAGTTGGGTCGCTGACCATGGGCATGTTCGGCCTGGTGCTGGCGCTGGCTGCCGTGGCCGTCGCCCAGTGGTGGCACGGTGGCAGCCTGCTGACCCTGCTGGATGGCCCGGCCTTCGTCATCGTGGTCGGGGGCACCTGGGGCGCCGTCATCCTGCAGACGCCCCGCAAGTACATGCTGGCCGCGCTCGCCCAAGCCCGCTGGATGCTGTTTCCGCCACAGCGGGATCTGGTGCAACAGGCCGAGCGCCTGCAGGCCTGGGCCCAGTTTGCGCGTCAGCAGGGGTTGCTGGCGCTGGAGAACCAGGCCGAAGAGGAGAGCGATCCCTTCACTCGTCAGGGCCTCACCATGATAGTGGACGGGGTCTCCATCGAGGATATCCGCCGCCTGCTGGAGGCGGACATCGACATCGAACAGGAGCGCAACGAGCACGCCGCCAGGGTGTTCGAGGCCATGGGGGGCTACAGCCCGACCATAGGCATCATAGGGGCCGTGATAGGCCTCATCCAGGCCATGTTTCACCTGGAAGAGCCGGGCACCCTGGGCGCCGGCATCGCCATCGCCTTCGTCGCGACCATCTACGGGGTGGGCTTTGCCAACCTCCTCTATCTGCCGATAGCGAATCGCCTGCGGGCATTCCACTACCACCACGGTCTCTATCAGGAGATGACGCTGGAAGGGTTGCTGGCCATCGCCCACGGGGAGAATGGCCAGCAGGTTGAACGGCGGCTACGGGCGTATCTGAAAGGGGAATAGCCATGCGCAAGCGCTATCGTTTGCACCTGCAAGGGCGAGAACATCTCGATCGCTGGCTGGTCTCCTATGCCGATTACATGACGCTCATCTTCGCCCTCTTCGTGGTGCTCTACTCCGTAGCCATCGTCAACAAGGAGCAGTACCGCGCCGTCATCGAGGGCATGACCCAGGCATTCAACCAGGTACCGCGTAGCGACGGCTTGCTGGAGGGGCAGGGCAACTCCCTGCTCAACAACCCGGTGTCGGCCGCGCCTTCCCTGCTGGAGAGCCAGGCCTCCCCGTCGCCTTCGCTCGCTCCTATCACGGGTACCCCGATCCAGCAAGATGGCACGGCCCTTGCGACGATCGATCTGCAGTTGCAGGAGGCCATGGGCGCCCTGGTGGAGGCCGGCGTGGTCAAGCTGGCGAAGGATGACAACTGGCTGACGGTGGAGCTGAGTTCCGGCCTGCTGTTTCGCAGCGGCAGCGCCTTTCTGGGGAGCAATGCGGCCCCGGTGCTCGATACGCTTTCAGGTATTCTGAAACCGGTCGATAACTATGTCAGGGTGCGGGGTTACACGGATAACCAGCCGATCAACAACGAAATGTTTCGCTCCAACTGGACCCTGTCTGCCGCCCGTGCCGAAGCGGTGCTCGGCGCCCTGGTGGTCAAGGGCATCGCCCCCGAGCGGCTCGCCTATGAGGCCTATGGGGAGTTCTCCCCCTTCGCTGACAACGGCAGCGAGCAGGGGCGGCTACAGAATCGCAAGGTCGTGGTCGCCATCTCCAGATTCGCCTGGGTGCCGGCATCCCCCGCCAAACCCCTGACGGCGACGTCGGCATCGGCCGCGCCACAGAGCGTCGACAGCGAGAACGTCAGAGTGGTGACGCTGCCCGGTGGTGGCATACGCATAACAACAAGGCAGGATTGATACAGTGATTGTTTGGACGGTTGCCAATCAGAAGGGTGGAGTCGGTAAAACCACCACGGTCGTCTCCCTGGCGGGCATTCTGGCCCAGCGTGGCCAGCGGGTACTGCTGATCGACACCGATCCCCATGCCTCCCTGACCTCCTATTTCGATTTTGACTCGGACCGGCTGGAGGGCACCCTCTATGAGCTGTTCCAGGCGGCCAAGCCCAGTGCCGAGCTGGTCAACCGGATGACCCTGAAGACCAAGTTCGAGAACATCCACCTGCTGCCCGCCTCCATCACGCTGGCGACCCTGGACAGGGTCATGGGCAACCGGGAAGGCATGGGGCTGGTGCTCAAGCGTGCCCTGCTCAGGGTGCAGGATCAGTATGACTATGTGCTCATCGACTGCCCGCCCGTGCTGGGGGTGATGATGGTCAACGCGCTGGCGGCCTGCGATCGCATCCTGGTGCCGGTGCAGACCGAATTTTTGGCCTTGAAGGGGCTGGAGCGGATGATGAAGACCTTCGAGATCATGCAGCGATCCAAGCGGGACAAGTTCCGTTACACCGTGATCCCGACCATGTTCGACAAGCGTACCCGGGCGTCGCTGATGACGCTGCAATCCATCAAGGAGCAGTATGGGGAGGCGGTGTGGAATGCGGTCATTCCCATCGACACCAAATTCCGGGATGCCAGCCTGCTGCACATCCCCCCGTCCATCTATGCACCGGGCAGCCGTGGCACCTATGCCTACGAGACCCTGCTCAACCATCTCGATGCGCTGGAGCGTCAACGGACCCAGGAGGTGAAGCCATGAGAGAGACCACCCAGGTTCGGGCCATGGATGACTATTTCCACTCCCTGCTGCTCGATGACGCCCTGCTGCGGGAAGGGCCGGACGACGAGCCGCCGGCCCCTGTGCTGCAGTTGCAGCCTCAGCCTGCCCCCTTGCCCGAGGTGGTTGCGGCGCCCTATCTCGAAACCGACAACCGACTGGCGCAACTGAGCGAACTGCTCGCCCAGGTGAGCCAGGTGCAGGATGAGATGGATGTCCTGAGCCATGAGGAGGTGCATGTCGAGCCCTTCCAGCTCGAGGTCGAGGCAGAGCCCGAGCCAGTCGAGGTGGCCCTGGTGACGCCCGAGGTGATCCCGGTGATCGCCGAGCCCGTCGCCCTGGCACTGGCCGAACCCGCGCTGGCGGCGGAACCTGAGCCTGCCCCTGCGGCCTGGGAAAACCTGGATACCGGCAACGAGTTTCAGGCGCTCTTCTTCGACGTGGCCGGAGTGACCTTCGCGGTACCCCTGACCGAGCTCGGCGGCATTCACCAGCTGGGGGAGGTGACCTCCCTGTTCGGCCAGCCGGGCTGGTACAAGGGGATCATGACCTCCCGGGAGCAGAAGATGAACGTGGTCGACACGGCCCAGTGGGTCATGCCGGGCCAGCATCTGGAGATAGACGAGTACAAATATCTGATTATGCTGGGGGCATCACCCTGGGGACTGGCTTGTCATCAGTTGAAGGGCACCGAACTGCTGCATCGGGATCAGGTGAAGTGGCGCCATCAGGAGGGGAAACGCCCCTGGCTGGCGGGCATGGTCAAGGAGAAGATGTGTGCCCTGCTGCACGTCAGGGAGCTCTTGGTGCTCCTTGGCCGAGGCGTGAACATTGAAGGCCGCTGACAACATCGGCACCGCCATGGTTTTATTGCTAATTTTACCCGTTGACGGGTTCATACAAGGATCAAGAAGATGACAGAGAAGCGCAATATTGCACAGAATCTGGCCGAGGACGAAGTGCTGCAGTGGGTGACCTTCCAGTTGGAAAACGAGACCTATGGCATCAACGTGATGCAGGTCCAGGAGGTGTTGCGCTACACCGAGATCGCCCCGGTACCGGGTGCGCCAGACTATGTGCTGGGCATCATCAACCTGCGTGGCAACGTGGTGACCGTCATCGACACCCGCTCCCGCTTCGGCCTGCCGGCCGGGGATGTGAGCGAGAATTCGCGCATCGTCATCATTGAGGCGGAGAAGCAGGTGATCGGCATCATGGTGGACAGCGTGGCCGAGGTGGTCTATCTGCGCTCCTCCGAGATCGACGCTGCCCCGGCAGTGGGCACCGAGGAGAGCGCCAAGTTCATCCAGGGTGTGAGCAACCGCGACGGTCAGCTGCTGATCCTGGTGGATCTCAACAAGCTGCTCTCCGACGAAGAGTGGGACGATATCGGCTCCCTGTAACGGCGCGTCAAAAAGTGATACAACAGCGGTCCCGGATTTGCCCGCGGCACCTTGACGCCGAGCGGGACCCTGTGATGAGGAAGGTGACAGTTTGATGATTGAATTAGCAGCCTTGGGGTTGTCCTTGTTGGCGCTGGTGCTGGCCCTCTACGGTATTCTGGGTCACCGCCGCCGTCAGCGAGAGTCCGAGGCCAGGGTGGAGACGCTGCAGGGGCAACTCGAGAGTCTGCGCAAGCAGATGATGGAGCTGCATACCGGTGCCATCGGTATGGGTCAGCGCCTGCAATCCGCCGAAGGGGCCATGCAGAAGATCCAGGATAGCCAGCAGGAGTTGACCCTGCAGGATCCGGAGCGCCGCCTCTACAGCCGCGCCGCCAAGATGGTGGAGCTCGGGGCCGACCTCGACGAGGTGATGAGCGAATGCGAGTTGCCCCAGGCCGAAGCCGAGTTGCTGATCTCCCTGCGCAAGGGGCGCACCTGACCCCTGCTTCAGATCGAGAGGGGAGGCACAGCCCGCCCCGCTCTTCCCTGCCACCCCTTCCTCTGCCCGTGCCTGGTCACTCCAGTTTCCCCCTGCCACATCTTCTTCTGCCGGTGCGCGATCTCCCCCACAAATCCTGTTGATTATTGGCATCTTTGAAAAGACGCCTCCGGATCCTGTGTTAAGATGCAGGCCGCCTCATTTTCAACGATTACATCCCCATGCTGCTTCAAGCCAACAATCTGAGCTGCGTGCGTGAAGATCGCACCCTGTTTGAACATCTCTCCTTCGCGGTGCGCTCGGGCGATCTGATGCAGATTGAAGGCCCCAACGGAGTGGGCAAGACCAGCCTGCTGCGGTTGCTGACCGGCCTCTCCCAACCCTTCGCGGGGGAGGTGTGCTGGAACGGTGAAAACATCCGCCATTGCCGGGATGAGTACCATGCCAGCCTGCTCTACCTGGGCCATCAGCCTGGCGTCAAGGCGACCCTGACCCCCCTGGAGAACCTCTCCTTCTATCAGAAGCTGCACGGCACGGCCGAGGCGTCCGTGGATCTCTGGCAGGTGCTGGCCCAGGTCGGCCTCGCCGGTTTCGAGGATTATCCCGCGGGCCAACTCTCGGCAGGGCAGCAGCGGCGGGTGGCGCTGGCCAGGCTCTGGCTCTCTGAGCGCCCGGCGCTCTGGATCCTCGACGAGCCCTTCACCGCCATCGACAAGCAGGGGGTCAGGGTGCTGGAGCGGCTGTTCCTGGCTCACGCGGATCGAGGGGGCATGGTCGTCCTCACCACCCATCAGGACTTGACCCTGATGCAGGGACGCCTGAAGACCCTGTCGCTGACCTCGTTGTTGCAGGAGTAGCCATGCTGCGCGCCGTCATACACCTTATTCACCGCGAGTTGCTGATGGCCCTGCGCCAACGCGCCGACATCTTCAACCCGCTCTGGTTCTTCCTCATCGTCATCACCCTGTTTCCGCTCGGCATCGGGCCCGAGCCGCAACTGCTGGCCCGCATCGCCCCCGGGATCATCTGGGTGGCGGCCCTGCTGGCGGCCATGCTCTCCCTGGAGCGGCTGTTTCGCGATGACTTCAGCGACGGCGCCCTGGAGCAGATGATGCTGATGCCCCATCCCCTCGGGTTGCTGGCGCTGGCGAAAGTGATCGCTCACTGGTTGCTGACCGGCCTGCCGCTGCTGCTGGTCTCCCCGCTGCTCGCCATCCTGCTCTCCCTGGACATCAGGACCTATCTGGCCGTGGTGGCAACCCTGGCGCTGGGCACCCCGGTGCTGAGCCTGCTCGGGGCGGTCGGGGTGGCACTGACGGCGGGGCTGCGCAAGGGGGGGGTGCTGCTCAGCCTGCTGCTGCTGCCGCTCTATATCCCGGTGCTGATCTTCGCCACCTCCGCCATCGATGCGGCGAGCATGGGGTTGCCCTACGGGGGCCAGCTCGCGATCCTGGGGGCCATGCTGGCGGGGGCCCTGACCCTGACGCCCCTGGCCATCTCGGCGGCACTGCGGGTTAGCGTCAATTGATTGATTATCAAGAAAGCTTCTTTTGAGGCTGTTTTGTGAAGAATATAATTGAGATAGATCAAGGGGATGGTTGCTTATTGCTTTCGGGGGATATGATGTTTCCCGCCGGTGGGTATGGTAGCCCTCGCCACTTAAAAATTAATAACTGAAAGGTTCCGTGAGCTATGTGGAAATGGTTGCACCCTTATGCCAAACCCGAGCGCGCCTATGGGCTGGCCGGCACCCTGCTGCCCTGGTTTGTCGTGACAAGCCTGCTTGCCTTCATCATAGGCACGGTCTGGGGGCTGGCCTTTGCCCCCGCCGATTATCAGCAGGGAGACTCTTTCAGGATCATCTACATCCACGTGCCTGCCGCCATCCTCTCCATGGGGGCCTACTCCACCATGGCGGTGGCGGCCTTCATCGGCCTGGTGTGGCAACTGCGGATGGCGGACATGACGGTGGCGGCCATCGCCCCGGTGGGCGCCGTCTTCACCTTCATCGCCCTCTTCACCGGCGCCGCCTGGGGCAAGCCCATGTGGGGCACCTGGTGGGTGTGGGATGCGCGCCTCACCTCCGAGCTCATCCTGCTGTTTCTCTATCTTGGCGTCATCGCCCTCTACAACGCCTTCAGCGACAAGGTGGTGGCGGGTCGCGCCGCCGGCATCCTGGCGCTGGTGGGGGTGATCAACCTGCCCATCATTCACTACTCGGTGGAGTGGTGGAACACCCTGCATCAGGGCGCCTCCATCACCAAGTTTGACAAGCCCTCCATCTCGACCGAGATGCTGTGGCCCTTGCTCATCATGATATTGGCGTTTGCGGCCTTCCTCGGGGCCCTGACCCTGATGCGTTTCAGGAATGAACTCCTGATGCGGGAGTGGCATCGTCCCTGGGTCGCCGACATCGCCAGCCAGGAGAAGTAAGCATGCACTTTGCCTCATTCAGCGACTTCATGGCCATGGGCGGTTACGCCTTCTACGTCTGGCTCTCTTTCGGTCTGACCGCGCTCTGCCTGGTCGGCATCGTCATGTCCACCCGGTTGAAAACCCGCAACCTGCTCGGTGAATTGCGCAACAAGCAGGCCCGCGAGGCCCGTCGCAAGGCGGCCCAGCAGATGGAGAACACCCTATGAACCCGAGACGCAAGAAACGCCTCACCATCATTCTGGCCATCAGCCTGGGCCTCGCCAGCGTGACTGGCCTGGTGCTCTATGCCCTCAGCCAGAACATCGATCTCTTCTATACCCCGAGCGAGCTGGTGGAAGGCAAGGGACCGGACAAGATCAAGCCGGAAGAGGGGCAGCGGCTGCGCATCGGCGGCCTGGTGGTACCGGGCTCGGTACAGCGCGATCCCCAGAGCCTCAAGGTGTCCTTCAAGCTGGTGGACAACGGCGGCCATCTGGTGACGGTGGAGTTCGATGGCATCCTGCCGGACCTGTTCCGCGAGGGGCAGGGCATCGTCGCCCAGGGCACCCTCAAGGATGCGACCACGGTGGCCGCCTTCGAGGTGCTGGCCAAGCACGACGAGAACTACATGCCGCCGGAAGTGGCCGACGCCACCAATGGTATGCACTTCAAGCCCGAATATACCGAGGCACAGTTGCAAGGGGCCAAGCAATGATCCCGGCAGCCTTGATCTTGTGTTCACCTCGTGTCGCCGCCGGATCGGTATGTCTCATCGTGCAATCGAAAGGAAATAGTCAATGATCCCCGAAGTAGGGCAGTTCTCACCGTCTCATGCCTGTGCACCGGTTCTGGTCGCGGCGCAATTGAAAGGAAGTCAGCCATGATCCCTGAACTGGGGCAATTCGCACTGATCCTGGCCTTTGCCACCGCCCTGCTGCTGGGGAGCTATCCGCTGATCGGCGCCAAATTGGGGCGCCTCGGCATGATGTCGGCGGCCCGTCCGCTCGCCTACAGCCAGTTCCTGCTGCTGTTGCTCTCCTTCCTCTGCCTCACCTGGGCCTTCGTCGACAACGACTTCACCGTGCAGTACGTGGCTACCAACTCCAACAGCCTGCTGCCGCTGCAGTACCGCATCTCGGCGGTGTGGGGGGCCCACGAGGGTTCCCTGCTGCTCTGGGTGCTGACCCTGGGGGGCTGGACCGCGGCCGTGGCCCTGTTCAGCCGTCGCCTGCCGCTGGATGCAGTGGCGCGGGTGCTGGGGGTGCTCGGTCTCATCTCGGTGGGCTTTACCGCCTTTGTGCTGTTCACTTCTGACCCCTTCACCCGCACCCTGCCGTACTTCCCGGTAGATGGGCGCGACCTCAACCCCCTGTTGCAGGATCCCGGCCTCATCTTCCATCCCCCCATGCTCTACATGGGCTACGTGGGCTTCTCGGTGGCCTTTGCTTTTGCCATCGCCTCCCTGATGACGGGCAGGCTCGATGCCACCTGGGCGCGCTGGTCCCGTCCCTGGACCATGGCGGCCTGGGTCTTCCTGACCCTTGGCATAGTGCTCGGCTCCTGGTGGGCCTATTACGAGCTCGGCTGGGGCGGCTGGTGGTTCTGGGATCCGGTGGAAAACGCCTCCTTCATGCCCTGGCTGGCGGGCACGGCCCTGCTCCATTCCCTGGCGGTGAGCGAGAAGCGCGCCACCTTCAAGGCCTGGACAGTGCTGCTGGCGCTCTCGGCGTTTTCCCTGAGCCTGCTCGGCACCTTCTTGGTGCGCTCCGGCGTGCTGGTGTCGGTCCACGCCTTTGCCTCCGACCCGACCCGCGGCCTCTTCATCCTGGGCTTCCTGCTGGCGGTGATAGGCAGCTCCTTGCTGCTGTTCGCCTTCAAGGGCTCCCAGGTCAAGAGCCACGGCAAACACGAGCTGTGGAGCCGCGAGACCCTGCTGCTCGGTAACAACATCCTGCTGGTGGCGGGCCTGCTCACCGTGCTGCTCGGCACCCTGCTGCCGCTGGTGCACAAGGAGCTGGGGCTCGGCAGCATCTCCATCGGTACCCCCTTCTTCAACCACATCTACAGCTGGCTCATCATCCCGTTCGCCCTGCTGCTGGGGGTGGGGCCGCTGTTCCGCTGGCGCCGTCAGGAGCTCGGTGAGCTCAAGGGCAAGGTGGTGCTGGCCCTGGGGCTGAGCCTGGTCGCCGCCTTCGGGTTGCCACAGCTCTTTGCCGGGGAGTTCAAGCCCTGGGCCGCGCTCGGCATTGGTCTGGGTAGCTGGATCATCATCACCAGCATCCAGGAGACCTGGGTGCGAGCCACCCACAAGCACAGCTTTGCTACTGGGGTGCGCAAGCTCGGCAACAGCCATTGGGCCATGATCCTGGGCCATGTGGGGCTCGCGGTCAGCATCATCGGCATCGCCTGCACCCAGAACTACAGCATCGAGAAGGACTTGCGGATGCAGGCCGGTGATCGGGTGCACTTCGCCGATTACGAATTCGTGTTTTCCGGGACAGCCGAAAAGAACGGCCCCAACTACGACGGCTTCAAGGGGGTGCTGGAAGTGTACAAGAACGGCAAGCAGGTGGCCCTGCTCAAGCCCGAGAAGCGGATGTACAAGGTGAGTCGCATGCCGATGACGGAAGCCGCCATCGACGCCGGCTTCACCCGGGATCTCTATGCGGCGCTTGGCGAGCAGCTCGACAACGGCGCCTGGGCGGTGCGGATCTACTACAAGCCCTTCGTGCGCTGGATCTGGTTCGGCGGCGTCTTCATGGCCATCGGCGGCGTGCTGGCCATGCTGGACAAGCGCTACCGGTTCGGCCGTCGTGACGAGGAGGCCAAGGCATGAGCAAGAAGACCTGGTTGTTTCTGCTGCCCTTCATCATCTTCCTGATGGGTGCCGTGTTCCTGTTCAAGGGGCTCTACTCCGACCCCACCAAGCTGGAATCCGTGATGGTGGACAAGGAGGTGCCCGTGTTCACCCTGCAGGACATCTATGACCTCGACAAGCAGCATGACAGGAGCATCTTCAAGGGGCGTCCCATGCTGCTCAACGTCTGGGCCACCTGGTGCCCGACCTGCTATGGGGAGCACACCTACCTCAAGCAGCTGGCGGGGCAGGGCATTCCCATCGTCGGCATGAACTACAAGGATGAGCGGGACAAGGCCATCAAATGGCTGGCGGAGCTCGGCAATCCCTATGAGGTCAATCTCTACGATCCGGACGGCATGTTGGGGCTGGATCTCGGGGTTTACGGCGCGCCCGAGACCTTCTTCATCGACAGCCAGGGCATCATCCGTTATCGCCACGTGGGGGACGTCAATCCCGAGATCTGGGCCTCGACCCTCAAACCCATCTTCGATGCCATGAAGTGAGGGCAACTCTGATGAAAACCCTTATTGCCTCCCTGTTGCTGCTGGCGGGCTTGTTCGGCGCCGGTCAGGCCAGCGCCGCCATCGACGTCTACACCTTCGACAGCGATGCCCAGGAGCAGACCTTCCGCGAGTTGACCAAGGAGCTGCGTTGTCCCAAGTGCCAGAACCAGGATATCGCCGATTCCAATGCCGGGCTCGCCAAGGATTTGCGGGACAAGACCTACCAGATGGTACGCGAGGGCAAGGAGAAGCAAGAGGTGGTGGATTACATGGTGGCCCGTTACGGCAACTTCATCCTGTATGATCCGCCCCTGATGGCCTCTACCCTGATCCTCTGGCTTGGCCCCCTGCTGGTCATCGTCATCGGCGCCACCACGGTCGTGGTGCGCAGCCGCCGTGCCCCGGCGGCGACAAAACGAATGGATAACGCCCTGAGCGAAGAAGAGCGGCGCCGTCTGGCCGAGTTGCTCAAAGAGGAAGAAAAACAATGACCGCATTTTGGATAGTGATCGCGGCCCTGCTGGTGCTGGCGAGCCTGGCGCTGATCCTGCCGCTGTGGCGCGGCGAGGGCAGGCAGAGCATCAGCCGCTCGGCGCTTAACAAGCAGCTCTACCGTCAGCGTCTGCTGGAGATAGGTGAGGAGCGTGAGCAGGGGATACTGGCCGAGGAGTCCGAGTCCCTGGTGGAACTGCAACGCAGCCTGCTGGACGACATCCCCGACGTGGAGCAGAGCGCCCGTGGCGGCAAGAGCCTGATCTGGATCCCGGGTGTGCTGGTGCTGGTGGTGGTGAGTCTGGGGCTTTATTACAAGCTGGGGGCCTGGCAGGAGGTGAGCCGCTGGCAAGATGCCAGCAGCCGTCTTGGTGAGCTGAGCAACCGTATCCTGGTGGAGCGGGATAGCAATGTCACTGAGCAGGATCTGCTGGACTTCACCCTGGGGCTGCGCACCCGGCTGAAAGAAGAACCGAACGACTATCGTGGCTGGCTGCTGCTGGGGCGTCTGACCCTGGATGGCAACGACCCCGAGATGGCCCGCGAGGCGCTGGAGCGGGCCTATTCCCTGGCCCCGCAGAAGGCCATGGTGGCGGTGCCCTATGCCCAGGCCCTGATGATGACGGGGGAGGAGGCCAGAGCGGATCAGCTGCTGCAGGCGGCTATTGACCAGGATCCGGCCAACATAGAGGCGCGCTCGGTTCATGCCTTCATGGCGCTGCAGAAAGAGGACTTCCAGACCGCGCTGGTACGCTGGCGAGCCATGTTGCCGCTGCTGGAGCAGGGCTCGACCCGCCACGCCATGGTGGAGCGCTCCATCGAGTATGCCGAGCAGCAGCTCAAGCAGCGTGGCATGGCGGCAACCCAAAGTGAACAGGCACAAACCCAGGTACTGGCGGTGAAGGAAGGGGAGTTCCCGCTGCACATCACTCTGGCGCCAGGCATCCAGTTGCCTGAGGACGCTCACCTGTTCGTGTTTGCGGTGATCCCCAACGGCCCACCCATGCCCATCGCGGTCAAGCGCATCCCGGGCCCGCAGTTGCCCCTCACCCTGTCACTGGGGGATGGGGATGCCATGATGGAGGGCAGCAAGCTGGCGGCTCATCCCGAGCTGCAGTTCAAGGCGCGCCTCTCCCGGGGCGGCAACGTGATGAACAAGGAGGGCGCCTTCGAGGGGGTCTCGGTCACGGTACCGACGAATGCTATCCCCACAGCGCCGATTGACATCCGCATCGATCACGCACTCTAATACCTCTTTTACATAGGTAGCCCGCTCCTGGAGGGGCGAGCTACCTATAATTCATGGCAATTCCCAATAAAAAGCTTAGGACTTTCATATGTATCTGCGTTCAGGAGCATTGGCAGTGGCACTGCTGTTGGGGGGCTGTGCGGGTGGCCCTCCCAAGCCGGGTCCAGAGAGCCTGGATCTCAAGGAAACCCCCAGCCGTCCCGAAGCGACCAGCATGGCCAGCGATCCCCGTGACCCCTTCCAGGGCGCCAACCGCGCCATGTGGGCCGTCAACTATGACGTGCTGGAGCCCTATGTGGCCCGCCCCGTGGTCCATGGCTATGCCCGTTATGTGCCGCAGGGGGTGCAGGACGGTATCGCGAATTTCGTGGATAACTTCGACGAGCCGAGCAGCATGGTCAACCACCTGCTGGTCGGTGATCTGAAGGGGGCGGGGACCAACCTGGGCCGCTTCACCCTCAACACCACAGTGGGTCTGCTGGGTATCTTCGACGTGGCCAGACATGCCGGCCTCGAGCGCAACATGCTGGAAATGGACACCGTGCTCGGCAAGGCGGACATCGGGGATGGTGCCTACATCATGGTGCCCGTCTACGGCCCGACCACCACCCGCGAGCTGGTGGGGGATACCATCGATACCGTGTACTTCCCCTACGCGCTGCTGACTTTCCCGCTGCGGGTAGTGCACTGGGCGCTGGATGGCCTGGGTACCCGCGCCAAGCTCATCGATCAGGAGCGGATCATCGACAATGCGCTCGATCCTTATGCCCTCACCAAGGACTTCTACCTGCAGTACAACGACGGCAAGGTGACGGGTCGCCAGCCTGAGCTCAAGCAGCAGGGCCAGCAGGAGGATGACAGCAACCTGGACGAGTATCTGGACGAGATAGACCAGTAAGGTCAATGGTTATCAGAAAGGCGCCCATGGCGCCTTTTTCGTTGCTTGCCCGCCATAAAAAAACGCCCCGCAGTGCGGGGCGTTTTGGCAAGAAGCGGCTATCAGGCAGCCAGGTTCTTGGCCACGAATTCCCAGTTGACCAGGGCCCAGAAGGTTTCCATGTACTTCGGACGCAGGTTGCGGAAATCGATGTAGTAGGCGTGCTCCCACAGGTCGACGGTCAGCAGCGGGGTGGTCCCGGCTTCGGTCAGCGGGCAGCCGGCGTTGGAGGTGTTGACGATGGCCAGGGAGCCGTCGGCTTTCTTTACCAGCCAGGTCCAGCTGGAACCGAAGTTACCGATGGCAGACTTGGTGAACGCATCCTTGAACTCGGCGAAAGAGCCGAATGCCTTGTTGATGGCATCGGCCAGGGCGCCGGTAGGCTCGCCACCGCCGTTCGGGGAGAGGCAGTGCCAGTAGAAGGTGTGGTTCCAGATCTGGGCGGCGTTGTTGAAGACACCGCCGGTGGAGGTCTTGATGATCTCTTCCAGAGACTTGCCTTCAAACTCGGTACCCGGCACCAGGTTGTTCAGGTTGACCACGTAGGTGTTGTGGTGCTTGCCGTGGTGGTATTCCAGGGTTTCCTGGGAGATGTGCGGTTCCAGAGCATTGATTGCATAGGGCAGAGCGGGAAGTTCGAATGCCATTTTCTACTCTCCATTGGCTGGTCCGTGCGAAGGCGACGGTTGCAAGACATTGCATACTCTTTTCTATGTTGAAAAGAATTGTTCTTGAAATGATGGGGCCTGAACGGCCCAAAGCCCGTCGATTGTAGCAGCATCAAAGATGAGCGAACAACTCTTGATTCTCGCCATGATCCGGATCAAGCTGCGACGTATTGATTCATCACTTCTTGCATTCGGGACCGTTTGCCAGTTTGTGGTCTGCCCGGTTTGCAGTAGAATGGCCGCCGAAATCGCTCTAGTGAGGCATTTATGGAAACTATTGAAAAGATCAAACAGCAGCTGGCTGAGAATCCCGTCATCCTGTACATGAAGGGATCCCCCAAGCTACCCAGCTGCGGTTTCTCTGCCCAGGCCTCCCAGGCCCTGATGTCCTGTGGCGAGCCCTTTGCTTACGTCGACATCCTGCAAAACCCGGACATCCGTGCCGAGCTGCCGAAATTTGCCAACTGGCCGACCTTCCCGCAGCTGTGGGTGGAAGGTGAGCTGGTCGGTGGTTGCGACATCATGATCGAGATGTTCCAGGCCGGCGAGCTGCAGACCCTGATCAAGGAAGTCGCCGCCAAGCACAAGCAGGATGATGCCGCCGCCGAATAAGGTCGCATCCGCATCATGCAAAAAGGGGAGCCATTGGCTCCCCTTTTCTATGGGTGCGCAGGGCCTCAGCCGATGCGCTCGATCCGTGCCATGTAGAAACCGTCGAAGCCGGTTTCGGACGGGCTCACGGTGTGATCGTCACGCAGCCGGAAGTTCTCGTTGGCCGCGAGGAACTTGTCCACCTGTTGACGGTTCTCCTGGGGCAGGATGGAGCAGGTTGCATAGACCAGCAGACCACCCACCTTCACCATCTGGCTGTAACGCTGCAGTATCTCTTCTTGCAGGGCAACCAGCACCGGCAACCGCTCGGCGGTGTCACGCCACTTGGCATCCGGATTGCGCTTGAGTACGCCAAGACCGGAGCAGGGCACGTCCAGCAGCACGCGGTCGGCACTCTCTTTGAGGCGCTTGACGGTCTTGCTGCTGGTGATGACGCGGGTCTCCACGTTGTGGGCACCGGCGCGGCGGGCGCGCTGCTTGAGGTTCTCCAGCTTCCACTCTTCCACATCCATCGCCAGCAGGCGGCCCTTGCCTTCCATCATGGCGGCGATGTGCAGTGTCTTGCCACCGGCACCGGCGCAGGCGTCGATGACGCGCATGCCCGGGGTCACTTCCAGCGCGGCCGCGACCAGCTGGGAGCCGGCATCCTGCTGCTCGAAGCAGCCGTCGGCGAAGGCCTTGGTGCGGAACAGGGCGGCGTCAGAGGTGACCTGCAGGGCAGTATCCACCCCATCGACGGGGATGGTGGTGACGTGCTCTTTGGCCAGAATGGCCTGCAGCTCTTCCCGGCTGCACTTGAGGGTGTTGACCCGCAGGTAGCGCTTGGGCATCCAGGCCAGGGCAGCACGCTCGGCGGGCCAGGCGTCACCCAGCTGCTCGCTGCCGAGTTTTTCCAGCCAGGAAGGGCAGCCATCCATCAGCACCGGGTTCTTCTTGGCCTCGGTCAGACGGCGACGGAACGCCTCTTCGTTGAAGCGATCCAGGGTCGGGTTGTTGGGCTGGGCAATCTTGTGGAAGGCGTGCCAGCTGTGCAGCAGCGGCCAGACATTTTTTTCGGCCTGACGCACCTGGATGCCGGTGAGGAAGCAATAAAGACTGAGACGACGCAGCAGGTCGCCGGTGACCAGGGCAATCCTTGCCTGTTCTTGCGGTTTGAGTTCGATGCCGGAGAAGTGACGGGCATAGGCGCGGTCGAGGGTAAGACCCTGACCCAGCACATCGTCAACGATGGCAACGACCAGATCCCCGAAACGGGGCAACAGTGGGGATTTGAGCATGAGATTAACCTTGGCCAAAAAAGGATGAACCGGCCCGTGACACAGGAGGGTTCTGAAACGGACAAATCCGCGCCATGATAGGGGCTAGACTGCATTGGTGCAACCGTCCCCATTCGGGGAATGTACAGCGGATGGTGCTGGACTTCTCACCGTGGCAGGAAAATGATGCTGAGGCAGTTCAGGCGAACGCATTGAAAAAGGAATAAAAAGATGCAGTTGATGAAATACTCTCCGCTGGCGCTGCTGGTGGCCGGTCTGATGAGCACCACCGGCCTGGCCGCCAGTGAGTGGAATACGGTGGCGGCAAAGGCCACCGCTGCCGATGGCTATGAGGTGCGAGCCAGCCAATATCGCATCGCCACCGTACCGGCCGATTACTTCGCCGGTTTGCTGGGAGGGGAGCATCGACTGACCCTGCCGCTGCCGGATGACAAGGAGGTGACCTTCAGCCTGCAGCCCTATGATCTGCTGCCGGCAGATCTTGCCGCCAAGTACCCCGGGATCCGGACCTTCAAGGGACACGACGAAGCAAACCCGGTCGAAACCGGGCGTGTCGATCTCGGTCCCCAGGGTTTCCACGCCATGTTCAGCCACCAGGGCCGGATGGTGTTTGTCGATCCCCTGCGCAACGGCGAGGGCTATGCGGTCTATTACCAGCAGGATGCCCACAGCCGGCTGGAAGAGGAGGCCGATCGCGTCATCGGCAGCAAGGCCGGCACGTTGGCCCGCCAGGTGCTGGTGGATGGCAACGAGCGCAAGCGCTACGTCATCGCCATCTCGGCGGCGGGGGAGTACACCCAGTATCACGGCGGGACTGTGGAGGCCGGTCTCGGCGCCATCACCACCCTGCTCAACCGGGTCAACGAGGTGTACCAGCGTGACGTGGCAGCCGAGTTCCAGCTGGCCAGCGGCAACGACACCATCATCTTCACCGACGCGGCCACGGATCCCTTCTTCAACGGGGATGACCCGTCCGGCTCTGGCCTGAGCGACGTCGACGTCAACATGCAGGTGCAGGCCGTGGCGCAGACCCAGGGGCTCGGTGCCTTCGACATCGGTCACGTGGTCAACACCGGGGGCGGTGGGCTGGCGGGGCTGGGAGTGCTCTGCACCGCGGATAAATCGGCAGGCATGACCGGTTCCTCGAACCCGGTGGGAGATGCCTTCTTCATCGACTACGTGGCCCACGAGATTGGCCACCAGTTCGGGGCCGACCATACCTTCAACGGCACCACCGGCAGTTGTGGTGGCGGCAACCGGGAGGCCAGCCAGGCCTGGGAGCCCGGCAGCGGCAGCTCCATCATGGCCTATGCGGGGATCTGCGGGGAGGAGAACCTGCAGGCCAACAGCCTGCCCTACTTCCACAGCAAGTCCATCGAGCAGATGCGGGCGCACATGGCCACGGTGTCGAGCTGCGGTACCACCCAGAGCCTCACCAATAATGCGCCCCAGGTGGCCGCTGGCAACGACCATGTGATCCCGGCCAACACCCCCTTCGTGCTCAAGGGGGCCGGCACCGATCTGGATAACGACGCCCTGAGTTACACCTGGGAGCAGATCGATCTCGGCACCGAGTCCTTCAGCGTCGCCAGCATGGTGGACGACGGCAGTCGTCCGCTGTTCCGTTTCGTGGCGCCGACCAGCGCGCCGGAACGCACCCTGCCAAGCCTTCCCTCGCTGCTCACCAACACCCTGGCGAAGGGGGAGGCTTGGCCTGCCACCAACCGGGATCTCAACTTCCGCCTCACGGCTCGGGACGGCAAGGGGGGTGTCAGCAGCGACGACATGAAGATCCAGGTGGTCAACACCGGCAAGGCCTTTGCCCTGACCAGCCCCCTGGTGACGCCGCTGGCAGCCGGCCAGACACAGACCATCGACTGGGACGTCGCCGGTACCAACGCGGCCCCCATCAACTGCAGCAAGGTGGATCTCTACATGACCCGGGACGAGGGGGTGAACTGGACCCTGCTCGCCGGCGGCCAGCCGAACTCGGGGTCGGCGAGTGTCGCCATTCCGGCGGGCAGTGACGGCACCGCCAGGCTGAAAGTGGCCTGCAGTGACAACCTCTTCTTTGCCATCAGTCCGCTCAAGCTGTCGGTGACCCAGCGCGTGGAAGGGGGCGGCGGTGGTGGCGGTGCCCTCGGCTTCTGGACCCTGGCCCTGGCGTTGCTGGGCTGGCAACGGAGGCGGGCATGAGACTGGCCGGCGTGCTGCTGCTCACCCTGATAGGCGGCTGCCAGGCCGATGCCGACGCCCTGGATCAGGCGATCAGTGCCAGCCTGGCCAAGCAGGATTACCGGCTGATCGTGCGGGCCGGGCGTGGCGAGGTGGCACCCGGCATTGCGGTGGGTGAACAGGCGGCAGCCAAGGCCCGTTGTGGCGTGCGCTATCTGGACGGGTTCGGCGATGTCATCAAGCCGGATCAGAAAGAGGCCCATGCCAGACTGAGCACCTATGCGGCGCAATACAATCAGCGCATGCTGGCCCATTGTCCGCCGGTTGACGGCAAACCATAGACAGGCGGCAGCCTGCTCGCAGAAAAAGGGAGGCATGGGCCTCCCTTTCCTTTTTTGCACCGCTATTTGGTCGCCCCGAGCCTTGTACCCGTGACGTGCTCGTCGCACAATGCCTGCACGCATCGCCGCACGGGCGGCAAAGAAAGAGAGAAGGAAAATCAAGATGATGGATGTGGCTGATCTGCGTCGTGAATACACCAGGGGCGGGCTGCACCGGGCCGATCTGCCGGCCGAACCCCTCGCCCTGTTCGAGAAGTGGCTGGCCCAGGCGTGCGAGGCCAGGCTGACCGATCCCACCGCCATGGTGGTGGCGACCGTGGATGCCGAGGGGCAGCCCTGGCAGCGTACCGTGCTGCTCAAGCACTACGACGCCCAGGGGATGGTCTTTTACACCAACATGGGCAGCCGCAAGGCACACCAGCTGGAAGGCAACCCGCGTATCAGTCTGCTCTTCCCCTGGCACACCCTGGATCGTCAGGTGCACGTGACCGGCCGGGTGGAGAAGATGAGCACCTTCGAGGTGATGAAGTACTTCCACAGCCGCCCCAAGGACAGTCAGATAGCCGCCTGGGTTTCCAAGCAGTCGACCCGCATCTCGGCCCGTGGCGTGCTGGAGGCCAAGTTCCTCGAGCTCAAGCAGAAGTTTGCCAATGGCGAGGTGCCGCTGCCGAGCTTCTGGGGTGGTTTCCGGGTGAGGCTCGAGACGGTGGAGTTCTGGCAGGGGGGTGAGCATCGTCTGCACGATCGCTTCTATTACAGCCGCGAGGGGGATGGCTGGCACATCGAGCGCCTGGCCCCCTGATGAACGTAGCCCGGCTCAAGAACTTCACCGAGATAGTGAAGAACAACTTCAACATCTCGGCGACGGCGGAGAAGCTCTACACCTCCCAGCCGACCCTCAGCAAGCAGATGAAGATGCTGGAGGAGGAGCTGGGGCTGGCGCTGTTCACCCGCAAGGGCAAGAACCTGGCGGGCCTGACCCCCATGGGGGAGCAGGTGATGGAGCTGGCCAAGGGGGTGGTGGCACAGGTCGAACAGATTGGCCTGCTCTCCCTCGGTGACCAGCTGGCCACCAGCGGGGTGCTGCGCATCGCCACCACCCACACCATGGCCCGCTACAAGCTGCCCGCGGTGATCACCGCTTTCTCCCGCCGCTACCCAGCAGTGAGCATCCAGCTGCATCAGGGGGCGCCGGCCCAGCTGGCACAGATGGTAGAAAACGGGGACGTGGAGATGGCCATCGCCACCGAGTCCATGCACTTGTTCGAGGAGCTGGCGACCGTTCCCTGTTACCGCTGGGGGCGCGGCGTGGTGGTGCCCCACGGTCATCCGCTGCTCGACTGCCAGCCGCTGGCCATGGCGGATCTGGCCCGATATCCCCTCATCACCTATGTGTTCGGCTTCACCGGCAGCTCCAAGATGGACAAGGCGTTCGGCCGTCATGGCCTCAGTCCCCGCATCGTGCTGACCGCCACCGACAGCGACATCATCAAGCACTATGTGCGCCTCGGCATGGGGGTGGGGGTGATCGCCACCTCGGCGTTCGACGAGGGGGACAGGGAGAGCCTGGTCTGCCTCAACATCGATCATCTGATCGCCTCGAGCGTGGCCCATGTCTGCCTGCGCAGGCACGCCCATCTGCGGGACTACATGTACGACTTCATCCACCTCTATGCTCCCCACGTGAGCCGGGAGACGGTGCAGCTGGCGCTGCTCAACCAGTCGCTCCCCACCAGTGCGGCGACCCTGCCCTGGTTGTAGCGCCGGATCTGTGCCGCGGTGCGACATGGCAGGGATAGAAAGAGAGGCGTAATGGACAGGCGTCGAGGGTGCAGGGTGACGAGCCCCTCTTCCCCGAGCAGTGAGATGAGGGCTGCGGGAATGAGGTCAGAGAGCGATTCCAGCTGGGCGACATCGCTGGCGTGAAGGCGGTCATGATCCTGTTCAATACGCATAAAAAATCCGAAACCAAATCAACTAGTTTCGGATTATTACACCGCAGAGGGTCGGTCAATGGCCCCTGGATTGCCCGACATTAACGCCGCGGCGTCACTTCTTGCTGTTTCTGCCGGGATCATCCCCCCCGCTGAAAGCGGAAGCGCTTCTTGCGCCGATAGGGATAGACATCCTCGAATACCCCCTCCTTGATGTTGCCCTGCAGCATCTTCCAGTAGTTGGCATCGAACAGCTCCTTGTGCACCTGCATCATGATCTCCCGCACCTGGGGCTTTTGCAGCAGGAAGGTGGCGAACTCCTCGGGGAAGATGTCGTTCGGGGCCACCGAATACCAGGGCTCGGCGCTCCACTCGTCCTCCGGGTAGCGCGGCGGCGGGATCTGGCGGAAGTTGCACTCCGTCATGTAGCAGATCTCGTCGTAGTCATAGAAGACCACCCGGCCGTGGCGGGTCACGCCGAAGTTCTTGAACAGCATGTCACCCGGGAATATGTTGGCCGCCGCCAGCTGGCGGATGGCGTTGCCGTACTCCTCCAGGGCGAGCCGGGTCTGCTGCTCGTCCGCCTGATCCAGATAGAGGTTGAGCGGGATCATCTTGCGCTCGGTGTAGAGGTGCTTGATCACCAGCTTGTCGGCCGTAATGGTGAGCGCCGAGGGGGCCACCGACTTGAGCTCGGCCAGCAGTTCGGGGGAGATGCGATCGAGGGGAAACTCGAAGTTGGTGAATTCCTGGGTGTCGGCCATCCGGCCCACCCTGTCGTGCTGTTTCACCAGCCGGTATTTCGCCTTCACCTGCTCGTGGCTCACGTCCTTGGGCGGCGTGAACTCGTCTTTTATCACCTTGAACACCACATCGTAGGAGGGGAGGGTGAACACGCTCATCACCATCCCCTTGATGCCGGGTGCGATGACGAACTGCTCCCGGCTCTGGGCCAGGTGCTGCTGGTAGTGGCGATAGAGCTCGGTCTTGCCGTGCTTCTGGCAGCCGATGGCGTTGTAGATCTCGTAGTCCGGCTTGCGGGGCATGATCTGGCGCAGGAACAGCACGAACAGGGCCGGCACCGGGGCATAGACCATGAAGTAGGCGCGGGCGAAGCCGAATACGATGGAGGCCAGTTCAGGCTCGAAGATGACGGTGTCCACATAGATGCTCTGGCCGGTGCTGAGCAGCGGCAGGATGAAGGGATGCACCTCGCCTTTCACCCGAATGAGCCCCACCAGATAGGCCCCCTTGTTGCGGTAGAACACCTCCTTGAGCAGCTCGATGGCGAACGGCTCCTCGTGCAGTATGGCCGGGCCGCTCTCCGCCAGATGGCGGTGAATGTCGATGATGTCCCGCTGCTTGTCCTCAAAGGGCAGGGTGAAGCTGTAATCCCCGAGCAGCTGGCTCAGGGTTTGCGGCAGATGGGCAAGGTCAGTGCGATAGACTCGCAGCAAGGCGCTCAGATCCGGGTGCTCACCCCGACTGCGAAAGGGGTGGATGTAGAGATTCTCGTCGCGGATGTTGCGATGGCGGAAGATCCGGCGATAGACGGAGTTGAAGAAGGACTCCGCCACCTCGAAGTTCTCGCAGCGGGGCAGCAGATCGCTGAAGGCCCCCTTCACCTGCTTGAGCAGGGCCTGGGTCGGCAACTGCTCCCCCATCATCTGCTTGATGAGGGCGGTGGTGGCACCGACGTGATGATCATAGAGGCGAATGCGCTCGCGCCCGGCGAGCTGTACCCCCAACCAGTCGCTGTTCTCGAAGCGGCTCTTGCTGCCCTGGGTTATCTCGAGAAAGCGGCTGTAAAACGACTCGAAACGCTGCAAGATCGTCTCGGCGACCGCCTGTTCCAATGGCTGCTGCATCTCTCTCTTCCTTGTGATGTATCGGGCCGATGGCGTCTGTGCCGGTAGGCAACGGGCTCACTCGTCCGGCCACTATGGCAACATCCAAACATCTGTTCAAGTGGCAATGTTCGGGGATAAACGGTAGATTGCGCCCCTGTTTTACCGGCGGTTTGCTGCAGTTCGCGGCGTCGGCCCTGTTCAGGAGAAACCCGATGAAACTCTATTTTGTACTGGTGGCCCCCGCTCGCGCGGCGAACGTGGGTGCGGCCGCCCGCGCCATGAAAACCATGGGCTTCGATGCCATGCGACTGGTAGGGAGCCGGGTACACGAAGAGGAGGAGGCGAGCTGGGTGGCCCACGGTGCGCAGGAGGTCCTGACCCAGGCCGAGGCGTTCGACACCCTGGAGGAGGCCCTTGCCGACATGGATCTGGTGGTCGCCACCACGGCCCGCCAGCGTGGCCGTTATCAGCACTACCTCACCCCGGCCGAGATCCGCGATCAGATCCGCGCCAAGCCCTCTCTTGGGAAGGTGGCCATCGTCTTCGGTTGCGAGGAGTCGGGTCTCTCCAACGAGCAGCTTGCCCAGGTGGACCTCATCAGCTACCTGCCCCTCAAGGTGAGTTATCCCTCTTTGAACCTGGGGCAGGCGATCATGCTGTATGCCTACGAGATGAGTCCCCTGCTGGACGAGCCCGAGGCCATAGCAGAAAATTTTGATGGGGCCGGGCAGGTTCGCGTACTCAAATCAAAAACAGCAGAATTGCTTGGTGAACTCGGAGTTTCTCAGGATGAAAAGCTGCATCAATGGGTGATGGACCGAGTACCCATGCTGCCGCAGCGGGATCTGAATATGCTGCATCTGCTCTGCAAAGACCTCGCCCGCAAGTTTGGCAAAGAGGTTTAGGTTGACAGCCCAAGGTCCGGCAAGGTATTGCTAACAACCAGTTTCGTTCAAGAGTGTTCGTCATGCAGCTATTCACCAACATCATCACCACCACCATTATTACCGGTACCACCACAGGTGGCACTGGGGCCGGTTGATGCGCTGACGAACAAGCACAGAAATCTTAAAAGGCCCGTACCCACCCAGTACGGGCCTTTTTGTTGGATTGGTTTTTAGATTGCATTTCATAGATTTACAGGGAGAGAAAGCGATGAGAGTGTTGAAATTTGGCGGGTCGTCACTGGCCGACGCAGAGCGTTTCTTACGGGTCGCCGATATCGCGGTGAACACCCACGGCCAATCCCAGGTTGCCCTGGTGCTGTCGGCTCCGGCCAAGGTGACCAACCACCTGGTGGCCCTGGTGGAGCAGACCAGCCGTGGCATGGATGCCAGCAATACCCTGTTTGAAATCAACGGCATCTTCTCCCGCCTGCTGGCGGGCTTGAAGGCGGCCTATCCGGCGCTGGATGACAAGGCGCTGCAGGCCCGTCTCACCGCCGAGCTGGATCAGGTGGAGCGCCTGATGCAGGGCATCCGCCTGCTGGGGCTCTGCCCGGACAATGTCCAGGCCCGCATCCTGAGCCGGGGGGAGAACCTCTCCATCGCCTTCATGCACGAGTTGCTGCGGGTGCGCGGTCTCGAACTGGATCTCATCGTGCCGGAGCAACTGCTGGTGACCGACGGCGGTTACCTCGAAGCCCATGTGGACATCGAGGCCTCCCGCCTGCGCTTTGCCGCCAAGGGCTTGCGCTCCGATTGCCTCTACCTGATGCCGGGCTTCACCGGTGGCAGCGACAAGGGCGAAACCGTGCTGCTGGGCCGTAACGGCTCCGACTACTCCGCCGCCGTGCTGGCCGCCTGTGTGGATGCCGAATGCTGCGAGATCTGGACCGACGTCGAAGGCTGCTACAACTGCGACCCGCGCCTGGTGCCGGATGCCTACCTGTTGAAAACCCTCTCCTATAAAGAGGCGATGGAGCTCTCCTACTTCGGTGCCAAGGTGCTGCACCCGAAAACCATCGCCCCCGTGGCCCAGTTCCACATTCCCTGCCTCATCAAGAACAGCTTCAATCCGCAGGGGCCGGGGACGCTTATCGGCGTCGAGCAGGGGGATGACGATCTCAAGGTGAAGGCCATCTCGGATCTCTCCGGCATGTGCATGTTCAACGTATCCGGCCCCGGCATGAAGGGCATGGTGGGCATGGCGGGCCGGATCTTCTCCGCCGTCTCCCGCGCCGGGGTCAGCATAGTGCTGATCACCCAGTCATCCTCCGAGTACAGCGTCAGCTTCTGTATCCACAGCTACGACAGCGACAAGACCCGCAAGGTGCTGGAGCGCGAGTTCGAGCTGGAATTCAAGAACCAGCTGCTGGACCCGCTCGAGATCATGACCGATCTGGCCATCATCTCCCTCATCGGTGACGGCATGCGCACTTCCAAAGGGATGGCGGCACGCTTCTTCACCTCGCTGGCGCAAGCCTCCATCAACATCGTCGCTATCGCGCAAGGGTCGAGCGAGCGCTCCATCTCGGCGGTGGTGCGGGATCGCAAGGTGGCGGAAGCCATCAAGGCGTGCCACCAGAATTTCTTCGGCAGCCAGCAGTTCATCGATCTCTTCGTGGTCGGGGTCGGCGGCGTCGGCGCGGCCCTGGTGGATCAGATTGCCCGCCAGCAGCCGGTACTGGCCGAACAGGGTACCGGTCTGCGGGTGGTCGGCATCGCCAACAGCCGCCAGATGGCGGTCAACAAGGATGGGCTCAACCTCGCCAACTGGCGTGAACAGCTGGTGGAGGCCCAAGGCAGCTTCAGCCTGGAGACGGTGAAGAAGCTGGTGGAAGAGAGCCACCTCATCAACCCGGTGATCGTCGATTGCACCTCCAGCGAGGCCGTCGCCGTCCAGTATGCGGACTTCCTGGCCGCCGGTTTCCACGTGGTCACCCCGAACAAGAAGGCCAATACCGGGTCGCTGGATTACTACAAGGCGCTGCGCCGCACCGCCCGTCAGACCCGTCGCAAGTTCCTCTATGAGACCAACGTGGGCGCGGGCCTGCCGGTCATCGAGAACCTGCAGAACCTGATCAAGGCCGGTGACAAGCTGCGCGCCTTCGACGGCGTCCTGTCCGGGTCGCTCTCCTTTATCTTCGGCAAGCTGGACGAGGGGATGGCTTTCTCCGACGCCACCAAGATTGCCCGTGGCAACGGCTTCACCGAGCCGGATCCCCGCGACGATCTCAACGGCATGGACGTGGCCCGCAAGCTCTTGATCCTGGCCCGCGAGGCCGGCATGGCGCTGGAACTGTCCGACGTGGAAGTGGAGCAGGCGCTGCCGCCGGGCTTTGACGTCAGCGGCGATGTGGAGTCCTTTATGGCCCGCCTGCCCGAGGCCGACGGCTGGTTCCGCGATCAGTTCGCGGCCGCCCAGCGTGAAGGCAAGGTGCTGCGCTATGTGGGCTCCATCGAGGGGGGCAAGTGCAAGGTCGCCATCAAGGCGGTCGGCGCCGACGAGCCCCTGTTCAAGGTCAAAGACGGGGAGAACGCGCTCGCCTTCTTCTCCACCTATTACCAGCCCATCCCCCTGGTGCTGCGCGGCTATGGCGCAGGGACCGAAGTGACCGCCGCCGGCGTCTTCGCCGACGTGCTGCGCACCCAGAACTGGAAGCAGGAGCTGTAACATGAGTTCAGCGATGAACCCCGATTTTGAACAAGATGCCATGGCGCAGGGCGGCAGCGTGGTCGCCTATGCACCGGCATCCAGCGCCAACCTGAGCGTGGGATTCGATGTACTGGGGGCGGCGCTCGCCCCCGTGGATGGCTCCCTGCTGGGGGATCGCGTCCAGGTCAAATCGGCAGAGGTACCTTTTGCCCTCTCCTCCGTGGGCCGCTACGCCCACAAGCTGCCGGATGATCCCAAGAAGAACATCCTCTATGACTGCTGGCTTGCCTATGGGGAGGCCCTGGAGAAGCGCGGCCTGACCCTCAAGCCGCTGGCGATGGTGCTGGAGAAGAACCTGCCGGTGGGCTCGGGTCTGGGTTCCAGCGCCTGCAGCGTGGTGGCGGCGCTGGAAGGGCTCAACGCCTTCCACGGCGCGCCCCTCAATGAACACGACATGTTGCTGCTGATGGGGGAGATGGAAGGCAAGATTTCCGGCTCCGTTCACTACGACAACGTGGCTCCCTGTTATCTGGGGGGCATGCAGCTGGTGTTGGAAGAGCACGGCGTCATCAGCCAGGGCATACCGGTGTTCGAGCAGTGGTACTGGGTGGTCTGCTACCCGGGCACCGTGGTCTCCACCGCCGCCGCCCGTGCCATACTGCCCGCGCAATATCGCCGTCAGGATTGCCTCACCTACGGTCGTCGCCTGGCGGTCTTCGTGCACGCCAGCTACACAGGGCAAGAGGGGCTGGCGGCCAGCGTATTGAAGGACGTGATCGCCGAGCCCTACCGTGCGGCGCTGATTGAAGGCTTCAACGAGGTGCGGGCCCAGGGCGCCCAGAACGGGGCGCTGGCCACCGGCATCTCGGGCTCCGGTCCCACCGTGTTCGTGGTGATGAAGGATCTGGCCCAGGCCGAACGGATGAAAGAGTGGATGGAGGCGCACTTCGTGCGCAATGAAGATGGATTTGCCCGGGTCTGCAAACTGGACATGGCCGGGGCACGGGTAACAGGAAGCGAGCTATGAATCTTTACAATATCAAGGACAAGAGTGAACAGGTCAGCTTTGCCCAGGCGGTGCGCCAGGGTCTGGGTCGCGAGCAGGGGCTCTTCTTTCCCGAAACCATCGCGCCCCTGACCGAGGTCGATACCCTGCTGGACTTGCCGCTGGCCGAGCGCTCCGCGCGCATCATCAGCCACCTGCTGGGGGACGAAGTGCCTGCTGCCAAGGTGAGCGAGCTGATCAATGCCGCCTTCACCTTCCCGGCGCCGCTGGTGAAGCTCAAAGACGGCACCTATGCCCTCGAGCTGTTCCACGGCCCGACCCTGGCGTTCAAGGACTTCGGCGGTCGCTTCATGGCCCAGTGCCTCGCGACCTTCCGCACCAACGACAAGATCACTATCCTCACCGCCACCTCGGGCGACACCGGCGCCGCCGTGGCCCACGCCTTCTACGGGCTGGAGGGGATTGAGGTGGTCATCCTCTACCCCAAGGGCAAGATCAGCCCCTTGCAGGAGGCGCTGTTCTGCACCCTCGGCGGCAACATCCGCACCATCGCCATCGACGGCGACTTCGATGCCTGTCAGGCGCTGGTCAAAGATGCCTTCGACGATGAAGGGCTCAAGACCGCCATCGGCCTCAACTCCGCCAACTCCATCAACATCAGCCGTCTGCTGGCGCAGGTCTGCTACTACTTCGAAGCCGTGGCCCAGCTGCCCAAGGCCGATCGTGCCAAGGCGGTCATCAGCGTGCCGTCCGGCAACTTTGGCAACCTCACCGCGGGTCTCATCGCCAAGGCGCTGGGGCTGCCGGTGAAGCGCTTTATCGCCGCCACCAACGCCAACGACACAGTGCCGCGCTACTTGAAAACCGGTAGTTGGGAGCCGCACCAGACGGTGGCAACGCTGTCCAATGCCATGGACGTGAGCCGCCCCAACAACTGGCCACGGGTGGAAGAGCTGTGCCGCCGCGAAGGCTGGGCGCTGGAAACCCTGGGGTCTGGCATGCGTAGCAATGCCGAGACTCGCGATGCCCTTAAACGCCTGCACCAGCTCGATTACCTGTGCGAGCCTCACGGCGCCATCGCCTGGGATCTGCTGAATGAGCAGCTCGCCGAGGACGAAGTAGGGGTCTTCCTCTGCACCGCTCATCCCGCCAAGTTCAAGGAGTCGGTGGACGAGATCCTGGGTCTGGATGTGCCGCTGCCGGGCCCGCTCGCCAAGCACGCCGCCCTGCCGCTGCTGTCCCACGATCTGCCCGCCGACTTTGGCCGCCTCAAGGCCTTCCTGCTCGGTTAAGCCGCCATGAGACGCTGAAGATCCCCCGCTTTTATATCGAGAGCGGGGGATTTTTTTATCCGGTCCGGGGCGAGCAACCACCCCGACAGCCACCGAGGAGCAACGATGAATCCACATCCCCTTCGCACATTGATCGAGACCTGCGACGCAGCCATCTCCCGGCGCGACTTCGACGCCCTGATGGCCTTCTATGCAGAGGACGCCGCCCTGGTGGTCAAACCCGGCATGGTGGCGCGCGGCATTCCCGCCATCCGCCGCGCCTTCACCACCATCTCAGATTACTTTGGCGGCCGGCTTGAGGTGACCCAGGGAGTCATGGAGGTGATAGAGGGGGCCGACAACGCCCTGGTGATCATGGAGACCCGGCTGCGCTACCCGGACGCGCAAGGCGGCATGGTGGACGAGACCCGCCGCGCCACTTATGTGTTTCGCAAAGAGCCCGGCGGGCAGTGGCGCTGCACCGTCGACAACTCCTACGGCACTGCGCTGCTGGAGAGTAAATCGGGAGAGAGTAAATCGGCGAGTAAATCGGGACACCCACCTTTTTGACAGCGGCTTAGTCGTGTACTTGGCTTGAGAGGTCACAGCCCAGGGGGTGAGCCATGACCATTGCCCGTTCACGTCAAATCAGCCTGCAAGATACGCCTTACTACCATGTGGTCAGCCGCTGCGTGCGGCGAGCTTTTCTGTGCGGGGAAGATGCCCATTCTGGTCAGAGTTACGAGTATCGTCGCCAGTGGGTGGTCGACAAGCTGGGCCAACTGTCGCGACTGTTTGCCATCGGTATTTGCGCTTATGCGGTGATGAGCAACCACTATCACCTGGTGCTCAAAGTGGAGCCCGACACCGCAGCAAGTTGGAGTGAGCGGGAGGTGGCCGAACGTTGGGCGGCACTGTTCCAGTGGCCGCTATTGGTGCGGCGCTGGTATCAGGGGGAATCCCTGATTGAGCCCGAACGGACTGTGGTGCAACAACTGATAGGGCAGTGGCGGGAGCGGCTTCATTCCATCAGCTGGTTTGTGCGGCTGCTCAATGAAAACCTGGCACGGCAGGCTAATCGGGAAGATAGCTGCAAGGGCCATTTCTGGGAAGGGCGCTTCAAGAGTCAGGCTCTGCTCACCGAATCAGCCCTGCTGGCCTGCATGGCCTACGTTGATCTCAACCCGATACGGGCGGCATTGGCGGACCGACCTGAGGAGAGCGATTACACCAGCATCAAGCAACGCTTTGAGGGAGAGCAACCAGACGCGCCATTGCCACCTTTGTTGCTGCCATTCGCAAGCCAAGCCCAACCGGAGGGCCTGCCTTATGCCTTTATCGATTATCTAATGCTGGTGGATTGGACAGGTCGCGCGATAAGAGCTGACAAGAGGGGTTATATTCCTGCTCACCTGGCTCCCATTCTGGCGCGATTGGGCCTTGATGGTGCCCGTTGGTTGAAACAAGTGACACTGTTCAGGCGCCAGGGCATCAGAGTGGTGGGTGACAGGGAGCATTGCCAGCGCTTTGCGCAGCACTGTGGTCAGCAACGATGTCACCAGCCGCCTTGTTAATCCGTTAGATCCCGTTTTACCCCCCTTGGCATTTGTTTGGTGTCAGGCATTACCACGTCTGAACACGCGCTCACCACGTCTGAACACGTGGCCCACCAAGTAAAAATCGCTTGCTTACCCGATCTCTAGCGGGTTCTTGGAGGAGCTGTGTGTGATGAGAGAGATAGCCAGCTAAGCAATGGCTGGCTCAGAAAGGTGGGTGTCCTAAATTCCCCCGCGAGTTTGTGGCCGGGGTGGGGATTGAAAGGAAGTATTGGTTGGAGAAGGAGAGTGGTTAAACCGAGGAGATGCATGGATGTCTACACCACCCTATGGATTACGGTAGATATAAATCACGCAAAATGGAGTACGGTACTACAACCATAAAGAATCCCCCGATATCGGGGGATAACTAGAACAGTACAAACGGTGTTACAGATATTTTTAATATGAGGCTCATCATCATTGCTTAATAGGATAAACAATGTTAACAATCCTGTCTATTATGGGTTTTATAAAGTAATCAGGGAATCGCCAAGTTAGAAATAGGGTTATAATGTTCGTGGTTGCCTTAATTCCTTCTGGATGAACATCGAAGTGTTTATTCTTGAATCCGTCATCAGGAATTGACCATGTGGCCAGCATAATAGCAACTATCATAGCTATGGTTAATATTTTCTCAATGACATCTCTAGTCTTCTGGATTTTCTCAAATCTAGAGCTTTCCATGTTTAGGGCTGCTTGGGTAGACACAAGCTGCTCTTCTTTTTCCTTTAACTTAGCTTTTAACAGTTCATTCTCATTGTCTAATTTTTTGGCATCAGTTTCTATGGTGGATTTTATTTTTCTGAGGTTTTGATATTGCTCGCTTATTTTATTTACGGTTTTATCATATATTTCTATTGTTTCATCTCTGCTTCTTATTTCTTTGTCATGACTCTCTTTGATTTTGTTTATTTCCATGTCGCTTTTTAGTCTTTCCTCTTCCTTTGCTTCACGTTCAATTTCATCTATGGCGGAGGAGAAAATAGAATCAAAATTATTTTCTGTTATGATCGTCGGATTGCCAGCTGTCTGGTCCATGAGGCTATATATAGCTCTGTCATTGTTTATTATGCTTTCATATATTTTTGCTTGTTCGGGGGGGACCTTTGTTAAAAACTGTTTTATGCTATGGAAAAGATCAACGTGCTGCTCAACAACTTTTCTGCAGTTACTTACTAATGTTAGGTGGGAAAAGTCAGTCTGTGATCCCCCTGTTAGTATCCATAACAACATTGCAAATCGTCTATCTGTTAGCAATGGGAGGAAGAAAGGTTTTGTTACAATATGATTATTCAGCAAATATTCTGTAGACGCAAATGTCATTTTTCTATTGGTTGTAATAAAAATAGCGTTACACTCATCTATTCTTTTTATATCTTTCAGACCATTATTCAATAGGATATATTTTATGGTTTCGACATCTCGATCTTTTGCAATACTATTTTTATAATCACCCAGATACTCATTTATTTCTTGGTTAATAGTTGCTGCACGTTGAGAATTGATAGTTTTGTATGCGGTCAGATACTTGCCTGAGAGGTCAAAGCCATATTCTTCTAGGTGTTTGTGAGGATTTACTTGGATGTCGAGACTTCTTCCATAGTCGGTAGGCTTTTTAAATAAATGCCTGTCTATGTTAGACTGTCTAGGTCCTCTTTGTTTAAAATTGTGCATTGAAGCTGATATGGTTTCGATAATTTCTCTTATGTAGTAATCTGTTGTTGTTATTATCCCTCCAGAACTCTTAATTCCTTCTATTATTTTCCTTGAGCAATCTACGGCATAGTCATTATTGAATCCAAGTATGTCCATTATTAAATTGGCATCTATATAAAATACCTTGCCTGATATTTTATGTGTACTTTCACTTGGATTGTGTAAATTTAATACCACTTCAGAAAAAAGGGCACCAGAATATGCATCTGTAAGCAAATTAAGCATAGGGCTTTCGGTACTTTCTAATCTTGATATGTACCTAGCAAATGAGTAATCCAAGACATCACTTTGTTTTGTTCTTCCACTATATACTAATTCAGTTGTGAAATTCTCCATTCTAGCTAAACGATGAGAGAATTCTTGTGGAAAATCTATACCGTCTGTACTTAATTTGACTCTGCCTAAAATTTCTTTAGAAAATGCCTCAAAGTCATGATAAAGTTTTTCGAACTGTTTTTCTTTATTTTTACTCGGGTCGACAGAGTTTTTCATCTCATATCTAAAATAAAATTGGCATGTTTTGTTAGGAAGTTCTTCTTTTGTCAATGCACCATAATCACATAGCTTGAAAGCAAGTTCTTCTGCTGCATATGGATTCATCTCTATGCCATAAAGTTCATTCAATTCATTACAAAAAACAATGGGATCAAATTTCTTTTCATTATATTTTTTAATGATGGGGGAAATAGTGGAAGTAGACCTTTTAAAACATCACCTGTTCGACTGAATTCATTGTGCACAAAGGCATAGTGGATTAGATTTCTTGAGTGAAACATGAAATAACCTTCCGTATTAATTTACATAGTGATTATTGAAAAATTAATGTTGTTGATATCACAGAAACATCATTACTTTTAAATAAAAGCTGCCGCCCCTGGATTACAGCTTCCAATGCGCTCCATCGACCAGCGGGCGGGGCCCGGATGGTGCGGTAGGCGCCGAATGGCCAGCATATGCCCAAGCCTCATACGCAAACCAGTCAAAAAGTGACGCAACTATCAGGAAGATCTGCGTTTTTTGCGCCAGCTCAACAATCGTAGGGGCTGAGCGGGGAGGCCGGGGCGGGGCTGGGATGGGGTATTTGGTGAGCCGGGGCGCTTTTTGTTGTCACGGGGCCGGGGGACTATAGTGCAGCGAGGCGAGGGTGCCTCGTTTGGCCCGCGTGAGTTGGGGCTAACCACAATGGATAGATGGATGGGAGTTTGTCATATGAAACGGATCCTGATGGTGTTGAGTCTGTGTTTGACGGTGTTGGGCATGGGAATGGGGGTGGCCCAGGGCGCGACCCCTGGTGCGCAGCAGGAGTGCGAGGCCCAGGCGGCGGTGAAAAAGCTGGCGGGGGCCGCCAAGACCAGCTTTGTGGGCAAGTGCGTCAAGGATGCCTCCGCCAGTGCCAAGGCGAGCCAGTGTGAGAAGGCGGCCGCCGACAAGAAGCTGGCAGGTGCTGCCAAGAACAGCTTTATCCAGAAGTGCGTGAAGACGGATGGGGCCGCCGACAAGGCGACCCAGTGCGAGAAGGCGGCGGCGGACAAGAAGCTCGCCGGGGCGGCCAAGAACAGCTTCGTGCAAAAGTGCGTCAAGACCACCTGATCCCTTGGTGGCCAGGAGTGAGCACCTTGGGAAGAGTGTCGCCCGAGGGAGGAGAGGGGCCATAGGCCCCTCTCTTGTTGTGGTGCCAGAGCCGGATTGACGTGACCCCGGCGCGCCTCGGCAAGGGCTGCGAACGACGCGTTGATGAGGGACAGCAGGCGGAGCTTCACTCCGCCTCTTTTTTGATTAAATAAATATCAATTTAAAAACAATGCCTTGCTGGCTTTTTATGGGCTTTTTATGGGCTTTTTTTCAGGTTTTTTCAATTTGTCGGAAATCTTTTCTCCCCGGCGCCGGTTCTATTGGACGTAGCCGGATGACATGCGCCGGAGACATCACTCTCGACAATAAGGAATAGGGACATGAACGTGAAAAAGAGTACTGCCATCGCCTCTGCCATGACGGGTCTGCTGGCCCTGGGTGCCCAGTTCATCGCCGCGCCAGTCATGGCGGCGGACGACAAGGAGAAGTGCTACGGCGTGGTCAAGGCGGGCAAGAACGATTGCGCCACCAAGGGCGGCTCCTGCGCCGGTACCGCCAAGATGGATGCCCAGGGGGATGCCTTCGTGGTGGTGCCCAAGGGCCTGTGCGAGAAGCTGGCTGGCGGGTCGCTGCAACCCAAGTAAGCCCCATGCCATGGTGTGGCACCCGCCGCACCATGGCCCCTTCCTCTGAGGGAGCCCTGCCATGAACCCCCTGATCGGTATAGGTTTACGTCCCCCCCACTACGACGAGATCCGCCAGACCCTGCCTGCAGTCGGCTGGCTCGAGGTGCACAGCGAAAACTACTTCGAGCGCCACAGCAACGGCTTCGAGGTGCTGGCCGAACTCGCCGCACACTACCCCGTCAGCCTGCACGGGGTCGGCATGTCGCTGGGCTCTGCCGACTCGCTCGACCCTGCGCACCTGCGCCAGCTGGCGGCCCTGGTGGCGGCCATCTCACCGGTGCGGGTCTCCGAGCACCTGAGTTGGGGCAGCATCGACGGGCGCTATTTCAACGATCTGCTGCCCATGCCCTACACCCGGGAAGCCCTCTCGCACATGACTGACAAGGTGGAGCGGGTACAGCAGGCGCTGGGCCGGCAACTGCTCATCGAGAATCCGTCCTCCTATCTGCAACTGCCCGGGGAGATGAGCGAGGCTGAGTTTCTGGCCGAGCTGGCGCGGCGCAGCGGCTGCGGCATCTTGCTCGATCTCAACAACCTGCATGTCAGCAGCGTCAATCACGGCTTGGATTGCGCCGACTACCTGGCCGCCATCGACCTCGAGACGGTCGGGGAGATCCACCTGGCCGGTTTTACCGACAAGGTGTTGCCACAGGGGCACCTCTATATCGATACCCACAGCACCCCGGTGGCGCCCCCCGTGTGGGAACTCTATCGGCAGGTCTGCCAGCAGCGCGCCATCCCCACCCTGATCGAGTGGGATCAGGACATTCCCCCGCTGCCGGTGCTGCTGGGGGAGGCCGGGCGTGCCGACGCCATACTGAGCGCGGCGCAGCGAAGCTCCCGGGAGGCCGCCCATGTCTGAGCTGGCCTCCCTGCAAAGCTGCTTTGCGAGCGGCCTGCTCGGCGAGGATGACACCATACTGGCGCACCTCCAGCCGGGGCGTTTTCCTGCCGACGCCGTGCTGCAGATCTATCGCAACAACGTCATCCTCGGCCTCACCGAGGTGCTCGCCAGCAGCTATCCCGCCGTCAAGGTCATGGTGGGGGAGGCGTTCTTTGCCGCCGCCGCCCGGGGATTCGTGCTGGCCGAGCCCCTGCGGGAGGGGAGCGTCATGCACTATGGGGAGGGCTTTGGCGACTGGCTCACCCGCCTGCCGACCACCCGGGCCCTGCCCTGGCTCGGGGAGCTGGCCCGCTTCGAGTGGCTGCTGGAGCGCGCCTCCCTGCTGGCGCCTGAGTCCAGGCGCTGGCCTGCCGAGCGGCTCGCCGCCCTTGCCCCGACCCAGTGGGATCAACTGGTGCTGCACCCTGCCTGCGATCTGTTGCTGCTCGAGAGCCGCCACCCCGTGCTGGCGCTCTGGCAGATGGCCCTGCACGGCGGGGAGACGGTCAGCGAGCTGGGTGCCCCGAGCTGGCTGGCGCTCAAGAAACGGCTCGGTCACAGGGTGGACCCCATCCCCCTGGATGCAACCTCCTGGCGCCTGCTGCAAGGCTGCCAGCAGGGCAGGCCGCTGGCCAGCCTGCTGGCCCAGGATCCGGCCATGGCCGAGCACCTTGCCCCCCTCATCACCCTCGATCTGCTGGTCGATCTGGAGCTTGCCCCATGACAACACAGACTCTCTCCAAGCCGCTTGGCCTCTTTGCCGAGCGCATCCTGCCCTGGTGCAGCGGCGCCCTGCTGCTGCTGGCCAGACTCTGGGTCGCCGCCGTCTTCCTGCGATCCGGCTGGCTCAAGTTCACGGCCTGGGATTCCACCCTCTACCTGTTCGAGTTCGAGTATCAGGTGCCCCTGCTGCCCTGGCAGTGGGCGGCCTACGCGGGCACCGCGACCGAACTGCTGCTGCCGCTCTTCCTGCTGGCGGGCCTCTTCACCCGCCCGGTCGCCTTGCTGCTGTTTGGCTTCAACGCCATGGCGGTCATCTCCTATCCCACCCTGTGGGCGGGGGGCTTTCACGATCACCAGCTGTGGGGCTGGATGCTGCTGACCCTGGCGGTGTGGGGCGCAGGCCCCCTGTCATTGGATCACTGGCGCCTTGCCAGGGGACGCAGCGGCCATTAACGTAGCTGTCAGATGAAGGGGCCTGCGGGCCCCTTTTTGTCATGCCATTCGAGGAGAAAGAGATGATGGTTCGCGAGGCCCTGGCCGCCGATATTCCCGCCCTGGTGCGTCTTCGCATGGCGCTGTTTGGTGAACTGGGGGAGCTCGATGATCCGCAGGCGAGCGATGCGCTGTGGCAGGCGACCCAATCCTATTTCAGCGCGGCACAGGCGGATGGCAGCGCCCGCTCCTGGCTGGTGGAGGTCGAGGGGGAGGCAGTGGCGTGCGGCACCCTGGCCCTTTTCGTGCGGCCACCCTATCCGGGCAACCTGGCGGGGCGCGAGGCCTATCTGCTCAACATGTATACACTGCCGGCCTGGCGCAAGCGGGGCATGGCGAGCGCCCTGCTCGATGCCATGGCGGCCCATGCCCGGGAACAGCGACTGGGCAAGCTGTGGCTGCACGCCAGCGAGCAGGGGCGTCCGCTCTACGAGCGACTCGGTTTTGTTTCCAATCCGGCCTGCCTGGAGTGGTGTCCCGCCCCCTGAACTAGCCGCAGTGATCCTCGGCAGATTCTTTTACGTACTGGCAGCCCTTGGCGGCCTAGTCGCTTTTCTATACACTGCGCGCCCCCCATGACCCAAGGTCATCTGACCACTCATATTGGGACTTGCGGGGCCGATACAGTCAGTGGGGGGAGGCTGTGGTGCCGATCCGGATCGTCAACGAGGTAGGAGTGTCATGTTCAATCACAAACTCAAGGCGCAGTTGCAGGCCTGTCAGGCCCGGCTCGATGAAGAGCAGGGCTTCGCCCAGGGGATCAAGGGCGGTGCCGCGACCATCATCTTCAGCCCGGACGGGGAGATCCTGGAGGTCAGCGACCCCTTCCTGAGCCTGATGGGATATGGCGCGGGCGAGCTGCAGGGGCGCCACCACCGCCTGCTCTGCCCCGAGGGCTGGACCGGCTCCACCGACTATCAGCAGTTCTGGCGCCGCCTCGCCCAGGGGGAGGCACAGTCCGGCACCTTCGAGCGGGTGAACAGGCAGGGGGAGACCCGCTGGCTGGAGGCGAGCTATTTCCCGGTGAAGACCCAGGGCAGGGTGACCCGGGTGGTGAAGCTGGCCAGCGACGTGACGGCCCGGCATCAGCGGCTGCAACACCTGGAGGCGCTCTCCCAGGCGCTGGACCGCTCCCGGGCCATGATAGAGTTCACCCCGAGCGGCGAGATCATCAGCGCCAACGCCAACTTCCTCGATGCCATGGGCTATCGCCTGAACGAGATTGCGGGCAAACATCACAGGATCTTCTGTGACGAGGCCTTCCTGCGCGAGCAGCCCAAATTCTGGGAGGAGCTGGCCCGTGGCCAGTTCAAGTCCGGCCTCTTCATGCGCCACAACAGCCGGGGGGAGGCCGTCTGGCTGGAGGCCACCTATAACCCTATTCGCGATCAGAGCGGCAAGGTGGTGAAGGTCGTCAAGTTCGCCAGCGACATCACGGCCCGCATCGAGCAGAACCACGCCACCCGGGAAGCGGCCCGCCTCGCCCACTGCACGGCGCAGGAGACCTTGAGCAGCGCCGAGGCCGGTGCCGAGCTGCTGCGCGCCGTGGTCGATACCTCTTCCCTGATCGCCGCCCAGGTGGATCAGGCCATCGCCCTCATCGGTCAGCTCAACGAGCAGTCCAGGAGCATAGAGGCCATCGTCTCCACCATCAGCGCCATCGCCGATCAGACCAACCTGCTGGCCCTCAATGCGGCCATAGAGGCTGCGCGGGCGGGGGAGCAGGGACGGGGCTTCGCCGTGGTGGCCGACGAGGTACGCCAGCTGGCTGCCCGCACCTCTCTTTCCACCGCCGAGATAGCCAAGGTGGTGCAGAAGAACCGCGAGCTGACCGCCAGGGTGACCGACGACATGGCCGGGGTGGCGGGCAGCGCCGAACTCGGCAAGCAGCAGATAGCCGAGGTGGACAAGTTGATGAGCGACATCCACCAGGAGGCGAGCCGGGTCTCGCAGACGGTCTCGGCACTCTCCATCTGACCCCACTGCTCTGGCGACACCCTCTGACGAGATCGCCAAAAGAGTGAGCGAACGAGCCCCCAAGCTGAACCCTGGCTGTATGACCCCGGCCTTGTGAATTGTGGCGATTCGCCGCCTTGTTTAGGCTGCCGCCTCATTTTTCATTGAGCGGGTAGAAAACAATGGCAGTACGACACAAAGGCAGGGCCCTGGCCCTGCTGCTGGGGACGGTGGCGAGCATGGGGCTCGGCGGTTGCATGGGGCAGATGGGCCTCTCCTCCATGGTGACCAAGGGCAACCTCAGCGTGGTGGACAATCGCTACGGTCGTGCCGGTGTCTTCGTCCTGCTCTCCCCCGTCTATGGCCTGGCGGCGACGGCGGATCTGTTCGTGTTCAACACCATCGAATTCTGGTCTGGCAAGAACCCCATCACCGGCAAGTCCCCGGCGCTGGTGGATCACAAGGCCGATGCGGTGATCAAGGTCAACCAGCATCTGGATCCGGCCCTCAACAAGGTGCCGCTCGCCATGCTGCCGCAAGGGGTGCGCGAGGTGAAGGTGAGCTACCCGGACGAGCGCACGGCCCAGATGGAGATCCACTACATCGACGGCCATCGCGACATGATGCGGGGGGAGATGCGCGGCGAACTGCTGGAGATTTATCTGGACGACAAGCTGGTCTCGACCCTGACCCGCAAGCAGCTGGACGAAACGGCAAGCTCAGGCAAGGCTGACGTTTAAGTCCTCAGGATCCTGATCTTTTCTTCTCTGGAAAGGGTATACATAAGCTGCTGGCAAGATCGCCATGACGTACAAGGAAGCAGGTTATGACGGTGAGGGGTTTGCGATTGGCAGAGTTGATTGGTTCCCTCAGCCATGCTCTGGACATGACGGAGGGTCAACCCAGAGGGCACTGCATCCGCTGTTGCTGGATAGGTTCCCGTCTGGGGGAGCGGCTGGGACTGGATGCCCGGCAACGCCACGATCTCTACTACACGCTCCTGCTCAAGGATCTGGGTTGCAGCAGCAATGCCGCCCGTATCTGCGAGCTATACCTCACCGACGATCTTCACTTCAAGCGCGACTTCAAGCTGGTGGATGGCTCCCTCTCCGAGGTGGTCAACTTCGTGTTGGGTCACACCGGCTTGCAGACGGACCTGCTGGGGCGCTTTCGCAGCCTGTTCCATATCTTTCGCAACGGCGATCAGATAGCCAACGAACTGATCCAGACCCGCTGTCATCGGGGGGCGGACATCGCTCGCCAGCTGCGCTTCAGTGACGAGGTGGCCGCAGGCATTCTCTCCCTCGATGAACACTGGAACGGCAAGGGGCGGCCACTGCAACTGGCTGGCGAGGGGATCCCGCTCTTCTCCCGCATCGCTCTGCTCTGCCAGGTGGTCGATGTGTTTCACGCCGCCGCAGGGCCGGATGCTGCGCTCAAAGAGCTGCGCGAGCGCAGCGGCAGCTGGTTTGATCCCGCCCTGGTCAGCGAATTTGAAGCGCTGGCCGACGACGATTTCTGGCAAGGGCTGACCGACCCCAGGCTGACCGAGTGGGTCTTCGACCACCCGGCCGGTCAGGGGGAGGTGGCGCTGGATGAGGATTATCTGGACGAGATAGCGGCGGCCTTCGGTCAGGTGGTGGACTCCAAGAGTCCATACACTGCGGGCCACAGCGGCAGGGTCGCGCTCTATACCGACATCATTGCCGCTCAGATGGGGCTGTCTGAATCGAGGCGGCGATGGCTCAAACGGGGTGCCCTGCTCCATGATGTGGGCAAGCTTGGGGTGAGCAACGCCATTCTCGACAAACCGGACAAGCTCAATGCGCAGGAGTGGGCCGCGGTGCAGATGCATGCCGCCTATACCGAGGAGATCCTGAGCCGGATTGGCGCCTTCGAAGAGCTGGCGCAAGTGGCGGGGGCCCATCATGAACGCCTGGATGGCAAGGGGTATCCAAAGGGGCTCAGCGCTGCGGACATCGCGCTCGAGACGCGCATCATCACCACTGCCGACATCTTCGATGCCATTACCGCCAAGCGTCCCTATCGCGGGGCCATCCCGGTGCCCCAGGCGCTGGAGATGATGGCCGAGCATCTGGGCACCGCCATCGATCCCGGCTGTTTCGCCGCCCTGCAGGCGGGGATCCGGGATTTTTCCATCTACCTCAGCCCCGAGCAGCCGCTGGCGCAGGCCGGTTAAGGCCTTTAGTGCCGTCACGGCCAAGCGGCCAGATGCAAAGACAGACACACCCCGCATTGCGGGGTGTGTTGTTTTGGGGCGCTGGCTGAGGGGGGAGTATTACCAGCCCAAGCAGGGGACAGGCTGGCGAGCAGCTACTGGCGGCCTTAGCTCGGCTGTGTTCGTGCGGCACCATCTCATGTCGGGTCGAACTTCTTGTGTGGGAGGTCGCAGCGACTGTTACTCTCCGACAAGAGGCGGATCCGGACCCGCTCGCCGGGGGCAATGGCCGAGTTGGTGGCGCATTCGATCAGGCAGTTGGCCGCAGGCAGGGCAGAGGGCATGACAGCACTGGCCGGACGGACCAGCAAGCAGCCGTCGGCATCCTGGGCGAGGTAGCCGGACAGGCAGGTCTCCCCCGCCGGATTGGGGATAGCCTCCTGGGCGCGGGCGAGCAGGCGCAGCGGCGGGAGAGGGGGCTGGGCGTCCCGGATGGGCAGCCGGGCGCAGACAAAGTCGGCGATGGCATCCAGATCCTCGAAACGAAACTGGGGCAGCGTCGTGGCCTGGGGCCGATCGCTGATGAGGGCGACGATGTCCGGGTCATCCGGGAACAGCAGCGGCCGGCCGATGGCGCCGCGGTGCAGCTCAATCTTGGGAAAATGGCGATGCTTGAACCCCTCGATCAGCAGCAGATCGAGCTGGTCCCGGTCGAAACGGGCCAGCAGCGCCTCCAGGGGGGGCTCGCCCTCCGGGGTCTCGCAGATCAGGGCGTGGCGCCGGTCGGAGGCCGCCATCACCTGCCGGGCTCCCGCCTGGCGCAGGCGATGGCTGTCCTTGCCGGGCTTGTCCATGTCGAAGTCGTGATGGGTATGCTTGAGCACCCCGAGCCGCAGGCCACGCTGACCGAGCAGGGGGATGAGCCGCTCCAGCAAGGTGGTCTTGCCGGTACCGCTCCAGGCGACGAAGCCGAGCAGGGGGAGGGGACTCATGGCGTGTCTCCGCCCGCCAGCAGCCTCGCCTCGTAGGCGGCGAGCTCGGCCGGGCTGTTGAGATTGATGAAGGCATCCGGCGCATCGGCAAAGGGCACCACCGTCATCCGGTGGCGGGCAAACCAGGCCCCGGTCTTGCGCTCTCCCTCTGCCAGCGCCCGTTGCAGTGAGGGCAGCAGGCTGCGGTGCAGCAAGGCGACCACGGGTTGCAGGTGCTCCCCGTCGTGGGCCACCACCAGTTCGGTCTGCGGCGTCAGGGCGGCGCGAAAGCGGGCCATCAGATCCCGTGGCAGGGCGGGCCCGTCACAGGGGACAAACAGCACCCAGTCGTGGCGGGCGGCGGCAAGGCCAGCCTGCATGCCCGCGAGCGGCCCCTGAAAATCGGCCTGTGCGTCGCCGATGACGGGGGCAAGCGCCCGGTAGCGATCCTCACTGCGGTTGGCGTTGATCAGCACCTCGTCCACCTGGGGGCGCAGGCGCTCCAGCACATGGACTACCAGGGGCTGGCCCGCCAGGGGTACCCAGCCCTTGTCGTCGCCCCCCATGCGGGTGGCACGGCCGCCGGCCAGGATCACGGCGGAGACGGGGAAGGTGGGGTCGCTGCGGCTCATGGGGCTCCAGAGATCGATAGGGGTGGCATGCCGCGCAGCAGGAGTCTGCTGTTGCAAAGGCGATCACGGCATCGAGTGTCCGCCGATCTTGCGCCAAGCGCCTCGCTGGGGCAAGCCCGGCGGCCATGAGCCAGGCAGGAGAGGGGGCTTTGGCCGCAGGGTATGCCCAAGCTCACAAAACCGAATCCCCAAACGTCATATGATCCCAGGCAATCTGAGTCTTGCTCTCCTGCCGAATGGCAACTTCATGTAAATCAAAGAGAATGACTATGGCTACCGGACAATATCTGCTGTGGAAAGACGCACAGGGAGAGGATTTTCGCCCCGTTGCACTGACAGGCACCGATCTGCTCAACGATCGCAATCTCAACAAGGGCACCGCCTTCACCGAACAGGAGCGGGCCGACTTCGAGCTGGACGGCCTGCTGCCGCCCCAGGTGCAGACCTTCGAAGCCCAGCTGGAGCGGGTCTATCAGGGCTTTTTGAGCGCCTGCAGCGACATCGAGAAGTACCAGAACCTGCGGGCCTTGCAGGATCGCAACGAGACCCTGTTCTACGCCCTGCTGTCGCGCCACGTGGAGGAGATGACCCCCTACATCTATACCCCGACCGTGGGCAAGGCCTGTCAGGAGTTCAGCCACCGCTTCCAGAAGCCGCGCGGCCTCTACATCACCCCGAAGAACGTCGATGACATGGGCTCCCTCGCCCGCCACATGGACGCCAAGGCGGTGCGCATCATAGTGGTCACCGACAGCCAGGGGATCCTCGGCATCGGCGATCAGGGGGTGGGGGGCATGGGCATCCCCATCGGCAAGCTCTCCCTCTATACCCTGGGGGCCGGGATCCATCCCGCCTGCTGTCTGCCCATAGCGCTGGACGTGGGCACCGACAACCAGGCGCTGCTGGATGACCCCATGTACCTGGGTCAGCCCCACAAGCGCATCCGCGGCAAGGAGTATGACGACTTCATCGACAAGTTCGTGGCCGGGGTCAAGCGCCACTTCCCCAACGCCGTCTTGCAGTGGGAGGACTTCAGCAAGTCCAACGCCTTCAACAATCTTTCACGCTACCAGCAGACCCTGCCGTCGTTCAACGACGACATCCAGGGCACCGGAGCCGTGGTGCTGGCGGGCATCATCGGCGCCGTCAAGTCCAAGGGCGAGACCCTGGGCCAGCAGAACTACCTGGTCTATGGCGCCGGGGCCGGCGGGGTCGGGGTGGCGGATCAGATCTGCGCCGGCATGATCCGCGAGGGGCTGGATCCGCAGGCGGCGCGGGATCGCATCTACATCCTGGATACCCAGGGGCTGGTGTGCGACAACCGCGAGGGGCTGGATGAATACAAGCGCCGCTACGCCAAACCGGGCCTGCTGCTGGCCCAGTGGGATCTGCAGGGCAAGGCTGGGCTGACCGAGGTGCTGCGCCATGTGCCCATCAGCGTGCTGCTTGGCACCAGCGGCGCCGGTGGTGCCTTCCAGGAGGAGCACATCCAGCTGATGCTGGCCCACTGCGAGCGCCCCATGGTGTTCCCCCTCTCCAACCCCACCGCCAACTGCGAGGCGCTGCCGGAAGACATCTATCGCTGGAGCCAGGGCCGCGCCATCGTCGCCACCGGCAGCCCGTTCAAGGACGTGGAGTTCGAGGGGCAGCGCTACCGCGTCGGGCAGGGCAACAATGTCTTCATCTTCCCCGGTGTGGGGCTTGCCGCCATCGTCAGCCAGATCCGCGAGATAAGCCCGGACATCTTCACCACCGCGGCCTTCGCGCTGGCGGAGTGCGTGGATGAGGCGGATCTCGCCCGGGGCACCGTCTACCCGAGGATCAGCGAGCTGCGCAGCATCTCGGTGCACGTGGCGACCGCGGTGCTCAAAGACATAGTGCGCAAGGATCCTTCCCACCCGCTCATCGGCCAGGATCTGCAGCAGCACCTCCTGAGCCACATGTGGGAGCCGGTCTATCTGCCCTACCGCCGGGTCTGACGGGGTGTCGAAAAACTCGACGGGGTGGCGCCAGCCACCCCGTTTTTTTGTGTCCACCGACCACAGCGGGACCATGGTCGGTGGATGCGGCACTTTTTTGAGCCCAGCTCCCGACGCAGGCGCCGGGTGATGGCCCGGGCTGAAAACCTTGTCATCACACCCGGCCAGAAAAACGATTGGCGTCGGCCACAAAAGTGCGTAAAATCGCATACTCGATGCTTGTAGCAACGAATCCCGCCTAAAAAGCCAGTTTCATGCCCTCCCCAAGCAGTGAAAGGTAACGAATGACGCCGAATGGCGCATCTCATGCCTTGAAAAAGTCTTGTGATGACTGAAAAGTGTCAATTATCCCTGTCAGTTATCAAAAAATTAAGGATACCCATGTTTTCCTTGGTCAAGCAAAGCGTCGCCGGGCTGCAAATTCTGTTTGTTGCCTTTGGTGCCATGGTTCTGGTGCCCCTGCTCACCGGATTGAACCCCTCCATGGCCCTGCTTGGCGCCGGTGTAGGCACCCTGCTGTTCCAGCTCTGCACCCGTCGCCAGGTCCCGATCTTCCTCGGCTCCAGCTTCGCCTTCATCGCCCCCATCATCTATGCCACCCAGACCTGGGGCCTGCCCTCCACCATGTTCGGTCTGTTTGCCGCCGGCTTCATGTACTTCATCCTGGCGGCCCTCATTCGCGTGCGCGGCATGGGTTTCGTGCACAAGCTGCTGCCGCCCGTGGTGATTGGCCCGGTGATCATGGTGATTGGCCTGTCGGTGGCCCAGGTGGCCTGCAACATGGCCATGGGCCGTGCCGGGGCCGAGCAGGTGGTGGCGCCTGCTACCGCGCTGACCCTGGCGGGGATCTCCCTGGCGGTGACCCTGATTGCGGCCGTGTTCTGCAAGGGCTGGATCAAGCTCATCCCCATCCTCTCCGGCGTCATCGCCGGTTATGTGGCCGCGGTGCTGATGGGTCAGGTGAGTTTCGATGGCATGGTCAACGCCCCCTGGCTGGCGCTGCCCCACTTCGAGACCCCGGAGATCAACTGGGCCGCGGCCCTCTTCATGCTGCCGGTGGCCATCGCCCCCTGCATCGAGCACATCGGCGGCGTGCTGGCCATCGGTGGCGTGACCGGCAAGGACTACACCAAGGATCCTGGCCTGCACCGCACCCTGGCCGGTGACGGCATCGGCGTCTGCTTCGCCGGTTTCATCGGTGGCCCCCCCGTCACCACCTATGCGGAAGTGACAGGTGCCGTGATGATCACTCGCAACTTCAACCCGGTCACCATGACCTGGGCCGCCGTGTTCGCCATCATTCTGGCCTTCTTCGGCAAGTTCAACGCCCTGCTCACCTCCATCCCCATGCCGGTGATGGGCGGCATCATGCTGCTGCTGTTCGGATCCATCGCCGCCATCGGTCTCAAGACGCTAGTGGAGTCCAAGGTGGATCTGGGGCTGGCCCGCAACATCGCCATAGTCGCCGTGACCCTGACGGTCGGCGTCGGCGCGCTGGAGATGAAGATAGGTGACTTCGCCCTGGCCGGTGTCGGCCTGGCCTCGGTGGCCGCGATCCTGCTCAACCTGATCCTGCCCGCGCACTCCGAAGAGGGCGTGATGGACGCCGCCAAGGATTAAGCGACGGCGTCTCGCCAAGGGTTAGCAGCCAAGAGGCCACCTTAGGGTGGCCTCTCTCTATTCCTGCTCAACCTGATCCTGCCCGCTCACTCCGAAGAGGGCGTGATGGACTCCGCCAAGGATTAAGCGACGGCGCCTCGCCAAGGGTTAGCAACCAAGAGGCCACCTTAGGGTGGCCTCTCTTTTTTGGCTCGGTTTCATCCTACTCGGCTTCTTTCTGTTCGGTGGTCTGCCGCAAGAGGGCAACGCTGGAGTCCCGATGCACGGCCCGGGAGCCTGGCGACTACAATCATGGGCGTCGTTCACGATCGAGGAGATGGCGATGAAGAAGGCATGGATCCTGGCCCTGCTCGGGCTGATATGGGGTGGGGCCAGTCAGGCTGGCGCGGTGCGTTACGACATCGATGGCCAGTCATTCGAGGGCTACTACTTGGCCGCCGGCCCCAAGGCGCCTCTGGTGCTGCTGGTGCATGACTGGGACGGTCTGACGGACTATGAGGTCAAGCGGGCCGAGATGCTGGCGGCGCTCGGTTACAGCGTGTTTGCGGTGGACTTGTACGGGGTCGGAGTGCGGCCGACGGCCATGGAAGAGAAGAAGAAGCTCACCGGGGCGCTCTATCAGGACAGGCCGAGGATGCGCAAGCTGCTGGCGGGGGCGCTGGCGGAGGCGGGCAAGCTGGGCGGGCGGCTCGATAACACTGTGGCGCTCGGTTACTGCTTCGGCGGGGCGGCGGTGCTGGAGCTGGCCCGCAGCGGCGCCGATCTCAAGGGGGTGGTGAGCGTGCACGGCGGGCTGGAGACGCCGGCCGGCCAGGACTACAAGCAGACCAAGGCGAGCCTGCTGATCCAGCATGGCAGCGCGGATCAGGCGGTGTCGCTTGGCCAGTTCGCCGGGCTCATCTCCGAGCTGGAGAGCGCGGGCATCAAGCATGAGGCCATCAGCTACGGCGGGGCCCCCCACGCCTTCAGCGTGTTCGGCTCGGAGAATTACCGCGCCGATGCCGATGCCAAATCCTGGCAGCGCTTCACCGAGTTTCTCGGCGAGGTGACCAAGGGGTAGGCGGCCGGTGGCAGGCAGGGCCAGATTGGGCCGCCATGCCACTAACGCCTTGTATCTGTGTCGGTTTGTCGCACCTGCCCGCCTGGGTGCCGGCGGGCGGGTCAGCAGAAGTTCAGTGGAAGCTGGTTATACTGACCCAATGAGGTACTTGTATCCGGTGAGAGCCCATGGGCGACGGAGTCTGAGCACCGATAGTGGGTCACTGGGATTGCCTCTGACTTGTCCTGGAGCGGGAGATGGCCTGTCATACAAGGCTAGATCCATCCCCGCAGTTAAATACAAAGGAGTAATGACATGCGTGACTTGCGTCTATGGAGCCCGATTTTCATCATATTGCTGCTGGTGGGTTGTGCCAAGGGAGACAACCCTGCCGAGCAGCGCAGCAACATTCAGCAGATGCGTCAACAGACGCTGTCCACGCTGTATGGGCAGAATCCGAACATCAGACAGGAAGTGGCAAGATCCAAGGGCTATGCCGTCTTTAACAATGTGAACAATAACCTGCTGGTGCTCAGCGCGGGGAGTGGCTATGGCGTACTGCGTGACAACCGCACCGGTCGTGACACCTATATGAAGATGGCGACTGCCGGGATGGGGATCGGCATGGGGATCAAGAAATTCCAGGCCGTGATTATCTTCAACGATACCGCCGCACTGGATCGCTTCATCACCACCGGCTTCGATGCCAGCGCCCAGGCGGACATGGCCGCCAAATCGGCCAACGATGGCAAGGTGGTAGTCAGCGAAGCGGCCAACGCCGATTTCCAGAAGGTGAAGATGTATCAGCTCACCGAGAAGGGGGTCGCGGTGCAGGCCACCATGCAGGGTTACAAGTACTGGCCGGATGATGAGCTCAACGGCACCAAATAATCTCCGCTCGGCTTGATACAACGAAGGCGCGGTGCTCCAACGAGCACCGCGCCTTGTCATTCATGGCACCGAATTCTCTTTCGACAAGCCTTTCGACAGGCGCCCTTGGCGGGCCTAGTCGTCCCGCTCGCCCCCTAGCGCCAACACTCTCACCCACATGGCCCCTTCCCCCACGGGTTGACGGGTTGAGAGGCTGAGCTGGCCCGTCTGTGCCGCGATGCGGTGCACGGCCAGGCTGTGGGACGTCTGCCCGGCGGCGATCAGATAGTGGCCGCTGTGGTCGATGGCAAAACCACGGGGGCAGGATTCGGTCGGGAAGTGGCCCTGCAGGGTCAGGGCGCCGTCTCCTTCGTCGATCCCGAACAGGGTCAGCAGGCTGCTGGCGCGCTCGCTGGTATAGAGAAAACGCCCGTCTGGGCTGAGGTGGATATCCGCCCCCCAACGTTCCCCTTCATAGCCTGCCGGCATGATATCCAGGCTCTCCCGCGCACTGATGCGACCATCCGGCTCCCGGTGATAGCGGTTGAGGGTGCAGTCGAGCTCGTTCAGGCAGTAGAGATCGCCATTGGTCGGGTGCAGCGCCAGATGGCGCGGCCCGGCACCGGCGGCGGTGTGGATGTCGCCTTGCGGATGGGGGCTAAGCCGGTCCTGGTCGTCCAGGGCGAAGCGGCGGATGGCGTCGTCCTTGAGGCAGGCGACCAGCAGCTCTTGATGGCCTTGCTTGTCGTGCAGCAGGGTCACCGAGTGGGCGGCCATCAGCTGATCGATGCGCTGATGGGGCGCCAGCACCCGGCCGGCGACGTCCATGCGCGAGACACTGACGTGGTTGAAGGCGTAGGAGGCGGCGAAGAACAGCTTGCCCCGTGCGTCGGTGCAGGTGTGGGAGGCGCTGCCCGAGAGCGGCGCCGAGGCGGGCGTCCCGAGCCGGCCGTCCGCCGCTATGGGGTAGCTCAGCACCCTGAAGTCGGGGCGCACACCGGCATAGAGCCAGCGCTTGTCCGGGCTGATGACCAGCGGCTGCACTTCACCCCCGGTCTGGACTTCTTGCAGCGGGACCAGCTCATTGTCCTGCAGCTGAAAGACATGGATCAACCCGCTGACCGGGTTGGCGACATAAACGACTTGCTGCATTGTGCGCTCCTGATTGTGAGGGGCCCGCGTCGGCCACCCGTCACGGGGAAAGGGGTCTGGAGGGATGGTCGCACGTATGGGGCCCCGCATCCACAGGGCCTGTGCCGCTCAGCCCGGCGGGCTCAGCAGCTCGTACATGACGGGGGCAACCGACAGGGCCAGCAAGGCTGCCATGGCATGGTTAAAGTAGCGACGGGCGCGGGGGCTCGTCAGCCAGCGCTTGAGCAGGGAGCCAAACAGCAGCCAGAGCCCGACGCAGGGGAAAGAGACGATGAAGAAGGTCAGGGCTATGGTCAGGTTCTGCTGGTGGAAGTCGGCCCCCGCGCTGGTGAAGGCGGCGATGGCGCCGGTGGCGACCACCCAGGCCTTGGCATTGACCCACTGGAACAGGGCGCCCTTGAGAAACCCCAGGGGGCGGGCAGAGGCGTCTCCCGTCACCTCGCCCGCAGAGCGGGCAATCAGCCAGGCCAGGTAGAGCAGATAGAGGGTGCCAATGCACTTGATGGCGAAATGCAAACCGGGAAAGAGGGTAAACAGCTGGCCGAAACCCAGCCCGACCAGCAACAGCATCAGGGTGAAGCCGACGCAGATCCCCATGAGCAGCGGCAGGCTCTTGCGTATCCCGAAGTTGGCACCGGCGCTCATCACCATGATGTTGTTCGGCCCCGGGGTGACCGAGGCCGAGATGGCAAAGAGCACCACGGCGTAGAGATAGTCCATTGAGTTCCTCGTGGCTGACAGTCCGTTGTCTTCCCTATATTGGGGGACTGACCCCGCTTTCAAGGTGTGGGAAGGGTAGAAAAAAATCAGGCCCCATGACGGGGCCTGTGCAAGCGGGCGGGATCAGACGGGGTGGTTCCCCGCTGGCGGCAGGGCCGGGCGGGATTCCACCTTCTGCTCGTCCCCCTGCATGTTCTTGATGTAGACATCCATCTGGTTGAACGCGATCTCGATGCCATGCTCGCGGAACAGTACGTCGATGCGGCGGTTCAGCTCGTCGATGGCCGGGTTGCGATCCCCGAGTTCACTCACGAAGAAGCGCAGCTCGTGATCCAGGGTGCTGGGGCCGAAGGTGAGGAAGTAGACGATGGGCGCCGGCTCCTTCAACACCCGGCTGTTCTCCATGGCCGCCTGCATCAGCAGGGTGCGGGTCAGCTCCAGATCGGAACCATAGGCCACCCCGACCCGGGCGATGACCCGGGTGACGGTATCGCTCAGGGACCAGTTGATCAGTCGCTCTATCATCAACTGCTGGTTCGGGATGATCACCTCCTTGCGGTCGAAGTCGGTGAGGGTGGTCGAGCGGATCCGGATCTTGTTGACCGTGCCCGAGATGGTGCCGATGGTGACCGTATCCCCGATCCGTACCGGGCGCTCGAACAGGATGATGATGCCCGAGATGAAGTTGGAGACGATCTGTTGCATGCCGAAGCCGATACCGACCGAGAGGCCTGCGGCCAGCCACTGCAGCTTCTCCCATTGGACTCCCAGCATGGCCAACGCCGTGAGCGAGCCCATCCCGATCAGCACATAGTTGAGCATGGTGGTGAAGGCGTAGGCGGTGCCCTGGGCGAGGCGCAGCTTGGAGAGCACCAGCACCTCCAGCAGACCGGGCAGGTTGCGGGCCAGCGACAGGGCCGCCCCGAACAGGAACAGGCCGGTCAGCACGTCGCTCAGGCTGATGGGATAGAGCACGGCATTGGCCCCTGTCCCCTCGCTCTTGTGCCACAGCACCACGCTGTCGAGGTAGGTGAAGACCGCCACCAGATCGGACCAGAGCCAGTAGAAGGCGACGCCGAACACCACCAACAGCATGATCCGGGTCAGGCGCAGGGACTGCTGGCTGACTTCCTCCAGATCCATGGGCTGCTCTTCGATGGCCTCGCCCCCTTCCGCATCTTCCGAGGACTTGTGCTCGCGCTTGGCGACGGCGCGGCGATAGGCCAGACGGCGGGCCGCCAGCTCCAGACCTCGCAGGGCGGTGCGATAGACCAGGCTCCAGATGATGATGAGGTAGAAGGACTCGATGAGGCGGCCGGTCAGCTTCAGGGCCGTGTAGTAATAACCGAGCGCCGCCAGCACCATCAGGGCCACCGGCGCCAGTGCCAGGGCGACCGCCGTCAGGGTCTGCAGCATGCTGGCCTCGCCCTTGATGCGGGCGCGGGAGATGGGCAACACCAGGTAGGCGGTCAGACCCAGCAGCAGCATGGTCAGCGCCTGGCCAATCACGTCGTTACCCAGCGATGAGGGTTCAACCACCGCCTTGGTCGACAGCATGATGAGGGGCAGCAGGGGCAGCCAGAGGTAACGCATGCTGTTGCGCTTGGCTTGCAGCTCGTCCCGCGGGATGCGGAAGTGGCTCTCGCCGATGCCACCGGGACGCATCACCGACAGGTAGACGCTGAACACCAGGTAGCCGAGTGCCAGGTTCAGGGTGATCTGGAAGATGAGCTTGGGACTGAGCAGGCCGCAATAGGCGAGCAGCAGGCCGGCGGCCAGGATGAAGAGGGTACCCGGCAGGCGCTGCAATACGGTGTAGAGCAGGGCGCGCGGGGTGTGCCACTGACTGTCCTGGCGGAAACGGCCGAGATCCTTGGTGATCTTCTGCTGGCGCTTGACCAGGGTCGGGCGCTTCCACAGCAGCAGACCGCCGACCAGCAGCAGCGGCAAGGCGAGCAGAGAGACCGCCAGCAGCATGTCGCCCCAACCTTGCCAGTCCGGCTTGAGCACCAGATCGGAGACCTGTTTGTAGGCATGGCTCGGCCAGTTGATGAACCACTTGCCATCGATGGGCTTGTTGCTGCTGACCCAGAAGATGTGCTGTTGCAGGGTGAATTCGATGGAGGCATAGATGCGCGTCAGCTGCTGCTGGGTCAGCTGCAGGCTGATGGCGTTGGTCAGCTGGGCATCCATCTGGCGGTTGAGCTGGTCGAGCAGGCTGATACGGGTGTCGATCAGCTTGGCCAGGCTCGCCTTGTCCTCCTCGCTGACCGTCTCTCTGCTGCTGGCGATCAGGTTGTCAAGGTACTGGGTCTTCTGGAACAGCTGATCCCGCTGCTGGCTCAGTTCGAACTGGGCCAGGTGCAGGTCTGCGATCTGCTCCTCCAGGTTTTTCACCAGGGTGGAGGGGGCGGCCTCCAGTTGCTGGTAGAGCTGGTAGAGGATGCGTGACAGCAGCAGGTTGCCCTTGAGCATCTGCACCTGTTCATTGAGGTTGCGCTCGGTCTGGGTGCCACGCTCCAGCCAGCTCTTGGCCTGCAGGTTCTTCTGGGCGAGGGAGTTGAGGTTGGTGGTGGCGCTGATGAGCTGTTGGCTGAGCTGGTGGTTGATCTCCTGCTCTTTTTGCACCAGCGGGTTGTCTTCGGTGGCCACCAGTTCGCCGGTCTGCTCGGCGGTCTTCTCGGTATCGCCGAGGCGCTTGGCACTGCTCTGCTCCTGCAGGGCCTGCAGCTTCTGTTCCTCGTGGGCGAGGCGCGCGCTCTGGTAGTCCCGTTGCTTGACCGCCAGATCCTGCATGCTGGTGCGGTTGTCCAGCTCCTTTTGCAGGTTGGCCAGTTGCAGGTCCAGCAAGGCCAGCTCGGTATTGAGCTTCATCTTCTCGGCGCTGCTCACCCCGTCCCCCGAGTTCAGGCGAGTACGGATCTCCTGACTGCGTTGATAGGCGCGGCTCATGTTGGCCTGGGCCCGCTCCGGCAGGGTCTGCAGGTTGGTGATCTGGCTGCCGATGGTGCCGAGGGCCTCCTGGGCCTCCTGCATGTTGGCCATGATCTCGGGCTGGCGGTTGTCCAGCTCTGCCAGGCTCATGGTGGCGTATTCGCTCTTGAGTTGCTCCGGACCCTTGTCCAGGGCCAGGGCATCGAGCTTGGCACTGATCTCTTTCAATTCACCGGGCAGGGTGCGTACCCGCTGTGCCAGCGTCTTGGCCTTGGCTTGCTCTTTTTCGATGTTGTCGAGCAGGGCTAAGGTGTCGGTCAGAAATCTCTGGTCCGCCTGCTGGCTGACGGTCAGGGTCTCGGACTTGCCGAGGGCATCGAGTGCCCGCTGTACCGTGGCGCGCTGGGGCAGATCCTGCGCCATGGCTTGGGGGGCGCAGAGGCTGATGAGTAAACAGAGCAGCGGCAACAGGGTAGCCGAGGCTCTTCTGAACTGTATTGAGGGCATAAAACGTCCGGGTGATTATGCGAGATTCGGGAGGTTTCCCACTGGGGGGAAATCCGCGTGGATTCTAGCACCGGCGCGAGAGAGGCAGCAGGGGGGAGAGATAAAAAAAACGGCGCCCCAAGGCGCCGTTTTCAATGGTTCAGCACTGATTACAGTACGTGAACGGAGGCGGTGTTGGTGGTACCGCTCGGTACCAGGGCACCGGAGACCATGACGACCACGTCACCCTTCAGGCCCATGCCGCTTTGCAGTGCCGCTTCTTTGCCGATGCGATAGAAATCGTCGGTAGAGGCGATGCTGTCAACCACGTGAGCAACCACACCCTTGGTCAGGACCAGCTGGGCAGCAGTTTTCTTGTTGGTGGTGATGGCCAGGATCCAGGCTTTCGGGAAGTACTTGCGAATGGCCTTGGCAGACTTGCCGCCTTCGGTGGCAACCACGATCAGCGGGGCATCCAGCTTCTCGGAGGTCTCGACGGCGCCTTTACAGACGGCTTCGGTGATGCGCAGCTTGTTGCTGTCGTTGGCAGCAGACAGGTTGGACGGCATCACGGCGTCGGTACGCTCGCAGATGGTGGCCATGATGGTCACGGCTTCCAGCGGGTACTTGCCCTTGGCGGATTCGCCAGACAGCATGACGGCGTCGGTACCATCCAGGATGGCGTTCGCCACGTCACCGGCTTCGGCGCGGGTCGGACGCGGGTTCTTGATCATGGAATCCAGCATCTGGGTGGCGGTGATGACCACTTTACGTGCCTTGTTGCACTTGGTGATGATCATCTTCTGGGCGAAGATCACTTCTTCAACCGGAATTTCCACACCCATGTCGCCACGAGCAACCATGATGCCGTCGGAGACAGCCAGGATGTCGTCGAAGTTGTCCAGGCCTTCCTGGTTTTCGATCTTGGAGATGATCTGGATGTTCTCGCCACCGTGGGCCTTCAGGTGCTCACGGATTTCCAGCACGTCTTCTTTCTTGCGGATGAAGGAAGCGGCAACGAAGTCCACACCCTGCTCGCAACCGAAGATGAGGTCACGCTTGTCTTTCTCGGCCAGGGCCGGCAGCTTGATGGAGACGCCCGGCAGGTTGACGCCCTTGTTCTCGCCCAGATCACCGTTGTTCAGCACCTTACAGATGACTTCACGCTCGGTGATTTCGATGACGTCCAGACCGATCAGGCCGTCATCCACCAGGATGCGGTTGCCGACGCGCAGGTCGTTGGCGAAGCCGGCGTAGGTCACGGCGACCTTGTCTTTGTTGCCAACCACTGTCTGGTCGGTGGTGAAGGTGAAGGTCTGGCCGGCGACCAGAGAGACATCGTTGCCACCTTCCAGCTTCATGGTACGAATTTCCGGACCCTTGGTATCCAGCAGGATAGCTGCGTGCTTGCCGGTCTCGGCCATCACTTCACGCAGGTTGCGGATACGGGTGCCGTGCTCTTCGTAATCACCGTGAGAGAAGTTCAGGCGCATGACGTTCATGCCGGCGTCGAGCATCTTGCCGAGCATTTCTTTGGATTCGGTCTTGGGACCTATGGTGCAGACGATTTTGGTCTTTTTCATGTCAGTCTTCATGGTTAAGGAGTTTCCGCCGTGCAATATACACCAGTTTTTGGATACTTTTTATGATCCAGAAACAACGTTTTGAGCTAAAAACGCCTCAATTTGAAAGATAACGTTTTCGCTCACAGCTGATTTTAGGGGCTAAAATAATTGATTTTCCGCGAGTGAGGCCATTTGGTTCCCATTTCTCGATCACTCGATGGCCTGATCCCATGTAGTTAAATGACCAACAAGGGATGAGACCGCCAGCGAGGGAACCTGGGCCCCTTTCCCCCCTGGCCGTCACCCAGTGTAGTCATTGGGCCGCCACAACGCAGGACGGGCATCAGCGTCCGACCAGGTGCGCCGCCCGGGCAGGCGGCGCGCCTGTTGCGCAGGCTTAGCCGAAGAACCAGTAACCGCGGTTGATGAGACGGGTCAGCAGCTGCAGGAAGCCGGCCTGATCGGCGAGCTCCACCATGTCGGCCTGGGTGATGATGTCCTTGTCGCACAACAGGGAGATGGCTGCGGCGTCCTCGCTTGGCAGGGTCCAGGCCTCGCCGTCTATGTAGCAGCTACGGCTCTCGCCGCTGAACCAGACAGAGCGCAGCCCCGGCACCTTGATGGCGGGCTCGCCCTGGGTCAGCAGATCGGCCACTTCCTCGGCGCTGTAGTCAGGCTCCATGGGGCTCACGTCCAGATCGTGCTTGGCCTCGGAGATCATGGTGCCGAACCACTCCTTGAACAGGGTCTCGTCATCCAGGGCCTGTTGCATCAATTCCCGCAGGCGGTGCAGCTCATGGGGCTGGATCTCGCCGTGACGGGTGCGGGGCTTGAGATCCGCATCGCCGTAACGCTCGGTGCGCAGATCGTTGTCGATCAGGTGATCGGCAAACGAAGAGATGAGCGCCTTGGCATCCGGTGCCCGGAAACCGACCGAGAAGTTCAGGGAGGGCTCGATGGCGTAGCCCTCGTGGGGGAATCCAGGCGGAATGTAGAGGATGTCGCCCGGCTCCATGATGACGTCGATGATCGCCTCGAACGGCTCGCAGTGCAGCAGGGCGGCGTGGGCGGCAAACTCGTTGAGGGGATTGGCATCGCCGACCCGCCAGTGACGCTTGCCCTGGCCCTGGGTGATGAAGACATCGTAGTTGTCGATGTGGGGGCCGACACCGCCGTGAGGGGTGGAGAAGCTCACCATCACATCGTCAAAGCGCCAGCCCGGGATGAACTGGAACGGCAGCGCCAGCTCGTGCACCTCGGGGGCCCAGTGGTTGCAGGCCTGCACCAGCACAGTCCAGTTCTCTTCCCCCAGGTGATCGTAAGACTCGAAGGGGCCGTGGGCAGCCTCCCACTTGCCGTCGAAACGGGTCACTAGGCGGGATTCGATGACCTCCTCCATGGCCAGGCCCGCCAGCTCGTCCGGGCTGATGGGATCCTGAAAGTCGGTGAAGCCGCCCTTGATGAGGAGCGGGCGTTTCTGCCAGTAATGCTCGAGGAAGTGAGCGATATCCAGATTGAGTTCGTACATGGTGTTTCTCGTATCTTGTGAGAGATCTTGCCCAAACTTGGCTTGGGCAAGGGCTCTGAAATGGCCCGATAGCCTATGACGCTATCGAATGGGCCAAAATCAACGGGGGCCCTGCCGTCATGACAGAGCCCCCGCCGGTTCGGTTTAGCCGCTTACTTCAGCAGATCGACCAGGCGCTGGGCCTGACCGAGGTAGTTGGCCGGGGTCAGCTTCTTCAGTTCGACCTTGACGGCCTCGGGCAGTTCCAGGGTGTCGATAAAGGTGCGCATGCCTTCGGCATCCACGCGGCGGCCGCGGGTCAATTCCTTCAGCTTCTCGTAGGGCTTCTCGATGCCGTAGCGGCGCATCACTGTCTGGATGGGCTCGGCCAGCACTTCCCAGTTGGCGTCCAGATCGGCGGCCATGGCGTCTGCGTTGGCTTCCAGCTTGGAGATGCCCTTGAGGGTCGCCTGATAGGCAATCAGGGAGTAACCCACGGCCACACCCAGGTTGCGCAGCACTGTGCTGTCGGTCAGATCACGCTGCCAGCGGGAGATGGGCAGCTTGCTCGCCAGGTGCTGGAACACGGCGTTGGCCAGCCCCAGGTTGCCTTCGGAGTTCTCGAAGTCGATGGGGTTGACCTTGTGCGGCATGGTGGAGGAGCCGATTTCACCCGCCACTGTGCGCTGCTTGAAGTGACCCAGGGAGATGTAGCCCCACACGTCGCGGTCGAAGTCGATCAGGATGGTGTTGAAGCGGGCCATGGCGTCGAACAGTTCGGCGATGTAGTCGTGGGGCTCGATCTGGGTGGTGTAGGGGTTCCAGGTCAGGCCGAGGGAGGTCACGAACTCCTCGGAGAACTGGTGCCAATCCACTTCCGGGTAAGCGCTGACGTGGGCGTTGTAGTTGCCCACGGCGCCGTTGATCTTGCCGAGGATTTCGACCGCCATGATCTGCTTGTACTGGCGCTCCAGGCGATAGGCGACGTTGGCCATCTCCTTGCCCATGGTGCTCGGGGTGGCCGGCTGACCGTGGGTGCGCGACAGCAGCGGCATGTCGCGGTACTCATGAGCCAGACGCTTGAGCTCGCTGATGAGCTTCTCGCAGTAAGGCTTGATGACCTCGTCACGGGCTGTTTTTAGCATCAGGCCGTGGGAGTTGTTGTTGATGTCTTCCGAGGTGCAGGCGAAGTGAATGAATTCGCTGACGGCGGCCAGCTCAGGGTTCACTTCCACCTTCTCTTTGAGGAAGTACTCCACCGCTTTCACATCATGGTTGGTGGTGCGCTCTATCTGTTTGATACGGGCGGCGTCACTCTCGTTGAAGTTCAGGACTATGCCGTCCAGCACGGCATTGGCGGCCGCGCTCAGGGCAGGGACTTCCGGGATCCCGACGTGGCTGGCCAGTTTTTGCAACCAGCGCACCTCGACTTCGACGCGAAAACGCAGCAGACCGAATTCGGAGAAGATGGGACGCAGGGCATCGGCCTTGTCGCCATAACGACCGTCAATCGGGGAAACAGCAGTCAGCGCGGACAGCTCCATGGGGTGAACTCCTGATGTGTGTGGGGGGTTAGAAACTCAAAAACGTTTGGCCAGTTCCACCATCTTCTTGCGAGCGAAGATGATCTGGGTACGGCTGCCGCCAAGCTGGCGCCACAGCACGGCGGCACGGATGCCTGCCAGCAGCAGGGCGCGCACCTTGTGCTGCACCAGGGGCTGCTGCAGGAACAGCGGGGTGCCCGCTACCTGGATGCGCGGCCCTATGGGGCTGATGAGATCGCTGTAGATGCTCGCCATGTTGGCCAGGATCTGCTCGTCGAGCAGATCGAAATGCTGTTGCTGGCGGCCGATCTGTCCGATCCGCTCCCCCAGCATGTTGAGAATGTCCTTGCGCTTGGCCAGCTTGCGCTCCAGCGCAATCAGGCTCACCACGTAGCGGGTCAGCTCGGCGTTCTTCTGGCTGCCGTCGGCCCCCAGCTGCTCCACCAGGGCGCGGTAGCCGTCGCGGATCGCGAGGTGGCTGCCGAACACTTCCAGGGGCTGTTTGGGATTGGTCACCAGCACGCTTTGCAGGCTCTCGCGCAGGGAGGCCTCGTCACAGTTGCCGTCACGGGCCACTTTTTGCACCAGATAGGCCGCCTGGCAGATGCCGGCGAAAGCCATTGTTCTGTCTTGGAATTTGTCGCTCACGTCTGCTGCCTTCTGTTAAGGATTCAAACCGGATGGCTGAAACGCTGTTCTATGATGCCGCCGCCCAGGCAGACTTCCCCGTCATAGAAGACGGCGGACTGGCCCGGGGTCACCGCAGCCTGTTTCTCGTCGAAGATGACCCTGATGGTCTCATCGTCGATGGGCTGGATGAGGCAGGGGATGTCCTGCTGGCGGTAACGGGTCTTGACGGTGCAGCGAAGCGGCGCCCGGATCGGAGTGCGATCCACCCAGTGCAATTGGCTGGCGATCAGGCCATCGGAGTAGAGGCGGGGATGCTCCCCTTGCGCCACCACTAGCGTGTTGCGCTCCACCTCTTTGTCCACCACGTACCAGGCCTCTTCGGTCGCATCCTTCATGCCGCCGATGCCGAGCCCCTTGCGCTGGCCCAGGGTGTGATACATCAGGCCCTGGTGCTCGCCGATGACCTTGCCGTCCACGGTTTCGATGGGGCCGGGCTGGGCAGGCAGGAACTTGGCCAGGAAGTCCTTGAACTTGCGCTCACCGATAAAGCAGATACCGGTGGAGTCCTTCTTCTTGGCGGTGATGAGCTCGAGCTGCTCGGCGATGCGGCGCACCTCCGGCTTCTCCAGATCCCCGACCGGGAACAGGCTCTGACCCACCTGGGCTTCGCTCAGGGTGTAGAGGAAGTAGCTCTGATCCTTGTTGTTGTCGAGACCGCGCAGCAGGCGCGGGCGGCCTGTGCTGTCGTCACGGCGCACATAGTGGCCGGTGGCTATGTAGGTGGCACCCAGCTCTTCGGCGGCAAACTCGAGGAACGCCTTGAACTTGATCTCCTTGTTGCACAGGATATCCGGGTTCGGCGTGCGCCCCGCCTTGTACTCTTCCAGGAAGTGCTCGAACACGTTGTCCCAGTACTCGGCGGCGAAGTTGATGGTGTGCAGCTTCATGCCCAGCTTGTCGCAGACGGCCTTGGCATCAGCCAAATCCTGGGAGGCGGAGCAGTACTCGTCCGTGTCGTCTTCTTCCCAGTTCTTCATGAACAAGCCTTCGACCTGATAACCCTGCTGCTGGAGCAGGTAGGCCGAGACGGAAGAATCCACGCCGCCGGACATGCCGACGATCACCTTGATTTGGCTGTTGTCTGTCATTAGTCGAAGTTACCAGTTCGTTTAAACGGGGCGTATTCTACCAGAGTTTTGCGCCCCCGGTCACATCTCCCTGCCGCCGTTCCCCTCGGGAGCCCGGCGGCGGGAAATCGTTTTTCTGTTTGTCGGCACCATGATGAAATAAATGGTGCCAAATGATCCTAATTGGCCTGTTCAGGAGCTGTCACGAGAGGTCGGAAGCTCGGTAAAGAGCAGCGCAGGAACCGGAGTGTATAAATACACATGAGCTTTCCTGATTACAAACAAGCGAGCAGCACATGAGCCTTGATCACGGCCTCGCAGCAAGATCGTGGACAGGTTCTCAGATAAAGGCCTTGAGCGCCGACAGGGGCAGGCGGGTGCCCCCCAGATAATCCTGGATGCACTGCCACACCAGAGGGCTGCGCAGGGCCGGTTTGCACTCGGCTATCTCCTCCAGGGTGAGCCAGTGGCAGGCCAGCACATCGCCGTCGGGATCCTCTGGATGGTGCTGACCCGGCGCCTTTTCAAGGTCGAAGATGACGGCGGTGCGCACGAAGGTGGCCTCGCTGTCTGCCGGTTTGAACAGATAGACCCCGAGCCAGGCGCTGGGTGCGGCAGTCAGCCCCGTCTCCTCTTTCAGTTCGCGGCAGGCCGCCTCAATCAGGTTTTCCCCCGGCTCCACATGGCCGGCGGGCTGGTTGAAGCGGCGCTGCCCCTTGATCTCCTCTTCCACCAGCAGGAAGCGACCCTGCCAGTGCACCAGGGCGGCCACCGTCAGGCGACTCTGCAGGGGCGGGTGTTCGATCATGATGACTCCTTGTCTCCGGGATGACGGGCGGGTCTGCGGGCCGTGCCTCGGCCGCTGCTGCGGGGTTTGTTCTCGCCCGCCGTGGGTGATCCGGGTTTGCCCGTACCGCGCGGTTTGTCCCGTTGCTGGGGCTGGCTTGCCCGGCGCGGGGCTTCGCCTGCCGGTTTGGCTGCGCTGCCACTGGCTCGGGGTGATGACGGTTTGCGCCTGGCCGGTGCCAGCTCGGGGGCGGGCAGGCTGCGGCTCTGGCCGGGTGCCAGACCGTCGAGGGTCCAGTCACCTATGGCGTAGCGAATGAGGCGCAGGGTGGGGTGGCCTATATGGGCCGTCATCCGCCTCACCTGACGATTGCGCCCCTCCACAATTTTTATCTCCAGCCAGCTGGTGGGGATCTCCTTGCGCATCCGTATGGGCGGGTTGCGCGGCCACAGATCGGGCTCAGCCATGAGCCGCGCCCCTGCAGGCAGTGTCATGCCGTCGTTGAGCTCGACCCCGGCGCGCAGGGCGGCCAGTTTCTCTTCGTTCGGTATGCCTTCCACCTGCACCCAGTAGGTCTTGGGGGTCTTCTCCCCCGGCTGGGTGAGGCGCGCCTGCAGCTTGCCGTCGTTGGTGAGCAGCAAGAGCCCCTCGCTGTCGCGGTCGAGCCGCCCTGCGGCATAGATGCCGGGCTCTTTGATGTAATCCTTGAGGGTTTCGCGCCCCGCCTCGTCGGTGAACTGGCAGAGCACCATGTAGGGCTTGTTCAGCAGCAAGAGCTTGCGATCTGCCGGTGCCACCTCTGGTTTTTGCCCCGCCACTCTGGCGTCGCCCGCCTGCCGGGTACCGGCCCGTGAGCGGGCAAGGCCGGGCTTGTGGGCCTCATCCTGTGTGGGGCGGCCAGCGGCGCTGGTGCGGCCGGAGAGGGAGAGGCGGGGACGGGCAGGTTTCATCGCATGCATACCAATAACAGGGGATGCCGGAGTGTATCACGGAGGCGCCCGCCTTGGGTCATAGGGGCATGGAGGGAAAGGGTACGGCAGACCCCCTCCCTGCCTCCCCTTCGCAGGAATAGGGGGCCGGGAGATTCAGCTCAGCAGGCTGTCGATGACGATGGCCTGGCGGGCGGGGGCCGAGCTTGCGTGCAGCAGCGCCGTGCTGACCACCTCGTCCATCAGGGCGCGGGCCAGCCGGGTGAGGGGGCGCAACTGCTCGGGGGCCAGAGCGGCCGGAATGGCCAGCAATATGATGGTCTGCACAGGCCCGAGTGCCGATCCCCAGTCGAGGGGCTCATCGCAGCCAAGCAGCGAGAGGGCGGGTTTGGTGATGGCGGGGCAGATCACATGGGGCATGGCGAGGCCCGGCCGGATGATGGTGGCGGCGAGTTGTTCCCGCGCTGCTATGGCCTGCTCCAGCGCGGCTCTGTCACGCACCCGCTCCCCTGGCAGCAGATTCACCAGGACCTGCAACGCCAGCGCCTTGTCGAGGGGCGCCGAGCTGTGGCCGAGCTGGGCGAGGGAAAAACCGTAGTCGGGCAGGGCGGCGGCGAGACGCTGCTCGGCCCGGGCCGAGGTGGCAGGGCGCCCCAGCGGCTGGCCCAGCTCCACGCACCAGCAGGTGAAGGCCATGTGGGCGAGCTCCGCATCCAGCCCTTCGATCAGCAGCTGGCAGAGATCCCCGGGCTGGGTGGCCAGGGTGAGCAGGGCGAGCTGGCTGCTCGCCTCTGCCCGCTGGCGACGGCTGATGTTGATGAAGAGGATCTGGGACTTGAACAGCCCGGCCAGTCGACAGAGCTGCTTGGCCTGGGTGATGGTCAAGCCCTGGTGGCAGCAGAAGGTGAGCTCGCGGCGGAGCATTCAGGCGCCGGGGGTGGCGGCTTTGAGCACGGCGGCGGCGTCCAGCAGCACGGACTCCAGGGATACCTGGCGCACGGCGCAGCCGAGGAAGCGCTCCTTCTGCTCTATCTCGATGTCGGAGGCGATCAGCACCAGATCCGCGCTGGCGATGTCCCTGGCGGTCAGCACGTTCTCCAGTCCCATGGCGCCCTGGGTCTCCACCTTGATTTTCAGTCCCAGCTTGTCGGCGGCGGTCTGCAGCGCCTCTGCGGCCATGTAGGTGTGGGCTATGCCGGTGGGGCAGGCGGTGACGGCGAGGATCTTCATGGGCTCTCTAGGCAAGTGGGGATGGGGCCACAAGATAGCGCCAAGCACGCGGGTTTGCCAAAGGTGCGGGGTGAAAGTGGGATCTTGGCCGCCCTGTGGTGCCTGCGTGCACAGGGGATGGCAAGAGTGTGGATTCATCTGTTGCTGATGGGGGTGGCAATAAAAAACCGGCCCCACCAGAAGGCGGGGCCGGTTGCATTCAGTTAACGCGGGTTCAGGCGGACTGGGTGGCCAGCTCGGCGGCTCTCAGCTCGCGCTTGATACGGCGGATCTTGCGCTCCTCGGCGACGGCGACGCAGGCCATCAGCACCAGGCAGGCGGCGGCGGCCATGTCCAGCGCCGCGAAGGTGCCGGTCCAGCCGGTCAGGCCGAAGATGGGGGTGCCGTCGGCTATCATGCCCAGACCCAGCTTGGCGAAGCTGTCACCGATGAGGTAGGCAAAGGTGCCCTTGACGCCATCGGCCACGCTAATGCCCTGTTTCGGCACGAAGCCCACGGCGGCCACGCCGATCAGCAATTGAGGACCGAACACCAGGAAGCCCAGCAGGAACAGGGAGCCCAGGAACATGAACTGGGTGGTGGCATGCTGGTAGAGCCCCAGGGTGGCGATGATGAGCGCCAGTGCCACGCAGGCCACCAGACCACGGCGACCGTTTGCCAGATCCGAGAGGTAGCCCCACATCAGGGTGCCGACCAGGGCGCCCACTTCGAAGAAGGTGAAGCCCTGGATGGCGACTTCCTTGGAGAAGCCGAGCTCCTGGTGGGCGTAGACGGTGGACCACTGGTCTATGCCGATGCGCACCACGTAGAGGAAGATGTTGGCAAAGCAGAGCAGCCAGATCACCTTGTTCATCAGCACGTACTTCACGAAGATCTGCCACTTGGTCAGTTTCTGCTCTTCGGTGGCGATGTCCTCTTCGCTCGCGACTTCGTCAAACAGCTCTTCCACCTTGCCCAGACCATAGGCCTCCGGCGAGTCGCTGCCAAAACGCAGGCCGATAAAGCCGACGATGAGCGCAATCATGGAGGGGAAGATGAACATGCCGAGCACGTTGCCATCGAACAGGTAGTTGGCACCGAACAGCGCCACACCGGCCGCACCGGCGCCGCCCACGTTGTGGGAGAGGTTCCACATGCCGAGGTAGGTGCCGCGCTTGTTGCGGGGGGTCCACTTGGTGATGGTGGAGTAGCTGCAGGAGCCACCACAGCTCTGGAAGAAGCCGCTCAGGGCATAGAAGAAGATCATGAAGTAGAGGCTAAAACCCGTGCCCCCCATGCTGGCACTGAAGCCCAGCATGCAGAGGGCGGAGAGGATCAGCATCAGCGGCAGGAACTGCTTGGTGTTCTTGCCGTCGGCATAGTAGGAGACGACCGTCTTGCCCACCCCGTAGGTGATGGAGAAGCCAAGGCCTATCATGCCGAGCTCGGTCATGGAGAGACCGTACTCCTGGATCATGTCGTTCTGGGCGATGTTGAAGTTCTTGCGGATCAGATACATGGTCAGATAGCCAATAAATACAACCAGATAAGATTGCATGAATGGCTTGAACCAGAGCTTGCGCCGGGCTTCGACCGGCAGGTCCAGAGTGGGGATCCGGACCTGTTCGAGCAGTTTAAACATCTTCGTTCATCCTCTGCGAGATAGACGCTATTCCCGCCGCGCTCCTCATTTGTGTATTGAACTCGTTCAATCTGTTATGGGAGGTCACGCCACGGGAAGGGCGACAGGAAGAGGGCGAACAGCTAGAGCGCTCCCCTGTCGATTGAACCCATGCCCGGCCCTGGCACCTGCGCTGGGGTCGGGTAACTACATCAGGTAGGTCGACTGTAAAGAGGCGGGCTGTAGATGGCGTGAGAGCCATCCCTAGGACACGTAGGAAAATTTCCTAGTTTGGCGGCTTGTGGCCCTGAAGCGTGAAGGGGATCACAGAGTCGGCTCACGGGCCCGCGCGCCCGGGGTGGCGCGGCGCCGCAGGGGCAGGCGCCGTCAGGCTCGCAAAAAGGGGGCGTGCAAAAGCAAGGAGGCCACCCGGGGGTGGCCTACTGTCATCTCAAGTGCCTGTGGTGGACAAGGTTCATGCCGCCTTGGCCAGCGCCACCTGGTCGGTTTTCTTCACCCGCAGTTTTTTCAGGGCAACCGCCACCACGCCAGTGACGATGGCACCGCAGATCATGCAGAGCAGCGCCAGCAGCGGCTTGTTGACCGCACCCAGCAGGGCCACGATGGGGCCGCCGTGGGCGACGCTGTTGGTGATGCCAAACAGGAAGGCCATCACGGCGGCGGTCATGCTGCCCAGCACGTTGGCGGGGATGACCGCCAGCGGATCCCGGGCGGCGAACGGAATCGCCCCCTCGGAGATCCCCACCAGACCCATGGCACCGGCGGCCTTGCCCGCCTCGATTTCGGAGGCGTCGAAGATGCCGAGCTTGCGACCGAGCACGGTAGCCAGCGACATGCCAAGGGGCGCGGCCGGGATGGCGCAGGCCATGGCGCCCATGAACTGGGTCTGGCCGGAGGCAATCATGCCCACCGAGAACAGGAAGGCCACCTTGTTGACCGGGCCGCCCATGTCAAAGCCCGCCATGCCCCCGAGCACTATGCCCAGCAGTACCAGGCTGCCGCCGCTCATGGAGAGCAACATGGCGTTCAGACCCGTCATCATGTCGGCGATGGGGGCGCCGATGATGAAGATGAAGACCGCAGCGATAAAGAGCGAGCCAACGATAGGCGCGATCAGGATAGGCACCAGCGGCTGCACCATCTTGTGATAGTGGCGGGTCGCTATCCAGCGCACCAGATAACCGACCAGCAGGCCCGCAATGATGGCACCGATAAAGCCGGTACCGGCATCGGCGCCGTAGAAGCTGCCGTTGTTGGCGATCCAGCCGCCGATAAAGCCCGGTGCCAGTGCCGGACGATCACCGATGGCGTAGGCGATGTAGCCCGCCAGAATGGGGATCATCAGGGTGAAGGCGGCCACGCCCACGTTGAGGATCTGGTTCCACATGCTCCCTGCCGGGATCTGCATGCCGCTCGGGGTCGGATCGCCGCCGATGGCCAGTGCCAGGGCGATCAGCAGACCCCCCGTGACCACAAACGGGATCATATGGGAGACGCCGTTCATCAGATAACGGTAGAGATCCGAGCTGCCGCCTGAGCTCTTCTCCTCGCTCTTGCGCTCATCCTTGTCCGCCACATAGGCGGGGGCCTTCAGCGCCTGCTCGATGAGGCCCTTGCCATCCTTAATGGGGGCCTTCACGCCGGTCTTGATGAGCGGCTTGCCATTGAAGCGGGCCATGTCCACCTGCTTGTCGCAGGCCACGACTATGGCGCTGGCGCGGGCGATCTCGGCAGGCGTAGGGCTGTTCTTGACGCCGATGGAGCCGTTGGTCTCCACCTTCACCTCAAAGCCAAGCTCCTTGGCGGCGCGCTCCAGGGATTCCGCCGCCAGATAGGTGTGGGCGATGCCGGCCGGGCAGCCGGTGACGCCTATGATGAAGCCCTTGTCGGCGGCCGGGGTGGCCACTTGCGGTTCTTTCTTCTCGAGCAGCAGGGCCAGCGCCTCGGCTGGGCTCTTGGCTGCCAGCAGGGCATCGATAAAGCCCTCTTCAATCAGCTTGGCGGAGAGCTCGGCCAGCACCTCGATATGGTGGTTGGCGCCGCCCGCCGGGGAGGCAATCATGAAGAACAGCCGGGAGGGCTTGCCATCCTCGGCGCCGTAATCGATGCCGGCGCGGCTGATGCCGATGGCCACCGCCGGGGTGCTCACTGCCGCACTCTTGGCGTGGGGCAGGGCAACGCCCTCTTCAAAGCCTGTGTTGTCCAGCTCTTCCCGGGCCCACAGGTCCTTGATGAACTGCTGCTCATCGCTGACCTTGCCCTGCGCGACCAGCAAGCGGGCCATTTCGCTAAAGACCTCCTCCTTGCTCGTCGCGTTCAAATCGAGATTGATCAGATGTTCGTTGATCAGTGTGGTGATCATGGCGCTCTCCCGCTCCCGTGAGGGAGCCTGTTGGCATGTCGTGCAACACGGCATGCGGACAAAATTGACCTCACTATTATCGCGCCGGGGAGCAAGCCACCCTATCGGACAAATGTGCGAATGACTGGATTTTTGTGCGCTACAGCCTTGGGTGTGAGCGGGATCCCAAAGCGAGTGATTGGATAGAGATCACCATAATTTCGTATTTTTATAAATAAAATCATTTAATTAGCTGGGTTTTGTTGGCAGCGCCACCGCTGTGGCCCAACCAGTCTGGGCGGAAGAGAGAAGCTTTTTCTATAAATTTGTGTGGATGGATGATGGGGCTAGATGTGAACTGGTGCACATAAATGGTCGCTATCAGGGATGGATGGGGAGGGCAAGCTGGAGAAATGAGCCTGGCGAGCAGGATTTGTGGGGGTAACCGTCGGATGCAATGAGCGGAGTGAATAGCACCGCTTGTGTGGTGGCAGAAAAGGTAGGGTGCAATGCGCGTTGCTTATTGCACCCTACCGAGCCGTTATCTGGCGAGCTCTATTGGGACAAGTAAGGAAATACTTGAACATGGATACTCTTCAGTCTGCTCTTTCGGAGTAAACGTTAGGTGCCACTGAATCAAGCATCAACCTACTTTGCCTGAAGGCTGCCTTGGCGCTTGGAAAATTCAACATCCAGGATACGCCAATGCCGAATCAGCTTTGGTAGTTGAACCAACGAGTTTTATTATTTACGTGGCATCATCAACCATAGACCGCAGAGGGCGATACCCATCCCCTGCAATCGAGTGACTGAAAAGGCTTCTCGAAAGAACAACAGTCCAACAGGTAACAGCAAGAGTGTACTTGCCGCATTAGTCAGGAATGACGATATCCCTAAATGGCCACCGGCTCGATATAGCAATAAGAATCCAAGCTCAATTCCTAAAATTCCCAGCGCCACCCCCGCAACACTCCAGTTTAATATTTGGACGCTGCGACTACCGTCATAAAAATAAATGCCAGGTAAACATAATAAAAGGGCAATACCATAACTCAAGGACAAGGATAAAAATGGATTGACACCACTAGGTACAAATTTAATCGAAAGATGGTATATAACCGAACCTGCGATAGCAAGAATGACAGCTAAAACATACATCTTGAACTCCAGCTAGAAAATTAAAGCATGCTCAGTCTAGCGGATGTCGTAGTTCATAGGTAGACTGCAAAAATTAATGGCAGTTATAAGGTTTATTTATGGCAAATGACGTTGATACCGCACTGCTGCGCTCTTTCGTTAGCGTTGTACGATGTGGCAGCATTAACCGCGCCGCAATATTGCAAGGGAAAACACAGCCAGCGCTTAGCCAGCAAATTCAGCGTTTAGAGCAGCAACTAGGCCATGCATTGCTGCTTCGATCCAACAGAGGTATACGTTTAAGTACGGAGGGGGAAGCGTTACTACCTTATGCAGAACGCATTTTAAGTCTAACGGATCAACTGAGTCTAAAGCCTGCATCACAAGGTAAACTGCATTGCAGTATTGGTTTGGTTGAAGACCTTGTGAGTAATCACTTTACCCGCGTACTAGCAGACTTTGCTTGTGTGCATCCTGGATTAAGCTTGCGTGTTGAGGTGACGAATAAGCAGTCACTATTTGCTGCGTTTGAGCGTGGTGAGTTGGATGTGTTGGTCAGCATGCCGATTGTCAATGCACCAGCACCAGTTCAGGAATTCAGTTTCCCACTTCATTGGTTTGCAGCGAATGGGTTCGAATATCAAGGTGAATCGTTGCCTTTAGTCATTTTTAGTCAACCGTGCTCATGGCGTAATCGTATATTAGAGGCATTAAATAGAGAAGGTATTCCTTGGCATATAGTATTTGAGAGCAGTAGCCTTGCAGCTTTACAAGCTGCTACAGAGGCAGGACTGGGGGTTGTCGCTTTATTTTCTCAAACACCCCCAAAGCATAGCCAGAGATTGACCCAGCTCCCTACACTCCCAAATATTACAATTGCAGTTTATCGCCAGCGGGGAGATATGGATGCAACGGTTCAAGATTTGACCAATCTGTTTCTAAGAGAAATGCAGCAAAATGTTGTAACGCTACATGATGGTTAAAGATGGTGGAACACGGAGGAACGGCGGCTCAGCCCAGTTTATGTGCTCAAGCAGCACTTTATGGGCAACGAGCCGTCACTTCGATTGCCGTCTCGTTAGATATATGATTCATCTCGTATCCTGGGCTAAAAGTCGCAAGCTGGTGCTGAATGAAGTGAAGCCAAGGTTTACCGCGAAATGTATCGTTAATTCTGGCGTGCCAATCGCTTACATTCACATTTATTCTGTTCTGGCTGGCACGAAAGGCTTGCCAGAAGGCTTTGCGCGGTTCCTTGGGCATGATGTCATGGCTGTGGTCGTGGCACCAACACCACTATATGGCGGGTGCGCTCGCATCAATAGAACCACCCGGTTCTGAACGACACGCCGGTGATGACAAACAGGATGGAGATAATCGTCACCGGGATGATATGCCAGGCCATGGTGGTGAGGTTTTTCTCGGACAGATGGGGGATGACTCTAAACCGTGCACTCATGGCGAAGCAGAGCGTCAAGGTCAGCAGCGACAGTTTCAACAGGATCGGGTGGGAGAGGGGATTGGAAAAGTCCAGCCACTGGCTGACATCCGGCAGCATTCGATAGGCCAGAAACAGGCCCGTTATCACCTGGATGATCAGTGCCGGCATGCCGATTTTTTCGTAAACCGACTCAAACTCCAGCAACCTGGCGGGTGAGCGTTCTCTCAATACCTTTGGCAGTACGACCACCGACAGCACTATGTGTCCCCCCGTCCAGATGGTGGCCGCCAGTATATGTAACAACAGTGCCAATCCGTACATCGTCTACCTCAGCTATCTAGTGCCAATAAATCGAGCCATTGATACCGAACATATGGTGACCCTGCGGCACTCTTCGAGCCGTGGCGCCCCCCATGGACATTCCCTCGCCATGGCTGGCGATGAGGTAAACATGTTAACCAATGGCATGATTTTGCAAAACGCCATACTGGCTAAATCCTGTTCAAGATCAATAAATTCCCAGAGACAAGGGCCCTTGGTTGCGAGGGAATCGTACGGCGTCTGCACCGGGATGCCTTATCGATGGCAAGTGCAATCCTCTTTGTGACAAGGGGCGGGGGGCTGGCGGGGCCGCAGAGGGCGCAGCGCGCCAAGCCGATCGTGCCGGGCTCAGGGCTGCCTTGACGACAGTATGCCCATGCTGGCCAATACCTGGGCGGCGTTCTCCTCGCACGACATCTCGTCGGGGTTGGACTCCTCCGGCGGGATCCGGGCCTGCAACGGCAGCTTGTTCTGACGCTGTCGAGCCTCCCGTGCCTCGATATCGCTCACCTTGCTGAGCAGGCTTCTGGATTCGTAGAAACGGATGGCTGATGTCACCATCTCTGTCTGGCCCTGTGTTCTCATGGGATAGCAGATGTCACCTATTCACACGCCCGATGAGGTCAGTGGCTTCGTCTGTCTGGAACCCTAGAGTCACGCAGCCAATGCCCACCACCTGGCCGGTCACCCCGGCTTGCGCCTGCTCGGCAGATGGGATCGCATGAGCCTTGGTATGACACTCAGCCTGCGCCCGGCGCCATGAGTCCTGGGTGGCAATGACAGGGGCCCGAAAGGGCCTCATTCATTGGCGTGCACCGGGGGCGGCGATGGACAAGGGGCGGATTGCCTGGTTTCATCGCGGTTTTCTTAACCCAGCCTGTCTTCGCCGTGGCTTTCGGTGGACGGCAAAATGCCCCATTGCTCTACTCCCCGCCAGGTTCAAACAGCCGCAGCGACAGGCGGCCCCGGCTCACTCTGGGCGAGTCGGGTAAAGGAATGGTTTAGGGAGAAATGGGTAATGGCATTGGGCAAGTTTTTGATAGCAGGATTGGCAGCCCTGGCGCTGTTGGGGTGTGGCAGCGATGACGATGAGGGCTCAACGGGGGAGGGGCCCTCCCTCGCCTCGTTGCAGATAAGTCCCAAGGAGGCCAGGGTTCCCGTCGGCGTCGAGCAGCAGTTCCAGGCGCAGGCGACCTGGGATGATGGTGCGGTACAGGACGTGACCCGTCATCCTGACATCGTCTGGACCAGCAGCGACACCGCCGTGGTCACCGTGGATGAGCAGGGCCTCGCCACCGGGGTTGGCCCAGGCACGGCCACCATTACCACGACGGGCACCGTCAATGGTGAATCTCACAGCGCCACCGCCAGGGTGGAGGTGATCGATGCCTATGTGACCGAGCTGCAACTGACCCCGACCATGGCCAGAGTACCGGTGGGATTGAGTCAGACCTTCGTGGCCATCGCCACCTTCTCCGACGGCCAGTCGCGAGACGTGACCAACGCAGCAGGCCTGCAGTGGCGCAGCAGTGACGAGGGCAGCGCCCTGGTCAGCAACGACGCAGGCGAGAAGGGCGTCGCCACCGGGGTAGCAGTCGGGGAGCCGAACATTGAGGCCAGTGGCACCCTCAATGACGCGTCCTTCCAGGCCTCTGTCCCGCTGGCGGTGACGGATGCCGTGATCACCGGGCTGGATATCCATACGCCGGAGGATCCGTTACCCATGGGATTGAGCGCGCAGGTGCACGCATTTGCCGCCCTGTCCGATGGCAGTGACCCCATCGAGGTGACCGGACATGACGCCTTGACCTGGAGCAGCAGCGATCCGGCGGTGGCGAGCATCAGCGAGACCGGGCTGGTCACCGGGCTGACACCGGGGAGTGTCACCATAGGAGTGAGCGGCATGGTGAACGGAGTTTCTCTCGAGGCGACCGAGTCGCTCAGGGTGAGCTCGGCCGCCGTCATCGGGATCGAGGTGCAATTGATGGGGGGTGACATTGCGGTCGGTTTGCAAACACAGGTTGCCGCCACGGCCTATCTCACCGATGGGACCTCCTTCGATGTCACCGACAACCCCCTCATTCAGTGGCAAAGCAACCAACCCGGGATTGCGAGCGTCAGCAACCAGGCGGGGAGCAAGGGGCTAGTGACCGGCCTGGCGGTGGGAACTGCCACCATCATGGCGAACGGCACGCTCGACGGTGCAGCCTTCACCGACTCGGCCCCGGTGACGGTATCATCCGCCGTGGTGACCAGCCTGGACGTGACGCCACCGGATGCCTCCGTGATGGTGGGGGACAAGGTGCAGTATCAGGCCATGGCCACCCTCTCCGATGGCAGCAACCAGGATGTGACGGACGACGAGGCCACCCTCTGGTCCTCCGATGCGTCTGCCGTCGCGCCCATCAGCAATGCCTCTGGCAGCCGGGGGGAGGCGATCGGTCTGAGCGAGGGGATGGCGCTCATTACCGCCAATCTGGGCGGTGTCACCAGCACGTCGGCGCAGCTCACCGTGATGCCGATGGCCCCTGAGGCCCCCATCGTCATCGAACCGCGGCAAAACCAGATAGCCTCGTTGCAACTGAGCCCGGAGGCGTTCGCATTCTGGAATACGACCTCCATCAACTCCCCCGAGGGGCAGGCGGCGCTGAAAGATCTGACCGGGCTGGTCTATGGCCAGTTTCAGGATCAGTTCGACTTTATCACCGTGCTGATGAACAACGAGGCGAAGCCCCTGGGTATGCCCACCGGCGAGTTCACCCACATCAAGAACGACGTCTCTGGTATCGGGCTCTCTATGTTTGATAACACGGCGGTATTTCACTCGGACGGCAAGCTGCAGGGCATTTCCTTCTTGTACAAGAAGCAGTATCTGTCGACCTCCACCTACGGGCCCATCCTGCATGAGATGGCCCATCGCTGGGCAAACTGGGTGGTGCCGACCAGCTATCCTGGCCACTGGGGAAACGAGCTTGGGATCAAGGGGCAGTTGAACGATGTGAGCGCGAATTACGCCGACATCGAGCTCTACCTGATGGGGTTGATGGACGCCTCCGAGATGACGGATCCCGCCAGTCTCGATGCCTATGCCCTGATCCCGGCCGACCAGAAACCCAGGGTGCCGAGCGCGACCACCTCGCAGAAGACGTTTCGTGTTCTGCTGCTGATCCTGTCGGATCGGCCGCTCACCGCCACCGAGATCCAGAACTACAACAACGGGGCCACCCTGCTGGCCAGGACAGACAACCCATCCCAGCAAGGCACCAACTTCCACAAGATGACCCGAGGCAGAGGCACCCTGGTGGTGAGCGGACTCGATACCCTGGTCAAGCCGACCCCCTGATCCTGCGGCGCATAGACCAGACAAGCCAGCCTGGCTGGGCAGTCACCACGACCTATCCGGCGCCCACCACTGGCGCCGGATTGCTTATGGGGATGGCAAGGGGTGGGGTCAAGGGTGATCGGGCGTCTCAGGTGGCTTGGTTTCGTCCGTAAGGGGAGGTTCAGGCCGGTAGCGGGTCTGCTCAATCTGATCGTGTCGCAGCAGCAGTGTATCCCCCTCCTTGAGGCGATAGGCGCAGTAGGTGCCGTTGCAGGCGATGCGGATATGAGGCTCATTCCCCAGCAGGGGTGACTGGCTATGAGCCTCGCTTACTGGCCAGGTGCCTTGCTCAAGGCGGGTGATCTGGCTGCGGGCCAGCTCCTCCCCCATCGAGTTGATGTGTTCGGCTGTCATGATGACCAGCAAGGGGGGAAGGATGAAAATGGCGAATTTCAAGTAGGCGCTTTTTAGCCAAATCAAGCAGTCGAAGGTAAAGGGGGCGGGGTACCGATGGGCAATCTTTACTCCTTTCAGCACGATGGGAAGCAATACGAAGAAGCGGCACAGCCACCAGGAGAGCGTCAGTCGCCACCTCGCCTTGAAAAACAGAACGCTCAGCATGATAAGCAATCCCACTACTGTCAAAACAAGAGGGAGCACGGACGGCAGACATAGCTTGATCAGTAGATAAAACCCGAGATGAAGCGTGGTGTCAGCGGGCAGCGAGAACTCGGTGCTACCGAGCCCAAATTGGCCGACATAACCGTGGTAGTAGCGCATTCCCACGAAATACACGGCGGCAGTCAGAAGTGGGATTGCCGCGCAAAGAATGCCAACGAAACGCAACATTCCCCCTTTCGCTTCCTCTTCACTTTTTGCGGCTCGTAGCTCTTGCAGATGTTTCTTAAGCCATTTCCGCTTCAAGGCGGTTAAATCTATCTCCATGTGGCGACTCTCTGTCTCAAGTGAGTTGGGTTGTGTTCATCTCTTCATGAGATCCAGTTCGTGCCATATCAATGAAGAAAGAACGAGGGGTTGGAGCTATTCAACGGGGGTTTTCGGTACGATACAGCGCCTTGCCTCAGGCCGGCATGGCGAAAGCGGTTGTCGAACCAGCCGGTCTGGGGGGGGCTAGTACCTTGTCCGAGCCGCAGGCACAGCAGCGGGCTCCCTGTTCATCGTCGGTGGTGCATTCGGGGTGGGTACTCAGGTACTCGGCGCGGGTAGGCAGCCGTTGCCAATCGGGATGGGCATGCCGCCTGTCCCAGAAACGCACGGCATAAAGCGTTGCCCCCATGGCGAGCAGGCCAAACAGTAAGAACAGGTCCATGTAGGGCTCCGGATGGGGGAAGGATAACATCAGTATGTTAGCGGTCCGGCAAGGGATACTGCCATCCCCACCTGGGTCGGTTGCAGGCAGCCAGGCAGGCTGCCGACCAGGCGCCGATATGACCGCCTCAGGTGATGCTCTGCGGTTGCGAGGCCATATCGGCGGTATTTGAAGAGAGCCACTTTCGCCTCGTTAGAGGGGGGTGAGCACAGACATGCAAAAAGGGGCCTAGCGGCCCCTTATGTTCAGCGCGGCTAATTCAGCCTCGTCAGGCTACCTTGCTGCTGCCTGCCAGGGTGCGGGCCAGTAACCCATCTGGATTGTGGATAGCATCCTTCGTTTTGACATCGATGATGTCGATATTGGCGAAGCGATCCCGGTGCTTGATGGCCACGTCCTTGGGCGTGATGCGGTTGATGATGCCGTTGGCGCCCTGGGTCTCCACTTTCAGCTTGATCCCCGCCTTGGCGGCCGCCTTTTGCAGGCTCTTGGCGGCGAGGAAGGTATGGGCGACGCCGGAGGGGCAGGCGGTGATGGCGAGTACGTCAGCTTCTCCTTCCGCTTCGATGACCTCATAACCGCCATCCGGGGTGGCGATCTCTTCCTCGTCGGTTACCGGTTTTTTCAGCAGGTTGACGATAAGGGCCGTGGTCAGGGCACCGAGGATGGTGCCGAGGATATAGCCCATCTTGCCTTCCACCACCGGCAGTACTATCCAGCCGCCCCAGGGGGCGTGGTTGATGCTGTGCATCATGAAGCCGGTGACGTTGCCGACGATGCCGCCCGCGACGATGGCCGGGATGACGCGCACCGGATCGGCGGCGGCAAAGGGAATGGCCCCCTCACTGATACCGATCATGCCCATGATGGCGGCCGCCTTGCCCGCTTCACGCTCCTCCTTCTTGTAGCGCTTGGGCGAGAGCAGGGTGGCCAGCGCCATGCCGAGCGGCGGCACGCAGATGGCGATGCCGACACCCCCCATCAGCCAGGGTTGGGTGTTGACCTGGGTCTGGGCGAACAGGGTGGCGACCTTGTTGATGGGGCCGCCCATGTCAAAGGCGGTCATGCCGCCGAGGATGGCGCCCAGCATCACCTTGCCGGAGCCCGCCATGCTGGAGAGCCAGTGGTTCATCCCCTCCATCATGGCGGCGATGGGCGCCCCGATGACCCACATGACGATGCCGCACACCAGGAAGGTGCCGATCAGCGGATAGATGAAGATGGAGCCGAGCGAACTCATGGAGTCCGGCAGCTTGATGCGTTTGAGCTGATTGACGATGAGCCCGGCGATGAAGCCCACCAGGATGGCGCCGAGAAAACCGGTGTGGAACTGCTGCACCGCAATCCAGGAGCCGATCATGCCGGGGGCCAGGCCCGGTTTGTCCGCCATGGAGTAGGCGATGTAGCCACCGAGCACGGCGGTAAACAGGGTCAACCCCGCGATCCCCATGTCGGCCATGTCCTTGAGTACCCCGGCCTCGGGTACGGCACCCTTGCCGCTCATCATCACCGACAGCGACAGCAAGACGCCCCCCGCGACGATGAAGGGGATCATGTGGGAGGTGCCGAACAGCAGGTGCTGCTTGAGGGTATTGAGCTGGCCCTTGAGGCTGCGATCGACCGGCTCTGACGGCTGGGGTTGAACTTTTGTCTGTGGTCGGAGGCTGGCCGGAGGCGCCGCCGCCAGCAGCTTGAGCACCTCTGCCTTGCTGGTGGCCTCCTGCATTCCGGCAATGAAGCCGGGCTCCAGCAGCTTGGTGGAGAGCTCGGCCAGCACCTCGATATGGTGGTTGGCGCCCCCTGCCGGGGAGGCAATCATGAAGAACAGCTTGGAGGGCAAGCCATCTTCGGCGCCGTAGTCTATCCCCTGGCGGCTGATGCCGATGACGATGGCGGGCTGCAGCACCGCCTCGCTCTTGGCGTGGGGCAGGGCAACCCCCTGTTCAAACCCTGTGTTGTCGAGGTTTTCTCGCGCCCAGAGGTCGCGCACGAACTGATCCTGATTGGCTATCTTGCCGCTGGCCTTGAGTCGGGCAGCCAGCTCCACAAAGAGCCCCTGTTTGTCGTTGGCCGCTATGTCGAGGCAGATCAGTCCTTCGTCTATCAAGGAGGTGAGCATGGGTGTCTCCTGGCTCCTTCTTGGAGCCGTTGTGATGAGTAACAATTGACCCGCCTATTGTTTCGCCCTTGCCCCCGGGTCGAAATCGGACATATGTGCCCTTTACTGGATTTTTGTGTCGCCCACCTCATCCTGTGACCCCGTTCGCATTTTGATATCGTCTTTCCAGATCGGAGGATTATTTTTTATTTCGTTTTAAAACAAATGGTTGATTTGTTTTTTGACGATGTTGTCAGAAGGTGGCGACGACATGCCGACCCCAAGTCAGGCGAGAGGGTTGGAGATTTGTGCGCCATGGCCGCGCTCTGAAATGTGAGCCATCCGGCAAAAGTGAGGCCCGGGAGCGGTTATGCATCGGCAAGGCGGGGTTGGGCGGAGCGCGTGAAAAAATATGTGCATAACCAGATGACCTCGAAAAGGGCAGCGGAAAGGTCGGGTGCTTTTAATTAAAGTAATTGATAATTAAGCTAAATGTATGTTTTTGTCGCGCCTGTTCTGGAGGGTTTAATATGGTCTCACAAGAGGCTTTTTGCTGTTTTATAGATTGGCTTTTGCATAATAAATCGTTTATTTAGTTGGACAATCGGGGAATAATTGGTGTCCAATCGAATAGAGCAGGTTGGCCAACAGCGCCGTCAGCCAGTGTGTAACCCGAGATACAAGGAGACATCCTGATGGAAAAACTTGACCAAGAAATCGACACCATGCGCCAGGAATTCGAGTCACAAGGGCAAAAACAGGCCCATGACAAATGGCAAGCCAGGGTCGATGAACTGCAGCGGGAACGCTCGGAAGCTCCCCAGCCGGAAGCGGCAGAACACTAGCCCCCGACGGCCATGATGGCCATCGGTTGAGCAGATAATGAAAAACCACCGCCCTGACTCAGGGCGGTGGTTTTTTTCAAGGCCGCTATCGGCCTTCCTCATTCCTTGACTGCGGCCAGCGACACCTGAGGGCAAGGGATCAGGCAGGGCTCGACTGCGGTTGTCGCCACATGCGGTACATGGTGTGGCAGTTGACGAACAGGAAGCTCAGCTCAATCAGGCTGCCGCCGATGGAGCCGATCAAGATGTTGTGGCTGGTCCAGCACAGGCCACCCGCCAGCATGCTGAGTCGCAGCGTGATGCCCTGGGCCCGAAACAGTCCCCAGGTGCCGATGGTGGTACCTATGATGGGCAGCCACTGTACCGCGCTGGTGATCCCGGGAATGCCGAGCCCCCAGACCAGAAGCAGGAACAACAGCATCACCCAGGGGCTGCGGGTGTACCCAGAGGCGGTGGTGCGAATGCAACTGAGGCCTGCACTGAGGGCCGCGGTGCCGGCCCCCATCAGGAAGAAGTGGAGGGCGATGGCCGCCTGATAGAGGCAGAGCCGCAACCGAAAGCGCCCGTCATCCCGTTGCCGGAAGGCGCTGATCCCGACCAGCATGGCGGCGAGGCCGATGCCCTGTGCCAGAGGTTGTTGCTGGAACAGCGTCCATAGCGGCATCAGTCCGCCGAGATCCAGGCTCACAGGCCACCCCCGCGCAGGAACCGTGTTCGCACCCAGCGTTCATTGCGCGGGCTAAGAATTGGCTGCGCCTTGGGAAGCTGGGCGGTGAGCTGGACTGATGGGGTCAAGGGATCATGCATGGGGAAGCCTTCGAAGCGAGGGCCATCAGAAGATGGCCCTCGTCTATTCACGATGTTGCTGATGATGTCTTAGCAGCGGTTGCCAGCACGGGCGACCCGGCCCTCGGCCAGCAGCTGGTAGCTGCCGGTGGCGGCGGGGATGAAGGCGGATTGCCCTTTCTCCAGGCGCAGTGACTGCTTACCTTGCTGAAGGATGACGGTGCCATCGATGGCAAACAGGATCTCGGCGCTGGCGGTGGTGAGTGCATGCTCACCGGCCGGGTAGACGCTGAAGGTGAAGTCCGGTACGGGGACGTCGTAGTGCTGCACGGCCCCTTCCATGCGGGGGCTGAGCAGGATCTGGTCGTCCGGCTTGGGCAGGCAGCGGGTGCAGTCCAGCAGCTCGGCCACGTCTATGTACTTGGGGGTCAGCCCGGCGCGCAGCACGTTGTCGGAGTTCGCCATGATCTCGAGGCCGGTGCCGCGCACATAGGCGTGCGGGGTGCAGGCATCCAGATACATGGCCTGACCTGGCTGCAGGGTCACTACGTTGAGCAGCAGTGGCGAGAAGAGGCCCACATCCCCCGGATACTGGGCTGCCAGACTGGTGACGAGGGCAAAGGTCTCCTCGTCCTGATGGGCGGCGGCATAGGCCAGCAGGCCCGCCAGGGCGTCTTCCTTGCGTGGCCCGGTCAGGATCAGCAACTGGTGGAAGAAGTGCTGCAAGCCCGCTTCGTTCTGATTGGCGGCAAGGGCCGCGACCAGATCGGCAATGGTCGCCAGCTTGACCCGCTCGAACAGCGCCAGGATGGCGGGAATGGCGCGAAAGCCGTTCATCGCCTGATAGGGGGTGAGGGCAAACACCAGCTCCGGCTTGTGGTTGGGGTCCTTGTAGTTGCGATTGCTCGCCTTGATATCGATGCCGGCGGCCTCTTCCCTGGCAAAACCGGCTTCAGCCTGCGCCTTGCTTGGGTGCACCTGGATGGAGAGGGCCTTTTCGGCGCATAGCACCTTGAACAGGAAGGGCAGGCTGCCGAAGCGGGCCTGGGTGGCGTCCCCCAACACGGCGGCGGGGGCGCTGTTTATCAGGGTCGAGAGTTTCTGCACATCCCCCGCCAGCACCACCTCGGAGCAGCCGTTGGGGTGGGCCCCCATCCAGAGTTCCGCCTGGGGTTTGCCAGTTGGATTGGGGATGCCAAACAGGGTGGTCAGGGCGTCATGGCTGCCCCAGTCGTAACCTTGAATCGGATTTTGCATCAACAAAAAGGAGGGCAGATCGCGACTGCTCATAAGGGACGCCTCATTTGGTGTGAAGAAAGTGGTTTGAAGAAAAGGGTGGAATTGACGGTCCGGCCCGGACTATAACATGGGCGGCCTTTGCCGCCGCAATCGCTTGCCTCTCTCTTGATCGGGATCATCATGTCACTCATCTTCAGCCAGCTGCTCGACGGCGCTCTCCACGACCAGGTTCCCTTCGAGCAGATCTGGTTCGCCCAGGATCAGGGGGTGCCGCCCGGCTTCAGCTACCAGGTCAACTTCCCGCGCCTCGAGCTGGTGTTCAGCGGCGAATACCTCAACCAGATCTGGGACAGGGAGTCGGGTTGCCAGGAGGTCAGCGTGCTGCCGGGGCAGGCGCTCTACATCCCCCCCAACGGCTGGAACAAGCCGCTCTGGACCACCGACTGCTCGGTGCTGAGCCTGCTGTTTGGCAAGCGTCAGCTCGGTTTCAGCCTGGTGAGCAAACGGCGAGAAGACCCGGATTTCTTCGACGTGCAAAAGCACAGCATCATGGCCCGGGCCGGTCATGTGAACGAACACATACTGGCGGCGCTCAACGTGCTGGTGGAAGACCCGGGCCGCTCCCCCACCGACAACCACCTGTTGCAGGCGCTGCTCACCAGCGCCCGTCAACTGCTGGCGGAGTCCGCCTTCGAGCGGCCGCGAGGGGCTGAGCTGTTTCACGGCATCTGCATCTATATCCAGGAGAATTTTCACCGCCCCATCAGCCGTGATTCCATTGCCCACCGCTTCAACGTCTCGGCGAGCCACCTCTCCCACCTGTTTCGCGAGCAGGGCCACATGCGTCTGGCGGACTACATCAGCTGGGTACGCATCGATCGGGCCAAGTTCATGCTGAAAAAATACCGCTTCCGCCTCGAAGAGGTGGCGAGCCGCTGTGGTTACATGGATGTGAACTATTTCTGCCGGGTGTTCAAGCAGAAGACCGGGCTCACCCCCTCCCAGTACCGCGCCCTGAGCCAGCCCCAGGGGCAGAGCGAGAGCCTGACGCCATGACAAAGGCTGGCACCATGCCTCGATGGCAATGGCAGGATCCTCATCCCGGGCGGGGAGAGGGTGGGCATTGTGATCCAGTACTCGACTATGGTCGGACATGCACGCCCGCCATTTGATTATGCAAATGGATGGGCTAAGATGGCCGCGCGCAACGATCAACGATCAGATTGATAACAAACGGAAGTTAGGAGATGCCGATGGAAAGCAAAGTAGTTATCCCGACCCAGGGTCAGAAAATCACCGTCGATGCCAGCGGCAAGCTGCAGGTTCCCCACAATCCCATCATTCCGTTTATCGAAGGGGATGGTATCGGTGTGGACGTGACCCCGGCCATGCTGAACGTGGTGAACGCTGCGGTCGAGAAAGCCTACAAGGGCGAGCGCAAGATCGCCTGGATGGAGATTTATACCGGCGAGAAATCGACTCATGTCTATGGCGAAGGTGCCTGGCTGCCGGCCGAAACCCTGGATTTCATTCGTGAATACTGCGTGGCCATCAAGGGCCCGCTGACCACCCCGGTCGGTGGCGGTATTCGCTCCCTCAACGTGGCCCTGCGTCAGGAGCTGGATCTCTACATCTGCCTGCGCCCGGTTCGTTACTACGAAGGGACCCCGAGCCCGGTCAAGCACCCCGAGCTGACCGACATGGTGATCTTCCGCGAGAACGCCGAAGACATCTACGCCGGCATCGAGTGGAAGGCGGACAGCGATGAAGCCAAGAAGGTGATCGCCTTCCTGCAAAACGAGATGGGCGTGAAGAAGATCCGCTTCCCCGAGTCCTGCGGCATCGGCATCAAGCCCATGTCCAAGGCCGGTACCGAGCGTCTGGTCCGTGCCGCCATCGAGTACGCCATCGACAACGATCGCGACTCCGTGACCCTGGTGCACAAGGGCAACATCATGAAGTTCACCGAAGGTGCCTTCAAGGATTGGGGCTATGCCCTGGCCCAGAAAGAGTACGATGCCCAGCTCATCGACGGCGGCCCCTGGTGTTCCTTCAAGAACCCGAAGACCGGCAAGACCATCATCGTCAAGGACGTCATCGCCGATGCCTTCCTGCAACAGATACTGCTGCGTCCGGCCGAGTATGACGTCATCGCCTGTATGAACTTGAACGGTGACTACATCTCCGACGCCCTGGCTGCCCAGGTGGGCGGTATTGGCATCGCGCCGGGTGCCAACATCGGTGACGGCGTGGCCCTGTTCGAGGCAACTCACGGTACTGCACCGAAGTACGCCGGTCAGGACAAGGTCAACCCGGGTTCGCTGATCCTCTCCGCCGAGATGATGCTGCGCCATATGGGCTGGGTCGAAGCGGCCGATCTCATCGTCAAGGGCATGGAGGCAGCCATCGCCAACAAGACCGTGACTTATGACTTCGAGCGTCTGATGGAAGGTGCCACCCTGCGCTCCTGCTCCCAGTTCGCCCAGGACATGGTCGACCAGATGTAATCCGGTTCTCTTCTTAATGCAAAAGATGCAAAACCGGCGCCCTGAGCGCCGGTTTTTTTATGGGTGACAGGCCGCTGGCCTGAAGGTGCACCTGTGATCAGGTGGTCTTTTCCACGTGCTGTTGATAGAGCTGCTGCCACTTGCTGCTTTCGGCTTCATCGCCCTGCGTCTGCCAGAACTCGCAGATGGAGTTGGCGAGCTCGGACGCCATGGCGTGATCGCCATCGCGACGGCTCATCAGATATTGTCCAAGCCAGCTTTGATACTGTTTCATAGCCCGATCTCCTTATCTAAGGTGCCCCTGGTGTCGTGTCGCTCGCTGGCACAGGCCGCCAGCATTGACTCAACCGGGTCACTTGTGGTGCTGCGCCGCCGCTCGCTGTGCCCACCGGACTGGGTGGTGATCTTGCAGGATCAAGGCGACAACGGGGCGCAGATGTCAAAAAACGGCCCCTATCGTATCACAAAATAACCAACTTGGGGGGATTGACGGCAGGAGGAGGGGCGAGGGGGACGGCAAAGCTTGGGCAAAGAGCATGCCATCTTGCTGATCCCAGAAGAGAAAAACCCGCCAGGGTGGCGGGTTTTTCAGTTGAAAAAAAGATCAGAGGTGGGCAGTGGCGAGGTATTTTTCCATCTCCTCGGCGGGCACCATGCCGCCGCCGGTGGCCCAGACCATGTGGGTGGCCTGCATCATGCGCCGGGCATCCAGACCGTGTGATGTCTGCCACTCGCCATCGGCACTGACCCGCCAGGGGCCTGGCATGCCTGCCAGGGCGGAGGGCTCGAGCTTGATCTGCTCATCCCGCGCCAGCAGCCCCAGCAGGTCATACATCTCCTGATCGCTCAGGGTGTAGAAGCCCGACAGCAGCCGCTCCATGGCGCGGCCGACGAAGCCGGAGGCGCGCCCCACCGCGAGGCCGTCGGCGGCGGTAAGGTTGTCGATCCCCAGATCTTGCACTGCAATGGCATCGTGCAATCCGGTGTGGACCCCGAGCAGCATGCAGGGGGAGTGGGTCGGTTCTGCGAAGAAGCAGTGGACGTTGTCCCCGAACGTGAGTTTGAGGCCAAAGGCCACGCCGCCCGGGCCGCCACCGACGCCGCAGGGCAGGTAGACGAACAGCGGGTGCTCGACATCCACCTTGATGCCCATCTCGTCGAACTGCTTCTTCACCCGCTCGCCCGCCACCGAGTAGCCGAGGAACAGGGTGCGGGAGTTCTCGTCGTCGATGAAGAAGCAGTTGGGATCGCGCTCGGCCTCCTTGCGACCCTGCTCCACCGCTACCCCGTAATCCTCGGCATATTCCACCACGATGACGCCATGTTCGCGCAACTTGCGCTTCTTCCACTCCCGCGCATCGGCAGACATGTGGACGGTGACGGTGAAGCCGAGCTTGGCGCTCATGATGCCGATGGACATGCCGAGGTTGCCGGTCGAGCCCACCGCAATGCTGTACTGGCCGAAGAACTGGCGGAACTCGTCCGTGAACAGCTTGCGATAGTCGTCCTCTTCGCAGAGCAACCCGGCCTTGATGGCCAGCCGTTCGGCGTGGGTCAGCACCTCATAGATGCCGCCACGGGCCTTGATGGAGCCGGAGATGGGCAGGTGGCTGTCTTTTTTCAGCAACAACTTGCCGGTCAGCTCGACCCCGTAGCGCGCATTGAGCGTTGCCTGCATCGCCGGGATGGCCGCTATCTCGGACTCCAGAATGCCCTTGCTGGCGCGGGTCTCGGGGAAGGCGTCGCACATGTAGGGGGCGAAGCGGGCGAGGCGGGCGGAGGCATCCGCCACATCGTTGCCATCCAGGCCCACATAGGGCAGACCGACCGCCAGGGTGGTGGCCTTGGGGTTGAACCAGGTCACGGGTTCGAGTGCGATCAGGGAGCGAACCAGCGGGAATTGGGTAATGAGTTGTTGGACGTCGATGTTTTTCATGGGATGTCTCGGTCTTGTTACACGATATAGGAGAGCAGGAAGGTACCGGCCAGCGCCATCAGGGAGGCGACAAAGGTGGCACTGGTGTAGTACTTGAGCGTTTCGTTCAGGGTGGCACCGCAATACTGTTTGACCAGCCAGAACAGGGAGTCTGTCACCATGGTGCAGCCGATGGCGCCTGAGCCGATGGCGAGCGTCATGATCTCGGGGCTTATCTCGGGGTAGTGCCCCATGATGGGGGAGACGATGGCGGTGGCCCCCATCATGGCGACGGTGGCCGAGCCCACGGCGGCGTGCAATATGATGGCGACCAGCCAGGCCAGCAGTATGGGGTGCATGTCCAGCTGGGAGAGGATGGTCGCCAGGCTGTCCCCCAGGCCGCTGGCCTTGAGTACGCCGTTGAAGGCGCCACCCGCGCCGATGATCAGCAAGATGTTGGCAATGGAGGAGAAGCACTGCTCTGTCTGGTCCAGCAGCCCTTCCATCTTCATGCGCTGACGGATCCCCAGCACGTAATAGGCGGTGAAGGCGGCGATGAACATGGCGGTGATGGGGTTGCCGATAAACTCCAGCACGGTATAGAGGTGGCTTGCGTGATCCATGTTGAGCTCGGCCACCGTCTTGGCCAGCATCAACAAGATGGGCAGCAGCACGGTGAAGAGGGAGGCACTCAAGGTAGGGAGGCTTGCCTCATCGCGGGCCTGGATGTCGGCAAAGGCGGCGGGTACCTCCTTGAATGGCACCCGTTTGCCCAGCGTTTTGAGGAACAGCGGGCCACCTACCAGGGAGGCAAAGAGTCCGACCGCGAGACCATAGACGATGACGGATCCCACATCGGCACCCAGCTGGTTGGTGACATAGAGGGCGGCCGGGTGGGGCGGCACTATGCAGTGCACGGCCATCAGGGCGGTACAGAGCGGAATGGCCAGGGTCAGCAGCGAGGTTCTGGTCTTGCGGGCGATGGAGAAGGCCAGCGGAATGAGCAGCACCACCCCGACCTCGACAAACAGCGTGATGCCGCACACCAGACCGACCAGCACCATGATCACCTGGGGCGAAAGCCAGCGGCACTTCTGCAGGGCGAGGCCGATGCGCTCCGCCGCCCCCGACACCTCCATCATCTTGCCGAGTATGGTACCAAGGCCGATGACGGCGGCGAGAAAGCCCAGGGTGCCGCCTATGCCCTCTTCCATGGCATTGACCATCTTGACGGGGTTCATTCCCATCATGGTGCCCACATAGAAGCTCGCCAGCAGCAAGGCGAGGAAAGGATGTACCTTGCCCTTCACTATGGTGACGACAATCAGAATGATGCTAGTCAGCAAGGTACCGACGACCCACACTTCAGAATTCATACTGCGCCTCGACAAGGATGATTAGAGATAAATGATGGGCCTATTGAACGGGAAGGGCGTCGGGCTGACAAATGATGAAAATGGCCTCTTGGATGATCTGAGTTGATGCAAGGGTGCCACATTCATCACATTTAGCCGTATTTATGTGACTTGGGTTCGGTTACGTCATCTTAAATCGGGTCGTCCGGGATATCATGGCTGCGATGTTGAGCCGGTGATGGGGAATGCGGATGTATACCGAAGACAACTATGTATCGAGAAACAAGCTGCTCAGCGGCTATCAGCTCGCCAAGCTGCACACCTTCGAGGCGGCGGCCCGCCATTGCTCGTTTGCACTGGCGGCGGATGAGCTGGCACTCAGCCCGAGTGCGGTGAGCCACAGGATCAGCGCCCTGGAAGAGGAGCTCGGCTTCAAGCTGTTCCAGCGCTTTCATCGCAAGGTGGTGCTGACGACGGAAGGGCAGCGGGTGTTCTGGGCGCTCAAGTCATCGCTGGAGTTCATCAACCAGGAGATCCTGGAGATCAAGAACCAGGAGCTGTCCGGTTCCCTGACCGTCTACTCCCGTCCCTCCATCGCCCAGTGCTGGCTGGTGCCGCGGCTCGCGGATTTTTCTCGCCTGCATCCCCAGATCGATCTCAACATCATGACAGGCAACGAGAACGTCAATCTGCACGGCTATGGTATCGATCTGACGATCTATTTCGATGACAAGGTGCCGGAGCGGCTCGCCATCCACCCGCTGATGGATGAATACATGGTGCCGGTGTGCAGCCCCGAATATGCCGAGCGACACCAGTTGCTGAATAACCCTGATCATTTGAGCCACTGTCGCCTGTTGCACGACAGGCAGGCCTGGGGATATGACTCGGATACCGACGAGTGGTGCAGCTGGGCCCGTCAGGCGGATGTCTCCCTCGATGGCTGCCAGTCGAGCATGGGCTTCGATCGTTCCGATCTCGCCATCATCGCCGCCATGAATCACGCCGGCGTGGCCATGGGCCGCAAGAACCTGGTGCGCCAGCGGCTGGAGCGCAACGAACTGGTGGAGCCTTTCCCGGGCAAGGCGGTTCGCTGCAATCAACGTTACTACATGGCCACGCTTCCCCATCGCCAATGCCCCAAGATCCAGGCATTCATCGAATGGATAAGCGCCCAGGCAAAGGAAATTGGCTGAGCCAGGGAGAAGAGGGCCCTTGATGCATGGCGCTGCACGGTTTGGCTATGGTGCTTTTTCATCCGACGCCCGGATGGTGCGGCCAATATTTGTACATGGAACACCGAGCTGTGTTGATGGCGAAATGGGGTGGGATATATACATGGCGGTGCTTGGATGGCACCTCTTTTATCTGGCTGATGAATACTTTGGGAAACTGGCACCGATTAAGCTGTGTTGAAGAAATAATGTCTGTTGAGTGGACTATCTGATAAGAGTGACGGCGTGAATTAACCACAGGGAATAATGACATCCAGATGCCAGGAATTGCTCCGGCACTATAAAATCATTATGTTGTTATCGAGCGGACATGCTATTCTCAGAATGTGTAATCCCTGTGACATACAAAAATAATTCTGTGAGGAAGTAATGAACGAGTTTCTGAAGGTTCTGCTGAACATTCGCAGCTTGCGTGCTGCCATTCGTGAACTGCCGTTTGAGCAACTGCAAGAAGCGAAAGAAAAGTTTGATCTGGTATATAACGAGCGTGCCGAGTCCGTAGAGCAAGAGCGGGCCGAGCAGGAAGAGCGTCAGCGCAAGCTGAGCGAGTTTACCGAGATGCTGCAACAGGCTGGCATCGATCCGCGCGAGCTGATCGGCAGCGTGGCCGCTCCGGCAGCTGCTGGCGCGACCAAGAGCAAGCGCGCTCCGCGCCCTGCCAAATACAAGTATCAGGAAGATGGCCAGGAGAAGACCTGGACCGGCCAGGGCCGCATGCCCAAAGCCATTGCCGAGCAAGTTGCGCTGGGCAAGGATCTGAACGACTTCCTGATCTGATTGCCAGGATCGCTTCATCAATAATGCCGCCCAAGGGGCGGCATTATTATTTTCAGGATCCTGTTGTTCTATTGTCCAGAGAAGATGACACCGAATTACGATTACCTATCCGGAATAGCCATGACCATCATGGGCCAATAAAAAGGATCCATTAGAGGGAAGCTAATCTCTGTGGCGTGTTGTCAGCCACACGATGAGGACTCATACAGCCCATTTGTTATCTCTGATGGCACAAGACAACAAATTAGCGGGCGTCACGATGGGATGAAATAGGTGGGGTTGCCGGTGTATCTCTCGCTCTGCCTGTCTGCCCATTTTTCTATCATGGGGAGACATTGTCCCTCTTGTACCAATTTCTTCCCTCATGACTGCTCTATTTGACACCCTTGCCAGTACAATATGTGAATGTCATTTACCCAGGCCGAAGATGTGAATCGGGGTCTGGCGACCCCGCTGTGGAGAAATAGGAAATGTGTTAGCTGACAGGCTGGCTGACTTCATTGCGAAGGGGAATGGCGCGCCTGTTTGAACATTGACGACGCGCCTCGATGGCATCGGCCAGCATGGCCAGCAGGGTTTCACTCTCCTCCCAGCAGAGGCAGGCATCAGTGACCGACAAGCCATATTGCAGCTCACTCAGTGGCGCCGGTTTCTGGCTGCCCCCCTGCAGGAAGCTTTCGACCATGACGGCGGCGATGGTATTGCTCCCGCCCCGCAATTGGCGGCAGAGCTCCCCGGCGACCCGAAGCTGGTTCTGGTGCAGTTTCTGGCTGTTGCCGTGGCTGCAATCCACCATCAGCCGAGGGTTGAGCCCCTGGCGCGCCAGGCATTCTGCCGCGCCCATCACGTCGCTCTGGTGGTAGTTTGGCAGGGTACCGCCACGCAATATGATATGGCCGCTCGGGTTTCCCTCGCTCTTGATCACCACCATGCCCCCCTGGCTGCCGGGGGCGGTGAACAGATGGGAGGCCTCGCTGGCCAAAATGGCATCGATGGCCACCCGGATGTTGCCATCCGTGCCGTTCTTGAAGCCGACCGGACAGGGAAGGGCCGAGGCCAGTTGTCTGTGTACCTGGGATTCGGTGGTGCGAGCACCGATCGCTCCCCAGCTGACGAGATCCGCCAGATAGAGGAAGCTGGTGGTATCGAGAAACTCGGTGGCGGTGGCCAGCCCCAGCCGGTTGATGTCGAGCAGCAGCTGACGGGCCAGGTGGAGCCCGTGACCGATGTCGTTGCTGCCATCGAGATGAGGATCGAATACCAGCCCCTTCCAGCCGACTGTGGTGCGCGGCTTCTCGAAATAGGTGCGCATCACTATTTGCAGGCTCTCCTGATACTCGGTGGCGAGCCGTGCCAGCCGTCTGGCGTAGTCGAGGGCGGCGACGGGATCATGGATGGAGCAGGGGCCTATCACCACCAGCAGGCGATCGTCCGCCCCGCTCAGGATCTGGCGCACCTGGTGGCGGTGATGGTCAATGTGCTGCGCCATGTCGGCCGGGCAGGGATGCTGTGCCAACAGGTCGGCAGGGGTGGGGAGCGCCTCCACCGCGAAGGCGCGCATTACCGAATTCAAAACAGCCATCTGGGATTACCTTGCTGTGGAAATGGGGTCGACGATGGGCCCGTAACGCTCGGGTGTCTGGTTCAGGGGATCTGCGCCCAGCCACATCATCTTTGTTGAGAGTAATTATCATTATCTTGCTGTCAGTCTCAAATGCAAGCACTACCGAGAGGATCACCTGAGATGGGGGGGCGGGCTGTAAGAGGGGAGGGGAGAATGGCAACCAGGCCCGCTCCCGAGCGGGAGAAGGCCTGATAAGTACAAGGAATACAGGGTGTTATCAGCTATCCATCACGACGTGGCGATCCTGATGGTAGGCGTCTTCATCCTTGCCGCTGCGCCAGTAAGGCACGGCATAGACCCGCTGGCGATCGGTGTCCAGGGTTCGCCTGACATGACGACGCAGGGGCACCACCAGACCCTCTTCCCCCCCGAACCAGAAATAACTTCCCTCGGCTGCCATAGGCTGGGCGGTGAAGTACTCCACCAGGGGGCCGGTCTGGTCCGGCGTGCCGACAAACCAGCGCAGGCTGACGCCTACTGGCAGCGACAGATCCTGCACATCTTGCTGATGGGGCACCAGCAGGGCGATATGGCCCTGAGCCTCTGCCGGCATCACCTCGGCCATGGCGCTGATGGCGGGCAATGAGGTGAGATCGCCGGCCATGTAGTAGTGATCGGCCAGCTGCAACATGGGGTCCGGGCCGCCCGGACCCGAGATGGCGAGCCTGTCCCCCGCCTTGGCGTGGAGGGCGAAGCGGCTGGCGGGGCCGACATCACCGTGCAGGGCGAAGTCGATGTCGATCTCCAGGGCCTCGCGGCGGAAGGCGCGGATGGTGAAGGTGCGGATGATGGGCTTCTGGCTCGGATCCTCCCAGCGGGGACCCTTGGGGGTCGGGGTTGGCAGCACTATCTCGCTCTGGCCCGGCCGGGGCAGCATGATCTTGATATGGGCGCCGCCACAGCTGAAGGGGTAATCCGCCAGTTCGGGGCTGGTCAGGCAGACTCGGCGCAGATGAGGGCTCACATCATGGACATGCTTGACGGTGAGCAGGCGAGGGCGATTGACCGGGGCGGACTGTGACATTTGAGTACTCCTGACAGACGAGAGCGCTCATTTTTCATTAAATGAAAATTATTATCAATTGCTTTATGGCAGGGAAGAGGCAAGGGCAGCCAGCATGGAGGCCATGCCGGCTGCCCTGGGGGCTGACCGGGCTCTAGCTCCGATCGCTCCCTCCCAGTGCCCGGTAGATCCCGGCCATGGTCTTGAGCTGGCTCTGTTGCTGGGCCAGCACGCCGAGCTCCGCATCCCACAGTCGATTCTGCTCGTCCAGCCAGGGCTGAACCCCGGTGGCGCCCGCCAGGAAGCGGGCCCCCGCCAGTCGCTCGGCCTCTTTGGCATAGGCCAGTTGCTGCTCGAGATAACGCAGCCGCTGCTCCCCCTGCTGACGAGCGGCCAGGCCGTCCTCCACCTCCAGTAGGGCCGTATAGAGCTGCTTGCGAAACTCGGTTTCGGCTATCTGATAGTCAATCTCGGAGCTCGCGATGGAGAGCCGGGTCTTGTTGTACTCGAGGAAGGGGAGCGCCAGGGTCGCGCCCAGGGTCCCCACCGGGTTCTGCAGCACCTGGGTCAGGGTGTCCGAGGTGGTGCTGGCGCCGCCGGTGAGGCTGAGGGTGGGGTAGAAACCGGTGCGGATCTCGTCCCCTCTGGCCAGCGTCTTGCGAAGGCGCAGCTCGGCGGCCCGCACGTCTGGGCGCCTGGCCAGCACATCGGCGGGAATGCCGACCGCCAGCGTCGGAATGGGGCCCATGGCGAGGGACGTCGGGGCAAACTCCAGCGGGCCGCTGCTGCGACCGAGCAGCAGGCGCAGGGCGTTGTTGGCCTGCTCCCGTTGCAGGGTGAGGGAGGCGAGCTCCGCCTGTTTGCCGGCTTTTTGCTGGCTGGCCTGCACCAGATCGAGGCGGGTAACGGCCCCGGCGTCATATTTTGCCCGGGTCAGCCGCTCTATCCGCTCGTAGTTGGCCAGCTGACGCTCGCCAAGGGAGAGGGCCGAGCCGAGATACGCCAGCTGCCAGTATTGCTCCAGGGTCTTGCCTACCAGCATCAGGCGGGTGGCGGCGCTATCCTGCTCGCTGGCCTCTGCCTCCCACTGGGCCTGATCCCGCACCGAGGCGAGCCTGCCCCAGAGATCCACCTCATAGCTCAGGTTGAAGGAGGGACCCAGGTTGCTGCTGGCGCTGCCGTCCTTGATGTTCTTGTTGCCGCTCGCCCCCAGGCTGGCGTTGACCGAAGGGGTGAGGTTGGTGTCGGCGAGATCGGCGCCGAGCAGGGCACTTTTGAGCCTGAGCCCCGCCACCTGCATGTCCGGGTTGGCCGCGAGTACCTCATCGACAAGTTGGTTGAGGGCGGGATCCTGGAACCCCTGCCACCAGAGTCCGGCCTGCGGGCTGCCAAGATCCCGGGCGTCCTGCTGCCACGCTGGCGCCACGTCCAGCTCGGGTCTGTGGTAGGTGCTCTGCTGGCTGCAGGCACTGAGGCAGGCGGTGAGAACCAAGCTAAGCGCCGTTTTTGACAAGCGGCTGCGCTCCTGGTTGGACGAGAGGCGCTGCCCCCGGCCGGATAAGTTGTGCATCATCATTCCCTCGCCAGTGCCTCGACCGGATCGAGCCGGGCCGCATTGCGGGCGGGCAGGTAACCAAACAGGATCCCGATGAGCGAGGAGCAACCGAAGGCCATCAGGATGGAGAAGAGCGAGAAACGCATCTGGAAGCTCTCTACGAGCAGGGAGAAGATAAAACCGATGAACATGGCCAGGCCGATGCCGAGCAGGCCCCCCAGCAGGCTGACCATCACAGCCTCGATCAGAAACTGCTGCAGGATGTCGGACTGACGGGCGCCGACTGCGATGCGGATCCCTATCTCCCGGGTGCGCTCCACCACAGACACCAGCATGATGTTCATCACCCCGACCCCGCCGACGATGAGGGAGATCACCGCGATGGCGGAGACCAGCAGCGTCAGGGTGGCCGTGGTCTTCTCCACCGACTTGACGATGCTGTCGCTGCTGAAGGTGAAGAAATCCTTCACCCCGTGGCGCTGGGTCAAGAGCGCCACGGCGGCCTGCTCGGCCAGCGCCGGCTGGACCCCGTCCTTGACCCTGATGGTGATCTGGCTGAAGTGGTTCTGGGAGATGAGGCGGCTCATCACGGCGCTGTAAGGCAGCCAGACATTGACCGACTGGCTGCTGCGGCCGAAGCCGGTCTCCTGGCTGACGACCCCTACGATGCGCACCGGCAGGGTGCCGACCAGCACCACCTGGCCGACGGGATCCGTCTTGCCTAGCAGGCTGGTGATGGTCTTGCCATCCACCACGGCCACCGCCGTCCGGCTGCGGATGTCCCGCTCGTCGAGCAGGCGGCCCTGGGTGAGGGTCATCCCCTTGACCCGGAAAAAGTCGCTGCCGACTCCCACCACGCTGCCGCTGCTGGTCTTGTTGCGATAGCGCAACTGGCCCGAGGTGGCGATCTGGGGGCTGGCCCCCTCCAGATAGGGCTGGCCGAGCAGGGCGTCGAGATCCCGCTCGTTCAGGGTCTGGATGCTGGCGGCCTTCTCGTCGCCCCAGTCCTTGCCGGGGAAGATGTCGATGGTATTGGTGCCCATGGCGTTGATGTCGTCGATCACCTTGGCGCGGGCCCCCTGGCCGAGTGCCACCACGCTGACCACGGCAGCGATGCCGATGATGATGCCGAGCATGGTGAGGAAGGTGCGCATGCGGTGGGCCAGCATGGCGTGCAGGGCCATACGCCCCGCCTCCCGGTAGCGATCCCAGCCCTGGCTGCCGCGCCTGGCGACGGAAGCCGTGGGGAGCCGGTCCGGCGCCGGCTCGCGGGCTTTCTGCCCGGTGGCTGGCCGGGGGAGGACGCAAGATAGCTGTTCGACAGTGGCCTGGGGGATCTGCTGACGCTCTTCCACCCCGTGGGCCTTATCCGGGGGGATGGGGGAGCTGGCAGCCGGTTGGCCGCTGTCTTCCACCACGCGCCCGTCCCGCAGGGTGATGATGCGATTGGCGTGGTTGGCCACCGCCATGTCGTGGGTCACCAGAATGATGGTGTGACCCTGGGCGTGGAGCTCCTTCAGGATGGCCATCACCTCCTTGCCGCTGTGGCTGTCGAGGGCGCCGGTGGGCTCGTCGGCCAGGATCACCTCGCCGCCATTGGCCAGCGCCCTGGCTATGCTGACCCGCTGCTGCTGGCCGCCGGAGAGCTGGCCCGGCCTGTGGTGGCTGCGATCGCTCAAGCCCAGGCGGGTCAGCAGGGTGCGGGCACGTATCTGGCGCTCGGGGCGGGAGGTGCCGGCATAGATGGCGGGGATCTCCACGTTGGCGGCCGCATCCAGATGGGGCAGCAGGTGGTAGCGCTGGAAGATGAAGCCGAAGTGGTGGCAGCGCAGCCGTGCCAGGGCCAGGGCATCCAGACCGGCGGTGTCCTGACCACGAAACAGGTATTGGCCGCCGCTCGGACGATCGAGGCAGCCCAGCAGGTTCATCAGGGTGGACTTGCCGGAGCCGGAGGCACCGACGATGGCCACCATCTCCCCCGCCGCTATGGTCAGATCCAGCGGGTGCAGCACTGTCACCTCGTGCTCCCCGCTCTGATAGCGGCGCTCTATGCCCTTGAGCTGGATCAGGGGCTCGCTCACGGGACCATCTCCATCTCATCGTGCTGGACGGGCTTGCCCTGATCCAGGATGACCTTGTCCTGCTCGTTCAGGCCGCTCACCACCTCTATCTTGATGTCATCCTTCATGCCGGTCTTGATGCGGCGGGTCTCTTTCTGCCCGTCCTCCTTGAGCAGGGTGACCTCATATTCGTTCTCCCCCAGCTTCTTGCCGAGGGCGGTCTGGGGGATGGCCAATACCTGTTTGCGCTCGCCCAGCACTATGGTGACCTGGGTCGTCATGGCGACCCTCAGCTGATGGTCGGGGTTGGGCACATCGAACAGGGCGTAATAGTAGATGGCGGCATTGCTGGTGGTCGTGGTGTTGGCGCTCTGCTCGTTGATGTTGGTGGGGGCCAGCTCGACCGTGCGCAGGGTGCCGTGATAGCGGCGGTCCGGGTCTCCGATCAGGGTGAAGTAGACCGGCATGCCGGCTCTGACTTTGGTGACATCGGCCTCCGAGATCTGCGCCTTGACCGTCATGGTATCGAGGTTGGCGAGCTTGAGCAGGGTCGGGACCGTCTGGCTGGCGGCCAGGGTCTGCCCCTGGCGGGTCACTATGCTGACCACTGTGCCATCCATGGGGGCCTGGATGCGGTTATAGCCGAGCTCCGTCTTGGCACGCTCCACCTTGATCAGGGCGTTGTCTATATCGGCCTGGGTGCTCTGCAGTTCGGCCCGGGTGACGGCGAGCTGTGCTTCGGCGCTCTCAAGATCCGCTCGGGAGCTCGCCTCCTGCCGGAACATCTGCTGCTGGCGGCGCCAGGCCAGCTCGTTCTGCTTGAGCTGCGCCTGCTTGATCTTGAGCTGGGCACGGCGGCTGGCCAGCTCGGCCTCCGCGGTCTTGAGGTTGTTCTGGGCGATAAGGGGATCTATCTCTGCCAACAGGTCCCCCTGCTTGACCTGTTGCCCGGCTTCCACCGCCAGATAGGTGACCTGACCCGAGACCTGGGCCCCCACATCCACCTGCTCTATGGCCTGCAGTACGCCGCTGGCCAGCACCGTCTGCTCCACATCCTGACGGGTCACTGTGGCGGTCAGCACGGGGTCCGGGGTCTTGCCGGGCCAGGCCAGCCAGACCACGAGGGCCAGCAGTGCCAAGGCAAGCAGGGCATATTTGCCCGGTTTTGGAAGAGTCTTCATTTATCACCTGAACGAAACGAGCGAAGGCGTGCAAGGGCGATATCCTGCAGCAAATGGCACTTAAAAAGAAGCGAGCAATGTGTAAGAAATCATGTAGATGAAGTTGTCAATTAAGGGGCAGGGTGACCGCCGGAGAAGGGGAGGCGAGACCGGCATGATACCCGCTGGGGGCAGTGCAAGGGGGCGTGAGGTCTACCGAGGGGAGAAATGCAGGGAACCCGCTCGTTGAGCGGGCTCCCGGGTACTCAGCCGACGGCCTTGAGCTGCTCGGCATAGGGCTCGTGGCAGATCTGGATATCGACGGGCAGCTTGTAGATAAGCAGGCGGGCCAAGGATCCCTCCATCCAGTGGTGGCGGCTGCCGACCAGCAGGAGCGAGGCCGGGTGGGTGCTCAGCCACTGGCCCAGATCCCTGACCACGTCATCGACCACCAGGCAGTGGTAATCCACCGGATGGGGCAGCAGGGTGATGAGTTCGCTGATGATGGCCTTGGCATCCAGGGTTCCCTGGGCACTGCGCTCTTCCTCGGACAGCGACAGGCTCTTGCGGCGCACCTTGCTGCTGTGCGTCAGGTGCAACAGGGTCAGAGCGCACCCCAGCCCCTGTGCCAGGCGGCTCGCCTTGGCCAGCGTCTCCTGCTCGTAATCCTTGCCTTCCAGCAACAGCACTATGTTGGTGTGGGTCATAAGCAGTTCTCCTTGGCATGGCGCGGGTCACCGGGGACAAAGGAGCTGTCCCCTACCATAGTGATCCCGCCCTGTATTGCATGGTTCTCACTTGTCTGTGGGCGCCAGACGTCATCCTTTGTCGGTGAGGGCGCGCAAGATCACCTTTGTTTACATCAGCATAACAGACGCAGTTGAACGGAGAATGAAGACATGCCGTCCATGGCCCCCTTGATGGAGGAATGAGATGGGTAAAGGGTCCATGGGTAGCACAGCCGTGGGGTTTATCTTGGCTGTGCCTGGTGATCATGCTGCTCACCCGGCTTCGAGCCAAGGTGCAGGGATCCTATGCCGAAGGGGGGCAACCACAGTGACGGTCGGCGGGCCGCCACTGTGACAGGGGCTGGCTGGGGGCTTATGACAGCTGTCGGGTCAACCAGGGAAGCCCCTCTTTCTTGCGGCTGAGTGCCCCCGCCAGGTGAACCGGCTCGGCTGGCAGTATGCCCCTGCTGGCAAAGTGGAGCTCGCTGCTCCCCTTGGCCAAGTCGGTCAGCATCAAGACATAGCCGTCCAGCGAGTCCAGGGTCAGCCTCTGAGCCATGGCGTGATGCAGCTCCTCCATCCGGCTGTGGATCTGGCTCGGGTCCATCACGCAGATCTGGCTGACCATGAGGGAATGGCCCGCTATCTGGTAAGCCTTTTCGTCGGCAACGAGCAGCTCGCACAGGGGGGTATCGCCCAACTGGGTGCGCCGCTCCAGCAGGGTCTGGGCAAAGGGGGCCAGGACCAGATCGGCGATGGGCAGCAGCCGCTCGACCGCGAGCCTGTCCTCTGCCGTGGTGGTGGGGGAGGTGAAGTTGAAGGTGTCGCTGATGATGGCCCCAAGCAATAACCTGGCCTGGGCGCGGGACAGATTGTCATGGCCCATCAGCTCCAGCAGCACTGTGGCACTGCACCCGACCGCCCTGATCCAGGCGTCGAGGGGGCCACGGGTGATGAGGGTGCCGATGCGGTGGTGATCGATGAGGCCTTGCACATCGGCCTCGGCCAGCCCCTCCGGCCCCTGCTCCAGTTCGCTGAAATCCACCAGAAAGACCGGCTTGTTGGCGACGCTGCCCGTCAGAACCGGGGGGGCCGCCACGCCCGCCGTCTCCAGGATGAAGCGGGTCTCGGCAATGGGTTCACCCAATGCATAGGCCTGGGCGGGACGACCCTGACGGTTGAGCCAGTCGGCGGTGACCAGCGCGGTGCAGATGCTGTCGCTGTCGGGATTCTTGTGGCCAAAGACATGAAGCATGAGGTGGTTCCTGATGTCGGGTGATGGTCTCGGCCGCATGTCGCGGCGCCGGGCCAGAGGGGGCCATGGGGCCCGAGTCGGTTCCACTCTACTGTCTGGCGGCCAGGGGGGCAAATTCGGCCTCTCTTCGCTTGGGGCGCCGAGGGTTGGGGGAGGTGCCGGGAGCACGCCATCGACCCAAGCCCTTGGTAGTACTTGGCGCCTGGCTGCCAAGGCATAGGGTGGCTCTGTGCTAGTGCCGGGGGCTATGACTCTGCGCCTCGGGCGGGCCGTACAAGGGGGCCAGGATCCGCTGCTTTGGTCAGGCAACCGGGGCGGTTGATCACTGACCCCCGTACCGGTCGCCGGGTGGCTTGGTGGCTCTCCCTCCGGTTAGGTCACCATGAAGGTTGATGACATGCCACTTAGAGCTGGCGTCGGAAGGTTGATGACTCACTTACGCTCATGTCGACGAAGACTGGATGGCTCGCCGCCCCTGAGGCGGCGAGCGGCGTCGATGGCTTGCCCACTGCCCTCATGAGGCAAGCAGCTCGCGGGCATTGGCCAGGGTGTTGTCGGTGATCTGATCCCCCCCCAGCAGACGGGCCAGCTCGTTGAGGCGGGCACCCTGGTTGAGCGCCTGCATCTGGGTCTCCGTGGTCTTGCCGTCCGTGTGCTTGCTGACCACCATGTGCTGGTGACCCTTGCCGGCCACCTGGGGCAGGTGAGTGACCACCATCACCTGGGTGGATTCGCCGAGCTGACGCAGCAGGCGGCCCACCACGGCTGCCGTCGGGCCGCTGATCCCCACATCCACCTCGTCGAAAATCAGGGTGGGGGTGGAGATCTTGCGGGCACTGATCACCACCAGGGCGAGGCTGATGCGCGACAGCTCGCCGCCGGAGGCCACCTTGCCCAGCGGCTGGATAGGCTGCCCGGGGTTGGTGGTGACCATGAACTCCACCCGGTCTATGCCGAGGGGGGAGAGGCTGCTCTGGGCGTCGGGGCGCACCTCGATGGCGAAGCGGCCATCGGGCATCGCCAGTTCGTGCATGCTGGCGGTCACCTGGGTGGCCAGCTCCAGAGCATAGCGCTGACGGCTCTGGCTGAGCACCTCTGCCGCCTGGACAAAGGCCTGACGGGCCTCGGCCAGTTCATCCTCCATCCCCTCCAACCGCTCCTCATCGGAGTGGAGGCGGGCGAGATCGCTGGCCAGATCCTGGTGGAACTGGGCCAGCTCGGCGGGTTTGACGTGGTGCTTGCGGGCCAGGTTGATCGCCTTGGAGAGGCGGGCCTCCAGCTCGTTGAAACGCTCGGGGTCCAGCTCCAGCAGATCCAGATAGCTGCGCAGCTCGCTGTGGCTCTCCTGCACACCGATCAGGGCTTCATTCAGCATGCCGAGCACATTGCCAAGGCGGCTGTCCATGCCGACCAGGGTCTCGGCTCTGTCCACCGCCACCTGCAGCAGGCCGGCTATGGTGGTCTCCTCGTTGTCATAGAGCAGGTCGAGGCAATAGCCGCACTCCTGCATCAGCTCGGTGCCGTTGGCGAGACGCTGGTGCTCCTCTTCGATGGCTTCAAACTCCCCGGGTTGCAGGGCGAACTCATCCAGCTCCTGCACCTGATACTCGATGAGCTGGCGGCGGGCCTCCCGCTGCTGCTGCTCGGCCTTGAGGCGGTTGAGCTCGTTCTGCAGCTGGCGCCACTGCTGATAGTGCTGGCGCACCTCATCGAGCAGCAGGTGGTGACCGGCATAGCCGTCCAGCAGGGCGAGCTGATAGTCGGGTTTGAGCAACAGCTGATGCGCGTGCTGGCCGTGAACGTTGACCAGCAACTGGCCCAGGCTCTTGAGCTGCACCAGGGGGACGGGGACGCCGTTGATGTAGCTGCGCGAGCGGCCCTCGGCGGAGAGCACCCGCCGAACGATGCACTCCCCGTCGTTCTCCAGCTCGTTGGTGGCAAGCCAGGCGCGGGCGGCGGGATTGCCGTCCAGCAGGAAACGGGCACTGACTTCCGTCTTGTCGCTGCCCGGTCGCACCATGCTGGCTTCGGCCCGCTCGCCGAGGCAAAGGCCGAGGGCGTCGATGGCAATGGATTTGCCTGCCCCCGTCTCCCCTGTGATGCAGGTCATGCCGGATTGCAGATCGAGTTCGAGAAACTTGACGATGGCGAAGTTGTTGACGGTCAGCTGGGTCAGCATGGTCTCATCCTGTATGGGTCAACATTACTGTGTATGCATCCAGTATATACTGGTCTTATATACAGTAAAGTGTGCGTGGCGGGATTTTTTGTCGAGCAAAGGGATAAGGGGCTGTGCGAGGAGGTTGCGCAGAGAGTGACACTGAGCCGTCATGGCATCCCATGGGGGATGTGATCCTGAGGCAAGGTGCGCGATGAACCTGTATTCGTTTACCTTCATGGGGTCTTGTCGAGGTGGTGAACTTGTGGAGTCGGGGTGGCTGAGACACACTCGAGACAGGCATGGCTCAGGTTCAACGGGCAGGCCACCGTGCCTCACACCAAGGATGCGTCTAGATGATCCACACCCCGACCCTGCTGTTGATCTCCCTGGCAATCAATCTGATGTCGGCATTGCTCATGTTGTTCATCCACTTCTTGAAGCCGGGTCGGTGCAACTTTCTGTTCTGGTCCCTGTCGGCCTTTCTCTTCTCCCTCTCCATCCTGTTGCTCAGCCTGGGGATAGGGAGTGGTCATCCGGCCCTGGGGATCAGGGTCGGTGGCCTGGTCTCCCTCCTGAGCATATTGCTGTTGCTGGCCGGCTTTTATGCCCTCTATGGTCTGTCCTGGCGCCCCCGCACCCTGTGGGGAGGGGTTGCCCTGTTGCTGCTTGCCTATCTGGGGCTGTCTAGCCGCTTCGAGGTGCGCATTGTGCTGGCCCTGATGGAATCGGTGGTCTACCTCTGGTGTGCCTGCCTGATTGTCTCCCTCAGCCGGCACCAGAAGCGGGTGCTCCATGCCGTCGCTGCCATTTATCTGCTGCATTTCACCATACTGCTGAGCCAGGGGGTGCTGCTCTTGCTGGGGCCTGATAGTCGCATGGGCAACGGAGACGGGCTGCTCGATGGCATCTTCTTCATGCACATGGTGCTGACCATAGGCTCGGTACTGCTGCTGCCTCTGGTGGCCTATATGGAGGCGGAGCAGGCGCTGCTGGCCCTCTCGGAGCGGGATCCCCTCACCGGGGTGCTCAACCGGCGCGGCCTGTTCAGGCTGGGGGAGCGGGCGCAGCCGGGGCAGATGCGCTGCGTGGTGGTGCTCGACATAGACCATTTCAAGCGCGTCAATGATCGATTTGGTCACGGCTGTGGTGACGAGGTGATCCGCTACGTGGCCAGGGTGCTGGTGGCCGAGGCGCGCAAGGATGATCTGGTGGGGCGCATAGGTGGCGAGGAGTTCGCCCTCATCATGGGAGGGGTGAACGGCCAGATGGCCCATGACATCTGCGACCGGATCCGCCGTCAGATAGAGACGGGCTCCCGTCAGGGGGCCTGCCCGCCGTGCGAGGGGGTGACGGTCAGTGTGGGGGGCGTCTGCGCCTGTGCAGAGACAGGGTTGGCGCACTTGCTGACGAAGGCCGACGAGGCCATGTACAGGGTCAAGGCAGCGGGGAGAAATGGCGTGCATCTGCAGCTCGAACCCGGACCGCTTCGGCTGGTTGAGGGCGGCGAGGGCTAGGCCCTCGCCTTCAGGCTCGCGTCGGCCAGGGCCCGCTTTCTAGAACAGCTTGCTGCCCCAGCCGAGCTTGTTGCGCAGCACGTGGAAGTAGCTGTAATCCAGCGGATGCACCAGATGCAGCTTGTGCTGGCTCTTCTTGATGAGGATCTCGTCCCCCGGGTGGACCGCCAGAGTCACCTGACCGTCGCAGCTCACCTGCATGGCGTCATCCTGATTGTCGGGGGAGACCAGCAGCCGCACCTCGCTGTCCGCGTCCAGCACTATGGGACGGCTGCTCAGGGTGTGCGGGAACATGGGCACCAGCGTGATGGCGTTGAGCTTGGGGGTGAGGATGGCGCCCCCCGCCGACAGGGAGTAGGCGGTGGAGCCGGTGGGGGTGGCCACTATGATGCCGTCCGAGCGCTGGCTGTACATGAAGCTGCCATCGATATAGACCTCGAACTCGATCATGTGGGCTATCTTGCCCGGGTGCAGCACCGCCTCGTTGACTGCCAGGTTGCTCGACTTGCGCTCGCCGTGGCGATAGACGGCGGCCTCCAGCAGGAAGCGGTGCTCGCTCTTGAAGTGGCCGGAGAGCACCTGCTCCAGGGGCAGCAGGTAGTCCTGGGGCGAGAGATCGGTCAGGAAGCCGAGGTTGCCCCGGTTCACCCCTATCACCGCCACATCGAACCGGGACAGCACCCGGGCGGCCCCCAGCATGTTGCCGTCACCGCCAACGACGATGGCGAGATCCGCCTGCTCGCCGAGCTGCACCAGATCCATCACGTTGTCACCCAGGATCCCCAAGGTCTGGGCGACCCGGCTCTCCAGCAGCACCCGAAAACCGCGGGTACTCAGGTATTGATACAGGCCGCTGAGGGTCTGGTTGGCCCCTTCATGGTGGGGCTTGCCGATGAGGGCAACGGTTTTGAACGGAGAATCCATAGGTTATCGGGTCTGGGGAAGTCTTGCGGGGAGTATACCGTGCTTTGCCGGGGATTTGTCTGTCTCCATGCCCCTTGGCGCAATCGGCCCCGAAAAGTGGCAAGCTGGCCGGCTGGCGGCAGGCATTGTGCCCGATATGCCCTTTTCCCCTTGAAAGCCGGGGCTGCGTCCCCATAATAGCGCCAACACAGGGTCCGCTGACGCGTGTCTGAACGTCAGCAGCCCCTCATAAGCAACCCTGAATATTGGAGATGTCATGAGCCACGAAGAACAAAAGGTTGAAGCGATGGAGCAAGTGGAAGTCCAGCCAGTCGAGCCGACCGATGTAGACAGTGAAGTGACAGCCGAGCAGGCCCGCATTGCCGAGCTGGAGGCCCAACTGGAAGCGGCCCAGCAGGCCTCCCTGGAAGAGCGCGAGCGCGCCGTGCGTGCCGTCGCCGAGATGGAAAACCTGCGTCGTCGTGCCGCCCAGGACGTGGAGAAGGCCCACAAGTTCGCGCTGGAGAAGTTCGCCGCCGAGCTGCTGCCGGTGCTGGACAACCTGGAGCGCGCCATCGAGCTCGCCGACAAGGAGAGTGAGGCGCTCAAGCCGATGATCGAAGGGGTCGAGCTGACCCTCAAATCCATGCAGAGCTCGGTGGCCAAGTTTGGCCTGGTCGCCCTGGATCCGCAGAACCAGCCGTTCGACCCCAACGCCCATCAGGCCATGAGCATGATAGAGAACGCCGAACTGGCGCCCAACACCGTCATCGCCGTGATGCAGAAGGGCTATGAACTCAACGGTCGGGTGATCCGTCCGGCCATGGTGATGGTCTCCAAGGCCCCGGCCTGAGCTCCGTCCCTGTGCTGAGCCCGCCGCTCGGCGGGCTTTTTATTGGTTGCGGCGCCATCAAGGTGTTTTTTTGGCGCCATTTGGCAAGCACTCTTGCGCCCAAGGGGCAAGAATGCGCGGTTTTTTAAGGTCAGGGCTTGAAGCGTCGGCTTGAGACCCCATATAGGTGGCAAGGCCACGGCGGCATCTGATTTCAGTGGCATGGAAACATGAGTGACACGGAAAGAATTTGATGTCGGGTGCTTGAAAGCCACAGTGTCAGGCCCCACCTAGCCGTTAACGTATTTAAGGCGAGCCCCTCGCCAGTTTATTCAAAGTATTTGGAGATTCGTCAAATGGGTAAAATCATCGGTATTGACCTGGGTACTACCAACTCCTGCGTTGCTATTCTGGATGGCGACCATGCTCGCGTGATCGAGAACGCGGAAGGCGACCGTACTACTCCGTCCATCATTGCCTATGCCGATGACGGCGAAATCCTGGTTGGTCAGCCGGCCAAGCGCCAAGCCATCACCAACCCGAAAAACACGCTGTTCGCCATCAAGCGTCTGATTGGCCGTCGTTTCGAAGATGAAGAAGTACAGCGCGATCTGAAGATCATGCCGTACGCCATCGCCAAGGCTGACAACGGTGACGCCTGGGTAGAAGTCAAAGGCAAGAAGATGGCACCGCCGCAGATCTCTGCCGAAGTGCTGAAGAAGATGAAGAAGACCGCCGAGGATTACCTGGGCGAGCCGGTGACCGAAGCCGTCATCACAGTACCGGCCTACTTCAACGACGCCCAGCGTCAGGCCACCAAGGATGCCGGTCGCATCGCCGGTCTGGATGTAAAACGCATCATCAACGAACCGACTGCTGCGGCCTTCGCCTATGGCGTGAACAAGGTCAAGGGCGAGCGCAAGGTTGCCGTGTATGACCTGGGCGGCGGTACCTTCGACATCTCCATCATCGAGATCGACGAAGTGGAAGGCGAAACCACCTTCGAAGTGCTGGCGACCAACGGTAACACCCACCTGGGTGGTGAAGACTTCGACAACCGCGTCATCAACTACCTGGTAGACGAGTTCAAGCGCGAGCAGGGCATTGACCTGCGCAACGACCAGCTGGCTCTGCAGCGTCTGAAAGATGCCGCCGAGAAAGCCAAGATCGAGCTCTCTTCCGCCCAGCAGACCGATGTGAATCTGCCGTACATCACTGCAGATGCCACAGGTCCGAAGCACATGAACATCAAGGTGACTCGCGCCAAGCTGGAATCCCTGGTGGAAGACATGGTGAAAGACTCCCTGGAGCCGGTCCGTGTCGCTCTGAAAGACTCCGGTCTGGCAGTCGGCGAGATCGACGACGTCATCCTGGTGGGCGGTCAGACCCGTATGCCGCTGGTTCAGAAGACCGTGGCCGACTTCTTTGGCAAAGAGCCGCGTAAAGACGTCAACCCGGACGAAGCCGTGGCCATGGGTGCCGCCATCCAGGGTGCCGTACTGTCCGGTGACAAGACCGACGTACTGCTGCTGGACGTGACCCCGCTGTCGCTCGGTATCGAAACCATGGGCAGCGTAATGACTGCGCTGATCGAGAAGAACACCACCATTCCGACCAAGAAGTCCCAGGTGTTCTCCACTGCCGAAGACAACCAGTCTGCCGTGACCATTCACGTGCTGCAGGGTGAGCGCAAGCGCGCCAGCGACAACAAGTCCCTGGGCCAGTTCAACCTGGAAGGCATCCGTCCGGCACCGCGTGGTCTGCCGCAGATCGAAGTAACCTTCGACATCGACGCCAACGGCATCCTGCACGTCTCTGCGAAAGACAAGGAGACCAACAAGGAGCAGAAGATCACCATCCAGGCTTCTTCTGGTCTGTCTGACGAAGAGATCGAACGCATGGTCCGCGAGGCGGAAGCCAACGCGGCGGAAGACAAGAAGTTCGAAGAGCTGGTGCAGACCCGCAACCAGGCTGACGGTCTGGTCCACTCGGTACGCAAGCAGGTGACCGAGGCCGGTGACGCCCTGCCAAGCGATGACAAGACCAAGATCGAGACTGCATTGTCCGAGCTGGAAGCCGCCATCAAGGGTGACGACAAGGCTGCCATCGAAGCCAAGCAACAGGCCCTGATGGAAGCGTCCCAGAAGCTGATGGAGATTGCCCAGCAGCAGGCTCAGGCGCAAGGCGCCGGTGCCGAGGCCGGTCAGTCCTCTTCTTCCGCCAAGGCTGACGACGACGTGGTCGACGCCGAGTTCGAAGAAGTGAAAGACGACAAGAAATAAGCCCAACCCAGATGGGCAGAGCAGACTCTGCCCATCGGCTCAGAATCTGTTCGCGGTCTGTCGCGAGAGGCCGTCAGCAAGGTAAAGAGCAGCGCAGGAACCGGAGTGTATGTGAATACATGAGGATTCCGAGCAGCACATGAGCCTTGATCACGGCTTCGTAGTAAGAGTGTGAGCAGATTCGTCAATGAATTTACGGGCGTTGGGTAACCAACGCCCGTCTGCATAACGGCTCAAGTAGAACAGGATGAGTATGTCGAAGCGCGATTTCTACGAAGTGCTCGGGGTATCGAAAGGTGCCGACGAGCGCGAGATCAAGAAGGCGTACAAGCGTCTGGCGATGAAGTATCACCCGGATCGCAATCAGGGTGATGCCGCATCGGAAGAGAAGTTCAAAGAGGTCAAGGAAGCCTACGAGGTCCTGACCGACGAGAACCTGCGTGCCCGCTATGACCAGTACGGTCATGCCGGCGTGGATCAGAGCCAGGGCGGCGGCCATGGCGGCTTCGGCGGTGGTGCCGATTTCGGTGACATCTTCGGCGATGTGTTTGGTGACATCTTCGGCGGTCGTGGCGGTGGTCGTCGCGGCCCGGCCCGTGGCTCCGACCTGCGCTACAACATGGAGCTGACCCTGGAAGAGGCGGTGCGCGGGGTCTCCAAGGAGATCAAGATCCCGACCCAGGTCCATTGCGAGGTCTGCAACGGGTCCGGTGCCCACACCGGCAGCCAGGCCCATACCTGCCCGACCTGCCACGGCTCTGGTCAGGTACAGATGCGCCAGGGCTTCTTCGCGGTGCAGCAGGCCTGCCCCCACTGTCACGGTCGCGGCAAGATCATCAAGGATCCGTGCCGCAAGTGCCATGGGGAAGGGCGCTACCAGAAGACCAAGACACTGTCGGTGAAGATCCCGGCGGGCGTCGATACCGGGGATCGCATCCGTCTCTCCGGCGAAGGGGAAGCGGGGGAGGCCGGTGCACCGGCCGGGGATCTCTACGTACAGGTCCACGTCAAGGAGCACGAGATCTTCGTGCGTGACGGCAACGATCTCTACTGCGAGGTGCCCATCAGCTTCACCACTGCGGCGCTGGGCGGCGAGATCGAAGTGCCGACCCTGGATGGCCGGGTCAAGCTCAAGGTCACGGCGGAAACCCAGACCGGCAAGCTGTTCCGCCTGCGGGGCAAGGGCGTCAAGTCCGTGCGCTCCGGCCAGGTCGGGGATCTGATGTGCAAGGTGGTGATCGAGACTCCGGTCAAGCTGACCGAGACCCAGAAAGATCTGCTGCGCCAGCTGGACGAGTCCTTCAGCGGTGCCGCCGCCAAGACTCACAAGCCGAAATCCGAAGGCTTCTTCGAAGGGGTGAAACGCTTCTTCGACGACCTGACCAAGTAACCGCGACCCGCGTGACCCAAGCCGGCCTTCAGTGCCGGCTTTCTTTTTGCCTGCGATTTGCCCCGGATCCGCCCTATTGAGTGGATCCCGATGAGGGATCCTCCTCACAACTCCCGTCGGTTTTCCCTGTGCAAACGTTACGTTGATCACAAGTGGCTGAAACGGTTTAGCTGGCATATTGAGTTAGCTAAAGCGGTTTAGCTATTCTCTGCTCGTCCATAACAACAGCGCCCGGACGGGCGGCAGATGACAGGTGAGGAAGATGACGATGTTCAAGAGCAAGTTGGCGCTGGCGGTAGCGCTGGGATTGGGGATGAGCAGCCCGCTGTGGGCGGCCGAGGGCGGTATCGAGGCACGTATGGCGGCGCTGGAGGCGCGAGTGCAGGCGGCAGAGTCCCGCGCTGCCGCCGCCGAAGCGCGGGCAGATGAGGCCCAGAGCAAGGCGAGCGAGGCCCGGGAGACAGCCGTGGTGGCCAAGGCCCAGAGCGAGAAGGTGGACAAGCAGACCGCCGGTGCCCAGGGCTTCGAGTTTCACGGCTACGCCCGCTCCGGCCTGCTGGTCAACAGCAACGGCAACGGCGGGCGCGGCGGTCCCTACGTGACGCCAGCCGGCTCTGTGGGCGGGGCCGTGGGTCGCCTTGGCAACGAGGATGACACCTACATGGAGGCCAACCTGCTGAAGACCCAGACCTTCGACGATGGCAGCTGGGCCCGCTACAAGCTGATGCTGGCGGACGGGGTGGAGACCAGCAACGACTGGACCGCCAGCGATTCGAGCCTCAACACCCGCCAGGTGTTTGCCGAGATCGGCGACCTGGCGAGCTTCAGCGGCCCCTTCCAGCACTCGGTGCTCTGGGCGGGCAAGCGCTTCGATCGGGACAACTTCGACATCCACTGGCTCGACTCGGACGTGGTCTTCCTGGCCGGGACCGGTGGCGGTGTCTACGACGTGCAGCTGGCCGACAGCTGGAAGGCGAACTTCTCCCTCTACGGGCGCGACTACGGCGACATCAGCGCCAGCGGCCTCTCGGACATAGAGAGCTACATCCTCACCATGAACAACCGCTTCGGCAACTGGCAGTGGATGCTGAACGGCCTCTCCGCCAAGGACAACGAGGCGCGCATCAACGACGGCGGCGTTGGCAGCGAGGCGGCGAACAAGGGGGCGCACACCCTGGTGGCCTACCACGCCGACAGCTTCTTTGGCATCAACCCCGGCTTCTCCAAGGCGGCGGTGCTCTACGGTCATGGCCTGGGGGCCGAGCTCAAGGGGCTGGGCTCCGACAGCGAGTTGCTGGCGGACGCCGATGCGGTGCGCCTGGCAGTGTTCGGTGCAACCGATCTTGCTCCGCGCTGGCGTGTCGCCCCGGCCCTGCTGGCGGAGCAGAGCCAGGATCGTTACGTGAAGGGGGACGAGTACCGCTGGGTGACCCTCAATGGCCGCCTGGCCCAGGTGCTGAGCCAGAACGTGGAGCTGGTCTACGAGGCCGCCTGGCAGTATATGGACCTGGATCCCAAGGGCTACAAGGGACGTCAGGCGGTGAGCGGCAACTTCACCAAGCTCACCTTCGCGCCCACCTTCAAGGCGCAGACCGCCGGCTTCTTCGAGCGGCCCGAGCTGCGGGTATTCGCCACCTGGATGGACTGGTCCTCCGAGCTCGACAACTACGCCAGCACAGATGCCATGGGCCAGAGCGATTTCACCGCCGGTGGCGAGTGGAACTTTGGCGTGCAGATGGAAACCTGGTTCTAGTTCGTTATCCCGATCACAAAAATGGCAGCAGGTGCCGGGATCTGTTGGTTAGCTAAAACGGTTTAGCTGATAATGCCGACCAAGAGAACAGAGCCCGGCTCTGGCAAATCCTGTGCAGCAGTGGAGTAGCAAGGTGACGAATCGTGTGTGGGTAATGGGGGATGCGGTGGTGGATCTTATCCCGGAAGGGGAGGTGCACTACCTCAAGTGTCCGGGCGGTGCGCCCGCCAACGTGGCGGTGGGGGTGGCGCGGCTCGGCGGTGAATCGGCCTTTATCGGCCGGGTCGGCGCCGATCCCTTCGGCCGCTTTATGGCCGAGACCCTGGTGGCGGAGGGCGTCGATATCCGTCATCTGACCCAGGATCCGGCCCATCGCACCAGCACAGTGCTGGTTGCGCTTGATGACGAGGGTGAGCGCAGCTTCACCTTCATGGTGCGCCCCAGTGCCGATCAGTTCCTGAGCCCCGCCGATCTGCCGGTCTTCCAGGCCGGGCAGTGGCTGCTGACCTGCTCCATCGCCCTGGCTAACGAGCCGGTGCGCGGCAGCTGCCGGCAGGCCATGGCGACCATACGGGCGGTCGGGGGGCGGGTCTGCTTCGACCCCAACCTGCGCCCGGAGGTGTGGGGCAACCCCGCCGAGATGCTGCCCGTGGTGCGCGAAGCCATCGCCCTGGCGGACGTGGTCAAGCTCTCGATGGAGGAGCTGCAATTGCTGAGTGGTCTGGACGATCTGGCCGCGGGCTTGGCAACCATACAAGGGCCCGCCCTGGTGCTGGTGACCCGGGGGGCGGCCGGTGTGGTGGCCCGTCTGGGTGGCGAGTTGCTGGAGTGGGTAGGGCCCAAGGTGACCCCGCTCGACACCACGGGGGCGGGGGATGCCTTTGTCGCCGGTCTCCTGGCGGCGCTGGCCGGGCGTTCGTCGCTGCCGACGCTGGTTGAACTGCCCGCCATCCTGGCTCAGGCCCACGGCTGCGGGGCGCTCGCCACCACCGCCAAGGGGGCCATGACGGCGCTGCCCACCCGCACCCAGCTGGATGAATTTTTGCTATTGGGCGCGATCGAGCGCAAGCGGCCGTTGATCTACGGCTAGAACCGCAGCTCAACAGCCCTTAATCTCATATGACAAGGGCCCGCCAACTGGCGGGTCATAAGAGGAATAATATGAATATCAGTGCGATAGCCAAGGATCTGGTGCCCCTGCTCGGGGGCAGTGAGAACATCGTCAGTGCTGCCCACTGCGCCACCCGGCTGCGGCTGGTGCTGGCGGACGACAGCAAGGTGAACAAGGCCGCCATCGACAAGCTGGACGGGGTCAAGGGGTGCTTCAGCAACGCGGGTCAAATTCAGGTGATCTTCGGCACTGGCCTGGTCAACAAGGTCTATGCGGAGTTTGTGGCGTTGACCGGCACAGGCACCGCCAGCAAGGCGGAGTTGACCGACATGGCGACGGCCAAGCTCAACGTGGCCCAGCGCCTGGCGCGGACGCTCTCCAACATCTTCGTCCCCATCATTCCAGCCATAGTCGCCTCGGGTCTGCTGATGGGGCTGCTCGGCATGGTGCGCACCTACGGCTGGGTCAATGCCGACAGCGCGCTGTTCGTCATGCTCGACATGTTCAGCTCGGCGGCCTTCATCATTTTGCCGATCCTGATCGGCTTTACCGCGGCGCGGGAGTTTGGCGGCAACCCCTACCTCGGGGCGACACTCGGCGGCATTCTGACCCACCCGGCCCTGACCAACGCCTGGGGCGTGGCGGGCGGCTTCAAGACCATGGACTTCTTCGGGCTGGATGTGGCCATGATCGGCTATCAGGGCACCGTCTTCCCGGTGCTGCTGGCGGTCTGGTTCATGTCCCACCTGGAGAAACAGCTGAGAAGGCGCATTCCGGACGCCCTGGATCTGATCCTCACCCCGTTCTTGACCGTCATCATCACCGGCTTCGTGGCGCTGCTCTTTATCGGCCCGGCGGGTCGGGTGCTGGGGGATGGTATCTCGTTCGGTCTGAGCGCCCTCTATGAGCAGGCGGGCTGGCTGGCGGGGCTGGTGTTTGGCGGCACTTATTCGCTGATTGTCATCACCGGCATCCATCACAGCTTCCACGCTATCGAGGCGGGGCTGCTCACCAATCCGGCCATAGGCGTCAACTTCCTGCTGCCCATCTGGGCCATGGCCAACGTGGCCCAGGGCGGGGCCTGCCTCGCAGTCTACTTCAAGACCCGCGACGTGAAGATCAAGGCCATTACAGTGCCGGCGGCCATGTCCTGCCTGCTCGGCATCACGGAAGCCGCCATCTTTGGCGTCAACCTGCGCTACATCAAGCCCTTCCTCGCCGGCTTGTTCGGCGGGGCCTGCGGCGGTGCCTACGTGGTGGCCGCCAAGGTGGGCATGACGGCGGTGGGTCTGACTGGCATCCCCGGCATGGCCATCGTCCAGCCCATGAGCCTTATTCACTACATCATCGGGCTGGTGATCGCCTTTGGCGCTGCCTTCGCCGCCTCCTACCTGCTCAAGTACAAGGTGGAGTGATGAAGGAAAGCCATTTTCTCAACCAGGTTGTCCGGTCCCTGCTGGCCGGACAGCTCAAGGCGGCGGCCGATCCCCATCGGCCCCGCTGGCACCTGGCAGCCCCGGTGGGGCTGCTCAACGATCCCAACGGCTTTATCGAGCACGACGGGCGCTATCACCTCTTCTACCAGTGGAATCCGCTTGGCTGCGAGCATCGCAACAAGGGCTGGGGCCACGTCAGCTCCACCGATCTGCTGCACTGGCAGCACGAGCCGATGGCGCTCCTGCCCACCGAAGCCTATGAGAGCCACGGCTGCTATTCGGGTTCGGCGGTGAGCGACGAGCAGGGGTGCCTGACCCTCGTCTACACCGGCAACGTCAAATACCCGGATGGTAGCCGCACCGCCTTCCAGTGTCTGGCTCGCGCCGACGGTGAGGGCGGTTTTGCCAAGCTGGGACCTGTGCTCGATTTGCCGCAAGGCTACAGCGGCCATGTGCGGGATCCCAAGGTGTGGCACGATGGCCAGCAGTGGCTGATGGTGCTGGGAGCGCGCACCCTGAATGACAAGGGCGAGGTGCTGCTCTATCGCGGTGAGACGCTGGAGGAGTGGCAACTAGTGGGCCCCATCGCCGGCAGCGGGCGCGGCGGGCTGGGTGAGTTTGGCTATATGTGGGAGTGCCCGGATCTCTTCCCCCTAGGTGATCGCCATGTGCTGATCAGCTGCCCGCAAGGGATTGCCCCGGTGGGAGAGGATTATCGCAACCTCTACCAGTGCGGCTGGCTGGCGGGCCATTTCGATGGGACTGGCTTCGAGCACGGGGATTTCCACGAGCTGGACAGGGGCTTCGAGTTCTATGCGCCGCAAACCACCCAAGACAGTCAGGGGCGTCGCCTCTTGTTCGGCTGGCTGGGACTGCCGGAGGAGAACGAGATGAGTCAGCCCACCATCCCCTATGGCTGGCTGCACCAGATGAGCTGCCCGCGGGAGCTGTTCTGGCAGGATGAGTGGCTCTGCCAGCGGCCGGTGGCGGAGCTTGAGGCGCTCAAGGGAGAGCTGACCCGCTTCGAGGGGACGCTCGGCGAGTTTCCGAGCCTTGCCATCGACTCGGCCTGGCTCGATCTGGATCTGTGCGGTGAGGGGAGCCTCTGGTTCGGCGCCGTGGTCGAACTGGTGTGGCAGCCGGGGCGCATCACCCTGCGGCGCCAGAACTGGCAGAGCGGCGCATGGGAAACCCGCAGCAGCCCATGGTCTGGCGGGCGGATCACCGTGTTGTGCGATCGCTCCAGTCTGGAGTGTTTCATCGATGACGGTCGTCACAGCCTGTCTGCGCGCTACTTCCCCGGAGAAAAGCCTCAACTTTCATCGGGTAACGGCGATGATGGCTGCAAAATTTGCCTTGATCACTGGCCGCTGGCGGCTTGCCTAGTACAATAGCCCGGTGCTAGTCAGCCGGGAGGCCAGGTGGAGAAGAAGAAACGGATCACTATTGCCCAGATAGCCGAACTGGCGGGGGTGTCCAAGGCGACCGCCAGTCTGGTGCTCAACGGCAAGAGTGCGGAGTACCGGATCGCCGACGATACCCGCAAGCGCATTCAGGCGGTGGCGGACGAGTGTCACTACCTGCCGAGCTTTCACGCCCGCTCCCTGCGCGAGACCCGCAGTTACACCTGGGGCTTGGTGATCCCCGATCTCACCAACTTCGGGTTTGCCAGCATAGCGCGCGTCCTCGAGGCCCACTGCCGGGAGGCGGGCATCCAGCTGCTGATCGCCTGCTCCGAGGATGATCCCGCCCTCGAGCAGCGGGTGGTGGACAACCTCATCAGCCGTCAGGTGGACGGCCTCATCGTCGCCTCCAGCGGTCACAGCGACGACATCTATGCCCGCATTCACGACCGCCTGCCGGTGGTGCAGCTCGACCGCCACATCGGCGAGTCGCGCCTGCCCATGGTGATCTCGGATGCCTGCAAGGCCACCGCCGAGCTGGTGCGGGACATGGCGAGCGAGTGCGGCGAGGAGATCTACTACTTCGGCGGCCTGCTGGATCTCTCCCCCAGCCGTCACCGGCTGGCGGGCTACGAGCTGGGGCTTCACCGCGCCGGGCTGGAGGCAGACCCGGCCCGGGTGCGCCATAGAGACTATCAGCCGAGCTCAGGTTATCAGCTGATGGCCGAGCTGGTGGCCGAGCTCGGTGCACCGCCCCGCGGGCTCTTCACCGCCTCCTTCACCCTGCTGGAAGGGGTGCTGCGCTACCTCAACGAGGCGGGATTGATGGAGACGGGGATGCGGCTCTGTACCTTCGACGATCACGACCTGCTTGACTGCATTCCCATGCGCATCGACTCGGTAGCGCAGGATTGTCCGGCGCTGGCCCGCGCTGCCTTCGAACTGATGCAGCAGCTGATTGCGGGTAACCCTCCTGCGCAGACTGCGCAGGTGATCACCCCTCGGGTGCGCTGGCGTAGTCGCCGCTAGTCACGCCGGCTCGTCTCATATGAAAAAGCCCCGCCAATCCTGGCGGGGCTTTTTGTTGGCCGACATGGCGGGGCTGCACCCTTCAATCCGTGGTGCTGGCACGCCAGAAGATCTGCTTGATGCGGGGATGCTCCCCCAGCGTCTTCATCAAGGCGTCCAGCTCGTCGCCGTCGATGGAGGTGGCGAGCAGCACCGCCGAAATCTCGATGTCCTGGTCCCCGAACGGCTCGATATCCAGCTCGCTCAGGGGGTAGTTGGCCTGCTCCAGTTTCTGCTCCAGCCAGGGCAGCACCTCCTTCTGATGAGTGCGGCGGATCAGCGCCGTGACGCGGTAAGTCACCTCGGTGTCGGTATTGTCCACCGGATGACGGTTGATCTGATTGACCAGAGGACGCAGCAGGGTGTTGGCGGCCAGCACGAACAGGGCACCGAGCACCGCCTCCATGGCGAATCCGGCGCCGCTGGCCGCCCCGACCGCCGCCACGCCCCACAGGGTGGCGGCGGTGTTGATGCCGCGGATGTTGCCCGATTCGCGCATGATGACGCCGGCACCGAGAAAGCCGATGCCGGAGACGATGTAGGCCACCACGTGCACCACTCCGTAGCTGCCGCCGTACAGGTCATAGATGCGTTGGGCCAGGTTGACGAACAGGGCCGCCCCCACGGCGACCAGCACGTTGGTGCGAAGGCCGGCGGTGCGCTGGCGGTACTGGCGCTCCAGCCCGACCAGGCTGCCCAGCACGAAGGCGAGCAGCAGGCTGGCCAGGGTGTCGAGCAGGGCGAGAAAATCGAGTTGTTGCCACATTCTCATGAGGTACTCCTTCTGATCAGTGATGGCCTCGCGCAATCCATGATGGCACGCCAGGTGAGATGGCGGATGAATCGCAAGGATGTGCGTGCGACAGGCCTGCATGAAAAATGCACGCTGGGACGCGGTTCGAATGCCCCTGGCTCTGGCTGCGGGCACGCAAGGGGGGAAGGGAGCCTGCCTGGCCGGCCCCCGATAGTGCCGATGACCCGGATTACTGCGTGGGCAAGGTGAGCGCCGTCAGGTGCGCTCGGGATCGCCGCCGCGGCGCGGACGCAGTTCCCAGCGTACCGGATGGTCTGCCCCGACCTGATGGACAAATTGCACCAGATAGCGGCGCTGGGGCGGGGTGCACTGGAGGTTGAGCACCAGCTCACGCCCGCCACTGCGACCCGGTGTCATGGACTGCATGGGGTGCAGCCCGGCCGGTTGCAGGGTGTGGCTCACCATCTCCAGCACCTGCTCCAGATCGGCGCGATCCTCGCAGCGGATCTGCAGCCGGTAGTGGTGCTGGCGCGGTTTGCCGCCCAGCCAGCGTGGCAGCATGCCAAGGCCGAGCTTGCTCAGCAGGGGATGAGCCCGGGTAGCAACGGAACCTGTTGCGACCGCGCGATCCGCAGCCGGTTTGATTGAGATAAAACGCATAGCAGCCTCCTTGTGGGAAGCAGAAACTATGCAGGCAAGGCGCCCGTGGCGGTTGGCCAGGGTCACCCGACGTCAAGTGTAAAAAGAGAAGAGGGGAGTGGATTTCCGCTTCTCGCAGGGTTGCGAGTTGCGGCAGAGGGACTCTGCGGCTAGCTCGCGACCGGGGTGCCGACGATGAGGGTCGGCGTGCATCTGTCACTTGATGAGTTGCCCACCGATGGTCTCCGCTAGTGATAAAGAGGCGACATGGTAGCCGATGTGGCAACTGGGGTAAACCCTAGGGCTCTGACAGCAACATATTGAAACAAAATGGGGTTTTACCACGAGGGAGCCATAGCTCCCTCGTTTTCATCGTCCGGTCTGGGCTATTTCATGCCCATGCGCTTCAGGATCATGGCGGCGGGGCAGAAGCCGGTGAACGCACTCTGTATCAGGTTGACCCCGACAAAGACGCTCAGCCAGACGAAGCCCGGGTGGACCCAGGCAGTGAGCAGCAGCGACAGCAGCAAGATGCAGCCTGCGACCACTCTGACTCCGTTATCGACTGTCATGTGTCTCTCCTCTTTTTTGGTTATTTAGTGGTTGCTAATTTAGTGTTGATTTATACAATAGACTAAATATCAGCAATTGCTAATTTATGCTTATGAGCCCATTCGACGAGATGCACAGACACGCGACGGCGGCCGCCTCCCTGCTCAAGGCGTTGGCCCACCCTGAGCGCCTGATGGTGCTCTGCCAGCTGGTGGAGGGGGAGAAGGGGGTCGGGGAGCTGTTGGCCCACAGCCAGCTCGGGCAATCGGCCTTCTCCCAGCAACTATCGGTATTGAAGCGCCATGGCCTTATCCGTTCGCGCAAGGTCTCACAGCAGATCTACTACTCGCTGGTGAGCGAGGCGGCCGCCGATGTGCTGGGGGCGCTGCAAACCCATTTTTGTCACTCAGAAAATAAGGAATCTTGATGATGGAAAGCCAATGGCTGCTCTCGTTGGGCGGCGGCATGCTGGCAGGGCTGTCGGCCCTGATCCTGATGTTGTTCAACGGCAGGGTCGCCGGGATCAGCGGCATTCTGGCCGGTGCGCTGCAACACCGGGCGCCCTGGCGGGTGCTGTTTTTGCTGGGGCTCGGGGCGGGCGCCTGGTTGGCGCTGATTCTGGGCTGGGCCAGCATGCCCGCATTCACCACCCTGCCCGGCTGGCCGGTGGTGCTGCTGGCCGGTCTGCTGGTCGGGGTCGGTACCCGTCTTGGCAATGGCTGCACCAGCGGCCACGGCATCTGTGGCATGGGGCGGCTCTCCCTGCGCTCCATCGTCGCCACCCTGATCTTTATGGCGGCAGGCTTCATCACCGTCTTCGTCACTCATCATCTGCTGTAAGGAGCTGATCGCCATGAAGTTGCTGACAAGTTTGTTTGCGGGCCTGCTGTTCGGGCTGGGGATGGCCATCTCCGGCATGGTGGATCCCGCCCGGGTCACCGGTTTTCTCGATCTGGCGGGGGCCTGGGATCCCAGCCTCGCCTTCGTGATGGGAGGCGCCCTGCTGGTCTTTATGCCAGGTTATTTTCTGCTGGTGAAACCCCGCCGCCAGAGTGTGCTGGGTGAGCCCATCGTCGCCGTCCCCACCCCCAGGCTGGATCGCCGCCTGATCGGCGGGGCCGCGCTGTTTGGCATCGGCTGGGGGCTGGTGGGCATCTGCCCTGGGCCAGCCTTGAGTCTCATTTCCAGCGGGCAGCCCATGATAATGTTATTTATAGCGGCCATGGTGGCCGGGATCTTGCTGTTTGACAGAGGGCTGGCCAGGGTGCTGACCAAGGCGCCAGCTCGGGGAAAGGATAAGGTGCGCCAATCCCATACCGCCTGATCCCGTGAAGTAACTGATGACGCCAGGGAAGGAGAGTGATGATGGAAAAGATCCGGTTGCTGGGGATCACCTTGCTGGTGATGACATCGCAGGCCATGACATCCACCCAGGCCCTGGCCGCAGCAGGGGAGCCTATTGCCCCACTGACAGAGTCCTCGCAGACAGAGCCCTTGCTGACAGTGGCGCCACAGCCGGTGACCGACTGGCTCACGCTGGATGGCACCGTCAGCGCCATCCATCAGGGGACGGTGGCGGCCCAGACCAGCGGCCGGGTCTCCCGCATGCTGGTGGATGTGAACGACGAGGTGCAGGCGGGGCAGCCGCTGCTCGAGATCAGCGGCAAGGAGCAGTTTGCCGCCGTCACGGGGGCCGAGGCGCGGCTGGCCCGGGCGCAGGCTCAGCAGGTGGAGGCAGAGCGCCAGCTCGCCCGCTTTCAGGCGCTGATCGCCAAGGGGGTGATCACCCGCGCCCAGCTCGATAATGCCCAGGCGACTGACCGCGCCGCCCGCGCCGAGGTGAATGCGGCCGATGCGGCTCTCACTCAGGCCCGCGAGGCCTACGGTTATACCCGCATTCTGGCCCCCTACGCCGGTGTGGTGACCAAACGGCTGGTGGAGTTGGGGGAGACGGTGGCCCCGGGTACGCCGCTGCTGTCGGGCTTCTCCCTTGACGAATTGCGAGTGGAGGTGGAATTGCCCCAATCCGCGCTCACCCTCGCCGGTCAACCTGCGGATGTGCAGGTGCTGCTGCCCGATGGCAAGACCGTTACCCCCGCCAAACTGACCCGCTTCAACTATGCCGACAGCCAGAGCCACGCCTTCAGGTTGCGCCTCGACTTGCCGCCGCACACCGCCGGGGTATTGCCCGGCATGTGGCTCAAGGTGCAGCTCAAGCAGGGTGAGCGTCTGGTGTTGCAGGTGCCGGTACGTGCCCTGCTGCGGCAAGGGGAGTTCAACGGCGTCTATCTGCAGCAGCCCGCTGGCTGGGCCCTGACGCCGGTGCGGGTCGGTCACTGCCTGGTGGGGCAGTGCGAGATCCTGGCCGGGCTGCAAGCCGGTGACACGCTGGCCCCCGATGCCTGGGCACAGCAGCAGGAGGCGGCCCATGAGTAGCGAGCTGAACGGCAACAGGGAGAGGCTGGGGCCCGCCGGTCGGCTGGCGGCGCTGTTTCAGGGCTCGGCCATCACCCCGCTGCTGGCGCTGGTGGGGTTGCTACTCGGCCTGTTTGCGGTGCTGGTGACCCCCAAGGAGGAGGAGCCGCAGATCGATGTCACCTTCGCCGATGTCTATATCCCCTTCCCGGGGGCCAGTCCGGCGGAGGTGGAGTCTCTCGTCACTACTCCTGCCGAGCAGGTGGTCTCCCAGATAAAGGGGATTGATACCCTCTACTCTTTTTCCCAACCCGATGGTGCCCTGCTGGTGGTGGTGTTCAAGGTGGGGGTGAGCCGCGAGCAGGCCATCGTCGATCTCAACAACCAGCTCGACTCCCACCGCGACTGGTTGCCACAGGGGATCGGAGTCGGTCAGCCGCTGGTAAAACCCCGGGGGATCGACGATGTCCCCATCGTCAGTCTGACCTTATGGAGCAAAGAGGGGAGCAAGCAACTGGGTGCCCCCGAGCTGACCCGGGTCGCCCATGAGCTGGAGACCGAACTCAAGCGCATTCCCGGTACCCGAGATATCTACACGCTGGGCAGCCAGAGCGCCGTGCTGCGGGTGATGCCGGATCCGGCGGCCCTCAGCGCCCACGGCATCAGCTGGGGCGAGCTGAGTCAGCGATTGGCGGCCGCCAATCAGGTGGGCACAACACAGGCCATCGAGCAAGACAACAGTGAGATCAAGGTGCAGGTGGGGCAGTTCCTGCAAAGCGAGCAGGAGGCCCGGGAACTGGTGGTGGGGCTGCACGGCGGCAAGCCGGTCTATCTGGGGGAGGTGGCCAAGGTCTCTCTGGGTCAGGAGACCCCGACCAAGCGCAGCTGGATGGGGCAGGGGCAAACCAGTTATCCGGCGGTGACCCTGGCCATCGGCAAGCAGCCTGGCCAGAACGCGGTCGAGGTGGCCAAGCGGGTGGAGGCGCGGGTCGAGAGTTTGCAGAACCGGCTGATCCCGGCTGGGGTCGAGGTGACGGTGACCCGTGACTACGGCGTCACCGCCGAGACCAAATCCAACACCCTCATCGGCAAGCTGATCTTTGCCACCACGGCGGTGGTGCTGCTGGTGCTGGTGAGCATGGGTTGGCGCGAGGCGCTGGTGGTGGGCGTTGCTATCGTCATTACTCTGGCATTGACCCTGTTTGCCAGCTGGGCCTGGGGCTTTACCCTCAACCGGGTGTCCCTCTTTGCCCTTATCTTCTCCATCGGCATTCTGGTGGATGACGCCATCGTGGTGGTGGAGAACATCCACCGCCATCGCGGCCTGGGCAAGGGGTCGCTCAAGGATCTTATTCCGGGGGCGGTGGACGAGGTGGGGGGGCCGACCATACTGGCGACCCTGACCGTCATCGCGGCCCTGCTGCCGATGGCCTTTGTCAGCGGCCTGATGGGCCCCTACATGAGCCCCATCCCCATCAATGCCAGCATGGGGATGCTTATCTCCCTGCTGGTGGCCTTTATCTTCTCACCCTGGCTGGCGAGCCATTTGCTCAAGGGGGAGGTACACGGTGCCCACGGCGAGGCCAAGGTCGGTCTCTTTCACCGGCTGATGACCCCTTTCCTGATCGGTGACGGCGCCAAGCGTGCCAGACGCAAGCTCTGGCTGGTGGTGTTGCTGCTGGTAGCGGGCACCGCCGCCATGCCGGTGGTGCAGTGGGTGGTGCTCAAGATGCTCCCCTTTGACAACAAGTCGGAATTCCAGCTGGTGCTCGACATGCCGGAGGGGGCGACCCTGGAGCAGACCGAGCGCACCCTGCTGGCGGTCGGGCGAGAGCTTGCCAAGGTGGAGGAGGTGAAGGATTACCAGATCTACGCCGGCACCGCCGCCCCCATCAACTTCAACGGGCTGGTGCGTCACTACTTTATCCGCAGCGGTGCCAACGTGGGGGATATTCAGGTCAATCTGGTGGACAAGCATGAACGGGATCGCAGCAGCCACCAGATTGCCCAGTCGGTCCGGGCGTCGCTGCAGACCATCGCCAGCGCGGTGGGGGGCAACCTGAAAGTCGTGGAAGTGCCCCCCGGCCCGCCGGTCTGGTCCCCCATCGTCGCCGAAATCTATGGCCCGACACCGGCCGCCCGCGAAGCGGCGGCACGCGCCGTACAAGCTCGCTTTGTGACCACGGCGGATCTGGTGGATGTCGATATCTATCTGACCGACCCCCAGCCCAAGTGGCGGCTGGTGGTGGATCGCAGCAAGGCGGCCCTGCTCGGGGTCGATCTCGGGGACCTGGTGAGCACCCTCAATGGCGGGGTGGGCTATCAGGATGCCAGCTGGCTGCAGGGGCACGGCGCCAAGTATCCGGTGCCAGTGCGCATCGAGCTCGCTCCCGGCGACAAGCGGGATCTGGCGGGCGTGCTGGCCCTCAAGGTGCGCAGCCAGAGCGGCCAGCTCATCCGGGTATCCGAGCTGGTGAGTCGCCGCGATGAGGTGGCTCCCAGCTATATCATGCACAAGAACATGCAGCCCATGGTGATGGTGGTGGCCGACATGGGCGGCCATACCGACAGCCCGCTCTACGGCATGTTTGCCGCCGGTGCCGACATCTCGCTGCCCCAGTATTACGTGCAGCAGCCCGACAAACTGGGAGAGGTGGCGCTGTTGTGGGACGGGGAGTGGAAGATCACCTACGAGACCTTCCGCGACATGGGCATCGCCTACGGGGTGGGGATGATCCTCATCTACCTGCTGGTGGTGGCCCAGTTCCGCTCCTATCTGGTGCCGCTCATCATCATGGCGCCCATTCCGCTCACCCTTATCGGGGTGATGCCGGGCCACGCCCTGCTGGGGGCCAAGTTTACCGCCACCTCGATGATCGGGATGATCGCCCTGGCCGGGATCATCGTACGCAACAGCATCCTGCTGGTGGACTTTATCGAGCAGCAACGCAGCGCCGGAGTGCCGTTCGAGCAGGCGGTGATCGAAGCGGCGCAGGTGCGGGCCAAACCCATCATGCTGACGGCGCTGGCGGCGATGATCGGGGCCCTGTTCATCCTCGATGATCCCATCTTCAACGGACTGGCCATCAGCCTGATTTTCGGGATCCTGGTCTCCACTCTGCTCACCCTGGTGGTGATACCCTTGCTCTATTATGCCCTGCTCTCCCGACGCTGATGACGGGAGTGAACAGCGAAAGGATGCGCGATGAAGAGAGGTTGGCTGTGGTGGGGAAGTGGCGCCGTGGTGGCGGTGGCTGCCGTGGCATGGTGGTGGCGACCGCAGCCGACGCCGATCAGGCTGACTGAGGTCGGGCGCGGGGATGTGCTGGTCACTGTGGTCAACACCCGGGCCGGCACCATCAAGTCGTGCCAGCGGGCGGGGCTCAGTCTGTCCGGCGGCGGCGTGGTTGCGCAGATCGCCGTCAAGGCCGGGGACAGGGTGGCGAAGGGGGATCTGCTGCTGACGCTCTGGAGCGACGATATCCGCGCCGATCTCAGCCGCGCCCTCGCCCAGCAGGCCCTTGGCAAGACCCAGCGCGAGGAGCGTTGCAGCGAGGCGGCCTACTACGAGCGAGAAGCCAACCGGCTGGCCACCTTGCTGGCCAAGAACCTCACCTCCCGCACCCTGGCCGAGCAGGCCCAAAACCTGGCCGATACCCGCCGCTATATCTGCCGGGCATCCCGTCAGCAGGAGCGGGTCGACGAGGCGCTGGTCGCTCAGGTCGAAGCCCGCCTGAGCGAGCGCCGCCTGCAGGCGCCCTTTGCCGGTGTGGTGGCCGAGGTCAACAGCAAGCTGGGCGAATACATGACTCCCTCGCCCCCCGGGGTGGCCATGCCCCCCGTCATCGATCTCATCGACGATAACTGCCTCTATGTCTCTGCCCCCATCGATGAGGTGGATGCTGCCCGCCTCAAGGTGGGCCAGAGCGCCCGGGTACTGCTCGATGCCATGCCCGGACGCGACTTTGCCGCCACCGTCACCCGTATCGCCCCCTATGTGAAGGAGCTGGAGAAGCAGGCCCGCACCGTGGAGGTGGAGGCGGTGCTCACCGCTCCGCCCGGCGACATACCTTTGCTCATTGGCTACAGCGCCGACCTTGAGGTCGAGGTGACCCGCGCCACCGATGTGCTGCGGGTGGCGGCCAGCAGCCGGGCCGACGATGGCAGCGTGCTGCGGCTGGAGGGAGATAAGCTGGTGCGGGTAGTGCCGCGCTGGGGCGTGGAGAACTGGAACTGGATTGAGGTGGCAGAGGGGCTCGCCGCCGGTGATCGGCTGGCGGCCCAGCCCGGTCAGATTGTCGGGGAGGGCCCCTTCAGCGCCGCCACGGAGCCGGCGGATGAGTGAGCTCATTCGCCTCGAAGCCGTCAGCCGTCGTTTCACTCTGGGGGGGAGCGAAGTGGCCGCCCTCGATCGCGTTTCTCTGCGGGTTGCCGAGGGGGAGTATCTGGCGGTGATGGGCCCCTCGGGTTCGGGCAAGTCGACCCTGCTCAACGTGCTGGGGTTGCTGGACAGGCCCGACGAGGGGTGTTACTGGCTGGGGGGCGGGGACACCGCCACCCTGCCAGAGCCGGCGCTGGCCCGGCTGCGCGGCCATCGCATCGGCTTCGTGTTCCAGTCGTTTCACCTTGTCTCCCGCCTCACCGCCCGTGAAAACGTCGAGTTGCCGCTGATGCTGTGCGGCGTCGTCCCCGCCGAGCGTCATCGCCGCAGCCAGCGCCTGCTGGAGGAGCTGGGGCTGGAGAACCGGGCCGACCACAGGCCCGCAGAGCTCTCAGGCGGTCAGCGTCAGCGGGTGGCCATCGCCCGGGCCATGGCGATGGCGCCGCGGCTGATCCTGGCCGACGAGCCCACCGGCAATCTCGACTCCCGCTCCGGGGAGGAGGTGATTACCCTGCTCGAGGGGCTTAACCGGGAGCAGGGGATCACCCTGATGGTGGTGACCCACGATCCCCGCCTCGGCGAGCGGGCGGGCAGGCGGATCTCGATGGATGACGGCCGCATCAGCAGCGACAGTGGTGGGGACTGAATGCGGCGCCCCGATGCCATCCGCTTCGCCGCCGTGGCGTTATTGCGTCAGCGTTCACGGGCGCTGGTGCTGATCCTGGCGGTCAGTCTGAGCGTCACTTCGGTGCTGCTGCTCACCGCGCTGGGGGAGGGGGCGAGGCGCTATGTGGCCGATCAATTCAGCTCTCTTGGCAAGGATCTGCTGGTGATGTTCCCGGGCCGCAAGGAGACCACCGGCGGGCTGCCGCCGGTCACCGGCAACAGCCTGCGGCAGATCACCCTCGACGACATGCACTACCTTGGCCAGCATCAACCCCAGCTCAGGCTGGTGCCGCTGGTGATGGGCTTTGCCGAGGCCAAGCAGGGGGCGCGGTTGCGCCAGACCATGCTGCTTGGCAGCAGCAACGGGCTGCGCGATACCCACGGACTTGAGCTGCTCTCCGGCCGCTGGTTGCCGGGGGAGGCCACAGAGGACAGGCCGGTCGTCCTGCTCGGGGCCGTGGCGGCCCGGGAGCTGTTCGGTCAGGCCGAGCCGGTCGGCCAGTGGCTGCGTTTTGACAATCGCCGCTTTCGGGTGGTGGGAGTCTTCACCAGTCAGAGCAGCAATCTGGGGATGGACATGGCCGAGGCGGCGCTGATCCCGGTCGGCAGCGCCATGCGGCTGTTCAATACCGAGGGGCTGTTTCGGCTGCTGATCCAGCCGCTGGCGGGGCAAGCAGTGCCCCCGCTGGTCAAGCGACTGGAACAACTGATGCAGGCGCGCCACGGGGTGCTCGATGTGACCGTGGTGCGCCGTGACGCCATGCTGGCCACCTTCTCCACCATTCTCTCGACCCTCACCCTGGCGGTCGCCGGTATCGGTGCCATCAGCCTGCTGGTCTCCGGCATCATGATGATGAATCTGGCGCTGATCAGCACCCGCCAACGCACCGGCGAGATCGGCCTGCTCAAGGCGCTGGGGGCCGACAGTCGCCAGATCCGCCAGCTGTTCTTGTGGGAGGCGCTGCTGCTGAGCGGCAGTGGCGCGCTGTTTGGTACGGTCTTGGGCTATGCCCTGGTGGCCCTCGCTGCGCTGATCTGGCCCGGATTTCCGGCGGCAGTCCCTTTGCTCGCGACCCTCTGCACCCTGCCGGCGGCCCTGCTGACCGGGCTGTTCTTTAGCTGGTTGCCCGCCTCCCGGGCTGCACGGCAAGATCCGGTCAGTAGCCTGCGCAGCGGGCAGTGGAGCGGTGGCTGATGCGCGCCGCTGATCTGCTGTTCTGGCTCTGGCGCGCCCTGCTGGCCGGGCGCAGTCGCAGCCTGCTGTCGGCGCTGGGTATCGCCATCGGGATTGCCTCGGTGACCCTGCTCACCGGTATCGGCGAGGGGCTCAGGCTCTATCTGCTCGACAGTTTCTCCCAATTTGGCACCCGGCTGATCGCGGTGACCCCGGGCAAGACCGAAACCGCCGGCGGGCCGCCCGGCATCCTCTCCAGCAGCCGTCCCCTGCTGCTGGAGGATGCCGATGCCCTCGCCAGATTGCCAGGGGTAGAAGCGGCGCTCCCTGTGGTGCAGGGGCAGGGGGAGGTGCGCAGCCGCGGGTTGACCCGCAGCACCGCCATTCTGGGCACCGGCCCGGCGGCGCTCTCCGGCTGGCGGCTCACCCTGGTGCAGGGGCGTTTTTTGCCCGCGGATGACAGCGCCATGCCCCGCGCCTATGCGGTGCTGGGCGCTAAGGTGGCGGCGGAGCTGTTTCCTGGCGGAGATGCGCCAGGGAGCCTGTTGCGCGCCGGTGATCGCCGTTTTCGAGTGGCCGGGGTGCTGGCCCCCAAGGGGCAGTTTCTCGGCTTTGATCTGGACGACATGATCTATCTGCCCGCCGCCCATGCCCAGGCGTTGTTCAACAAGGAGGGGTTGCAGGAGATCGACGTCATCTATCGCGCCGGGCAGACGGAGGCCGACATCTCCGCCCAGATCCGGCGGGTGCTGATCGCCCGCCACGGCGCCGAGGATTTTACCCTCACCTCCCAGCAGGACATGCTGACCAGCCTCGACAAGATCCTTTCCATCATCAAGCTGGCGGTCGGTGGGCTCGGCATCATTTCGCTGCTTATCGGGGCGGTCGGCATCTTCAGCATCATGAGCATCGCCCAGCAGGAGCGGATCCCCGAGGTGGGGTTGCTGATGGCGCTGGGTTGCCCGCGGCGGCGCATCCTGCTGCTGTTTCTGCTCGAAGCCGTGGTGCTGGCGCTGTTGGGCGGGGCCATGGGGCTGGCCCTGCTCGGCGGGCTCAAGCTGCTGCTTGCCCTGCTGGCGGCCGGGTTGCCGCTCACCCTCCATCCTCTCTATCTGCTGCTGGCGCTCGGTTGCAGCGCCCTGGTCGGCCTGCTGGCCGGGGTCGCCCCCGCCTTGCGGGCGGTGCGCCTCGACCCCGTGGTCGCCCTGCGGGGGGACTAGGGGATGGCCTCTGCAATCTGTTGGGGGTCGCCAGCCTTGAACAGCGGGAAATAACGCCTGTCCGCCTGGCTCATGTGGCCGACCACCAGCTCCTGAATGATGAAGTTGAGCAGCTCGTCGTTGCCGAGCGTCCCCGCTCTGGCGGCGGTCATCAGCTGGGAGGCCTTGTCCAGCAATCTCTGGTGATCCAGTCGATGGCTGGCGAGCTCCCCGTAGTCGCACGCTGCCAGCATCTGCTCTTCGAAGGCAAAGTGCTGGCGGGTCATCACGAACAGGCTCTCCAGACTCTCCAGAAACTGCCCGGATTGTTCGCCCTGATCCTTCATGTGCTCCAGCAGGCGATTGGCCAGCATGAAGAGCCGGTGATGCTCGGCATCGATACGGGGATGACCGCATGCATGGCCGGGATGCCACAGCAGGGTTCCCTGCGCCGGATCCCAGGTGGCCGTGAACAGGCAAACCCGGCCACGCCCCTGGTTCTTCGCCTGATACATGGCTTGATCGGCGTGGTGCATCAGGGTCTTCGGGTCGGCACCGTGTTCCGGATAGAGGGCGACCCCAATGCTGCTGGAGATGCGCAGCGCCTGCTGTTCAATCTGGAATGCATGGTGCAGGCTCTGGTGCAGCTTGTCGGCCACCGCCAGCGCGCCATCGCCGGTATCGGGCAGCAGAACCACGAATTCGTCGCCGCCGAGCCGCACCACCAGGTCGTCCTCTCGCACGCAATGACCCATGCGCTCGGCAACCAGCTTGAGCAGCCGGTCTCCGGTCTCGTGGCCAAAGGTGTCGTTGATCGGCTTGAAGTGATCGAGATCGATGAAGATGAGGGCCAGGGGGCGGTCGGGCTCCTGCTGCAGCCTCTCTTTCAGCCGCTGTTGCAGCAGGCGGCGATTGGGCAGGCCGGTGAGGGGATCATGGAAGGCGAGGCGGCGCATCATCTCCTCCCGGGCCGCCCGTTCGGTGACATCCCGGGTCACCCCCAGAATGGCATCCGGCCGCTCCCGGGCGTTGCCGTGCAAGGTGGTGATCGTCTCGATGGCCACCAGATGGCCATCCTTGTGGCGCAACTGGGAGTGGATGACGCAGCGGGTCTGGGCCTGTTCACCCCGTTGCCAGGCGGCCAGGGCGGCGGTGATCTCGTCGCGCAGCTGCCTTCTGGATTCGTCGGGCAACAGTTGCTTGAGGGACATGGTGAAGAGCTCGGCGGGTTCATAACCGCTGAGGGGGCCGATGGCCGGGCTGACGTAACGAAAGCGCAGGGAGGCGGTATCCATGGTCCAGATCACGTCGGCGCTGTTCTCCGCCACGAAGCGGTAGTGCTGCTCGCGCTGGGCCAGTTCCCGGGTGAGCCGCTGGCGATCCCGCGCCTCCTGGCGCAGCCGCAGATGGAGGTACAGGAAGATGCCGAGCAGCACCAGCAGGCTGAAGGTGATCAGGATGGCCACCGCCACGCTCCTGTCGAGCAGTTGCCGCTGCTGGTGCAGGCGGGCCTGGGCCGGGTCGTAGATGAAGGGGGCCAGGCTGGGCATGGCGTTGAGCATGTCCGCGTCCAGATAGGTTCTGGCGATCTGTTGCCAGCGCTCCTGCTGCATGTAGCCAGGCTCGATGAGATCCGGCTGCATCAGCGCCCGGGTTTCGCGGGCCTCGAACGCTAACCGCTCACGGCCAGCATCACTCGGGTACTGCACCATGATCAGGTCGATCATCTCTTCGGGATGGTCCATGGCATAGCGCCACCCCTTGAGGCTCGCCTGCAGGAAGGCATGGACCCGCTCCTGACGGGTGACGAGCTCGTGTTCGGAGGTGAACAGGTTGTCCCCGTAGAAGTCAAAGCCCATGGCGCGCGGGCTGAAGACCCGATAGGGGATCCCTCTCTGTTGCAGATAGAAGGGCTCGGTGGAGCTGTAGGCACTGATGGCATCCACCTTGCCTGTCAGCAGCGCCTGCACGCCCTGTTCGTAGGGGAGGGTGTTCCACTGTCTGGTCTGCGTATAGTGATGAAGATAGGTCAGCAGCTCGTTGGAGCCCGGCTCCAGCATCAGGCGCTTGTTGGCCAGGTCCGCCGGGGTGCGGATATCGGGTCTGTCCAGGGTGAGCAGTACCAGGGGAGAGTGCTGCAACATGGCGGCGAGCACCACCACGGGTCGCCCTGCGGCCCGGGCCAGCAGCAGATCGCTGCCCCGGATGCCGAACTGGGCCCTGCCCGTGGTCACCTCGTTGATCACATCGGTGTGGGGGCCTGCCTCGCGCAGGGTGACCCGCAAACCGGCGTCCCGATAAAAGCCCTTGGCGATGGCGGCATAGTAGCCGGCAAACTGGAACTGATGCTGCCATGGCAGTTGCACTATGACGTGCTCTTCGGCTCGGAGGGGAAGCGTGATCAGGGTGGATATCACCACCCAGATGGACAGGAGCCAGCATCTACGCTGGCAGGGGGCATCGGACTCCGTCATACCGCGATTCTCTCGGGAGGTGCTCTGCTGGCTAGAGTCAAACAATTTCTGGTTATCCGCAAGGGGAGAGAAGCCCATAAAGAGGGGCGATGCGTGGCATTAAAAGTCATTTTTGTGTCATTCATCACGCGCAATGAGGAAATGGTACATTTTTGAGCCTTATCCGACCTTGTCACGGGCCCTGTCATGGGGTCCCTCCTTGCGGCTGTTATCGCGCCGGTTGCTGCTGGGCTGCATCTTCAGGCCTTCTGTGCCACCTCGTATTGCCACTGTGGCCAGGAGAGGACGCCCCGTGGGGACGGTGGTATGGTAGTCTCCCCTTTTTCCAATGAGGTCCCCCCATGTCTTCCCTGCGCCTGCTGGTCTCCGACTCCCACGATCCCCTGTTCAACCTGGCGGTGGAAGAGTGCATCTTCCGCCAGATGGATCCCGCCCAGCGGGTGCTGTTCCTGTGGCGCAACGCCAATACCGTGGTGATAGGCCGGGCCCAGAATCCCTGGAAGGAGTGCAACACCCGCCGCATGGAAGAGGACGGCGTGACCCTGGCACGGCGCAGCAGCGGCGGTGGGGCCGTGTTCCACGATCTCGGCAACAGCTGCTTCACCTTCATGGCGGGCAAGCCCGGCTATGACAAGAGCGTCTCCACCGCCATCGTGCTGGATGCGCTGAGGCGGCTCGGGGTCGAGGCCTTTGCCTCCGGTCGCAACGATTTGCTGGTGGCGACCCCGGACGGGGATCGCAAGGTGTCGGGCTCTGCCTACCGGGAGACCCAGGATCGCGGCTTTCACCACGGCACCCTGCTGCTGGACGCCGACCTTGGCCGACTCGCCAACTACCTCAATCCCGACCCCAAGAAGCTGGCGGCCAAGGGGATCAGCTCGGTGCGCAGCCGGGTCGCGAACCTCTGCGATCTGCGGCCTGGGATCGACCATCAACAGGTGAGCGAGGCGCTAGTCGAGGCCTTCTTCGGCTACTACGGTGAGCGGGTGCTACCCGAGCATATCTCCCCCGAACAGATGCCCGACCTGCCAGGCTTTGCCGAGACCTTCGCCCGTCAGCGCAGCTGGGAGTGGAACTTCGGTCACGCCCCGGCGTTCAGCCATCAGCTGGACGAGCGCTTCGGCTGGGGCGGGGTGGAGCTGCACTTCGACGTGGAGAAGGGGGTGATAGGGCGGGCGCAGATCTTCAGCGACAGCCTGGATCCGGCCCCCCTGGATGCCCTGGCCGAGCGGTTGGTGGGGGTGCCCTACCGACCCGAGGCGATGGCGGCGCTGCTGCACTCGCTGATGGGGGATTTCCCGGCCAGGGCCCATGAGCTGGCGGAACTGGAGGCCTGGCTGGTGACGGCGCTACGCTGAGACGCTTGACCCGGATCACGAAACGGAGCAAGCCATCCGTCGCCGGTTTGTCGTCAGCCCGCGACTGTCGCGGTCATGATAAAAAGTAGGGCAGACCATTAGTTATTGTCGCTGTTTCCTGTGCCGCCCCGGGGGTATAACCGGGACACATTTGCAGTACTAATGGTCTTGTCATGAACGATCTTGTCTATCTGAAAGAGGAAGGCGTCAACGCCGTCCACCCCGACTTCTCCGCCCGTTTTGCCACCGTCAAAGCCAATTTCTTCTCGCGCAACCCCGATCTCTGGCCGGTGTTCCGCGAACCCGGCTTCGCCACCCTCAACGAGTTTCGCGCCCGTGGCCTGGCCCCGGATGCGCGCCTCAATGCCTGGCCCGATGGCCGTGCCCGCCTCGCCGACTTGTGCGAGACCATGCCGGTGCCCGCACAGATGCGCACCCCGGGTGAACCCATGACCGAGCTGCTGTTTGCCGGCGCCCTCTCCAAAGACTGGGAGAACCCCTCCAGCGTCGAGAACGTCATCACCATGTCGGCGGATCCCGCCATCTATGGCGCCCAGATGGGGATCCTCGCCAACCCCAACCTGGTCTACTCCGAATATGCCGGGGTGGCCGAGGAGCTCGAAAAAAAGGTGGTACGCCAGATTGCCCTGCTGGCGGGTTACGACCCGGCCAGCGCCACCGGCATCTTCACCCAAGGGGGGACCTTCTGTAACCTCTATGGCTACCTGCTCGGCATTCGCAAGAGTTTGCCGGAGGCCAAGCACAAGGGGCTCGGCCACTATCAGGATTACCGCATCATCAACTCCCAGGGCGGTCACTACTCCAACATCACCAACCTCTCCCTGCTCGGGGTCGACATCGAGAACAAGACCATCCGCATCCAGGTCGGCGAGAACAACGACATCGATCTGGTGGATCTCGAGCGTACCCTGACCGCCTGCTTTGCCCTCAAACACGTGGTGCCCACCATCATGCTCACCATGGGCACCACCGACACCTTCGGGGTGGATAGGGTGAAACCCGTGGTGGACCTGCGGGATCGGCTGTGCGAACGGTTCGAGGTGGCGGTCAAGCCCCACATCCACGTGGATGCTGCCATCGGCTGGTCGATGATCTTCTTCCTGGATTACGACTTTGCCGCCAACCCGCTCGCCATCAACGCCGCGACGCTGGCCGGGATCGAGCGCAACGTGGCGCGCTTTGCGGAGCTGAAATTCGCCGACTCCTTCACCGTCGACTTCCAGAAGTGGGGCTATGTGCCTTACACCTCCAGCCTGGTGATGATCAAGGAGCGGGAGGACCTCAAGGCGATGGAGAATGACCCGGAAAACTTCTCCTACTTCGAGCGTGACATTCAGGGTCAGACCCACCTGCAGTCCACCATCGAGTGCTCCCGCGGGGCGAGCGGCCTGTTCGGCGCCTATGCGGCGCTCAACTACCTGGGGGTGGAGGGCTATCGCACCGTGCTGGCCCACTGCCTGCAAAACGCCAACTACTTCCGCTTCCGGTTAAGCCAGCTCGGCAACGTCAAGCTGGTGGCCCAGGAGAACCAGGGACCGAGCGTAGGCTTCAAGATCTACAACCCCGAGTGGGTGAGCGACCCGGAGGCCGAGTTCGCCTTCGAGCTGGCCCGCAGCCCGGACGCTGCCTACAAGGCGCGGCTGGCCCGCAACACCGAATACCACCGCAACCTGTTCAAGCAGCGCGGCAAGGTGGGGCTCTACACCAACTGGGTGGAGGCGGTGGCGCACTCGGAATACGACGAGCGCGGCAAGTACTCCTACATCGCCGGCGAGAAGGCGGTCTTCATGAACCCGGCCTGCACCCGCGAACAGATCGACGCCTTTATCGAGCATATTCGCGGCTGACGGCAGATTATCCATATGGAAAATGGGCAGGAATGACCTGCCCATTTTTATTTCACACCTTCTCTATATGAGGTGTTCCTTGTTGGCATGAAATATTGCGCCAAGGGGGTGATAGTCGGTCAAGAGTATCACCCGCAATGACAATTCAATAATGTCGACGCAAGTGCGCCGGCACGATATCTTCAGTCAATATTGAGCTCTCTGATTTCAGGGATTTGGGACAGCACTGGCGCAGTCATATTGTTCACCCTTTAATCCCATGACATCACAAGTGACAGCCAACACATCGTTGGGTCTGGCCCAGGCAGGATCCCAACCACCCATGGGTTCATCATGGCGTTTGTCTTTATAAAGATCCCACATGATCATGCCGGAAGGGGCATATTTGGCAGTGCGGGTGGCAATTTCATGAAGCAGTTCTTTGCTCAACAACAAATTACCTGTCGCCGGTCTGCCTACTTCAAAACCGACCGTGATAGGGGGGGCTATCAATAACTTCTGGGGCTGAATGGATGCCATAGCATAGCTCGGTGAACCTTTTACCACCGCGTGTCCTGGGCGTACGGTGTCACCGGATTTCAACCAGCTGAAGAACGAACCGTAGTAATAATCAACTTGTCCTGCCAGATCGCAGGGAATATTGGTATCTCCGCCACAATCTGTTTCACTCAGATCATAGGACATGATGCCGATGGTGCTGAGTCGGTCAACCAGTTCCGGATATTGCAGTGCCGCATTGTAAATCAATCCGTATAAATTGCCGCCCCACCAAGCACCGCCATAGGTATTGCTGGTATGGGCATTACTGCCCCAGTTGGCGGACATGTTCGGGATCCCGCCGGTTGCCGGGGCTGCGGTGCTCAGTGCCAGCTCAGGATTGATGGTATCGATGGCGCTGTAGAGGGAACGCATGATGGCCGCAAACTTGTCGACGGTATCCGGCATGATCCTGGGATAGGGTTGTTCGGCTGGAACGAGCTGCATGTTGTCATCGTAGACCAGCACGCCCTTACCCTGGCTCATCAGGCTGGCGGTGTCGATATATTCCACGTTGTTGGCTGGCGGTTGCACCGAATCCGGAGTCAGTCGCCAGCTGTAGGCGTTGAGATCCGCGTGCCAGAACTCCTCGTAATCGAGATCGATGCCTGCCACGCCAAGATCATTGGCCAATTGCACCACATTCAGATATGCCTGATCCGCAGCCGGGCCGGATATCGGGTTGTCAAAGCGATTGCGAGTACCAGGGTTGGGGAAGGAGTCGTATTTCTCCCCTGCTGGACCACAGGCATCGACCTTGCCTGCCGTCACATCGTAGTATTCCGGGATGCAGCTGAAATTCCAGCCCCCGACGGCGATATAGGTTTCGACCCCATTACTCTTGAAGGTATTGATGACATCCTTGAGTCGGGAAAAATCGGCTGTGGATTGATTATCTCTGGGCATTTTATTGGTTGCAGCCGTGTCGCAGACATAACCAAACAATCCGGTGCAGGCCAGATCATTTTGCGTGTAATTGACCAGGCTGGGCTGAACAAAGGACAGCACCAATTTATTGAAATTGCTCTTTTGACTGGTCACCTGTTGACTCAAGGCTTCCAGATTGGCCAGTGAAGCGTAGTAGGCGGGAGTATTGGCAGCGGCATCCGGGCCACTCAGATAGTAGGCTGCTATTTCCGGGGATTGTGCCATGGCACCACCGGTGAATAGCAACGTGATGGCACCGAACAGGGTATGATTTTTCATATAACATCCTTATTGTTCTCTACCTGAATGCAGTAGAGCCGAAAGCAATATAGTTGCTCTCATATAGATTTATATTGGTCAGGTTTATCGATCGTTTTATTGGTCTGATATGACTCCTGTCATGAATGAGGAGTCCTGATAGTAAGGGGAGATGGCTACTTTTTGCTGAATGTAAACTGAATGGTGAGCAATGATGTGTTATTAATGGGGTTGTTATTTTCACTATCTTCTTAACGCTGCGCGGGTAATATCACGCCGAGTTTTAAAAGGTAGCCAAGCCTAATGAGTTTTTTTATTTTCAAGGCTTGGGTGGTGTCACTCCAGTAGAAGGACAGGATGACTGGAAATAGAAAGAAAAAGAGTATGGGAGGTGAAGAACAGCCACCTTCCATACCCGAATATCACGTCTACCGCTTGACGCTTACTGTTTCTGCAAGCGGGTGAGTGTCAGCTTTCCACCCGGGTTCTCGGCGTGGAAGCGCACCGCATCCCCCACCTTCAGACCCTCCAGCAGGGCCGGATCGGCCACCCGAAACACCATGGTCATGGCGGGCATCTTGAGGTTGTCGATCGCCTCGTGCTTGATGCCGACCTTGCCGTTGGCCGCGTCGATGCGGCTGATGACCCCCTGGGTCATCGCCATCTCGCCCATCTCGTTCATGCCTTCCATCTGGCTCATCTGGCCCATGTCGTGGGCGGCATGGTTCATCATCTCCTCGGCCTGCAGGCCGGTGTGGGTGGCAAGACCAAGCAGCAGGGTCAGGGTCAGCGTCTTGTAGTTCATGGTGTGTCCTCGTCGTTTATTCACATTCTTGGTTGTTAAAAAGGGCGCAACCACCGGGTTAGCCGGCGGGTTGGTGCTCGGTCGCTCCCAGGTGCCGGCTGCGCCACAGGTAGTAGGCGGCGGGCAGCACCAAGAGGGTCAGCACCAGCGCGCTCACCATGCCGCCGATCATGGGGGCGGCGATGCGCTGCATCACCTCGGAGCCGGTGCCCTGGCTCCACATGATGGGCAACAGGCCGGCGATGATGGTCACCACCGTCATCATCTTGGGGCGCAGGCGCAGGGCGGCGCCGTGGATCACTGCCCGGTGCAGGCCCGCCTTGTCCGGCTGGCCGCAGGCCACGAGGTCATCCCAGGCGTGGTTGAGGTAGACCAGCATCAAGACGCCGGTCTCCACCGCCACCCCGGCCAGGGCGATAAAGCCCACCCCGACTGCCACCGAGAGGTTGAAGTCGAGCAGCCACAGGGTCCAGATCCCGCCCACCACCGCCAGCGGCAGGGTGGTGAGAATGAGCAGCACCTCCTGGAAGCGGCGAAACGCCAGATAGAGCAGCAGCACGATAATGGCGACCGTGAGCGGCACCACGTAGGCGAGGCGCGCCTTGGCCCGCTCCATGTACTCATATTGGCCGGACCAGGTGAGGGCGTAGCCCGCCGGCAGCACCAGCTGCTTGTCCACCTCGGTCTTGGCCTCTGCCACAAAAGAGCCGATGTCGCGGCCACGAATGTCGACGTAGACCCAGCCGTTGAGGCGCGCGTTTTCACTGCGCAGCATGGGCGCCTCGTCGCTGATGTAGACCCGGGCCACGTCCGCCAGCGCGATGCGCGCGCCGCTCGGCGTCACCAGCGGCAGCAGCTCAAGACTGGCCACAGAATCGCGATAGCTCTGGGGGTAGCGCAGGTTGATGGGGTAGCGCTCGCGCCCCTCGATGGTCTGCCCCACCTCCATGCCACCCACCGCGGTGGCGAGCACCGCCTGCACGTCGGCGATATTGAGGCCATAACGGGCCGCCTTGAGCCGGTCGATATCCACCTTCACATAGCGGCCGCCTGCTACCCGCTCGGCGTAGACCGATGAGGCGCCCTCCACCTTGCCGACTACTTGCTCAAGCTGTTGGCCGAGCTGCTGGATCACCTTGAGATCGGGCCCCGCTATCTTGATGCCGACCGGGGTCTTGATGCCGGTGGCCAGCATGTCGATGCGGGTCTTGATGGGGGGCACCCAGGCGTTGGTGAGGCCGGGGAAGCGGATAAGGGAGTCGAGCTCCTCCTTGAGCTTCTCCGGGGTCATGCCGGCGCGCCACTGATCGCGGGGCTTGAGCTGGATGCTGGTCTCCATCATCACCAGATCGGCGGGGTCGGTGGCCGATTCTGCGCGCCCCGCCTTGCCGAACACGTTCTGCACCTCGGGCACGGTACGAATCAGCTTGTCGGTCTGCTGCAAAATCTCCCGCGCCTTGCCCACCGAGATATTGGCCGCGGTGGTGGGCATATACATGATGTCCCCCTCATCGAGCGGCGGAATGAATTCGGAGCCCAGGTACTTGAGCGGCCAGAAGCCCGCCACCGTCACCACGGCGGCGATGGCCAGAGTGGTTTTCGGACGGGCCAAGACGGCCTTGAGCAGCGGCACATAGCCCTGGCTTAGCCAGCGGTTGAGGGGGTTGGCCTGCTCCGCCAGCACCTTGCCGCGGATAAAGTAACCCATGATCACCGGCACCAGCGTGATGGCGAGCCCGGCCGCCGCCGCCATGGCGTAGGTCTTGGTGTAGGCAAGCGGGTGGAACATCCGCCCCTCCTGCGCCTCCAGCGCGAACACCGGCAGGAAGCTGATGGTGATGATCAGCAGGGAGAAGAAGATGGCGGGCCCCACCTCGATGCTCGCCTCGGTGATGATGCGCCAGCGGTTCTTGTCGGTGAGCGCCTCCCGCTCCATGTGCTTGTGGACGTTCTCGATCATCACGATAGCGCCATCCACCATGGCGCCGATGGCGATGGCGATGCCTCCCAGCGACATGATGTTGGCGTTGATCCCCTGCAGGTGCATCACGATAAAGGCGGTCAGGATGGCGATGGGCAAGGAGATGACCACCACCAGGGACGAGCGCAGGTGGAACAGGAAGGCGAGGCAAACCAGCACCACCACCGCGAACTCCTCCAGCAGCTTGCCGGAGAGATTATCGATGGCGCGCTGGATAAGATCGGATCGGTCGTAGACGGTGACGATCTCCACCCCTTCCGGCAGGCTGCTTTTGAGCTCTGCGAGCCGTTTCTTGACCCCGTCTATGGTGTGCTGGGCGTTCTCGCCGAAACGCATGACGATGATGCCACCCACCACTTCTCCCTCGCCGTTGAGCTCGGCGACGCCGCGTCGACTCTGGGGGCCGGTGACCACATCCGCCACGTCACCCAGCAGCAGCGGGGCACCGCGCACATTGGTGCCGAGGGGGATCTGCTTCAGATCCTCCACGCTCTTCAGGTAGCCGTTCGAGCGCACCATGTACTCCGCTTCCGCCATCTCGATGACGGAGGCGCCGGTCTCCTGGTTGCCCTGCTGGATGGCGGTCTCGATAAGGGAGAGCGGGATGCCGTAGGCGCGCAGCTTGTCGGGATCGACCCGCACCTGATACTGGCGCACCATGCCACCCACGGTGGCGACCTCGGAGACGCCGTCCACCGTCTGCAACTCGTACTTGAGGAACCAGTTTTGCAGCGAGGTGAGCTCGCTCAGGTCATGCTTGCCGGTTCTGTCCACCAGCGCGTACTGGTAGACCCAGCCCACCCCGGTGGCATCGGGGCCGAGCTGGGGGCGGGCGGAGGCGGGCAGGTTGGGTGCGACCTGGCTCAAATACTCCAGCACCCGGGCGCGGGCCCAGTAGAGGTCGGTGTCGTCGTCAAACAGCACATAGACGAAGGAGTCGCCGAAGAAGGAGTAGCCGCGCACCGTGGTGGCCCCCGGCACCGCCAGCATGGCGGTGGTGAGCGGGTAGGTCACCTGATCCTCCACCACCTGGGGCGCCTGGCCCGGATAGGCCGTCTTGATGATCACCTGCACGTCGGAGAGATCCGGCAGGGCGTCCACCGGGGTCTGCTTGACCGACCAGAGCCCCCAGGCGGTAAGCATGACGGTCAGCAGCAGCACCAGAAAGCGGTTGCCCACGGACCAGCGAATAATCGACGGGATCATGATTGGGCTCCTTGCTCATTTGGTGCAGAGAGCTGAACCTGTTTGTCGGCAAGGTAGCAAATGATGGCAGGAATCATGACTTGGCTCCCATATCGTGTTGGCTATGGTCCATGCCTTCCATCTTGCCCATCTCATCCGTCGCGGGCTTGGCTGCGTCGCCGCTTGCTGGCGCTTTCTCCTGATGGATGGTAGTGATGCGGTATTCATCCCCCTCCTGCATTACTTGCAGATGCAGGGTCTGACCCTCGGTCAGCTTGCTCATGTCGACCCCGTCCGCCACGGTGAACTCCATCTCCATGGCGGGCCACTGCCACTCGGGGATGGGCTGGTGGGAGACCATCAGGGTGCGGTTGGCGAGATCGATGCTTTCAACCTCGCCCTGGGTCCACACCTGAGCGGGGCGCACCGCCGTCATGCGCTGGAAGTCCGAAGTGATGGCCGATTCGGAATCGAGCAGGAACTGGGCCGAGCTGACGATGCTGTCCCCCGCTTCAACCCCCTCTTGGATGGCCACCTTGTCGCCAAACTGGGGGCCCAGGGTAACGGCCACCGACTTGAAGCTGCCATCTCCCAGCGCCAATACCAACCTGTCTTGGCTACCGGTGCGGATCACCGCCTCGCTCGGCACCACCAGCCGGGGCTCTCCCTGACCAGTACGAATGGCTACTTTGGCGAACATGTTGGGTTTCAGAACCTCGTCCGGGTTGGCAAAGCGCAGCCGTACCTTGAGGGTGCGGGTGGAGGCATCCAGGGTCGGGTAGAGGTAATCGACTCGGCCCTGCCAGCTGCGGCCGGGGGCGTAATCCAGGGTCATGGTGACCGGATCGCCCACCTTCAGCTGGGCCGCCTGACGCTCGAACACCTCGGCACTGACCCACACCTGCTTGAGGGTGCTGATGTTGAACAGCGCCGCGGCGGGCTCCACGTACTGGCCTTCGCGTACTTTCAGCTCGGAGACATAACCGCTGCTCGGGGCATAGATGCGCACCGTCTCCTGCACCTGACGGCTGCGCTTGAGGGCCGCTATCTGATCCGCCGGCACCTGCAGGGACTTGAGCTTGCCCTCGGCGGCGCGCAGCAGCAGGGGGTTGGCGGTGTTGAGGGCGAGCAGATACTCGTGCTGGGCGTTGACCAGATCCGGGGCGTAGAGCTCGTAGATCAGGCTCCCCTTGCTCACCTGCTGCCCCTCGCTCTTGATGGCGAGGGTGCGGATCCAGCCCGCCATGCGGGCGTTGACCGCCTCCAGTCTGTCCTCGTCATAGCCGACGTAGCCCACCGTCTCGATCTGCTGGTGGATGGGCAATCGTTCCACCTTGGCGAGGCGCACCCCCAGGTTCTGCTGGATCTCGGGGCTGATGGTGACGGTCCCGGGGGAGCCGCTCTTCTGCTCCTCATAGACGGGGATGAAGTCCATCCCCATGTTGTCCTTGGCGGGGCCATCGCGCTTGTCGCGGGGATCCATGGGGTTGACCCAGTAGAGCGGCGTCTTCTCGGCGCTGGCGCCATCGCCAGGCAGGTGGCTGGCGGCCCAGTAGCCGCCACCGGCGCCGAGGGCGAGCAGCAACGCCGCCATTAACAGGGTCTTGTTCATGACAGGCCTCCGGCACACAGCGGGCGGGAGGGCCGGGCGCACGAGGGTGCGAACGTCTTGGGTGATGACATGGTACTTCTTCTCTCGTATCGGGCCGTCCGGCCGTGAGCGGATGCGGTGCAACAGGCACGTGGCGCTCGGCTCGCGGTGGACAGGATTGGCCGACAATCGGGGCACCGCCGACGGAGCGGCCGGTGCACGGCATGGCGATGGCAGTACCATCGCACGGGCTATCGGGAGAAGTGGTTTCTAATGGCGCAGCACGGACAGCATCAGATGCCGTCTGGGCCAGGAGGGCGGATGGGTACCACGCAGACGCAGGAAGGGATCCCGCAGCCAGTTGTCCAGCAGGGGACCGACATGCCACGAAGGGGGCAGCAACAACAGCGGAAGCAGCAGCAATGACAGCAGCAGGCCGAACAGGGGAGGCGCATTGGCGGCACCGGAGAAGCCGCTCTGCATCTGGCACTCATCCCCCGACAGGGACTCCGCATTCACTGTGCCCGAATGGCAGGAGAGGGGAGCTGTACCGACCTGGTCATGGTTCATGGCGGCGTGCTGTACCGACTCGCTCCCGTGCAACCCATGAGACAGAGGATGGGGCTGTGCCATCGGGGTCAGGGTGGTGTCGAGTGAGTGGCTTGTAAGGGCGGTGGCCGCACCATGCCAGCTGATGCAGAGGGTGAGATTGCAGACGAGCAACAACGCCAGCAATAGCCGGGCGATGAGTTCTGTGGGCAATCTCGATGACAACATGGTGCATCTTTCCTGTGACGAATATGAGAAATGTAAACCTTACCAACAGGAGAAGGTCAAGGTATGGCAGACCCGCTCTGCCAAAGAGTTGATATGGATTAAGAAATGGCGGGGCTATAAACAAAAAAGCCCCCGCATCGGCAGGGGCTTGAGGTCGGGAGATGGCAGAGATCCGGGCCAGGAGGCCCGGCACCGGGATCAGGCGAAGCAGGTCCAGATGGGGGCGTGATCGGAGGGTTTCTCGATGCCGCGCAGCTCGTAGTCGATGCCGGTCTCGGTCACTTTGTCCTTGAGGGCATTGGACGCCATGATGAGGTCGATGCGCAGGCCACGGTTCTCGTCAAAGCCCCTGGAGCGGTAGTCAAACCAGGAGAAGCGCTCGCATTCGGTGGGGTTGGCGGCGCGGAAGGTGTCGGTGAGGCCGAAGCCTTTGAGCCGTTCCATCCATTCCCGCTCGATGGGCAGGAAGGAGCACTTGCCATCCCGCAGCCAGCGCTTGCGGTTCGCCTCGCCGATGCCGATGTCGAGATCCGTGGGGGAGATGTTCATATCCCCGATCAGCGCTATCTGGTCGTCCGGGCTGTGGTGGGTCTCGAGGTAGTGCTGCAGGTCCTCGTAGAACTTCTGCTTGGCCGGGAACTTGGTCTCGTGATCCTGGCTCTCCCCTTGGGGGAAGTAGCCGTTCATCACCTTGATGAGGGAGCCATCTTCCCGCTTGAAACTGGCCATGATCATGCGGCGCTGGGCATCCTCGGGATCGGTGGGGAACCCCTTCTGCACGTCGATGGGCGTCTGCTTGCTCATGATGGCGACCCCGTAGTGACCCTTCTGGCCGTGGAAGACCACGTGGTAGCCCATGGCCTCCACGTCCGCGACCGGGAAGGCTTCGTCGTGGACCTTGATCTCCTGCAGGCCGATCACATCCGGTTGATGCTTGTCGATGATGGCTTGCAACTGATGAAGACGGGCACGCAGGCCATTGATATTGAAAGAGATGATCTTCATGTCAGGGATGCTCATGTCGTTTTTATTAGTCGCTATTGGACTAGGAATCCGGTCTGGATGCAAGTTCCCGGGCTGTGCTCGGCGCGGCTCCTCTGCCCGGTATAGGGTTATCGGCAACCTGTTTACTGCCCCGCCGCAGGAGCGTGGAGAGCTTGTCAACGGGTCATCTTCTTGACGAACACCACCACGAACAGCGCCAGCGTGAAGCTGCCGGTGAAGGCCTCGAAGGCGGCGAAGATCCGCGACAGGCCGACCGGGGTGAAGTCGCCGTAGCCCAGGGTGGTGAAGGTCACCACGCTGTAGTAGAGGCATTCCAGCAGGAAGGTGGCGTTCTCTTCGAGGGTCGCCTCCGGGCGGTAGATGAGGTGGTTGCCCGCGAAGTTGAGGCCGCAGAAGAAGTAGAAGATGCTGCAGATGAAGATGAGCAGCAGGGAGAAGAGCACCACCCGCATGGGGGCCTCGCCGTAGCCGCAGAAGAGATCCACTATCCAGGAGGCGAAGCGGTGATAGGACCAGAACGGCATCTGCAGGCGGCGCATGGTGAGCTCCTGCTGGATGTAACGGCCGGACATGGTGAAGATCCCCTGGGCCTCCGAGGCCTTGCGCAGATCCCGATAGGTCTCTTCCGCTTCCTTGAACCAGACGCGGGCCTGCACCGGATCCCGCTCGCTTCGCCCCTTCCTGTCCTGCATCAGGCGCCTGCCGGTATCCAGGTTGTCGAGCCGGGTGTTCTTCCAGCGGATGCCGAGCAGGTTGACGTCGTGCAACTCGGCGCAGTGCAGGTTGGCGTCACTGACATCGGCCTTCATCAGGCTGCCGCCCTTGATGCGAATACCGTAGAGGTGCGCGCCGCGCAGGTTGGCGCGATAGAGGTTGCACTGCTCCAGCAGGAACCCCTGTGGCCCCTCTCTGTTCACCAGGTTGAGACCGGCGAGATCGGCGCGGGCCAGTTGCAATCCGTGGCACAGGCCCCCCTGGCGCACATAGCGCTCCAGCGCCGCGGCGGTGTCCGGGGATGAGTGAGAGGCGTGAGGGTCGTGCCAGTGGCACAGGTCGTGATCCCCCGCCTCTTCGCTGCAGTGGCGGCCATCTGCCACCAGGTATCGGCACATCGCCATGCTGTCGCCCCTCCTTGCCTGAGTCTGTATCAGCATAGGTGAGGGAGGCGCGCCGCTGGCTAGGCTATCTGGTTAAATTCCTGGCGCAGCTTGCGGAAGCGATCCTGCTGGGCGGGATTCAAGGGGATGCCCTCCAGCACCTCCAGGGTCTCCTTGCACTCGGCGCCGAATTCCGGGCTCTTGCGGTGTTTCTGCATCAGTTGCAGCAGCACCTGGATCTTGTTGAGGGCGGCGCCGGTATTGGCGGGCGCCCGGCGCAGGGCCTCGCGGAAATGGCCGAGGGCCTGCTCCAGCTCCCCGCTCTGGTAGGCCTTGATGCCCAGATCGTTGAGCTGCTGGTAGCGCTGACGGCGCTCCTGCACCGTCTTGTCGTCGCGAGTCACCTGGATGCAGGTGGTGAGCAGCCGGTCTTCGTCCTGTGCCAGCAGGGATTGCAGGCTCTCGGCGTACTCGAACTCCCCGAGCTGGTAGAGGGCGAGTATGGTCTCGCCGAGCAGGGCGGGGGGCATGGTCTCGGGCTTGTCCAGCCAGTTCTGGTTGGCGCGATAGAGCATCTTCTTGCCCTTGAGCAGTTCTCCCAGGGCAATCCGGACCCTGGCCTGACAGATCTGCTCGAACACCGGGTAGTTGAACTCCGACATCATCAGGGAATCCCGGATGCGCGACAGGGCCGAGTTCACCTGCTTTTGCAGGTTGGCGATGTGATAGCCGTCGTTGCTGTTGAGGGCATAGAGCGTCAGGGTCTGGATGTAGGCCCCCAGGTAGTGGGGCGTGCGATGGATGGAGTTGCGCGACAGGTCGATGAGGGAGAGCAACACATCCTTGGCCTGGCCGTAGTCGTGGCGCAGCAGGCACACCTCTGCCAGCCGGCGGGAGAGCTGCACCGACTGGGGGGAGATGTCCACCGCCCGGCGCAGCTCCTGCTGGGCCAGCTCCTCCTTGCCAAGGGAGAGCAGGGACTCCGCCAGCCAGAGGTGGGCCTCCACCATCAGGGGGGTGTTCTTCAGCGTCGCCTGCAGGTGGCTCACCGCCTCGTCATAGAGTGCCAGACGGTAGCAGGCCTTGCCCAGGGTCAATCTGGCCCAGCTGTTCTCCTGGGCGGCCAGCAGCTGGCGCATCAGGCTGCGCGCCTCCTTGGCCTGGCCGAGCTTGAGCTGGGTGTCGGCCTGCAGGCAGCGGCAGAAGTTGGCGAAGCGCGGTGCCGCATCGGCCTGCCTGGCGCAGGCTTCGACCAGCGCCGGCAGGTCATCCCGGGTGAGGGCGGTGAAGACGCTCTCCAGGGCCTGGCGGCGGGCGAGGGCGCGCTTCAAGCGAAACGAGAACTGCTCCTGGGAGAAGGGTTTCATCAGGTATTCGTCGGGCTCGGCTTCAAGAGCGCTCAGCACCATGGCACGGGAGCTGTCGCTGCTGACCATGATCACCACGCTCTGGGGCGGGATCAGCTGCTGATCCCGCAGGCTCTCCAGCAACTGGCGGCCGTTCTCACCCGCCCCCAGCTCGTAGTCGAGCAGATAGATGTCGAAGCTCTCTTTCTGGCAGCGACGGCGCGCCTCGTCGGCGGAATTGATGTAGGTGATGCGGCTGATGCCGATGTTGATCAGCATCGCCTTCATCATCATCTGGAAGGAGCGCTGCTCGTTGACCAGCAGGATGCGCCTGGGTTTGGGCTGTGCTTTCTTCTCTGGTGCGGGATCCGGTGTCTGCATCTGTCTTGCATCGAGGCGCTGCGGGCTGGTGGGAGAAGTGTGCCACCAAAGTCCGCAGGCAGGCAATTGAACATGGGAAGGGCCCCCGTTTTTACCGCCGAGCGCAGAGCCGGGCCCCAAAAAAACATGACGCGTACTTGATCTTCGTCAACCGGGCACGAGATGACAGTGGCGCGGTTCCATCCGTTTTTTAGACTTGAAGGGAGGCAGATCCCGGCGATCTGCAGACGGGCAGCGGCCCGCCGATGTTTTACCCGCACCATAAGGAGGAATCAAATGAGTTTGCTACCGAGCCGAACCAGCCTGTTTGATGACCTGTTCCACGACATGGCCTCCGGTTTCTACATCCGGCCCCTGCACGGGGATCCCCTGCCCAGCCAGATCAAGCTGGATCTGAGGGAGAGCGACGGCGGTTACCTGCTGCAGGCCGAGCTGCCCGGGGTGGCCAAGGAGGACATCCACGTGGACGTGCACGGCAAGCTGGTGACCCTGAAGGCGGAGATCCGCCAGCACGACAGTCAGAACAAGGAGGACAGGGCCCTGCGCAGCGAGCGCTACTATGGCAGCGTGTCACGCACCGTCGAACTGCCGGTGGAGGTGGCGCCGGACAAGGTCAGCGCCCGCTTCGACAACGGCATCCTCACGTTGCAACTGCCCAAGCAGGCGGTCACCCCGGCGCCCCATCGGGTCCCCATTGAATAACGCGCCATCATGAAGAGGCCCCGCATTGCGGGGCCTCGTTGCTCATGGCTGCCTGCGCACCAGATAGGGGGCGAACTCCGGGGTGTGGCGCGCCGCAAACCCCTGATCCGTCTTCTCGATGAGATAGACCGCCAGCTTGTGCTCGGTGGCAAAGGCCATCGCCTGCTCCGGCCCCATCACCATGAGGGCGGTATCGAGGGCGTCGGCCTCGAGCGCGGTCGGGGTGATGACGCTGGCGGAGACCAGCTTGTGGGTGACGGGCTCGCCAGTGGCGGGATCGATGATGTGGGAGTAGCGTCGGCCATCGAGTTCGTAATAGTTGCGATAGCTGCCTGCGGTGCTGAGGGCCATGCCGTTCGGGGTGACCACGTCCTCGATGGCGCCCGGCCTGTCCGAGGGCTCGACGATGGCCACCCGCCAGGGGTTGCCCTTGTCGTTATGCCCCTTGCTGCGCACGGCGCCTGCCACCTCGACGAGGTAGTTGTGCACCCCCTTGCGCTCCAGCAGCGTGGCTATCTCGTCCGAGGCCGCCCCTTCCCCCAGGGTGGAGAGATCCAGATAAAGGTTGGGGATGCTCTTGCCGAGCAGGAAATGGTCCCCTTGCGGCGTCAGGCTCAGCTTGTCGATGCCGACCCGCTCCCGTCCCTGGGTGATCTGCTCCGCGGTGGGCCGCTTGACCGGACGCTTGTCCGGCCCGAAGCCCCACAGGTTGACCAGGGGACCCACGGTGACGTCCAGTTTGCCCCGGGTGAGGCGTCCCGCATCCATGCCCTGCCGCACTATCCTGGCCATGCTGGCCGGTATGGGCATGGGGGCCTTGCCTGCGTCCCGGTTGAAGCGGGAGATGAGGGAGTCCGGATCATAGGTGGAGATCTCCTGGTTGAGTCGTGCCAGCAGGGCATCGACCTCCCCCTGCAGCGCAACCTGGCCGCCGGGGAAAGGATCGCTCAGGGTCACCGCATAGTAGGTGCCCATGGTGTTGCCCTGAATGCGGGTCTGGGTCTGGGTCGGCGCCGGCTGACAGGCGGTCAGCAGCAGCAGGGAGAGCAGCAGGCCGAGGGGGGCCAGGGAGAGGGTCTTCATCTTGCATTCTCGCGAAAGTCGTCGACGGGGGAGCAGCTTAGCCAAGGGGGCCTGGGTTGACGAGCCCCTGACGCCGGACTTGGCTGGAAATAATTAAGCGACGCTGGCGGTGAGCCAGCGGATCTGTTTCACCGTCAATGCCATCGGGGAGTGACCTGGTCCGCAGCTTTGAGCAAAAACCGCCTTCCTCCGGCGACATTTGGGTACAATAAAGATCGATCATGACAGCATCTTTAGCGTGTCGCCGAGCGATTCGCCAGACAAGGGTGTTGCCATTCCTCGTCAATCAAAGGAGAAGATGATGAAAAAGGTGTTAACCCTGCTGCTTCTGAGTTCACTGGCAGCCCCGGTGCTGGCCGATGAGTGCGCATTGGTCATCGAAGGCAATGACGCCATGCAGTACAACCTCAAAGAGATGAGCGTGCCGGCCACTTGCAAGGAGGTGACTATCACCCTCAACCACACGGGCAAGTTGCCGGTGGCCAACATGGGTCACAACTGGGTGCTGGCCAACACCGCCGACTATCAGGCCGTCGCCACCGCGGGCATGAGCGCCGGTGTCGATCACGACTACCTGCCCAAGGACGATGCCAGGATACTGGCGCACACCAAGCTGGTGGGGGGTGGCGAGAGCACCAGCGTCACCTTCAAGACCGACGGGCTGGCAGGCAAGGATCTCACCTTCTTCTGCTCCTTCCCCGGCCACTTCGCCATGATGAAGGGCGCTTTCAAGGTCGGCTAAGCCGCTTTGCCTGTCATGACATTAAAAAGCCGGGATATCCCGGCTTTTTGTTTTGACCCTTATAGCCAGAGGGTAAACTCCGCCAGGTCATAGCATTTGATATTCTTTTCGGCGCACTTCGTTGCTTCAGACTTCAACCATTCAAATGCTGCTTTTTTGTGCCCTTGGCCTTCAATCAAGATAATGACATTAGGTTCTGGTGCTTTATGAGCACTTTGTAAAAAGAAAGGAAACTTACGGTCAACTGAGCCTGAAACCTGTTGTTGGTGAGGTTCCACTCTAGTCAAGCCATCGAGTGGATGGTTAATGACAAAAGCACTAAAGGCTTTTAATCCATACAGATCTTCGTAGGGGACTCTAGTCTTGAATGTCTTGGGAATAGAAAGGTTATTTCCTTCTGCATACTCAAATTCCTCTAAGATGCCCCTTATTTTTGTCTGCAACTGTTGATTACTTTTTTCTTCTTCAGTACTGAGCTCAGGTGGTGCTCCAAACCCGTCCAATGTGTATTGCATAGGATCTCTCATCACATAAACCAGAGAGACCCATGCTACTCCCATAAGGTCAAATATCAATCTGCAGATGATTTTTTGGCCTAGTCATAAATGGGCTGCGGTTATTGCACGTTTGCTTGCAGGGTAAAGAAGGCGAGGGTGGTCTTTTTCCCGCACTCGAAGTGGATGCTCTCCTCGCCCTTGACCACCAGGGTCTCGTTGATGGCCACGGCTTGGCCTGCCACCTCGAGCTGACCGCTCAGCAGGTGGCAGAGGTAGGTCTTGTCCGCCTCCAGGGTGAGGGTCAGGGGGAAGGGCACATTGAGCACTCGCACGTTGGCGCTGAGGCGTTTCGGGTCGTAGATGAGCCCCAGATCCGTCACCTCCTTTTTCAGCAGCTCGCAGTGGGTCTCATCATCCCCGTTGAAATGGGCCGCCTCGAAGGTGGCATAGGGGTGGCCGTTGAGCACGAAACCGGCGCCGCTGACGGGCAGCAGGATGCGCTGATAGCCGGGAAATTTGGAGAAGGGACCTGCCGCCTTGATGGGGGCCGAGCTCAGCCGGTAGTCAAAATCGAGCTTGTCCAGGCTCGAGCCCGGGGGGGAGACAAGGATCTGGGCCGTGGTGCCCTGCTTGTTTTTCCAGGGCATCTTCAGCTGGTCAGACTCTTTAATCAGGGTGATCACGTTGGCGCCTCGACGAGGAGTGGGAGAGTGAGGCCAAGTGATACCATCCCGCAAGCCTGCTCACAAGGCGCGGGGGGCTGGGGACGGTCCGACTGTCCAGAATGTCGTCACTCCGGCCCCTGACCATCACAGGCTCCTGGATGAGGTGCTCAAGATGTCGCCGATCGGCGGAGTGGGGGGGAGTCAAAGGTCGAGGCTGTGATCCTGACGCTGTTAAACGGGCTCGAGGTCGCTACACTGGCACTTCTGCCGTATGGAGGCCCCATGACCCACAAGATCATTCTGGATACCGATCCCGGTATTGACGACGCCATGGCAATACTCTTTGCCGAGGCCCACCCCGCCATCGACTTGCTCGCCATCACCACGGTGTTTGGCAACGCCACCATAGAGAACGGGACCCGCAACGCCCTCTGGCTCAAGCAGAAATACGGTATGAGGGCGGAGGTGGCCCAGGGCGCCGCCGCGCCACTGCTGCGCGAACCCGTGGGGCCGACCACTGTGGTGCACGGCCCGAGCGGGCTGGGGGACGTGGAGGCGGGGGAGGTGACCCTGGCGCCGGATCCTCGCCCGGCCTGGCAATACATCGTCGAGACGGTGAAGGCCAACCCCGGCGAGATCACCCTGGTGACAATCGGGCCCCTCACCAACCTGGCGCTGGCGCTCGAGGCCGCCCCCGAGATCACCGCGCTGGTGAAGCAGGTGGTGGTGATGGGGGGCGCCTTTGGCGTCAACGGCCATCGCGGCAACGTGACCCCCTATGCCGAGGCCAACATTCACGACGATCCCGAGGCGGCCGATCGGGTGTTCACTGCCCCCTGGCCCGTGGTGATCATCGGGCTGGACGTGACCCAGCAGAGCTTCTTCAGCAGTGCCTATCTGGATGCCCTGCGGGACGATGCCGGTGAGCCCGGCCGCTTCCTGTGGGCGGTGAGCCGCTTCTACCTGCGCTTCTATTCCGAGCGCATCGGCCTCAATGGTTGCCACGTGCACGATCCGTCCGCCATCGCCTATGTGATCGATCCCGAGCTGTTCACCCTGCGGGAGGGCCCGGTGCGAGTCATCGACCATGGCCCCGCCATCGGCCATACCCTGCAGAAGTTCGACGGCAAGTCCCACCCCCACGATGAGTGGGCGGGTTACCCGGCCCAGCGGGTCGGGGTGGCGGTGCGGGATCAGGCTCTGCTGGTGCTCTATCGTGAGACGCTGGTGGCCTGGGGGAAGGATTGCTGAGACGCTCGCCAGCGTGATGGACAAAGCGTGAGGCTCGCCAAATAATTGCCAGCCGACGCTGGCCTATACTGACGAAAACTGAGGTATTCAAGGAGCAAGCGGATGGCCTGGTTGTCTTTGTTGGTGGCGATAGCCCTCATCTGGTGGCTGATGAAGCTGGGGCGTGGTGCCCTGTTCGAGATCCGGCTTGCCCCTGGCAAGGTGCAGGTGAAGCGAGGCTCTGTGCCGCCGCGCTTCCTGGCCCAGGCCAAGCAGATCCTGCAGCAGGAGCCGGTACGGGGGCGCATCCTGGGTCAGCGCGATGGCAACGGCGTCAGGCTGGTCTTCTCCCGCTCCATCCCTGAGCCCGTGGCCCAGCGCCTGCGCAGCGTCTTCCCCTATGGGGATTATCGCGGCGTCACCTCACCCCCGGATGGGCGCAATGCCCGCTGAACCCGCGGGCTGAACTCTTCCGCTGAACGTGCTGTTCACACCGGACGCCGGGCACTCTGCCCGGCGTTTGCTTTTCCAATAAGTCATGGCCAGGACGCAGTCATCAGCGCGGCACTTGCAGGGGCTTCATCACCTCGATCAGAAAGTCGATGAAGGCGCGGGTCTGGGGCTTCAAGAAGCGGCCGCCGCGAAAGACCGCATGGATCTCGTCATGGCGATCCTCGTACGGGGAGGCCTGCCAGTCCGGCAACAGCGGCTGCAGAGTGCCATCGTCGATCCCCTGTTGCACCATCCAGCTCGACAGCAGCAGGATGCCGGTGCCCGCCTGGGCCGCGCACAGCAGCGGCGTGCCGCCGACCGAGGCGAGGTTGCCCCGCACCGCGACCCTGTGCCGCTGCGCCCCTTGCCGGAAATACCAGTGCTGGCGCTGACGGCCATGGCCGCGGATCAGGCAGTTGTGGTGCGCCAGTTCATCGGGATGGGCGGGCTCGCCATGGCGGGCCAGATAGGCGGGGGAGGCGACCAGCAGGGTCCGGTTGGTGAGCAGGTGGCGGCTATGGAGACCGCTGTCCACTGGGCGTCCGACGCGCACCGCAACGTCCACGTTTTCGGCGTCGAGATCCACCAGCCGGTTGTCGAGCTCGATCTCGAGCCGCACCCCGGGGTAGCGGGCCAGGAAGGCCGGCAGGCGCGGTGCCAGCCAGGCGGCGCCGAAGCTCTCGAACACCGAGACCCGAAGCGGGCCCTCTGGCGCCACCGGCAGGGGCTGCAGGGATTGCACCAGCTGATCCGCCTCCTCCAGCAGGCGCACCGAGCGTGCAAGGAAGTACTCACCCTGCTCGGTCAACACCAGTTGACGGGTGCTGCGCTTGAATAGCGGGATCCCCAGCTGTTGCTCCAGCGCATCTATGGTGCGGGTCACCGAGGAGGGGGCCAGGTTGAGGGCCCGGGCGGCCCGGGAGAAACTTCCCGATTCCACCACCTGAGCCAGGATGCGGACGCGATCCAGCATGGGTATACCTTTGCGATAAGCGCAAAACTGTTGCAGGTTATGGCGATATTCTATCCATGGATGAAAGTGTGAACAATGTGCTCATCGCCCAAGGGGGGCGCTCACCTCAGGAGTATTGCCATGTCAGATCGTATCCAGCTTGCCAGCCAGGTACCCGCCGCCGTCTCGGCCATGATGGGGCTCGAGGCCTATCTCGGCGGGACCGATATTCCTCTGTCGCTCAAGGAGCTCATCAAACTGCGGGCCTCCATGCTCAACGGCTGTGCCTACTGCATCGAGATGCACGCCGAGGTGGCCATGAAACACGGTGACAGCCCGCAGCGCCTGTTGGCGCTGGCCGCCTGGCGCGAATCCCCGCTGTTCGACGAGCGGGAGCGGGTCGTGCTGGCCCTGACCGACGAGGTGACCCTGATCGGCGAGCGAGGGCTCACCGAGGAGACCTACCAACAGGCCCTGGCCCTGCTTGGGGAAACCCTGCTGGCCCAGTGCTTGATGCAGGTGGTCACCATCAATGCCTGGAACCGGATCGCCGTGGCGACCCGAATGGAGCATAAACACCCCTGAGGGAGACGTAGTGGTGGGGTGTTGTCGTCAACAGGCCTCGCATGGGGCTCTTTTTTCATGGCGGGCCTCAGACAGGGCAGCCCCTTCTGCACCTCCATCGGTCCCGGGAAGTTAATCATACATTCGTTTGATTAATTATTTTTTTATTCCACCTCGGAATATGCGCATCCAGATCAAGGAATGGTGAGGGCGCTTGTGCATCAAGAGGGGGTTGAATGGCTCTTTTTTGCCCTGTTTGTCCCTCTGAAAATAAGGGTAATGGGTCATTTTGATTAATTGATGAGCGATTTTGGCGAGGGGATAAATTAATGGAAGATGAATTGATGAACTGTGAATTTAATAAATTGGTCACTGTCAAGCGATTAACATCTGATACCTGTTGTCACCACTCTTAAAACAATTTCGGGATTAATTTTTCATGTTGTTCACATGCCGGTCTGATGCAATAAAATGCGGCATTTTTATTATACCAATAAGCCTTGAAACGATGAGGACATTGCATGAGACCTTTTGAAGTAAAGAGGGGCTTGGGCGCTTTGCTGTTGATGGCAACCGCTGGCTTGCTGAGTGGCTGCGACATGGCACTGATGAGCCCCAAGGGGCAGGTTGGTCTGGAGCAGAAGTCACTGATATTGACCGCACTCGGGTTGATGTTAATCGTGGTGATTCCTGTGATTATTATGACGGTGGCATTTGCTCGTAAATACAGAGCATCCAATACCACTGCCAAATACACTCCGGATTGGTCTCACTCCAACAAGATTGAAGCGGTCGTCTGGACCGTGCCCGTCATTATTGTCGCCATCCTGGCGGTGATTACCTGGAGAACCTCCCACTCCCTCGACCCCTACAAGCCGTTGGAATCTGACGTCAAGCCGATCCAGGTCGATGTGATATCGCTGGACTGGAAATGGCTGTTTGTCTATCCGGAGCTGGGTATCGCCTCGGTCAACGAGCTGGCCTTCCCGGTCAACACCCCGATCAACTTCCGGGTGACCTCAGACACCGTGATGAACTCCTTCTTCATCCCCCAGCTGGGCGGTCAGATCTACGCCATGGCCGGGATGCAGACCAAGCTGCACCTGATTGCCAACGAGGCGGGTCAGTACAAGGGGATCTCCGGCAGTTACAGCGGTGCCGGTTTCTCTGGCATGAAGTTCAAGGCGATTGCCACCCAGGACCAGGCCGGTTTCGATGCCTGGGTCGCCAAGGTGAAACAGTCTCCCAAGATGCTGAGCACCATGGGTGAGTTCGATGCCCTGGCCAAGAAGAGCGAAAACCACCCGGTTGAGTACTTCGCCAGCGCCGATCCCAAGCTGTTCGTCAATGTGATCAACAAGTTCATGGGCGGCATGTCCCATGGCGGCCATGACGCTGCAAAAGATGGCGCCATGGACCACGAGGCCATGAAGCATGACGCCGCGAAAGCAGAACCCATGGACCACAAGGCCATGAACCATGACGCTGCAAAAGCAGAGCCCATGGACCACGCGGCCATGAATCATGACGAGCATGCCGGACACATGGCCACGTCCATGGCTGACAAGAGTGTGAAAGCAGGATCCGAGGAATAATCGATGTTTGGAAAATTGACACTCGAGGCTGTTCCGTACCATGAACCCATCATCATGGTTACGATAGCCGGTATCATCTTGGGTGGGCTGGCGATTGCCGGTCTCATCACTTATTACGGCAAGTGGCAATATCTGTGGAAAGAGTGGTTCACCTCTGTGGACCACAAGCGCCTCGGTATCATGTATCTCATCCTGGGCATGGTCATGCTGCTGCGCGGCTTCGCCGATGCGGTCATGATGCGTGGTCAGCAGGTCATGGCCTCCGCCGGTAGCGAAGGCTACCTGAACGCGCACCACTACGATCAGATCTTCACCGCCCACGGCGTCATCATGATCTTCTTCGTGGCCATGCCGCTGGTGATCGGCCTGATGAACATCGTGGTGCCGCTGCAGATCGGTGCCCGTGACGTCGCCTTCCCCTTCCTGAACAACCTGAGCTTCTGGTTTACCGCCGCGGCCGTGGTGCTGATCAACGTCTCCCTCGGGGTCGGTGAATTCGCCCAGACCGGCTGGCTGGCTTATCCGCCCTTGTCGGGGCTGGAGTTCAGTCCGGGGGTCGGGGTCGATTACTGGATCTGGAGTCTGCAGATTTCCGGGTTAGGTACCCTGCTGACCGGTGTCAACTTCTTTGCCACCATCATCCGGATGCGTGCCCCCGGTATGACCATGATGCGTCTGCCGGTGTTCACCTGGACCGCCCTGTGCGCCAACATCCTGATCATCGCCTCCTTCCCGATCCTGACCGTCACCATCGCCCTGCTCACCGCAGACCGCTATCTGGGTACCCATTTCTTTACCAATGACATGGGTGGCAACATGATGATGTACATCAACCTGATCTGGGCCTGGGGTCACCCCGAGGTGTATATCCTGGTGCTGCCGGTATTCGGGATCTTCTCCGAAGTGGTGGCGACCTTCTGCAAGAAGAAGCTGTTCGGCTACACCTCCCTGGTGTGGGCGACGGTGGCCATTACCGTGCTCTCCTTCGTGGTCTGGCTGCACCACTTCTTCACCATGGGGTCTGGCGCCAACGTGAATGCCTTCTTCGGCATCACCACCATGATCATCTCCATCCCGACCGGGGTGAAGATCTTCAACTGGCTGTTCACCATGTACCGTGGTCGCATCGAGTTCAGCTCCCCCATGCTGTGGACCGTCGGCTTCATCATCACCTTCACCGTGGGTGGGATGACAGGGGTACTGCTCTCCGTGCCGGCTGCCAACTTCGTGCTGCACAACAGCCTGTTCCTGATCGCCCACTTCCACAACGTCATCATCGGCGGCGTGGTGTTCGGTTGCTTCGCCGGTATCACCTACTGGTTCCCGAAAGCGTTCGGCTTCAAGCTCGATGACGTCTGGGGCAAGCGTGCGTTCTGGTTCTGGATCACCGGTTTCTTCGTGGCCTTCATGCCGCTCTACGTGCTGGGCTTCATGGGCATGACCCGCCGTGTCAGCCAGAACATCGATCCCGAGTTCCATGGCTGGCTGGTGGTTGCCGCCTGCGGCGCCGGCCTCATCGCTATCGGTGTCTTGTGCCAGCTGATCCAGGTCGTGGTCAGTATCCGTGACCGCGAGAAGAACCGTGACTGGACCGGCGATCCCTGGGGTGGCCGTACCCTGGAGTGGGCTACTTCCTCTCCGCCGCCGTTCTACAACTTCGCCATCGAGCCCAAGGTGACCGGTCTGGACGCCTTCTGGGAAGCGAAAGAGGACGGCAGCGCCTATCGCCAGCCGGCCAAGTACGCTCCCATCCACATGCCGAAGAACTCAGGTGCCGGTGTCATCATCGCCGCCTTCAGCGTGGTGTTTGGCTTTGCCATGATCTGGCACATCTGGTGGATGGCCATCGCCGGCTTCGTCGGCATGATCGCCACCTGGATCATCCACAGCTTCAACGACGATGTGGACTACTACGTACAGGTTGACGAGATCGAGCGCATCGAAGGTCAGCATTTCGACAATATCAACAAGGTGGCTTAACTCCATGGCGACTGACGTTCTACATCACTCTCACGGTGCCCATGAGGATGGGCACCATGATGCCGGTGCCACCAAGGTATTCGGCTTCTGGATCTACCTGATGAGTGACTGCATCCTGTTCGCGACCCTGTTCGCGACCTATGCGGTCCTGGTCAACGGCACCGCCGGTGGCCCCACCGGCAAGGACATCTTCGAACTGCCGTTCGTGTTCGCCGAAACCATGCTGCTGCTGCTGAGCTCCATCACCTTCGGGTTCGGCATGCTGGCCATGAACAAGAACAAGGTCTCCGCGGTCAACACCTGGCTGTTGGTCACCTTCCTGCTTGGCGCCGGCTTCATCGCCATGGAGATCTACGAGTTCCATCATCTGATCGTCAATGATGCGGGCCCGGATCGCAGCGGCTTCCTGTCCGCCTTCTTCACCCTGGTCGGTACCCACGGTATCCACGTGACCAGCGGCCTTATCTGGATCATCGTGATGATGGTACTGATCAGCAAGAAGGGGCTGACCGAGCGCAACCGCACGCGCCTGATGTGCCTGAGCCTGTTCTGGCACTTCCTGGACGTGGTGTGGATCTGCGTCTTCACCGTGGTCTATCTGATGGGGGTCATGTAATGAGTCATTCCGTTGACAATCACGGCGCCAGCCACGGCAGCGTCAAGTCCTACATGATCGGCTTCGTGCTGTCACTCATCCTGACCGCAATCCCGTTCTGGATGGTGATGGACGGCTCCGCGTCCCATGCCATGGTGCTCGGCACCGTGGTCGGCATGGCGGTGGTGCAGATCTTCGTGCACCTGATCTACTTCCTGCACATGAACACCTCCTCCGAGGAGCGCTGGAACCTGGTGGCACTGGTCTTTACCGTGCTCATCATCGCCATCGTGGTCGTGGGTTCCCTGTGGATCATGTACAACCTCAACATCAACATGATGGTTCACTGAGCGGGTTGATGTGATGATGAAGCAATACCTGCAAGTGACCAAGCCGGGCATCATCTTCGGTAACCTCATCTCGGTTATCGGCGGCTTCCTGCTGGCCTCGAAGGGGAGCCTGGATGTGCCCCTGTTCATCCTGACCATGGTGGGGGTGTCACTGGTGGTGGCCTCCGGTTGCGTGTTCAACAACTACATCGACCGGGACATCGACTGCATCATGGAGCGCACCAAGAACCGCGCCCTGGTGAAGGGGTTGATCGCGCCGGGCGTCTCGCTCTGGTATGCGACGGCGCTGGGCGTTGCGGGCATTGCACTGCTCTACTTCGCGGCCAATCCGTTGGCCGCCTTGCTGGCGGTGCTGGGCTTCCTGGTCTATGTGGGGGTCTACAGCCTCTACATGAAGCGTCACTCTGTCTATGGCACCCTGGTCGGCAGCCTCTCTGGCGCCGCGCCACCCGTCATCGGCTACTGCGCGGTGAGCGGCCAGTTCGACTCGGGGGCGCTTATCCTGCTGGCGATCTTCAGCCTGTGGCAGATGCCGCACTCCTATGCGATTGCCATCTTCCGCTTCAAGGATTACCAGGCCGCCAACATACCCGTGTTGCCGGTGGTGAAGGGCATTTCTGTGGCCAAGCACCACATCACCCTCTACATACTGGCGTTCATGGTGCCGACCCTGATGCTGTTCCTCGGCGGTTACGCCGGTTACAAGTACCTGATCGTCGCCACCGCGGTGAGCGTCTGGTGGCTGGGGATGGCGCTGTCTGGCTACAAGGCGGCGGTGGATGACTCCCTCTGGGCCCGCAAGCTGTTCATGTTCTCCATCGTCACCATCACCTGCCTCAGCGTGATGATGTCGGTGGACTTCCAGCCGGACGCAGCGCCCGTGCTGGTGAGCATGCTGCCCTGATAGTGTGAACTGCACCCCTAAATACATGAAATCCAGAGCCGGGAACCTTCCCGGCTCTGTTATTATGAGGCCCGCCCCACGGGGCACCTTGTCGGCTTTTTCGGGTGTGGCGTGCCTTGTCATCCGCCCCTTTCTGTCTCCTCCCTCTGACCTATCGAGGCCATCATGAATGATTTCACCATGACGAGGGGCGAGCGCCGCGCGACCTGGGCGCTCGGCTCCGTCTTCTCGTTGCGCATGCTCGGCATGTTTATGGTCCTGCCGGTGCTGACCACCTACGGCATGTCCCTGGCGGGCGCCTCGGAGGCGCTCATCGGCCTTGCCATCGGCATCTACGGCATGACCCAGGCCCTGTTCCAGATCCCCTTCGGCCTGCTCTCCGATCGCATCGGCCGCAAGCCCCTCATCGTCGGCGGCCTGCTGATGTTTGCGGCAGGCAGTGTCATCGCCGCCCTGAGCGACTCCATCTGGGGGGTTATCGTCGGGCGCGCCCTGCAGGGGAGCGGCGCCATCTCCGCCGCCGTCATGGCGCTCCTGTCGGATCTCACCCGGGAGCAGAATCGCACCAAGGCCATGGCCTTCATCGGGGTGAGCTTTGGCATCACCTTCGCCATCGCCATGGTGACCGGCCCCCTGATCACCCAGGCGGTGGGACTCTCCGGGCTGTTCTGGCTCATCGCTCTGCTGGCGCTGGCGGCCATCGCCATGGTGATCTGGGTGGTGCCGACCCCGGCGGCCCACCTGCAAAATCGCGAGTCCGCCATGGTGCGCGGCGGTTTTCGCACCGTGCTCACCAACCCTCGTCTGCTCAAGCTCAACCTCGGCATCCTCTGCGTTCACACCCTGCTGATGTCGAGTTTCGTGGCACTGCCGCCCCTGCTCGAACAAGCGGGCCTGGCTCGGGAGCACCAGTGGCAGGCCTATCTGGTCACCATGCTGGTCGCCTTCGTGAGTGTGGTGCCCTTCATCATCTATGCCGAGAAGCACAGGCAGATGAAGCGGGTCTTCATCGGATGCGTGGGGGTGATGCTGGTTGCCGAGCTGGTGCTCTGGCAGGCAGGTCTGCAGCTCTGGGGCCTGCTCGCCGGGCTGCAGCTCTTCTTCGTCGGCTTCAACGTGATGGAGGCGCTGCTGCCGTCGCTCATCAGCAAGGAGTCACCGCCGGGTTACAAGGGCACCGCCATGGGGGTCTACTCCACCAGCCAGTTCCTCGGGGTTGCCATCGGCGGCAGCCTCGGGGGCCTGCTCTACAGTCTGGGGGGCGGCCCTCTGGTGTTTGGCGGCTGCGCCGTGCTGGCCCTGCTCTGGTTCGGGGTCAGCCTCACCATGGCGGAGCCTCCCTACGTCAGCAGCCTGCGCATCGTACTGCCGGAGGGGGTCGAGGCCACCCCGGCGCTGGAGCAGCGGATCCGCGCCTGCGACGGAGTGAGCGACGTGCTGCTGGTGCGCGAGGAGCACTCCCTCTACGTGAAGGTGGACAGCAAGCGCCTGACCCGCAGCGATCTGGAACGGCTGGTGTCCCTCTGAGGGCGGCCAGGGGCACGGCTGCTATGCTGAGATCCTCAACCACAGGAGGAACCTCTCATGTCATATGTAGACGGATTCGTGATCGCTGTGCCCACGGTCAACAAACAGGCCCTGATCGATCATGCGGGGCTGTTTGACCCCATCTTTCTCGAATATGGCGCCACCCGGGTGCTGGAGTGCTGGGGGGATGACGTACCCCACGGCAAGCAGACCGACTTTTACCGCGCGGTGGCGGCCAAGGAGGACGAAGCCGTGGTCTTCTCCTGGGTGGAGTGGCCGAGCAAGGCGGTGCGGGATGAGGCCATGACCAAGATGATGAAGGACCCCAGGATGGATCCGGCCAGCCCCATGCACCAGACCATGCCCTTCGATGGCGCCCGCATGATCTTCGGGGGCTTCACCACAGTGCTGGAGCTCAAGGGCTGATACCCCGCCAGCGCCCAAAGCCCGCCTGGCCTTGGAGGGCTTCACCATTGTGGCTGGCGCTCAAGGGCTGATACCCGCCAGCGACACCCAGGCCCATTAGAGATGAAAAAGCCCGCCAAATGGCGGGCTTTTTGCTGGGCGTCATGCCATGGGATCAGCGTTCGATCAGCGGGGCCGAGCGGTAGCTCCAGAGGCCATAGGTGCGCAGGGCGTCGCGGTAGATGCCGAGCAGCTCCTCGGGGCTCGCCTTGGCCAGGGCCGAGAGGGGCTTGTCCGGGTAGGCGACGCTGTCGATGCGGATATTGGCCGGGCCGCTCTGCCAGCAGGCGATTTCCAGCAGGGTCTGGCCCCGGCGCACGTGGCTCGCCGAGCTCACCAGGGTGGCGAACTCAATCTCGTGGCGGGCGAGGGCATAGCCGCTGTAGAGGGCGTTCTCCACCGTGCTGGTGGCGTAGTTCTCCTCGATGATACGGGAGCGGTCGATGCCCTTCTTCGCCAGCCAGTCCGCCATCAGCTTGCCCTCGGTCTGGCGGTTCTGGGGCACGCCGCCGGTGAGGATGACGAGGGCCGCCGGATCGGCCTGGGCCAGGGCGCGGGTGGTCTCGAGGCGTCCCAGCAGAATGTCGTTCATGGAGCCATCGGGATTGAGGGCATAGCCCAGGGTGACGATGGCGCGGCGCCCCTTCTTCTCGCCCCGTCCCTGACGCTCCTTGAGGGGGGTGGCGACCACCCGGTCCACGGTGGCGAACAGCCGCTGCAGATCGGCGGCGCGACCGGCGTTGAGCTCGCCGACCCGCTTGAGGTAGCCATCGGACTTGGCCTGATCGCCCTTGAAGCGCAGCCAGGTGGCCAGATAGGTGTTGATGTCCAGATCGTCCGGCGCGGCGGTGAGGGCCTGCTCGAACAGGGCGATGGCCCTCTCCACGTTGCCGTTGTAGATCTGGGCGTTGGCCGCCGAGATGAGCAGATCGGTGCGGTAGGGTTCGAGCTGGTGGGCCTGCAGCAGGAGCTCGGTGACCTGCTCCATGTTGCTCGGCATCTTGGCGGTGAAGCCGGCATCTGAGACCCGGGCGGGGGAGTGGAAGATGCGGGCGGCATCCGCCAGCAGCTGATCCACCACCTGGCGCTTGCTGATGTACTGATCGTAGTTTTGCTCCTTTTGTAGGGAGCGCACCGGGGCGGCCCAGGCATCGAATGAGACAAAGAGTGGCAGCGCCAGCAGGCTGGTGAGGGTCAGGGCAATCGCGGTTTTCTTCATCATGGGGCTCCACCTGGGGTGAGGGGCGCGATGCCGTGGCTCGTCCCCTGAATGCTTTTCCAATAAAAACAGATGCTTGGTTTGCTGCCTACTCTACTCCCTTCCCGATGAAAAAAACGTGAACCCTTCCGGTTATCCCGATGGCACCCCTCAACGCAGCTCCAGCCGCTCCTGCAGGAAGGCCAGCCAGGCCTCTACCTTGGCGGGCAGGTGGCGGCGCTTGGGATAGACGCACCAGATGCCGTGCTCGGGCAGGGCATGGTCAGGCAGCACGGGCACCAGCCGGCCGATGGCGAGATCCCGCGCCACTATGAAGTCCGGCATGTTGCCGATGCCGAGCCCCGCCAGCAGCGCGGTGTGGATGGCATCGCTGTTGTTGACCTCGAAATTGCCCCTGGGGGTGATGGCTACCTCTCCCTCGGGCCCGTGCAGCCGCCACTGGGTGCCGCCGCGAAACAGGGAGTAGAAGAGGCAGTTGTGGCGCTCGAGATCGGCCGGGGTGCGGGGCGTGCCGGCCTGCGCCAGGTAGGCGGGGGCGGCGCACAATGTGCTGAGACAGGGGGCGAGGCGGCGGGCGACCAGGCTCGAATCCTCCAGCTCGCCGATGCGCACCGCCACGTCGAACCCCTCGGCCACCAGATCCTGTAGGGCGTCGCTCATCTCCAGCTGCAACTGCACCTCGGGGTGGAGGGCGAGAAACTCGGGGACAAGGGGGGCGATGTGGCGGCGGCCATAGACCATGGGCACCGTCACTCGCAGCAGACCGCGGGGGGCCGATTGCAGGGCGCCGATGGCATCTTCCCCTTCGCTGGCCAGGCGCACCGCATGGCGCACCGTCTCGAAGTAGCGCTCCCCCGCCTCGGTGAGGGTGAGGGAGCGGGTGGTGCGATAGAGGAGCTGGCAGCCGAGGGCCTGCTCGAGCTGGCTCACCTTCTTGCTCAGCACCGACTTGCTGAGGCCGAGCAGGCGGGCGGCGCCGGAGAAAGTGCCCGACTCCACCACGGCGACGAAGGCCGGGAGCAGGGCGAAGGCTTCCTGGTTCATGTTGTTCTCGATATGGAAACAATGTTGTTCCAGAAGGGTAGATTATCCCCAAATCGAAAACAATTTACCCTGCTCGTCAGTTCAACCAAGGAGCAACCCATGATCCCCCCTCTTGTTGACCGCGGCCCCGCCCGCACCGCCCTCGGCCAGGCACTCGGCCAGAGCATAGGCGCTCTTGCCGCCTTCGTTGCCGGCCTGCTGCTGGCGCTGATGATCGCCCAGAACGGCGCCCTGGCCCGCGCCACCGACCCCTGGCTCGGGAGCTGGCTGGCCCACGGGGTTGGCAGCCTGGTGGCCGCGTTCCTGTGGTGGCTCTCCCCAGGGCCCCCGACGCCGGAGGCGGCCCCGCCCTGGGCCTGGCTCGGCGGTCTGCCGGGGGCGCTCACCGTGGTGCTGGCGGCCCTGTGCCTCAACTCGCCCCTCGGTATGGCGGGCACCCTGGCCCTGCTGCTGCTCGGCCAGCTGCTGTTTGGTGCCCTGTGCGATGGCCTCGGCTGGCTCGGGCTGGCCCGCCGCCACCCCTCGGGGAAGGACGCGCTCGCCGCCTTGCTGGTGCTGGCCGGCGCCCTGCTCATCGTGCTCGGTTAGGAGAAACACTATGACCCTATTGATCCTGCTGGGACTGCTCGCCGCCTTGCTGGTGCTGGCCGGCGCCCTGCTCATCGTGCTCTGCTAGGAGAAACACCATGACCCTATTGATCCTGCTGGGACTGCTCGCCGCCTTGCTGGTGCTGGCCGGCGCCCTGCTCATCGTGCTGCGTTAGGAGATACACCATGACCCTATTGATCCTGCTTGGGCTGCTGAACGGCGTGGCGGTGAGCCTGTCGCGCACCATCAATGGCCGCCTCGCCAGCGCCCGTGGCGCCATGACGGCCTCCCTTGCCAACCACCTGCTCGGCTTTGGGTTGCTCGGCGCACTGCTCATCCTCAAGGGGGCGCCCTGGGAGCGGCTCGCCGGGCTCGATCCCTGGCTGCTGCTCGGCGGCGTGCTGGGGGCGCTGTTCGTGGCCATCAGCAGCTGGGCCATCGGCCGGGTCGGTGCCCTGGCCTGCGCCCTGCTCATCGTCACGGGCCAGCTGGCGGGGGGCGCACTGCTCGATGCCCTGGCCGGACGGCTGGCGGCGAGCGATCTGCTCGGCATTGTGCTGGTGCTGGCGGGGGCCGCGCTGCAACGCTGGCAGGGCGGCAAGTCGCGCTCCCGAGGGTGAGTGGTGCTGTGATGGCCTGGGTAAACCGGCAGGGATGACAAGATCGCCGCCCTGCCGGGATGCAAAAGGCGGCTCGCCAGCCGGATCAGGGCACTGGCGAAAGGGAAAAAGGCGAAAGACGAAAGAAAGGAAGAGAAATGAAGGGAAAAGAAGAAAAAGGAAGGCAAAGGAGAACAAAGAAAGAGAGCCCACCTGTAATCCTGGGCTGCCCCCAAAACGCAGAACACCGGCGCAAGGCCGGTGTTCTGAATTAACAAGGTCGCGCCCTGCTCGGGGCATCGCAGGCATACGCAGCTTAGGCGTAGAAGGCCTCGACGGTGCCCTTGACGGTGATCAGCATGGGGTTGCCGTAGCGATCCTTGGCCTTGGGGGAGGGGATTTTCACCCAGCCTTCGCTGATGCAGTACTCCTCGACATTGGTGCGCTCCTTGCCGTTCACGCGAATGCCGATCTCGTGCTGGAAGCACTCCGCCACATGGTGCGGGCTGCGCGGGTTGGCCGCCAGACGGTCGGGCAGTGCAGGTTTGTTGTCGCTCATGGTCATTACCTGTTGTGGATGCAAAGTGCGCCATTGTAGACAATGGCCCCGCCGGGCTCAAGGCAGCGTCGGCGCAGCCTTGAGAATCTGTGATGAGGTCGGTCAGGAGGCGCGCCAGGCCGTAATCCTGCCATAGGCGGTGCCAGCCAGAGTGACAAGAAACATGACGACATAGCTCCAGAGCGGCGGGTCGAAATAGAGATCCTCCGGCAGGCTACAAAGATAGAGGAAGGCAACCGCCAGAAGCGGTGTCAACAGAAGCTGGATAAGTGTTCTTATCATGGGGCGATTCACTTATTGGATGCGAAATATGGAGGAGCAGGTGCTTGTCGCGAGCCTTTCGCTGCGTTAATTAGCCATGCCAGTTGGTGTAATTCAACAAGGGGTCATCTTCTTCCGGCACTCTATTCTGTCACGTGCGTGCTATTTTGCGATTCCGGCCTGACGAGGAGTTGCCTTGTCACTCCGGTAGTTGAGATAACCATGCGACAAACCATTCAGCAGGCATGGAGGCAGACGTGTTATTCAGTGCAACGTGGATATCCCAGTTCGTTTCTACCTCCGCGAGGATGGGCATCACGGCATCAATCTCTGCGGGGGCATCTATATCAGCGTATCTGTTCCAGAAAGCCTCACACCAGTGAGCAATCGACTCATGATGGTGAGGTGCACTTTCTGGATGGGCGCCCCACGTTAAAACCTGTTTTACATTGTCTGGCGTAAATGCCAGCTGTATTTCATCGGACATATTGCTTTACCTGCAACATCAGGTGTGGTGACGATGGTTGATATGTCCAGTGAAACAACCCTGTGTAGGGCATGTATTTGCACCAAGACATTCGTCGCTCTTTTTGGGGCGCAAGTCGTTGGCGCAATGCAGAAAAATAAGGCTCAACACAGTACGCTAGTTCGCGCAGTGGTCCTGCCGCTGCGCCTGTAGAGACTGGTTGTGCATGCAGACGAAAACGGGATGGCTCTCTTTTCTCACATAGCCCCAGACCCGGATACCACGCTCCAGCATGGTAAATTTGACACCGGCCTGGCTCGCAATATGAATCGCTTCATCCGTGAAATCTTCAATGTCCGGTGCCAGCAATGCCCCTCTGGAGTGAGCCTGGTATGCCAGGACGTCCAGGAACTCCATGGCCCAGAAGTTGCCCCAATATTGGGCCAGTTCTGGTGTATAGCTCTCACCATCTTCAGGAAATGTGGAACCATCCAGATCCGTTCGCCGGTATTGGAAGAACCTGTTGCTCTGATGCAGCAACGCAAAAAGACGATTCCATTTGGAATTGTTCGAAACAGACGTCATGCCTGCCTTGATAACATACTCTTTGACTGGCTCTCTATGTCGAATGTCCATCATTATCCTCCAGATCGAATGACACCTTGCCAGGGAAATCTACGACGCCGTGTCGTGACAAGACCCACTAAAACCAGATATTGGTTTGATAAACGACAGGTTTTGTAGATCACCTGTCAAGCGCCATTTTTATAACGCGGTCAAGCAGTTCTTCGTCCTCATACAGCTCGTGGTACGCGGTGAAAGAGAGGTTGCCTTCATTGTACTGTTTTTCAAAGAATATTTTTAAGCGCCATTCGTCGGGATCTGGCTTGTTGAAATCAAAGTCTATTCCACCGACAGAAGCAGTTCGGTATATATCGACACCAACACCATGAGTACGATAGACCCAATGAGTCCCTGGTATGGGCATTCTTCCCCTATGCTTTGGCTCCAATATTTCCTCTGCGGAGGCCAGATGAAAAACACGCACAAGCAGCTCTTCAGCCCACTTCCTTTGTGCATACCATAGCGGAATAAGGTTTTTTATTTTTTCCAGATTATCCATTTTTCCCTCTCAGATTCTATGTTATGGCGTGTTATATCCAGCGGCGGCAACCTATCTCGCGGTCGACATGCATAACAGAAAATTGTTCTGCGGCAGATTCTGTGTTTGGGATTTGGCTGCAATATTGCCCGACCTGTTGGCAAGATGGGGTGTTCAATCCAGACCAGTGAAGGCTATGAACGTCTTGAATGACAGGCCGACAAGACAGGAGTGATTATGGGAACAACCGCTCATAAAGCTCTTGTTCAAATGGCATGCCAAACGGGCTGGCAGTCACCAGATTCTTGCTGTAGCCATGTTTGTTTCCCTGTGCAATAAACCCCAGTGGAGTACCCTTGACCAACAGGGCGACGGAATGACCGTCAGGCGCCCAACGCAGCTCAATATCGCTTTCGAGGGGGGCATCACCTTCACTACCAGGAACAACAAACTTGAGGATTGCCGGCGGTGCGTTGTTGCCGCAGTACTCATTCAGATGTTCAGGGGATGGTACCGTATTGAGCAGCCAACAGTCCGCTGCAGGGTAATCAGACCCGGAGTCTGTCATGTAGAGCCAGACCGAAGTCCCTTCATCAGCAAGAATGGCCGCCTTATGGGAAACAGGATTTCTTTCGGATAAAAAAGGGGGTTCATTTTTGATGAGCCTCAGATTGAGAGTATGATCGCACCATCAGATACCAGGTCCGTACCGGGATATCCGAATATGCCTGATGGAAATATATTCATGACGAGGGATTTATACACGGCCTGGATTGCGGTGCAAACATGAACATCAACCAGGAAAATTAATATAGCGCAGGTTCACAGCGATATAATTTGTTTTTTTCAAGCATATTGACTGGTTTTTAGAGCCTGCCAAATTGATAAAAATGAATCGCTACATGATCCACCTGTTATCAAAAAATTGAAAAGCATCATGGTTAAAGCATGTCTTGTCATTGACTTTCTGTTCTTTTTGGAACCAGAGCCAATATTAATGTTGCAGCCGGGCCTAGCAGCAATGAAATAAAAAACCAGGCTAAACCGCTACGATTCTTCCCTTGGGCGAGGACAGCATTGATTAGCATCAATGTCCCCCACCCAACAAAAAACTGCTTGCCGGTTTCAAGGTAGTCTGGGTTCAAAAGATGCCCCTTTTCTTTTATCTGCTGAGGTCCGAGTTCAGGCCCCGTTATGAGAAGCCCGGCAGGAATGGGTGACCGCTGACACCTAGTAGTTTTCCAGCTCATATGCCAGGGCTGCCGATAACGCTTGTGCCGTCATGGTCACAGCGGCGCCCTGTGGGGTGGGGAATATTGCGACCGGAACGCCCAGTCTGGACATTTCAGGCAACCACTCGTCCATCAAGTCGTCCAGGCCAATGATCTCAGGTTTCGCCGTTGACCAAGGACCTGTGGCACATGCGCTGGCGTATTCAGGGTGAGGCCAGATGGCAAACGCTGGCTTGCCACAACCATCAATATCGCCAGACACCCAGCCGTCAGATGCACGCAATCCCCAGGCAGACTCCTGGTCTGCGACGCGTTTGATGAAATGCATGACACGCTCTGTCGACGGAAGAGCAAGGACGTTTTGCATTTCCTTTTCAGTGAGTCGGTAGCTCATATTTTCTCAATGGTTAATATAGAACCCGTGGCTGTTTTCAAGTGCCGGTTTTTGGTGAGTGGTGTGCTGCATGGTTTGCTAACAACTGGCTGCTACAGAGGCATCTCAATATTGGCAAGCGTCATTTTATTTTTTGGATCCCAGTTTAATGGAATCAATTTTTTATTCCCCCACCATGCGCAATTTTTGTTTCAACCCATTGATGACGGATATTGGCAAGATGTTCAGGTGTGGAGTGTTGATCATAATCAAAACCTGACTCGGCACTACAAAATGCGCAAACCTCAAAAGTGGTGCTATTTAACTCATCCAACACTGTTATATCTGTAAAGCCACAGATTTGGCATCCTTCACTTTTCAAGATTACCTCAATAGTGATTGGCCGGAAAGGCGGTAATAATAAAAAGGTGGTCTCATCATCAAAGAAGAACCACCTCTGGTCAATAGGCTGGCGAACTGATTATCCCGCCTGTTTCAGACCGTCTCTGGTCTCAACACATGCATCTGTTTATAAATATCAAGACCGTTTCATCAACCCCGAGTAGCTTTCAATGACATCAACCAATCGGGTGATGGTGGTATCATCGACAGTGAAATTATGATTCGTATCAAAATAAGAAATCTGAATATTATCACTGAGAGGGTAGTGATCTTCTATACCCAGACCTCCATATTCATCATGAACACCCTGGATAATCAGCATGGGAGTTTTGAGATTTGCCAGATGCTGATAACGTTTTGGCTCATCATGCGAATCAGGATGTTTGAACGGGTAGCCCAGGCAAATTATTTTCTTGAGACCCAGTTCATCGGCGATCAATGATGACACCCGTCCACCTGAAGAGCGTGCAAGCACGATGACACGTTCAGCGATACCCTGTCTGCTGATTGTCTTCTTGAGAAAATCACAACGAGATAACACAGCGTTGTCTTTCCTGTGATACAGATAGGAAAAATACGATGGGTGCAAGATACCATAGAGTACCTGTGCCGCACGAAGATGTAATCGTTCCAGGCGTTTTGGAAGAATACGGAGCCGTTTTACCCATTTTCTGAATGAATAAATGAAGCTGGCCGCTGGATCCTCCCAACGAATGTCGATATTGTTTTTTCTCAATCTGGTCAGCAGGGCCTGGTTCAATGCTTCATCTCTTTGCCAATCGTCGCGGCCGACTAAAAGCAGAATTGGAGTCTTGGTCACACTCAGATCTCGATACGATGGAAAAGTCCCGGCTATGTTGCCGGATTATTGGTCGATATCGAAGCCCTTGCAGTGGTTGAACCTGCATTGAGCGCCATTTTTTTCGAGTCTGGCGCCACAATCTCGGCAAGGCTACCGCCCCTGAGTTCCAGCCCCCAGTCCGCTGCCTGTCATCTGCGAGATGGCAACAATCGCTTTCATGGCCTTCTCCCGAGAGATGGATTGTCGTTTGGCTATCATAAGGGCTCTGATCGGGGCATGGGAAGAGGGGAGTGAGAAAAATACTATTAGCTTCAATACATTAGTGAGAAAATAATGTTTTATGCAGGCTGCTGAGTGAGCAGATGTATGAAAAAAGCCCCTTCGCTCCTGCCGTCTCCCGTCTCCCGTCTCCCGTCGAGCGAGGCGACAACGATGCCGTGATCGGCAACAAGCAGGAAAGCGAAAGGGGGTCGATCTGGCGGGGTGATGCAGCGATTGCAGCTGTATCCCTATGGGAATCGAAAATCAAAAACGTAGACACCCATCTTTTGTGTTCTGGCTATCCAGCGCCTTGCTCAGCAAGGTAGGTTTCCGATATGTCGGTACTTTTGGCTGTGGGCACATGCTCCCGGCCTCACCTGTTTGCCAGTATGCTAATTGGCGTTACCCTGTCGTTTGCTGGCCCTTGTAAAGCGCCTAGTCATATAAGTACCCCAAACTAACAACGTTTGAATTGAGCCAATAAAGACAAGAGCCTTTATTTTTGACCAAGCTATTCAAGAGCGATGTGAAACTGTATGCGATTATGGGGGAATCACTCGTTGCATGGAGGTCCCAGAAGCTATCGTAACAGTAGCCAAATTGAGAATCCCCGATATTTATGCTTATTGCTTGTTCAGGGCCATTTCTTGCGATGATATAGAAATCATTGGAAATATCATCTTTGGGTATGTCTTGCTCATATCCTTCAGGCAGTATAGATGGATTCACAGGGATTAATTCTTCTGGTGTCGAGATTTTGAAACAATAGTCACTTGCTTCAAAAAGAATGACACCACCGCAGAGTGAATAAAATTCTTTTAAATCATCTGGAATATCCATATCAGGAATGCCTGAAGGTGGCAATACCTTGCAGTTTTCCATCTCACCAATCCGTTGGATTAACTCTCTCATTCTCTATTTTCCTGAACTATCACTGTGCTTGACAGTAATTGGATAATTTGTTTGTATTAACTGAGGTTCCTTGTATGTACAAATTCACACAAAGCTTTGGCATACGCTACTTTTGCTCGGATCTACCGTGTCTCATATCTGTATTTTTTGCATCCAGATACCCTACAAGGTATCTAGAGAATGATTTTGTACAGTTTGTCGTAGTAAAAATCATCAAAGTCAGCAACCGTTTTTAGGGTAAATGGTACTGGCAAGGTGAATCGTTTCCAGGTTTCTTTGAAAATCTCGTCACCATCTTCTTGCGTATCCTGATTGATGTTCTCCTTTATTAATATTTTCTTGGTCGAGAAGTTGATGCTCGTCACCCGCTCAACGAGGGGTCCGCGGTTTTCACTCATGTCGTAGCCAATCAATTCGAAACCGGCATTCTGATATCTGAATTTGTAAGACCAGTAACCATAACGTCCATGGCCATAGTGGATCTGCAAGATCCCTTTTTCTACGGAGACCCAAAGCTCAGGGGCAAAATAGACACCACCATCTTCATTCTCCGAGGAGAAACAGCTTGGATTATCGAGCGCCAGCTCATAGTGATCTCCCTTATTGAACGCGATGATAAGACCTCGCCGATTACGATCCAGCTTGCCACGGTATTCGTCAACAATGACATTGCGCTTGTCAGTGCCTTTGATGACGATGAGCATATCACTCTGGCCATCCTTGTTTAAATCTCCCTCGATTTTCTCAAAGACAACATATCCCTTGGGGACAAAATCGAGCGGGTCTTTGGCTTTCAGGGAGGCGCCTTCGGCTAAAACTTGTGCTTGCAACAGCATTAAAAGCAGGAATAACCCTTTTTTCATCACTATTCCGTTTTCGTATGACACTATAAATTATGAATAATGCGTAAGATGGATACCCATGGCAAGCGCTTTGAGCCACGAATAGAGATGAGCCTGCCTGCTCATAGGAATACCCCAAGCATTCCGCCACCGTCTGGTCTCTTTGCTCTCCCATAGCTTGCTCGATTCCCTCACCACCGGCGGCAAGGGGGTGGGCTGGCTCTGGCCGTGGCGTGACGAGCGTTTCTTCGCCCCCTGGCAGGTGATCCGGGTCGCCCCCTTCAAGCTGGAAGCCTATCTCACCGCCCGAGGCGAAGCGGTGATCCTCTCCGAGCTCTACTGGGTTTGGCTGCGGGGGGGCTATTGATGCTGGTGTTGATGGGATGGCGGGTGTGGGGCTGGGGGAGGTAGGCGTGGTATTGTAAAGGGCTGTTGGATATATCGTGTTTTGGAAAATATCGAGCATAAATAAAAACTTGTATAAAAACCTGGACACCCATCTCTTGTATTCCGGCTATCCAACATATTGCTTATAAAGATGGTTGTCCTGAGCTCCTTTTTGCTATTACCTATAACGCCACATTCAGCGGCTTGTTCGCTGAAATGTGGCGTTATATATTCCTTTTCTTCCTAGAGCCTTTGCCAAAAACCAATATTGGCTTCCAGTTATCATCCGTCCCTGTGTGATTAAATTCTGACATTATCTGTTCGGGTGTAAAGTAAGCATCTGTTATGTACACTACAGCATAGAAATGTTTCCAATCTTCACTTCCAGCATAACCGCGCATGTCCTCATACAAGCCGCCAACTGCTTTTTTAACTTCCTCAGCGCTGTCAGCGAACTTATATTCTGCAGCTACCTTTAAAGACTTGACGCCTAAATCAGGCTTGTACGTCTTTGTCTCTTGTGCAATTGGGATTTCTCTTACCGTATCTGGGAAGATGTGAATTAGTAAGTCATAAACACATTTTCTCACTTCCGCTTCATTACTAGGCTCAATACCTCGGTCTTTAACAATTTTAGGTGTATTAATCAAGATGCTCTCAAATTGAGATATTCGTTCGTCAATAAGCTTCTCTTGTACGTTATGTCCTATCAAAGAAGAAAGAGTTTTATGGTATCGCCAGAAGAGACTTAGTGTCTCGCTATGGAATTCTCCTATGTACGGGAGCATATCAAGAACAGCATGCTTTCCTTCGAATTTTAGGAAGTCGCTTTTATACTGTTCTAAAAGAGAAGGCATATTCAGGACTTCGATCAAAGTACAGAATGATATGTGTAGTCGCGCAATTTTAGACTCAAAAGTGAGCTGTTCCATATCATGTTCTTCATCATAGAAATCTCTTTCACTCGTCAAGTAAAAGCTAAGGTTTTGTAGTTTATTAACGCTTTGCCATCCTTCTGATATCTGATATCTGATATCTGATCTCCGATATCTTCTATCAAAGTGTCTACTGAGTACTTAATTTGATTCAATGGTAAATTCTCCATACTATATGATGTCGTAATGTGCTGGAAATACAGGGATATCCATTTTTTGTGTGCTGGCGTATTCTACGCCTTGCTCAAAAAAGTAGGCGTCCCAATTTCAATGATAAAGCTCGTCAACACCCAAAATAGAGAAGCCCCAACTAAATGGTTTTTTCAGAATTTGGCAAGCTCTATTTTTAAAATAACCTATAGAGAAAACTAACGCCGCATTAAAATGTGAGCAACGCTAACAAAAAACCAATGATGGAATGAAAAACGCCAAGTATTGGTAATTGATTTTAAGTTATTTGTTATGCGGCTTTTCCACTAGACAGTGTTCTCAAAGTGTTCACATTTCATGCGCAGCAATTATCAGCCATCAACCGGTCCTCTAAAGAGGCCCGTTTAGGTAGTTTTGAAGTAAATGAAGGCGGTATTTTCGGAAGAATTGGGCTCAATAAAGTGATGAGGCCATTTTTTAACCGCTTTAGGAATACACCCTCGTTCAAAGTTGGTCCAAATCATCGAGAAGGTCTCTAAAGTAGTCTTGTTCATCTTGACTAAATACTACAGGCGTCAGTTTTCCCGATACAGTTTTTCCATTACGTGTATCATAGTCTCGAGCTTTAATTACCCCATCTGAATCGACACCAAAATTCGACCTCTTCCGGTCGGTTATTTCATCAGGACACTGTGTTGCGTGGTTTCCGAAAGGTAAATCGTTCAATTTTTCCATGACTAAGTATTGCCCTGATTTACTTATACTTCTGATTTCACCTATCGAATTTAGTACAGCTGTAAGCTTATTACGCTTTGCCTCTTTGTAAAATTTGTATTCATGCCTATTCGTGCTAGGGTTAGTACTAAACTTGATAACGTACTTTGGATTATCTTTTATGTTAAACACTTCTCTAGTACGTCCTTTGTCAATAGATGCACCGAGTTTTGACCTGAAGTTATAGTTACAACTTTTATTTCTGGGGAATTTCAAAATGACTCCTTACTTAGATAAATAACACTAGTCTAATTGGTTGAAAATTCATCACCAAGCCTAAAATAACCACCGTAAACACGTAAAACAAATTTGAACCAATACTGCTACGCGTTTTCAGCCTGTTTTGATAACCATGCTAAGTGTTTACAACCAATATGTAGCTATATCTTGATAACCACCTATCACACCTATACTACCGTAATTACCAGGATTGCCGTAATTGCCAACATTTCCGTAGTTTCCATAATTACCGTAGTTTACGTTCTGGTGACCAGAGTTACGGTTATACATTAACCTGTTTGTTTGAACAATTTCACCAAGATAACGGCCATTCATATCAATAAAAATATTATATCCCTTTAGAAAATGACCAATATTTTGGCCACTAGGGGCATGTAATTGACCATTGACAAAATTTGCAATGTGCTGACCTTTGCTATTGAATAAAAACTCCATATTTGACTATCCTTCTTAAAACTTAATAGTTATTAGGTAAAGGCGGTGCTAATTCGATAGCCGAGTCTTCCATATAGCTTCGATCAGCCTGATAGTTGCTAATTAAAGAGATTAACTAAAGAATTAAAAGTTATTCGCTTGGCCACCTCTTTTTATGCTTTCATTACTACGGTATAAAGATATCGTGTGTCTGGCTAAAAATAGTAGGTTGGTGCTGAACGAAGTGAAACCCAACATTTACCTCGAATATATCTGTAAATCTGCTTTACGGTTCTTCCCCATCCTTGTGTGTCCCGATCTGGTTGGCGCAATAATGCTCGCCTGTTGGACTTCGCTACACGCTGCACCAACCTACAAAAAACCACGCTACCGCCCCTGAGTGACAGCCCCCAGCCCACTGCTTTTCACCCGCGAGATAGCAAAAATCGCTTTTATGGCGTTCATCCGAGAGGTTGATTGTCATTCGGGTATCTTAAGGGGGAAGGTTGAGTGTTGAGAAGCGTGTTTTGGCGGGAATCTGTGTTGGAGCAATAAATTAGTCATTAAGGCGTGGGCTGAGTGAGCATCTTGCTTGGCTGGAAATGCACCATCCCCTCACCCCAGCCCTTTCCCAAGGAGAGAGGGGCTTGTTTACTGTTGCACGGTAGCTTCAGGCGGGCACGGTTTTGATCCCCTCTTATTCGTTGAGGCGAGTCCTCTTGTCCAGGCCGCGAGGCAGGACGCCGAGCGAGCGGCGTTGGGCCATGGACGGCCCATCGGCGCGTGCCGTTGGACAAGAGGGTGAGCCGAAGGTACCCGACGTTAGTCGGGCGAATAAGCGGGGGAGAAAACCTTTGGTGACTTTGGGTCTTTCCAAAGTCACTCGCCTCAGCCCGAAGGGCGGGCGAAACCCTGTAGAGGGCAGAGTCCTCGCGTCCCATGCGGCGCAGCCGCATCAAACGCCTCACCACTGGCTCGGGAACTCGGATTAGCTCCGCCCGGATCGCGAACATCGGATTACGCTTCGCTATTCGAACCTACGATTCGATAACGCCGGGGGATTATGGGTTCCCTCACCCTGACCCTCTCCCAAGGGGAGAGGGGACAAAGACGCTGGGAGCGGCAACAAGCAGGAAATAGAAAGGGAGCCTATCAGGCTCCCTTTTTGAAGACATGGTCAATGGCATGTGACCCATGCCGCTCCTTATCGATTGGTCGCGGCCTTCATCCCTTCCACAAACTCCTTCAGGCGGGTCAGCATATGCTCCGGGTTCTGGTGATGGGTCTCGATGATCTTGACCACGGCGGAGCCGGAGATGGCACCGGCGGCGCCGGCCTTGATGGCGTCACGTACCTGAGCCGGTTCGCTGATGCCAAAGCCGAGCAGGGCGGGGGGCGCATTGAACTCGCGCAAGGTGTTGATGAGGCCATCCACCGGCATGCCGGCCTTGGTCTCGGCGCCGGTCACGCCTGCGCGGCTCACCAGATAGGTGTAACCAGAGCCCAGCTCGGCAACTGCCTTGAGCGTCTCGGTGTCACCGTTGGGCGGGGCGATAAAGATGCTGTCGATGCCGAACTTGTCAGCCGCCGCCTTGTAGGGCTCGCACATCTGTACCGGTACGTCCGCCACCAGCACGGAGTCCACCCCCGCCTGCTGGCACTTCTCGTAGAAGCCGTCGATGTGGCGCACATAGACGAGGTTGGCGTAGACCAGCAGGCCGATGGGCAGCTGCGGGTACTTGGCGCGGATGCGGGCGAGCAGGCCGAAGCAGTCGTCCGGGGTGGTGTGGCTGGCAAAGGCACGCAGGGCGGCGCCCTGAATGGTGGGGCCGTCCGCCACCGGATCGGAGAAGGGAATGCCGAGCTCCAGGGCATCGGCGCCCCCTTCGACCAGGGCATCGACGATGGCCAGCGACAATTCGGGGGTGGGGTCACCCAGCATCACGAACGGCACGAAGGCGCCCTGATTGGCCTTGTCCAGACGGGAGAAGAGTTGTGCGTAGCGGTTCATGACAAGGTTCCTTCTTTCTCGAAGATATCGGCAACGGTGAAGATGTCTTTGTCGCCACGGCCGGAGAGGTTGACGATAAGCACCTGCTCTTTCTCCGGTTCACTGCGGGCCATCTTGAGGGCGTGGGCCAGGGCGTGGGAGGACTCCAGCGCCGGTATGATGCCTTCGGATTTGGCCAGCTCCTGGAAGGCGTCCAGCGCCTCCTTGTCGGTCACCGAGGGGTACTCGGCGCGGCCGATGGCGGCCAGGTGGGCGTGCTGGGGGCCGACGGAGGGGAAGTCCAGCCCCGCCGAGACGGAGTAGGACTCCTGGATCTGGCCCTGGTTGTCCTGCATCAGGTAGGAGTGCATGCCAAAGAAGACCCCCTTGCTGCCGTGACCGAGCGGCGCGCCGTGCTCGCCGCTCTCGATACCGTGACCACCCGGCTCGACGCCGATCAGACGTACTTCAGGGTTGTCGATAAAGTCGGCAAACATGCCGATGGCATTGGAGCCGCCGCCGACGCAGGCGATCACCGCATCGGGCAGGCGCTCTTCCTTCTCGAAGCACTGGGCCTTGGCCTCTTCCCCGATCATCTTCTGGAACTCCCGCACGATTGTGGGGAAGGGGTGGGGGCCGGCGGCGGTGCCGAGCAGGTAGTGGGCGCTCTCGTAGTTGGCAGCCCAGTCGCGCAGCGCCTCGTTGCAGGCATCTTTCAGGGTGCTGGAGCCGGAGTGCACAGGTATCACGGTGGCCCCCATCAACTTCATGCGAAACACGTTGGGCTTCTGGCGCTCGCAATCCTTGGCCCCCATATAGACCCGGCACTTGAGGCCGAGCAGGGCGCAGGCCAGTGCAGTGGCGACCCCGTGCTGACCGGCGCCGGTCTCGGCGATGATCTCTTTCTTGCCCATGCGCTTGGCGAGCAGGGCCTGGCCCAGCACCTGGTTGGTCTTGTGGGCGCCGCCGTGCAGCAGATCTTCACGCTTCAGATAGAGGCGGGTCTTGGTGCCCTTGGTCAGGTTGCGGGTCAGGGTGAGCGGGGTCGGGCGCCCGGCGTACTCGGTCAGCAGCTCCTGGAATTCGGCGATAAAGGCCGGGTCATCCTTGGCATCGACGAAGGCCTTCTCCAGCTGGAGCAGAGCGGGGATGAGGATCTGGGGCACATACATGCCACCAAATTCACCAAAAAACGGGTTAAGCAGGGTCATACATTATTCCTTGTGCTTATAGGCAAACGCAGTTCATTAATTTGGTACATGTCACTAGAGGGTTCGCAGAGCGGCAAAGGCCGCCGCCAGCTTGTGCGCATCCTTCTGGCCCGGGGCACTCTCCACCCCGGAGTTGAAATCGAGGCCCACACAGCCTACCTGGGCCGCCTGCAGGGCGTTGTCGGGGTTGAGCCCCCCCGCCAGCATCAGCTTGGCTTTATCGAGATTGGCCAGCAGAGCCCAGTCGAATGCCTGACCGGTGCCACCGCTCTGGCTGCCCACTTTTGTATCCAGCAGCAGGCGATCCACCTGGTAGTCGAGGGCAGGCAGCGGCTCGCCGCTTGTGATGCCGACCGCCTTCCAGATCTGGCAGTTGGCGGGCAGCAGGGGGCGCATGGTCTCGATATAGGCGGCGTCTTCGTCCCCGTGCAGTTGCACGGCCGCGAGGTTCAGGGCCTCCACCGTCTTGGCGATGGTCTGGGGCTGGGCATTGCGAAACACCCCCACATAGGAGAGCGGCGCACCCGCCATCACGGCGCGGGCGGCGGGAATGTCCACGTAGCGCGGGCTCTTGGCGACAAAAATCAGGCCACCGAACACGGCACCCGCCTGATGGGCAGCGGCGGCATCTTCGGGGCGGGTGAGGCCGCACACCTTGTTCTGGCCAAGCACCAGCTTGCGCACCGCGGCCTCCAGATCCGGCTCGCTCATCAGGGAGGAGCCCACCAGGAAGCCCTTGGCATGGGCGCGAAGATCCGCCACCTGGGCGCGGTGGTTGATGCCGGACTCGCTGATGACCACCCGATCGGCGGGGATCTCGGCCGCCAGCTGTTTGGTGCGGGCGAGATCCACGCTCAAATCCCGCAGATCCCGGTTATTGATGCCGATAACCGGCGCCCCTAGGGCGATGGCGCGATCCCGCTCCTCAGCATTGCTCACCTCGGTGAGCACCCCTAGGCCCAGCTCTTTGGCCACCTTGAACAGGGCGCGATAGCCCTCGTCGGTGAGCACCGAGAGCATCAAGAGGATGGCGTCCGCCTGATAGTGGCGGGCCAGATAGACCTGATAGGGGTCAATCATGAAGTCCTTGCACAGCACCGGCTGCTTGACCCGGCCACGCACCCTGGGCAGGAAGGCAAAATCCCCCTGGAAGAACTGCTCGTCCGTCAGCACAGAGATGGCGGTGGCGTAGTTGCCATAGATGTCGGCGATGGCTTCAGGGCTGAAGTCGTCGCGGATCAAGCCCTTGGAGGGGGAGGCCTTCTTGCATTCGAGAATGAAGCGGGTGGAGCCTGCCCGCAGGTCGCCCTCGAAGTCCCGATCGCTTGGCACCAGAGCGCCCTGGAAGCTCTCCAGGGGCTGGGCCAGCTTGCGGGCCGCGACCCACTCCTGCTTGGCGGCCACGATTTTGCCGAGAATGGTCTGGTTGATGGAAGCCCGATTCAGGAAGGCATCGGGGGAGGAGAGGGGGTCGAGCATCTCGATATCCTTGCTAAGAGTGGTACTGCCTTGTTGGCTGCCGTGAGTACTGACTGACATCATGCCTCCTGATGGCTCAGGGTGGCGAGGGCCTGGGCGAGCAGGCGGGTTTCACCGCTTGAAAGCTTGGCCAGCACCTGTGCGGCCGCCTGCTTGAAGTCCGGGGCCTTGCCCGCCATCACCAGGAGCGGCGCCACGTTGGCGGCGATGGCGGCGTTGTGGGCCGCTGTGCCTTCCCCCGCCAGGATGGCGTCCGTGATGGTGCGGTTCTCTTCCGGCTCCCCCCCTTGAATGGCGCTGACCGGGTAGGTCTCGAGGCCAAAGTCGGCCGGGGTGAGCAGGTATTCGCGAATTTCGCCGTCACGGATCTCGGCCACCTGGGTCGGACCGTGAATGGCCACTTCGTCCAGCCCGGCGCCGTGTACCACCATACCGGTTTTCAGCCCCAGTGCCAGCAGGGTTTCGGCGATGGGACGCACCAGCTCGGGGGCATAGACCCCCATCAGCTGGTAGCTGGGGCGGGCCGGGTTGATAAGCGGCCCCAAGACGTTAAATAGCGTCCTGGTTTTCAAGGCCTGACGCACCGGCATGGCGTGGCGCACCCCGGCGTGGTACTGGGGGGCGAACAGGAAGCAGATGCCGAGCTCGTCCAGACAGCGGCGAGCCTGGGCCGGGCTCATGTCGAGCTTGATGCCCATCTTGTCCAGCAGATCGCTGGAACCCGACTTGCTCGAGACGGAGCGGTTGCCGTGCTTGGCCACTTTCAGGCCGCAGGCGGCGGCCACCAGGGCCGAGGTGGTGGAGACGTTGATGGTGTTGAGGCCATCGCCACCTGTGCCGACGATGTCGCAGAACGCATAGTCCGGGCGCGGGAAGTCGCGCGCTTCCGCCAAGAGGGCCTCGGCGGCGCCGGCGATCTCCTCCGGGGTCTCCCCCTTGATCTTGAGGGCGGTCAGGAGACTGGCGAGGACGATGGGATCCACTTCGCCACGGACCACCTGGCCGAAGGCGTCGCGGGCGGCGTCGCGGGTGAGAGACTGCCCCTGATAGAGGGTGTTGAGATGTTGATGCATGGGGTCTCCTTACCGCACGTGGCTTTCTGGACGGGTGATGTGGGCGAGCGCCTGGGTCAGCAGGCGGGCCCCTTCCGAGGTCATGATGGATTCCGGGTGGAACTGGAAGCCCAGCACCCGCTCGTCCCGTTGCTCTATGGCCATGGGCATGCCCTGATAGTGGGCAATCACCTGCAGCTCCTCCGGTACATAGGTCGCCACCAGGGAGTGGTAGCGGGCCACCGGCAGCGGGCTCTGGAGCCCCGCGAAAGCGCCGTGACCGTTGTGCTCGATGAGGGAGCGCTTGCCGTGGACTATCTCCCCGGCCGCCCCGACGGTGCCGCCGTAGGCTTCGCACAGGGCCTGATGACCGAGGCAGATGCCGAGGATGGGCACCCGGCCGCGGGCCAGCTTGATGAGATCGATGAGGCAACCGGCCTCATGGGGGGCGCCCGGTCCCGGGGAGAGCACCAGCACGGCATCGCCGTCGCAGGCTTCTATCTCCTGCATGATGCGGCTCGCCGGCAGGCTGTTGCGGTAGATGCGCACCGGGTAGCCCAGGGTGCGGAACTGGTCGACGAGGTTGTAGGTAAACGAGTCGAAGTTGTCGAGCAGGAAGATGTTAGTCATGGCTCACGTCCTTATGTTGCTCCTGCTGGGCGCTCAGGGCTTGCAGGGAGGTGCCATGGCTGGCGGCGATGGCGGCCAGCACGGCGGCCGCCTTGGCGCGGGTCTCGTCCGCCTCGGCCTGGGGCTTGGAGTCATAGACCACGCCGGCACCGGCCTGGACATGAGCCAGACCCGCTTTCACGAAGGCGGAGCGGATGACGATGCAGGTGTCCATCTCCCCCGCGCCGTTGAGGTAGCCGACGGCGCCGCCGTAGCTGCCACGGCGCTTGCCTTCTACCATGCGGATAAGCTCGCTGGCCCGCAGCTTGGGGGCGCCGGTCAGGGTGCCCATGTTCATGCAGGCCTGATAGGCGTGCAGGGCGTCAAGGTCGGCACGAAGGCGGCCCACCACTCGGGAGACCAGGTGCATCACGTGGCTGTAGCGATCCACTTTGAGCAGATCCTTCACGTAGCGGGTGCCGGGCTCGGAGATGCGGGCGATGTCGTTGCGACCCAGATCCACCAGCATCAGGTGCTCGGCCACCTCTTTCTCGTCCTGGCGAAGCTCGAGCTCGATGCGGCCGTCGAGATCCAGATTGATGCTGCCATCGGGGTTGAGGCCGCGGCGGCGGGTGCCGGCGATGGGGTACATCTCCACCTGGCGGCTGGCGGCGCAGAACTTGACCGCGCTCTCCGGGGAGGCGCCAAACAGGGTGAAGCCCTCATCCTGCACATAGAACATGTAGGGGCTGGGGTTGGTCTGCTTGAGGCGGCGATAGGCGGCCAGCGGGTCGGGGCAGGGGAGGGAGAAACTGCGGGACGGCACCACCTGGAAGATGTCCCCACGGCGGATAAAGCCCTTGAGCTTCTCCACCTCGGCGCAGAACTGCTTGTCGCTCTTGTCGATCTGGAGGTTGCCGGTGAGCGGCTTGGCGCCCTGAGCCCCCGGTTGCGGCTGCTGGCAGGCCTGCTTGAAGGCCTCGAGGCGGGCGGTCAGCTGGGCGTAACGCTCATCGAGCTGGCTCTCGTCCTGCTCGCCGCCAAAGAGGCAGGCCAGCAGCGCCGTGCTCTGCTTGATGTGATCGATGGTGATCAGGGTCTCGGCCACATAGAAGCAGTAGTCGGGGCAGTCGTTGCTCCCTTCAGGCACTTCTGGCAAGTCTTCAAAGGAGGCGATGAGGTCGTAGGCGAAGCTGCCGCCCATGAAGAGCGCCTCTTTGCCCTGCTGGCATTGCAGCTCCCGCTGCAGGGTGCGCAGCACGTCCAGCACGCTGCTGCCCTTGAGGCGGCTGTCTTCGTCAAGGGTGCGGTCGGAGGCCGGGAAGTCGAGTTGCAGCTCGTCCGCCACTCGGGTCTGGGTGATGACGGCGGGCAGGCGCTGCTCGAGCAGGCGCTGCAACTGGACGCCGTTGCTGGTGAGGGCACGGACCCGCACTGTGCGGCCACGGCATTCGATGCGCAGGCAGGCATCCACCAGCAGCAGGCTCTGGGTGCCGGCCTTGGAGTCGATCTCCACCGATTCCAGCAGCAGGTTGTTGGGGCTGTCCTGGCAGAGTCGGGTGTAGAGCGCCAGGGGATCTGTCACATAAGGGGCATTGAGCCTGATGGTATCGAATTCGCCCAGGGGTAACCGGGTCTTGTTGCCTGTCATAATGCCTTCCCTTGCATGTGTTGTGTGTAACCGATGGTCATGGCGTTTCTCTCGAATTGGGATGGGGGTTTCGTCACGTCAGCGAGTTCGCCATCGCCATGTCAGTGCACTTGTCTGAATTGTCGGTTTCATCACAGGTCCATTTGCCGGATAATAAAAAAGCCCGCTGGGGTCAGCGGGCTTTTTCTTTGGGTTCTTAATTTGCTGTCAGATTACAGGTACAGCAACGACCACACGCCCGCATGTCAGGGAGTGTGCCACCACCAGATGGTCAGGATGGAAGTCGTTTGCATGATAAAGTCCTGTAAAAAGATGTTTGCAATGAAGTGCCTACAGAAAACGATAAAGCCGCGGCCAAGTCAAGTCGCTTTTTTGCCTTCTTTTTCCCAAGCAGGCCCCCTGATGAGAGCGAAACAAGCCGATGAGATTCGATCTTCACTGTCATACCACGGCCTCGGATGGCGTGCTGAGCCCTGCCGATCTGGTGCGCCGCGCCGCCGAGAAAGGGGTAGAGGTGTTAGCGGTCACTGACCACGACACCCTTGACGGGCTTGATGAAGTCCGCCAGACGATCCAGAACGAACAGTTGCCGCTGCGACTGGTGAGCGGGGTCGAGATCTCCACCGGGTGGGAGCACCACGAGATCCACATAGTGGCGCTCGGGGTAGATGAAAAAAATCCGCAGCTGGTCACCTTCCTGGCCGGTCAGCGGGCCCGCCGCGAGGCGCGCGCCCAGGAAATAGGGCGCCGTCTGGAGAAGTGCCTCATCCCTGGCACCTATGAAGAGGCCAAGCAGCTCGCCGGTGACGCCGCCGTGACCCGGGCCCATTTTGCCCGTGTGCTGGTGGCGCGCGGGGTGGCTGACAACATGCAAAAAGTATTCAAGAAGTACCTGAGCCGGGGCAACAAGGGCTATGTGCCCGCCGAGTGGCCCGAGATGGGGGAGGCCATCGCCGCCATTCATGCCGCGGGCGGGCTGGCGGTGCTGGCCCACCCCAGCCGTTACGATCTCACCGCCAAGTGGATCAAGCGGCTGCTGGTGGCTTTCAAGGCGGCCGGTGGCGATGCCATGGAGGTCTCCCTGCCCCAGCAGAGTCCCCAGGAGCGGGCCAACCTCGGTCAGTGGGCCAAGGATCACGACCTCTACATCTCGGTGGGGTCCGATTTTCACTTCCCCTCCAACTGGACCGAGCTGGGCCGCCATCTGTGGCTGCCCAAGGAGGGCATGCCGCTCTGGCTCGGACACCCCGATCACTTTGGGCTCAGCCAGGAGCAGCATGCCAGCCTGTTGGCCAGCCGCTGAGCACAATGGGCGGGCCAGCATCTTTGGTGCGGGCGAGTCTGTGCCAAACAGGGTAAGGTAGTGTCATGGGCCAAGGGGCCCGTGACCATGAAGCGGGCACCCGGTGTGCCCCTATCGCGAGAAGAGCATATGAGTCAGCATTTTTACGTACACCCGGACAATCCCCAGGTTCGCCTCATCGGTCAGGCGGTGCAGATCCTGCAAAACGGCGGCGTCATCGTCTATCCTACCGACTCCGGTTACGCCCTGGGCTGCCAGATGGGCAACAAGGATGCGCTGGAGCGTATCTGCCGCATCCGCCGCATCGAGCCGAATCACGACTTCACCCTGGTGTGCCGGGATCTCTCGGAGATCTCCACCTACGCCAAGGTGGACAACACCGCCTTCCGGCTGGTGAAGAACAACACCCCAGGGCCCTACACCTTCATCTTCAAGGCCACCAAGGAGGTGCCACGTCGCCTCATGAACGAGAAGAAGAAGACCATCGGCATCCGGGTGCCCGCCAACAATATAGCGCTCGCATTGCTCGAGGCCCTCGGTGAGCCGCTGCTCTCCACCACCCTGATCCTGCCGGGCTCCGAGATGGCGGAGTTCGACCCCGAAGAGATCTTCGACAAGCTCGGCAAGCAGCTGGATCTGGTGGTCAACGGCGGCTATCTGGGCGAGCAGCCCACCACTGTGGTGGACTTCTCCGACGACGAGCCCGTGCTGCGCCGTCGCGGTGCCGGGGATCCGACGCCGTTTGAGTGATACTGCCGAGCCCGTACCCGAGGCGATGATCGCACCGGGTGCGACGGGGGAGGTGCTGCTTCCCCCGCCCATCGCGAAAGTGCTGGGGAAGCCCTACCATGAGCTGCCCCAGGATTTGTTTATTCCGCCCGATGCGCTCGAGGTGTTTCTCGACACCTTCGAGGGGCCGCTGGATCTGCTGCTCTACCTCATCCGGCGTCAGCAGCTCGACATCCTGAACCTGCCGATCCTGCAGATCACCGCTCAGTACATGGAGTACGTGGAGCTGATGCAGGGGCTCAATCTGGAGCTGGCGGCGGAATACCTGCTGATGGCGGCCTGGCTCGCGGAGATAAAATCCCGCCTGCTGCTGCCCAAGGCCCCGGAGCTGGAAGACGAGGAGGAGGGGGAAGACCCTCGCGTCACCCTGATCCGCCGGCTGCAGGAGTACGAGCGCTTCAAGCTGGGCGCAGAGCGCGTCAACGCCTTGCCGAGGCTGGAGCGGGAGATCTTCATCGCCACCGCCCTGCCACCGGATTTTGGCGCCTTGAAGCCGCTGGCTCCCGATGTTTCGCTGGTTGAGCTCGCCCTTTACATGCAAAGTGTGGTAAAACGCGCGACTCATTTTGAACATCACCAGATCCGCCGCGAGCAGATCCCGACCCGGGTGCGCATGGCGGAGATCCTCGCCATGTTGTCTCTGGGCCAGACCCTGCGGCTGGAGCAGGTGCTGCGGGCCGAAGAGGGGCGCATGGGGGTGCTGGTGACCTTCCTGGCCCTGCTGGAGCTGTGCAAGGAGCAGCTTATCTGGATCCTGCAGGCCGAGCCGCTGGGTCCCATCCATTTTGCATTGGCCGAGCAGGGCGAGGAGGGCAACCGTGGCGCTGCCCACTGAACGACTCAAGACCCTGACTCAGGGAGGGATGCGTCATGGCGCTGCCAGCTGAACGGCTGAAGACCCTGATCGAGGCGGCGCTGTTCGTGGCCGGCCGCCCGCTCACGGTGAGCGAGCTCAAGGCCGGGGTGCTCTCGGATTACCCTGTCACCAGCCGCTATGTGCAGCTGCTGCTGGCGGAGCTCAGGCAGGACTACAGTGAGCGGGGGGTGGAGCTCAAGGAGGTCGCCTCCGGCTGGCGCTTCCAGGCCCGCCAGGAGTATGCCGAGGAGCTCTCAAGGCTGTGGAGCGAACGGGCGCCCCGCTATTCCCGCGCCGTGTTGGAAACCCTGACCCTGATTGCCTATCGTCAGCCCATCACCCGGGCCGAGATAGAAGCCATCCGCGGGGTGGCGGTATCGAGCCAGATCATCAATACCCTGAAAGAGCGCGGTTGGGTGCGCAGCATAGGTCACAAGGAGGTGGTGGGTCGCCCCGAGCTGCTCGCCACCACCCGAGAGTTTCTGGACTATTTCAATCTGCAGAGTCTGGAGCAGCTCCCCGAGCTGGATCCCGAACTGCACTCCCCCTTGCCGGTCATGCTGGGCGAGGGGAGCGACGGTCAATAAGCGGCAGGCCGTCTTGAGAATGAACGTGGTGACGATGCCCGAGGGCGCGTCATAGGAGTCAATGTTGTCCGCTATGTCAGCGGGCAGCGATCAACAATCAGGTAAACCCGATGAGTGAAAAACTGCAAAAAGTATTGGCCCGCGCGGGTCAAGGCTCCCGTCGTGAGATGGAGGCCCTGATCACCGCAGGTCGGGTCAGCGTGGATGGCAAGGTCGCCATGCTGGGGGATCGCGTCGAAGTGAACGCCGTGATCCGGGTGGATGGTCACCAGGTCAAGACCCGTGCGGCGGAAGAGCAGATCTGCCGCGTGCTGGCGTACCACAAGCCCGAAGGGGAGATGTGTACCCGTCACGATCCGGAAGGTCGTCCCACCGTGTTTGATCGTCTGCCCAAGATGGACGGAGCCCGCTGGATTGCGGTGGGTCGCCTCGACGTCAACACCTCCGGCCTCTTGCTGTTCACCACCGACGGTGAGCTGGCCAACCGGCTGATGCACCCGAGCCACGAAGTGGAGCGGGAATACGCGGTGCGTGTCTTTGGCGAGATAACCGAAGCCATGCTGCAGCGCCTGCGCAAGGGTGTGCAGCTGGAAGACGGCATGGCCAAGTTCAACAAGATCAAGCCGGCCGGCGGTGAAGGGCTGAACCAGTGGTTCAACGTCACCCTGACCGAGGGTCGCAACCGTGAAGTGCGCCGCCTGTGGGAATCCCAGGAAGTGCAGGTGAGCCGCCTGATGCGTATTCGCTACGGTGACGTCACTCTGGATCGCGGCATTCCCCGTGGTGGCTGGCAGGAACTGAAACTGCCCGAGGTGAACTACCTGCGCGGCCTGGTCAACCTGCCCAACGAGACCGAGTCCAAGGTCGACCTGCAGCAGGATGGCAAGAGTACCCGCCACAAGCAGGCCGCCCAGATCCGCCGCGCTGTCAAGCGCCACAAGGACATGCAGGGCAAGGAGCCACGCGCCCGCAGCACCACGGCCCGCCGCAAGCCGCAAGCCTCGACTCGCAACTCAGGCACCGGCAGCAAGTAATTCCTGCCATTGCCTTGAAAGAGCCTGCCCCGCAAGGGGCAGGCTCTTTTTGTTTGGGTCTCAGCAGCTACAGGGAGGCGGCGGCGCGTGACGCCTGATCATAAAGACTGGCAAACAGGCGCAACTGCTGCGCTATCTCCGCCGCCGAGGTGTTCGCCCCGGCCAGCCCGCTCTCCACTATCACCTGGATCAGGCACTGCTCGCGGATCTCGCTGTATTGGCGGCACAGGGTGGCCCCGGCCGGCGTGGTGCTGAAATGCACCTCCTTGCCCACCTTGGTGCGCTCCGCATAGCCCAGGGTCACCAGCTTCTTCAGGGCATAGGTGGCGACATGGGTGTCCTCGATATTGAGCACGAAGCAGATGTCCGCCAGCCGCTTGGGGCGATCCCGGTGGTTGATGTGGTGGATGAGCAACACCTCCAGCGCGGTCAGCCCCTTCTCCCCGGCGGCCCCCATGCAGCGCACGACCCAGCGGTGGAACGAGTTGTTGAGCACGGTCAGGCCGAACTCCAACTCCGAGAGCGCGGGGGCCTGGGCCGAGACGAGGTGGGCCGATGAGACGATGGAGGGGGGCTTGGTCATGGAGACTCCTTTCTTGATGAGATGCCGGAGACACGGCTTGTGTTCCCTACGATGGCTTATTGTAGATAAATTATCGATGTTTTGTTGATATGTTTGTTGTATGTTAATGCTATGTTTCATTGTCGGAGGCTGTATGGGATCGAGTGAGTGTCGCTTCTACCCGCTGGGAGAGCGGGCCCTGGTGTTGGAGACGGATCTCGGGGCCGATCTGATCGGCCAGCGGCGAGTCTGGTGGCTGGCGGATCGACTGCGCGAGGGGGAAGGGGGCGATCCCTTGGAGGAGATAGTGCCGGGGATGAACAACCTGACCCTGGTGTTCGATTCCGAGGTGACGAGTCTTGCCCGTCTGCAGCGGCGACTGACCGAGCTGTGGCATCAGGGCGAGGAGCTTGACTACCACCCGCGGGAGCGGGAGATCCCGGTACACTACGGCGGCGAATGGGGGCCCGATCTGGAGGAAGCCGCCCGGCATTGTGGCCTGATGCCGGCCGAGCTGGTGGCGCTCCACAGCGGCGGCGATTACCGGGTCTACTTCCTAGGTTTCCAGCCCGGTTTCGCCTATCTGGGGGGATTGGCAGCGGGGCTGGCGGTCCCACGGCGCAAGGAGCCAAGGCTGAAGGTCCCCGCCGGCAGCGTCGGCATAGGTGGGGCTCAGACCGGCATCTATCCGGCGGCCAGCCCCGGCGGCTGGCAGCTCATCGGCCGCACGGATCTGGCGCTGTTCGATCCGGCTCGTGACGAGCCCTCCTATCTGCTGCCCGGCGACAGGGTGCGCTTCGTCCCCCTGGGAGGCTCCCCATGCTAGAGGTCATTCGTCCCGGGCTCCAGAGCACTGTCCAGGACCTCGGTCGCCCCGGTGTGCGCCATCTCGGCATCGCCCTGGGAGGCGCCCTTGACAGGGAGGCGTTGATCCTGGCGAACCGCCTGGTGGGCAATCCCGCCGGGGCGGCGGGGATAGAGCTGGTGCTGGGGGCTGCCGAGTTCGGTTTCCTGCGCGATGGTTGGCTGGCGCTGACCGGTGCCGACTGCGCCGCCACCCTGGACGGTGAGGCTGTCTGGCACGGCTGGCGCTGGCGGGTGCGCCGCGGCCAGCGCCTGCGGTTGTCGGCCCCCCGCCATGGCATGCGCACCTACCTCGCCCTGGATGGCGGCGTGGCCGTGCTCCCTGTGATGGGGTCGCGTGCCACCGAGTTGCAGGCCGCTTTCGGTGGTCATCAGGGTCGGGCCTTGCAAGCCGGTGATCGCCTGCCCCTGGGGGCGCCGCTGAGCCATGACGGTCCCCTCGGCGCCTGGCTACGCGAGTCGGACGCCTGCCTGCGCGTCTTGCCCGGCCCCGAATTTGACGAGTTCGAACCGGCCGCCGTGGCGGCGCTCTGGCAGGGGGAGTGGCGACTCAATCCCGCGAGCAACCGCATGGGCGTGCGCCTCGACGGGCCAACGCTGGTTCGCAGCCGTGGACGGGAGCTGGCCTCTCACGGGGTCCTGCCCGGCGTCATTCAGGTGCCTCCCGGTGGCCAGCCCATAGTGCTGCTGGCCGATGCCCAGACCACGGGAGGTTATCCGCGCATCGGCTGCGTCATCGAGGCCGATCTCTGGAAGCTGGCCCAGTTGCGGCCGGGAGCGCGGCTGCGCTTCTCCCCCGTGACGCGGGAGCAAGCCCTGGCGGCGCGGCACGAATGGCAACGGTACCTCAATCGTTTTGAATGGATGGCTTATGAACAGACAGATTGATCTCAACGCCGACGTGGGCGAGGGCTGTGATTCGGATGCCGCGCTGCTGGCGTTTGTCAGCTCGGCCAACATCGCCTGTGGCTGGCACGCCGGGGATGCGTCCCTGATGGGCGAGACGGTCCGGCTGGCCCTGGACAGAGGGGTGGCCATCGGCGCTCATCCCAGCTTCCCGGATCGGGAGCACTTCGGACGGGCGCCCATGGTACGAGAGCCGGCGAAGGTCTATGCCGACGTGCTCTATCAGGTGGGGGCCCTGGCCGCGCTGGCCAAGGCGGCCGGGGGCCGGCTGGCCCATGTCAAACCCCATGGCGCGCTTTACAACCAGGCCGCCCGGGACGGGGCCCTGGCCGATGCCATCGCCAGCGCGGTCGCCAAGTTGGATCCCTCCCTCAAGCTGATGGGGCTGGCGGGCAGCGAGCTGATCGCCGCCGCCCGGCGCCATGGCTTGACCCCCATCGAGGAAGTCTTTGCCGATCGCGCCTATCTGGCTGACGGCTCCCTGGCGCCGCGGGACCAGCCTGGCGCCGTCATCGACGACGAGGCGAAGGCGCTGAGTCAGACCTTGCGTCTGGTGAGCAGAGGGGAAGTGGAGACTCTGGACGGGACCCTGCTGGCACTGGCTCCCCAGAGCATCTGCCTGCACGGAGATGGCGTCCATGCCGTCGCCTTTGTGAGGCGCCTGCACGAGGCCTTGGTTTCGAATGGCATATCGATAAGGCCTCATTGAAGAGGTCAATTTCACGCCACCGCGGTGGCATTCACATGGAATGGAGAGGATTGCATGGATGGAAGTCTGTTATTGCCACTGATCGGGATCCCCGTGGTGGTGCTGGGGTTTGCGCTCAGGTTCAACCCGCTGCTGGTGGTGACGGCGGCGGGGTTGGCGACCGGTCTGGCGACCGGCATGTCCCTGACCGGGCTGCTGGAGACCTTCGGTGAGAAGTTCTTCAACAGTCGGCAATTGGCCACCCTCATTCTGATCCTGCCGGTGATCGGCCTGCTGGAGCGTTACGGCCTCAAGGAGCGGGCACAGAGCTGGATCGCCGGCATCCGCAAGGCCACCTCGGCCCGCATCCTGATGCTCTATTTCGTGTTGCGCCAGGGCACGGCCATGTTGGGCTTGCTGAGTCTGGGGGGCCATGCCCAGACGGTGCGTCCGCTGATCGCCCCCATGACGGAGGGAGCCGCGGTGCATCGTCATGGTGACTTGCCCAAACACATTCGTGACAAGATCCGTGCCCATGCTGCTGCCTGTGACAACGTGGCGGTCTTCTTCGGTGAAGACATCTTCCTCGCCTTCGGCGCCGTCCTGCTGATGAGTGCCTTCCTCCAGGAGAACGGCATCACCCAGGTCGAGCCCCTCTACATAGGATTGTGGGGAATACCGACCGCCCTGTGCGCGCTGCTGATCCACATGGGTCGTCTGCTCAGGCTCGATGCCAGCATTGCTCGCGACGTGGCCGCCTGGCAGGCGGGTGAACAGGCCAGGGCCCCCGAACAAGCCGTGCTGGAGCGTGCATGATGAACAGCCTGATCACTCTCAACGATATCTACTACCTCATCGGTCTCATCGTCATGCTGCAGGTCGGCATGACCCTCTCGGACAGGCATAACCCCAAACGCTATACGACGGCCCTGTTCTGGTTCTGTTTCGGCGCCATCTTCCTGTTCGGCGACCTGCTGGTCAGCCAGCTCGGCAACCAGATCGCCTACCGGATAGTAGGGGTACTGGTGATCCTGATCGCCCTGCTGGCCGGCACCGGTCAGCTGGCGATGGGGCGTTACTCCCAGCGCAGCGATGCCGAGCGGCAAGGCTCGGCGAGCAAACTGGGCAACCGTCTGTTCCTGCCCGCCGTCATGATCCCGGTGGCGACCGTGCTCAGCACCGTACTGCTGGGGCATGCCACCCTGGGGGATTACTTCGTGCTGGATCAGAAGAACATTACCCTGACCTCCCTGGCCATAGGGACGCTGGCGGCCCTGCTGCTGGGCTGGAGGCTGACCGGCGGCACTCCCCTGCAGGCGGTGCGGGAGTCGAGACGGTTGGTGGACTCCATCGGTTGGGCCGCCATTTTGCCGCAGATGCTCGCCATGCTGGGCGGGGTCTTCGTGGTCGCCCAGACCGGAGAGTCGGTGAAGGAGGTGGTGAATCTGTTTGTCACCCCCGACAATCTGTTCCTGATGGTGACCATCTACTGCGTGGGCATGGCGCTGTTCACCATGATCATGGGCAATGCCTTCGCGGCCTTCCCCGTGATGACGGCAGGTATCGCCATTCCCTTCCTCATCATGGGAGCCCACGGCAACCCCGCCGCCGTCGTCGCCATCGGCATGCTCTCCGGTTATTGCGGTACCCTGATGACCCCCATGGGGGCGAACTACAACATAGTGCCCGCCGCCCTGCTCGAGCTGGACAATAAGTATCAGGTCATCCTGGTACAGATCCCCACCGCCATCCTGATGCTTGGCTGCAACATATTGCTGATGTACTTCCTGGCGTTTCGTTAATGCGTCATGACGAGGGCCACCCACTCGGGAGGCCTCGTCTCCTCAGGCTCATGAGTATTGTTGTGGGGGGGCCGTGAACGGCCGCATGCCGAAACAACACAGAAGGATATGATAATGAAGACCATTTTACTGACCGGTTTCGAGCCCTTCGGTGGCGAGCCGCTCAACCCGTCCTGGGAGGCGGTCAGGGGACTCGATGGCCAGCACCTCGGTGAACAGCATCTGATCCGGGCGGTGCGACTGAGCTGCGTCTTCGACCTGGCCCTGGCGGAGCTGGAGGCCGAACTGACACAGCACCAGCCCGTGCTGGTGCTGGCGGTGGGTCAGGCGGGGGGGCGCAGCGAACTCAGTCTGGAGCGGGTCGCCATCAATCTGGATGACGCCCGCATCCCGGATAACGCCGGGGCTCAGCCCATTGATAGGCCCATCGTGGCGGATGGCCCCGCGGCCTATTTCACCACCCTGCCCATCAAGGCTATGGTGCTGGCACTGCGTGAGGCGGGGTTGCCCGCCGCCGTCTCCTACAGCGCCGGGACCTATGTCTGCAACCATCTGTTCTACGGCCTGATGCATAGGATTGACCGGGACGGATTGTGCTGCCGGGGCGGCTTCCTGCACATTCCCTATCTGCCAGAGCAGGCGGCGCGCCAGCCGGCGGGTGCCCCCTCGATGAGCCTGACCCAGATAGTGCAGGGACTGACGATCGGCCTAGACGCGGCACTGAATCACGAGCAGGACCTGGCGATCGGTGGCGGCACGACCCACTGAGAGAGGGGGAGGTTGCCTCGGCACGGTCTCCTTGTTAGCCTTTGCGGCACTGATAGAGGAGATAATAATGAGCAAGGTACTGGATGAGCTGCTGGCACTGCTGGCACTGGAGAAAATAGAGGAGGGCCTGTTTCGGGGCCAGAGCCAGGATCTCGGTCTGCGGGCCGTGTTTGGCGGACAGGTAATGGGGCAGGCCTTGTCAGCCGCCAAGCAGACGGTCGCCCTCGATCGCCAGGTCCACAGCTGTCACTCCTACTTCCTGCGCCCGGGGGATGCCAACAAGCCCATCGTCTACGACGTGGAGAACATCCGCGACGGTCAGACCGTCTCCACCCGCCGGGTCAAGGCCATTCAGGGCGGCAAGCCCATCTTCTACCTCAATGCTTCCTTCCAGGTGGAGGCCGAAGGCTTCGAGCATCAGGCCCAAATGCCGGTGGGGATCACTCCGCCTGAACTGCTCAAGAGCGAGCTGGAGCTGGTGCGTCCCTACGAGCAGCTGATCCCGGCCACCCTGCGCGACAAGATCCTGTGTGAGCAGCCCATCGAAATCCGCCCGGTGACCCTGGTTGACCCCATCCGTCCGGCGATAGAGGCGCCCCTGCGTCACGTCTGGTTCAAGGCCAATGGGCAGATACCGGATGACCAGCGGGTGCACAACTACCTGCTGGCCTATGCCTCTGATTTCAACTTCCTGTTGACCGCCCTGCAGCCCCACGGTGTCTCCTACTGGGAGCCGGATATGCAGGTAGCGACCATAGATCACTCCATGTGGTTCCACCGGGAGTTCCGGCTGGATGACTGGCTGCTCTATGTGGTGGACAGCCCGAGCGCCAGCGGCGGCCGTGGTCTGGTACGCGGTCAGTTCTTCACCCGTGACGGCGTGCTGGTGGCGAGCACAGCGCAGGAGGGGGTGATCCGCCGGCGCGGTTGACCTCAAATGTCAGCCATAAAAAAACGGGAGCCAGTGGCTCCCGTTTTTTTATTGCGGCGCAGGCCCTCAGGCCGCGTCGCGCTCGGGGGAACGCGTGGTTTCCCCGACTTGGGCGAAGCGGTCGACCCAGAGGGCGATGACGCCGTCACCTGTGACGTTGCAGGCGGTGCCGAAGCTGTCCTGGGCCAGGTAGAGGGCGATCATCAGGGCGATGGAGGCCTCCCCGAAGCCGAGCATGGAGGTGAGCAGGCCGAGCGCCGACATGACGCCGCCACCGGGGGCACCAGGCGCCGCAATCATGATGACGCCAAGCATCATGATGAAGGGCAGCATGGTGCCATAACCCGGGATGGCCAGGTGTTCGGAGAGGAACATCACAGCGGTGGCGCAGGTTACCAGGGTGATGGTGGAGCCGCAGAGGTGAATGGTGGCGCACAGGGGCACGGTGAAGTTGGCGATGCCGTCGCTCACGCCGTTGTTCTTGCTGGCCTGCAGGGCCACCGGGATGGTGGCGGCGCTGGACATGGTGCCGAGCGCGGTGAAGTAGGCGGGCAGCATGTTCTTGATGAGCATGGCGGGGGAGCGGCCCAGCGCCAGCCCGGTGCCGATGAAGAGCACGGAGAGCCAGAGCCAGTGCATGACGATGGCCATCACCAGCACCACGCCGAAGGTCTTGAGGGTGGCGAAAACGGTGCCTTCCACCGTCATCTCGACGAAGACACCGGCGATGTAGAAGGGCAGCAGCGGGATGATCACGCGGGCCAGCAGGCGGTCTATGATGTCACGGCCCTGATCGGCGACCCGGCGCAGGTCGGTGGCCTGGGTGGCGCTGATGCCGATGCCGAACACGAAGGCGGCGGCCAGGGCCGACATCACCCCGAACAGCGGCGGTATCTCGAGGTTGATGTAGGAGCTGAGCTTGATGGCGGCTTGCGCCGTGGGCTCGGCGGCCGTGGTCAGCTGCGGGATCAGCTGGCTCGCCACCGTGAAGGCGAACAGGCCCGCCAGTATGGTGGAGCAGTAGGAGAGGGCCACCGTCTTGCCGAGCAGCTTGCCGGAGTTCTTCGGCAGGCTGGCGATGCCGCTCATGATGAAGAACAGGATGATGAGCGGAATGGTGAAGGTGATCAGCTGACCTATCACTGTCTTGGCCGTGAACAGCACCCGTGCGACCCATTCCGGGGCGTAGAGGCCGAGCAGGAGACCGGCGAGGATGCCGGCAATCAGATTGAGGACGAGTTTCATGGGGGAATCCAGGTGTTGGTGTCTGTTTTGTTATTTAATCTTGATTTTAATGCCGCTTTTTAACACAAATGCCGCATCTTGTCTGCCATCACCTGGTTAACTCAGAGTTAAATATTGTTATCTGGATGCTGAATCACGTCGGGCACCCTGTCTGGATCGACGGCCGCGATATTGATTAATTGTGGCTGGATTGGGGTCGCGGATCAGCAGGGCATGGAGCCAGCGGCCATGCACCGCATCCTGGCTGCACCAGCTCTGATGCAGCTCAAACGGCAGGGGGGCGATCAATTGCGTCAACCGGGCCTCATCGAGCCGGGTCAGCAGCGGATATTCGTCCTGTGAGGGGGGCAAGGGGCTGGCGGGTTCACTCTCGCCATAGGGGAAGGAGCAGTAGAGGGGCCCCTGGGGTTTGAGCAGGCCGGCGAGGTGCATCAGGGCAGGGGCCAGCGCATCCTCAGTCAGGCAGGGCAGCGAGCCGCTGGCCCAGATGCCGTCATAGGGCAGCACGTTGTGCATCTGCTCGAAGCGGCAGACCCGCACCGGCTGGCCGCACAGGCGCGAGGCGGCGCTGGCCTGACTCAGGCTGGCATCGAAGGCGGTGACCATGAACCCCAGCGTCCGAAAATGGTGCAGATCCTCCCCCGCGCCGCAGCCCGCTTCCAGCAGATGGGCGCCCGGCTGCAAGCGGGCCAGGAAGGGGGAGTGGGCCTGGCCGATGAGGGCGGGGCGCGGCGCCTGAAGGGCAGCGCCTTGGGTGCCTTGGGCGGGTGAGAGTGAGAGTGACAGTGACATAGGGCTCGTCTCTAAGGTGGGCGGCTACTCTAGCAAATTTGCCCCGCTCTGTTCAGATCTGCTGAGGATCCTCCCCGGCCCTTGGCGGCGCCAGCACCATCAGGGGCGGCGCAGAAGCGAGGGAGAGGGGTTGGCTAGCAGGCCGAACAGGGTGTCGAGCAGGAAGTCGGCCTCCTGAATAAGGTTGATGCGCTCCGGGAAGTGCAGCCAGTTGATGATGTAACCGTCCAGGGTGCAGTGCAGCAGCGTGGTGGCACGGCGCAGATCCAGCCCTTGGGGCAGGTGGCCGAGGCGCACGGCGTTGCCCAGGGTGATCTCCAGATCCCGGAAGAAGTTGATGGATTGCTGACGCATGTGATCCCGCAGGGAGATGGCCTCTCCTTCCAGCGACTCCAGATTGAACATGATGGTGAACATCTGCTGGTGGGCGGGTTCTGTGCTGATCTTGCATATCACCTCCTTGAGGAAGAGGCGCAGCTTGCCGAGGGGATCCGGCTCCTGCTCATCCACACAGGCATCGAGCTGGTGGGAGAGGGGGGCGCACAGCTCCTCCCACAGGGTGACGAACAGCTCCTCCTTGTTCTTGAAGTGCCAGTAGATGGCACCCCGGGTCAGGTCTGCCGCCTTGGCGATGTCGGTCAGGTTGGTCTTCGCCAATCCCTGTTGGCAGAACAGATTCAGGGCCGTGCTCATGATGTGGCAGCGGGTCTGCTGCGCTTCTTCTTTGGTTCTTCTGGCCATCGGATCTGTACCTGTTAAAAGGGGAAAAAGTTACTTACATACATTTATGAATGTATGTATATTGCCTCATCTTCGCAGTTTTACCAACAGGGGTCCTATAAACCCTGTGGTTTTGTGGTTTTTTTTGTTTGAAACAGAGGCTCAGAAACTCCATGCATAAACACATTCTCGCACGTTCGGTGGGCCTTGCCTTGTTGGCAAGCGGCCTGCTGGCTGGTTGTGGCGACAAGGGCGAGGCCGGGCAAGGGGCGGGCGAGATGCCGCCTGCCGCCGTGGACGTGGTCACTCTCCATGCCGCACCGCTGCAACTCATGTCCGAGCTCACCGGCCGCACCGCCCCCCTGCGGGTGGCCGAGGTGCGTCCCCAGGTGAATGGCATCATCCTCAAGCGCCTGTTCACCGAAGGCAGCGACGTCAAGGCCGGCCAGTTGCTGTACCAGATCGATCCCGCCGTCTATCAGGCCGCCGTCGCCAGCGCCAAGGCCAATCTGGCCAAGGCGCAGGCCAACGAGCAGAGCGCCCGCCTCAAGGCCCAGCGTTATGCCGAGCTGGTCAAGGTGAAAGCCATCAGCCGTCAGGAGTATGACGACGCCGACGCGGCCTGGAAGCAGCAGGTCGCCGAGATCGGGGCCGCCAAGGCCGCCCTGCAGAGCGCCAACATCAACCTGGCCTATACCAAGATCACCGCCCCCATCAGCGGTCGCATCGGCAAGTCTGCGGTGACCGAGGGTGCCCTGGTCACCGCCCAGCAGGCGGACAGCCTCACCTCCATCTCCCAGCTCGATCCCATGTATGTGGACGTGCGCCAGTCCACCGCCGATCTGCTGCGCCTCAAGCGCCAGGTTGCTGCCGGCAAGCTCGTCCAGGACGAGAGCAAGGGCGCCAAGGTGCGCTTCCAGCTGGAAGATGGCAGCCAGTACAGCGAAGAGGGCTCATTGCAGTTCTCCGACGTGACAGTGGACGAGACCACCGGCATGGTGACCCTGCGGGTCCTGGTCCCGAATCCCCATGATCTGCTGCTGCCCGGCATGTTCATGCGCGCCACCCTGCAAGAGGGCGAGCGCCCGCAAGGTCTGCTGGTGCCGCAGACCGCCGTGACCCGCACGCCCAAAGGCGGCGCCACCGTCATGGTGGTGACCGCGGACAACAAGGTCGAGCTGCGGGAAGTGCAGCTCAGCCGCGTGGTTGGCGACAGCTGGGTGGTGGAGTCCGGCCTCAAGACCGGCGAGAAGGTGATAGTGGCTGGTCTGCAGAAGGTCAAACCCGGTGCCCTGGTGGCGCCCGCTGAGCGCGCCAGCAACACCACGACAGCACAAGCCGATCAGACCCAGGTCACCAAGCAGTAGGATGGAGTAGTCGCCTCATGGCACGATTTTTCATAGACAGACCCATTTTCGCCTGGGTGATTGCCCTGGTGATCATGCTGGCCGGGGCCATGGCCATCATAGGCCTGCCGGTCGCCCAGTACCCGACCATAGCCCCGCCGGCCGTCGGCATTTCCGCCAGCTACCCGGGGGCGTCCGCCAAGACGGTGGAAGACTCGGTGACCCAGATCATCGAGCAGAACATGACGGGGCTGGATCACCTGCTCTACATGTCTGCCCAGTCTGATTCGTCCGGCAACGTCAGCGTGACCCTCACCTTCAAGCCGGGCACGGATCCCGACATCGCCCAGGTGCAGGTGCAGAACAAGTTGCAGCAGGCCATGTCGCTCCTGCCCCAAGAGGTGCAGCAGCAGGGTGTGCGGGTCCAGAAGACCTCCAGCAGCTTCCTGATGGTGGCCGCCTTCATCTCCACCGATGGCAGCATGACCAACGACGATCTCGCCGATTACGTGGTCTCCAACATCAAGGAGCCCCTGAGCCGGCTGGATGGGGTGGGTGACATCACCTTGTTCGGCAGCCAGTACTCCATGCGTGTCTGGCTGGATCCCCACAAGCTCAACCGGGTACAGATGACCCCGGGAGACGTGCAGGCCGCCATCCAGGCCCAGAACGCCCAGGTGGCCTTCGGCAAGCTGGGGGGCACCCCTGCGGTGAACGATCAGCAGTTCACCGCCACCATCATGGGGCAGACCCGTCTCTCCACCCCGGAGGAGTTCAACAACATACTGCTGCGGGTGAATCAGGATGGCTCCAAGGTGCTGCTCAAGGACGTAGCCCGGGTCGAGCTCGCCGGCGAAAGCTACGATGCCTCCGCCCTCTACAATGGTCAGGCCACGGCGGCGCTGGCGATCAAGCTGGCCACCGGGGCCAATGCCCTGGATACCGCGGACGAGGTGCGCGGCAAGCTCGATGAGCTGTCGGGCTACTTCCCGGCCAACATGAAGATCGTCTACCCCTACGACACCACGCCCTTTGTGAAGATCTCCATCGAGGAGGTGGTGCAGACGCTGATCGAGGCCATCTTCCTGGTGTTCTGCGTCATGTATCTGTTCCTGCAGAACTTCCGGGCGACCCTGATCCCGACCATCGCCGTGCCCGTGGTGCTGCTCGGTACCTTCGGCGTCATGGCGGCCTTCGGCTTCTCCATCAACACCCTGACCATGTTCGGTCTGGTACTCGCCATCGGCCTGCTGGTGGATGACGCCATCGTGGTGGTGGAGAACGTGGAGCGGCTGATGAGCGAGGAGGGGCTCTCCCCGCTGGAGGCGACCCGCAAGTCCATGACCCAGATCACCGGCGCCCTGGTGGGCATCGCCCTGGTGCTGTCGGCGGTGTTCGTGCCCATGGCCTTCTTCGGCGGCTCGACCGGCGCCATCTATCGCCAGTTCTCGCTGACCATCGTCTCGGCCATGGTGCTGTCGGTGCTGGTGGCGCTGATCCTGACGCCGGCGCTCTGTGCCACCCTGCTCAAGCCCATGAAACACGGGGAGTTTGGTGCCCAGCGTGGCTTCTTCGGCTGGTTCAACCGCTTCTTCGATACCAATGCCAACCGCTACCAGAACGGCGTGCGCAAGGTGATCAAGCAGGGGACCCGCTACGGCATCATCTACCTGGCCATGCTGGCGGTGCTGGCGGTGCTCTTCATGCGTCTGCCCACCTCCTTCCTGCCGGAAGAGGATCAGGGGGTCATCATGTCCATGGTGCAGCTGCCGGTGGGGGCCACCAAGGAGCGTACCGAGGTGGTGCTGGCCGACATGCGCGACTACTTCCTCGAAAACGAGAAGGACAACGTCGACTCCGTGCTGACGGTGGCGGGCTTCAGCTTCGCCGGTAGCGGCCAGAACAGCGGCATGGCCTTCATCAAGTTGAAGGACTGGAGCGAGCGTAAAGGGGAAGAGCGCAGCGCCAATGCCATCATAGGCCGCGCCATGGGTTACCTGTTCAGCATCAAGGAAGCCCAGGTGTTCGCCTTCAACCTGCCCCCCATCCCCGAACTCGGCACGGCCACCGGCTTCAACTTCTTCCTGCAGGACCGCGGTGGTCTGGGTCACGAGAAGTTGATGGCGGCCCGCAACCAGTTGCTCGGCATGGCGGCGCAGGATCCCAACCTGGTGCGGGTGCGCCCGAACGGGATGGAAGACACCCCCCAGCTCGACATCAAGATCGACTACGAGAAGGCGCTGGCCCAGGGGCTCTCCATCAGCGACATCAACAACACGTTGTCGGCGGCCTGGGGCTCCTCCTACGTGAACGACTTCGTCGACAGAGGCCGGGTCAAGAAGGTCTACCTGCAGGCGGATGCCCCCTTCCGGATGAACCCGGAGGATCTCAAGCTCTGGTACGTGCGTAACAGCGCGGGCCAGATGGTGCCCTTCTCCGCCTTCGCCAGCACCGAGTGGAGCTTTGGCTCCCCGCGTCTGGAGCGCTACAACGGGGTCTCCGCCATGGAGATCGTCGGTGAAGCGGCCCCCGGCAAGAGTACCGGTGACGCCATGGCTGCCATCGAGCAGATGGTGAAACAACTGCCGGAAGGTATCGGCATCGAGTGGACCGGTCTCTCCTTCCAGGAGCGGCAGGCAGGCTCCCAGGCGCCGGCGCTCTACGCCATCTCGCTCTTGGTGGTCTTCCTCTGTCTGGCGGCCCTCTACGAGAGCTGGAGCATTCCGTTCTCGGTGATGCTGGTGGTGCCGCTCGGGGTACTGGGTGCCATCCTGGCGGCGACCCTGCGCGGCCTCGAGAACGACGTCTACTTCCAGGTGGGCCTGCTCACCACTATCGGGCTGTCGGCCAAGAACGCCATCCTGATCGTGGAGTTTGCCAAGGAGCTGCACGATAAGGGGATGAAGCTCGGCGATGCGGTGGTGGAGGCCTCTCGTCAGCGTCTGCGCCCGATCCTGATGACCTCCCTCGCCTTCATCCTCGGCGTACTGCCGCTGGTGATCAGCACCGGCGCCGGCGCCAGCAGCCGCAACGCCATCGGCACCGGCGTCATGGGGGGGATGATCACGGCCACCGTGCTCGCCATCTTCTTCGTGCCGCTGTTCTTCGTGCTGGTGATGCGTTACTTCACCAAACAGAGTTCAGTCGAGGAGCGCGCCGCGCCGACCAAGGAGAGCCAACATGACTAAGACCCTGGTCGCCCTGAGTGTGACGCTGCTGCTGGGGGCCTGCTCCATGGCCCCCGATTACCAACGCCCCGAGCTGCCGCAAGGCGCCTCCTGGCAAGAGAACCTCGCCACCCAGGGGGCGCTGGCTCCCTGGCGTCAACAGTTCCTCGATCCGGCGCTGCAAAAGCTGATCGACACGGCGCTCGAGAACAATCGGGATCTGCGGCTCGCGGCCCTCAACGTCGAGGCCTATGAGGCCAGATACCGGATCCAGCGGGCGGCCCAGTTGCCGACCCTGGCCGCCAGTGGCTCCGGCACCCGTCAGCAGGGATCCGACGATCTTAGCAGCACGGGGCAGGGGGGCATCAGCAGCCAGTACGGCGCCGACATCGGCATCACCGCCTATGAGCTGGATCTGTTTGGCCGGATCCAGAGCCTGAAAGATCAGGCGCTGGAGAACTACCTGGCGCAAATCGAGACCCAGCGCAGCACCCAGATTGCGCTGATCGCCTCGGTGGCGAATGCCTACCTCACCCTGCTGGCGGATCAGGAGCTGCTGGCCCTGAGCCAGGCGACGCTGGCGACCGAGCAGGAGAGCTATGCCCTGACCCAGCACAAGTACCGGCTGGGGGCGGCTTCCGAGATGGAGCTGGCGCAGGGGCGCACGGCGCTCGAGAACGCCCGGGTCAGCCAGGCGCAATACCAGCGTCAGGTGAAACAGGACAGAAATGGCCTGGCCCTGCTGCTCGGCACAGAAGTGCCCGTGCTGGAAGGCCAACCGGCGACCCTGGCCGAGGTGAAGCTGGCGCCGATCCCGGTGGGGGCCCCCTCCAGCCTGCTGCAACAGCGGCCCGACATACTGGCGGCGGAGCACAGCCTGAAGGCGGCCAACGCCAATATAGGCGCGGCCCGTGCCGCCTTCTTCCCGACCATCTCGCTCACCGCGACGGCGGGCACCGCCAGCAACCAGCTGAGCGGGCTGTTTGACGGCGGCACCGGCACCTGGACCTTCATGCCCCAGATAAACCTGCCCATCTTCGACGGTGGCAAGCGCATTGCGGATCTGGATGTGGCCGAGGTCGGCACCAAACAGGCGGTGGCGAGCTACGAGAAGAGCATCCAGACCGCCTTCAAGGAGGTCGCGGATACGCTCGGTGCCCAGGCGGATTATCAGCAGCAGCTGCAGGCCCAGCAGGATCTGGTGGATGCCAACCAGACCTACTTCAAGCTGGCGGAGTTCCGCTACGAGCAGGGGGTGGACAGTTATCTCACCCGGCTCGATGCCCAGCGCTCCCTGTTCAGCGCACGGCAGGGGCTGATCAGCACCCGCCTGGCGCAGCTGAGCAACCAGGTTGCACTCTACAAGGCGGTCGGTGGCGGCTGGCAGGCACCCAAGGAGGCCCCGGCGGCATCCGAAGGGCAGGGCTAGTCTCTCATCCGATTGCTGACAATGTGATAAAAACGGGGCGAACCGCAAGGTTCGCCCCGTTTTTATGTGTAAATAGCCGCCTCTTCTGGACACTTCGCTGCCGAGCGCAGGCCCGGTTCGCGAACGCCGGGCTTGCCCAGGCTGAAATAGAAAAAGGCCCGCATCGCTGCGAGCCTTCTCATCTATCTGGTGCCGGAAACAGGAGTCGAACCTGCGACCTTCGCATTACGAAAGCAAATTGCAATCCATATAAATCAATAACTTTTTTAATTTAATAGGGTTTGTGCCACAATCTTGCCACACTCAGCAGCAAGTTATGGTATTTGGCTATGGCAACGTTCCGTAAGCGCGGCCCCTATCAATGGGAAGCCCAGGTACGCCGTAAGGGGTATCCGGCTCAGAGTAAAACCTTCAACACAAAGGCGGAGGCGGAGGCCTGGTCTAAAGTCATTGAATCTGAAATGACCCGAGGGATTTGGGTCAGCAGAGCCGAAGCTGAAGCAACCTCGCTTTATGAAGCTCTATGCCGCTATGAAACTGAGGTTGTTCCGCATAAAAAGGGAGCCGTGCAAGAGCTCTCACTGATCCGCATCTACAAGGCATTACCTTTGGCATCACGCGCATTGGCATCCATTCGTGGAGCGGATGTTGCAAAGCTAAGGGACGAGTGGCTGAAAGATTATCAACCTGCAACAGTCCTCCGGCGGCTTGCCCTGCTCTCTCACGTCTTCAACATGGCCCGTAAAGAATGGGGAATGGAAAGTCTATCCAATCCACTGGAGCTAATTCGTAAGCCTCAAGCTGATAACGCACGTACAAGGCGTATAGCAGCTTCTGCAACGCCAGCACATTGTCCCCAGAGCCAGGATGAAGAAAGCGCACGTAGAGCATCAGAAGGTGAAATAGAGCGGATCATCGCTGCCAGTGGTTCAAGGGTCTTACCATCGTTGGTCATACTGGCATTGGAAACAGCCATGCGGCGGAGTGAGCTGGTTAGCTTGCGCTGGGAGCACATCGATCTGGAACGTAGAGTGGCACACCTACCATCGACCAAAAATGGCAGTGCGCGTGATGTACCACTTTCAACTCGCGCGGTTATTACTTTGCAATCTGTAGGAGTCGCCGCTACAGGTAGGGTTTTTGATATCCGAGCAGATGCGGTAACGCGAGCCTTTGAACGTGCAGCTAAGCGTGCTCGACAAAACTACGAGCTAGAGTGCCAAACAAAAAGTTTGATACCGATAATCAACTTTCTCACTGATCTGCGCTTTCACGATCTACGCCATGAAGCCACTTCTCGTCTAGCAGAAATTTTCCCTATGCATGAGCTCACAAAAATCACTGGTCATAGAGATCCACGAATGTTGATGAGGTATTATCATCCGAAAGCTGAGGATTTAGCTAGAAAACTCAGTTAGTTTTCAGGAAAACAAAAACTTTAAGGGTTGTGTGTGAAAAAGAAAAGATCTCTAAATAAAATAAATAGAATATTATATTCATCTAACAATGAACTTAAGGTTATAAAAAAATTCTTTCATGATCTAAGTGCAGAAGAAATTTATGCGTGCTTGCCAAAGGTAATTAACCATCGCTATTTTTCATCACTACCAATTGTTAACAGCGGAAATATTAACACAAATTTCCTTAGATTCATGATCCCCAAAACTGACAAATTGAAAAGTTTACACGCAATACTTGCAATAATTAAAGCTAAAGCACCAGAAATAAACGAATTTTCAAAAATGGAGTCAGAGCTACTATCTTGCATTTTATTTAGTAATTATGAGAAAGCACACATGATTGCTGATGAAATTAAATCAGCACATGGTTTTTCTATGTGGTGGGTCAGTATAAAATCAGCGCTATATGATTTAGAAAAAAATGCGACTAAAAAGCAAGAGTTCATTCAGGACGTTATATCTACTACAGAAAATGGCAGTAGCTATCTAAAGTTTATTGTTAAGAAAATTGCTGACAGATATGATGATGCTGGTTTCTTTTATGAAAAAGATGAATCAATACGCCAGCTATTTAAAGGTTTACCATCAAACATATATGAACACATTATATTTAGGCTTTCATCATTTGATTACTCTCGCAAATATGACTATCAATCCATATTGGATTATGAGAAAAATGTTTCCTTTATTGATGCCTTTAAAGCAATCCACATTTTAACTATAGATTGTTTATATAAGAACACTGAAGATGACAAGATTATAATTCAAGTTATTCATAACAGTTTAAGAGGGGTTATTGAGAATGAATTGATCGATATTATCCTTCTTAACGAGAGCAGTAAAAGCCAGGTCATGCAGGGCGATATTCAAAATGACTTATATGCAAATTATATAGCAGGTAATTATCATCACATTTGCTCAATGGTAGATGATAAACCTTATCTTATAAAAGAATTTGGTGCTTTTTTAATATTTGTTAAGTCATCAGTAAGATGTGAGCATGTAAGTAACTTTGGCTTTGTATCTCAAATCTCAGAAAGATTGTCTGATGTTTTGCTTAGAAACAAGAATCATATTAGCAGCCTAGACTTTTTATATTCAATCTCCCTTGCTTTTGGTGATTTCAAATGGTTTAAGGAATTATATATTCTTTTAAGAAAAGAAAGTATATCTGATGATAACCATAAAAGACTTTCAGATCTAAATCAGGCCATATCAAGTACTAAGACTCCGTTCAAAATGGTTACAAACTCAGGCAGTTCTGAATCAGATATGGTCCCACCTAATTTTGTAGGTGACTGCCACGATAACACATATAAAAATATCGTCGCCCAAGAGAGTAATTTTGTATTTGATGAAGACCGACTTAAGAAGTATAGAGCAAAATACTATTTTAATAATGAACAGTATGAGTCCGTCGTAAAACAGCTTGAAGGTAATGTTGCTTCTGCAGACATACTCACGGGGCACGAATTATCAAAGCTATTATATGATTCATATATCAAGATTGGCGAAATAGAAAAAGCTGCCGAATTCTGTGGTCGTAAAGTGATTGAAAATAGAAATCTACTTTCCTTGTTTAATACTAATTTACTTTGTGACATCATTAAAAACAATATTACAAAGCTCAGCTCAATATATGTGCCAATTGTCTTATCTATACATACTAGGTTTGTAAATAATTTATTCATCCCAGTATCAAGATTTAGCTTGGAAAATTTTCTAGATAAAGTCGGTGCTAGTTCAGCTGAGGAACTTATAAATAAAAAAGACCTTTTTGATGAAGACTCCTTTTGTTATTTTTTAGAGTTCGTGTTCATTCCAGACAACATGAAGCTTTGTCTATATTTTGAAGACCAAGAACATATACAGTCTGAACGCTTAAAGGTTTGTAAGTATCTTTTATCAATATACCCCAAAAGCGACACGCTCCTTGATGAGGTAAAAGATATTGCAAAAGCTCAAGTGTTGAGTATTGCATCGAAACAGGTTGATAGTAGTCGAATTTACTCAGACACAACAAAAATAAAATCCTCCTTAACAGGGGTTGTAAATGAGCTTTATGATAAATTCATAAAAATAAAACTTAATGATTATTCATCTACAGAAGATGAGAAAAATATATCAACCATCATAAACAAATTAAAAGATGATGAAGAAATCACTGATTTACACCGTGCATTATGTATTATGTACGTCCCTAATTTAGTGCTCAACGAAAAGAACGATTTGTTTATAAAATTACTAAGCAAGGTTAGAGATGAATTTGTTTATGGAGTAAATGGTCTTAATACTAACTTAAGCACAAGAATACGACACGGGTTGTTCCCGACCACAATAAGAAAGGCATTTGTGCAAGAATCCTTGATCACAAATCAAAGCAGTAATAATAGTAACTATAATAAAAACAACTATTGGCTTGACAAGTTGCTAGAGGGAAATGAAAACAAACTAGAGAGAGTCGGAGCTATCTTTTCCGATTTTTCAAAAGATGTTGAGAGTGTAATCAAAGAAGTTAATGACGAATGGTTCCAAATTAAGATATTAGGGCCTGAATTTAAGGAAATTGTATCCGGTGATTATAAGAGCTCAGCACTTTTTGACTTTAGTCTATCACCTTTTGAAGCCTACTACTTTCAAATGTATGAGGCCTCATTCATTTCATATCAAGATTTTATCAGAACCGTTGTTGATTGGCTGTGGAGAAAAACAGATTACTCTCTCGAAAATGTCAGGAAAAAAATTGAGAATGATCTTCGTGACAAGCTCATAACTCTTACAAGAGATTTTCAAACCTCCGTGAATGTAGAAATTCATGATCATGATGTTCGAGTCGAATTCAACGATGCTATAAACAGAAGCCGAGAGGCTTTAGAGTACAATTTAACAGCGGTCACATCATGGTTTAAAAAATCCGATATTAGGTTGATAGAGGATTTTGACTTTGAAACTGTTATTCAAATAGTTAAAAGAACTGTAGAAGTTCAGGTGAACAACAACGTCAATCTCACTAATAGATTCATAGGTAAAACATTATCACCATTTGTAGATATTTTTTATATTCTACTAGAGAATGCTCATTCAAAGTCAAATCTAAGGCAAGAAGATATTGTTGTTCAAATTGACTGTTTTGTTGATGAAAACAACTGCTTTATTTTCGAAATTTCAAATAATTGCTATCCAGTGTCCTGCTTGAACCTAGCAAATAGCAAACTTGATGCATATCGTGTTGAATATGATGCACTCACTGAGTTTATAGATAAGGCCCAAGTTGAAGGTAACTCAGGATTTATTAAAATTGGCAAAATCATTACTCAAGACCTAGCATTGAAACACACATGTGAATTTGGCTATAATTTAAATGATCAATTCAAAGTGAAGTTAACCTTTAGTGATATGGATAAGGTTTTCATAAAATGAGAATTTTAATCGTTGAAGATCAGCAAGAAAAAAAAGATGAGCTATGTCATGTATTACAAGATATATGTGGCAGTGATGCCAATATCACTCACATAAGTTCCCTGCATGGTGCAATTAAAGAGATCGCTAGAGGAACAAGCTATCAGCTAGTTATTCTAGATATGAGCATGCCTAATTACTCACTGGAGGATGAAATAATTTCCCCAGATATGTCTGAAGGGTATGCAGGTAAAGAATTGCTGTACCAGATGATGATGCGAAATAAAAAATATCCGACAATAGTCGTAACTCAATATGTATCTTTCAAAAAGGGAGCAATCTCTTTATCTGATTTGGATACTGAGTTTTCTCGTGAGTTTCATGACTTTTATCTTGGCTATGTATACTATAACTATGCAGTAGATGAATGGAAAACCAGCCTAGGAAATTTTGTTAAGCCACTATTGAGGAGCGATAATTGAAAATTTTAATTGTTGATGATGTTTATGATAAAGCATCAATGATCACTCGCTGCGCATTAGCCTCAGGCTTGATGCATGACAACATAGAATATGTGACTAATACCAGAGATGCTCTAGTGAAGGTTGCAAAAGAGAAATATGATCTACTATTTCTTGACTTGCAGCTACCTGAAAGAATGGGAGAGCCTATTAATAAAGATGGGGGGCGAAATTTTTTAGAGACATTAGAGATAAATACAAAAGTAAATAAACCAACTTATATTGTCGCAATAACTCAGCATCAAGAATCATATGATGAGAACATAGCTTTTTTCACTGAGAAAGGTTGGGTTCTCATTGGTGGCGATCATGATGAAAACATATTAAAAGAGCTTATAACATCTAAGTGTAAATATGTTGATGAGATCCAAAAATTTGATTTGGCCATTATAGTGGCTTTAGAACATACCGAACTTCAAGCAGTGCTTCAGCTTCCATTTGATTGGCAGCGATTCCTTATAGATGGAGACCCAACAATATATTATGCAGGGAAAGTCACATTAGCTGATGGTACAGTAAAGTCTATTGTTTGTGCTTCTTGTCCTAGGATGGGGATGGTGTCTTCATCATCAATCACAACTAAGATTTGCATAAAATTTTCTCCACAATATGTAATTATGACAGGTATCTCTGCAGGTATTAAGGGGAAGGTTAACTTAGGTGATATTTTGATTGCAGACCCAGTATGGGATTGGGGGTGTGGTAAACTGACACAAGCAGAAGGGAAGAGTAAAATGTTGTACTCCCCTCACCAAGTATCACTGGACTCAACTCTTAGAAGTATATTTATTTCAAATTCAGTTTCAAAAAAACACCTTGCAAAAATATATGATAAATACCCCAAGCAGGCAAGAAAACCTAGCTATGGTTTAGCTGTTCACGTAGGTCCTGTTGCTTCTGGCGCAGTAGTTTTAGAAGACCCAGAAACTGTAGTATATATAAAAGAACAGCATAGAAATACTATTGGTGTTGAGATGGAAGCATATGGAGTCGCTGCGGCAGCAGCTTATTCCTCAACAAAACCACCTAAAACAATAATTATTAAGTCTGTATGTGATTTTGCAGACCCAGAAAAAAATGACGATTGGCAAGAGTATGCTGCATTCACCAGCGCACAGTATGCCTACGAAACAATAGTAAACGACCTAGATTTTACATAAATTTTGGTGTAAGTAAAAACTAAAAACCATTTTAGGTGGTCTAACATAAATGATAGACCACTTTAAAATTATAAAGTCACAGATTTAATTTCATTCTGAATTAAAACTGTATTTAAATAAAACTTATTATTCTACAATTTATTACCAGATAGCTTTTCACTTTTACGTTTCAGTAATGTATTTCTCATCAAAACACTTGCTTTTATCATATCTTCCCGAAGTGCATCCAATTCATCTTTAGTGAGCAGTCTCGCTTTTTTAGTATTCAATTTATCTCCCCTTCTGTAGCTCACAACATCATGCTCTTCATAGGGCGGAGCCAACACAGAGTAAGGTATACGTTGAGCACCGTTGGTGCGAATAAGGAATAGTGAAGAGGCTACTCCGGCTTGCCGGTGGGCCTACTTCACACATCCTGCCCGCAATTCAGCCTTGTAATCATGAAGGAAAGCATGCATCTCCAACAAGGGAAATCATACAAATCATCTGCGGACAGGATAACCAAAGAGAAAACCTATTGTTTTCAATAGGTTTTCAATAGGTTTTCAATAGGTTTACCCACCTCTTCCACTCACTTTACATCCCACTTCCATACACTTTACAGATTGGAGCTGAGTGATCAGGATGGAACGCCAAGGGAAAAGATTCCTCAAGCCAGGCTCCCTCACCGGCACCTAGCCCCATCAGCTGCCACCAAATCAACTATGCCGCACCGCATCGGGGCATCCAAGATTCTGACCGCTGGAGAGCAGTTCAAGTGAAAGAGCTCCTGCAGGCTAATTTGCTCAAGCTGATGATTGTCAAGTGAGGCTTTAATCCATACGATATTGCGTAAACCTTAATGCTTGAGGCACAGATGAATCAGCGTACCGAATTGCGGCAACAATACCGCCAACAAGCCAGACAGAAGAAGACCCCTCCAACTAGAGCACCCGAACAGACGTTAGTCTGGGTACAAATTGCCCTGGCCTTGCTCCCACTCGCAACAGCATGTATCTACCTTTTCGGTATGGCATGGCATATGGGATACGTTAGTGTTTTTCATGTTGATAGCAGCGAATTTCCACTTTCAACAGAACAAAATTTATTAGTTGGTACTATCGCACTGGTTACCAACATAGCACCATATATAACTTACCCACTTGCTGGTTTTGCATTGGTTTTAGTTCTATTGTTCATCGCTGCATTTACTTCTGAGCTATTAAAAAAACTATACAAATGGCATCAAATTAAAATGCGTAGGATTGATGATACCATTCGACAGAATTCCACATTCAAGTTGCTTACAAAGAATGCCATAAAACCACAAGAAGCGTCAAAATGGGAAAGCTTGCTCGATAAACTTTTCACCTTATTTATTCAATACAGTTACTTGATAGGCAGTGGCATAATAATATTCCTGCTCACGATCTACAGCTACAGCAATGGAAAAAATGAGGCTGGCTCCCAGATAGAAAAGATGAAAAAAAAAGAATTCCCAGCGGCTCATTGCATCAAGTATGCGGGTATCCCAGAAGAAATATCAGCGTTGCGAATTATTTGCAATGCCACTCAATGTACCTTCTGGACTGAGCAATATGGCACAATCTATCTGCGTCATGATCAGATTGTTAGTGCCTCTATCCCCCCTACTGAACCAAACAGTAAAAAGTCACCTACATGCAACCGCTCTACGACTCCAAATTAACTCCAATCAAAATATGAATGGCCCTTGCAACCTGCCCAAAGGGCTGCAAGGGCCTGTGTCTAGTGGATTATCTTATGGATAATCTTGGATCACTTTTCCAAAAATACCTTAACCACATGTTTTGAAAAGATTTTAAGACCAATCCCTGGGAATGAAAGTGCACCAGTTGGGAACGTTAGTGCACCAGTTCGGGAATGATAGTGCACTGAAATTACTCCAAAGATCTGTTCCGTGGCCTGCGGATCTCCCACATGTCTTTTCGATATTCAGTTACCAACCAACCTATCGTAAACAGCTCCCCCACCGCTCTACGGGCAATCTGCTGGCGCTTTCTCATCGCATCAGCAATCGCAGGATCCGGCCAGATGTAATTGCACAGAGTATCCAAGGACGCGCGTCCTGATTTGCCAGGATCGATCCACCCGCATAGGCGTTGATGAATCAATCGAGCAGGATCGCTCTTGAGGCTACGCACTTCATTCATATCGATGCGAGCATGTGGCCGCCCACCGAGAACGGCTTCTGCAATCTGTGGGTTCAAGCAGATGTATAGCGCGTTATCATCCTCATCAAAGAGATGGCTCATCAGGTGGAAAGATGCACAGCGAGAGTCGCCTTGAATGACAACGGTGACATTGGACATCCTGATCAGGCTAGCCTTTAGGGTGTTAAGGTTTCTGCCGCTTTTGCATAGACCAATCTCTTCGAGTAGCTGAGTGATACGAGACTGCACCACCAAGCAACGGCAGTCCGCACTATCAAACTCCGATGCCAAGGCCAAACGAAGTCTCTTAGGAATAGCGGCTGATGGCGCAGAGGTCAGAATAACGCCCTTGGGGCCGGATAGAGCAACCAGCCCTTGTAGCAGCCGCATATCATCAGCCCCTAACGGCTCAAAACCAATAAAACGAGCGCTTTGGTTCTGTCCATAGCAATACGTCACATCCAGCTTTAGCTTTTTTCTCTCCCCTCGCTTTAAACTGCGGAATAGACCAGGAGCAAGGCAGTGCATCGGATCATGGCGCGCGTGGGTAAGTTCAATAGCCATGAGCAAACCTCCTTCGCTCTCGCACCTGGGGAGGTTCCATGAGTTGTACCGGATGTAATACGCCCCCTTCCTGGCGTTCAAACCATTGATCTTTGATCGCAGTGCCATAGTTCTGCTTGGATACCCCAAAGCGCACAAACGCACTGCGTCGAGAGTTTCCGATGGGTGTACTACCGCGTTGAATCTCGGTTAGCAGGTTTGCTTCTTCTTCCCCCATCCGCACGATGTAACCACACCATCGGATGTTATCAATCAACGCTGATGCGCCTCTGGCTGCCTGCTGCTGATCAAGACTGCCATCCCTCGCGCTCCCCTTGCTGGCGTGATGTAAATAGAGCACCGCAGCCCCCGTATTTGCGGCCAGCGACTCAAGTCGGGTAATCAGCTGGGACATGTCTCCGTTACTATTTTCGTCCATCTGATGCATACGGCTGAGGGTGTCGAGAACAACAAGGCGATATCCATCTACCCTCTTCACCAGAGCCTGAAAACAGTCCGGATTCATCAGATCTAAACTCACCCCCATCATCGGTTCCAATGCGAGATTTGTGGCAATAGAGGCCCTCGCTTTGTGCGATAGATGTTTGCCAAGCGCATGGACGCGATGACTAAGCACTGCAGCCGGATCTTCACCAGCCATATAGATCACTCGGCCTGAACGGGTCGGGCGTAGTTGCAACAGATCGCCATCAGACTCTTTGCAAGCCACAGCCATTGCGGCCTGCAATGCCCAAAAACTTTTACCTGTTGCTCCTGGTGCGATCAGTGCTCCCACAGTACCGGCCAAAAATCCAGACCATATGAAGTCAAGAGCCGGCGGCTCCTGTTCAAACGCAGCTAGTAGGTCAAGAGCCATGGCTTACCTCTTAGCGTTTGAATTCTGTGACTTTTGTCGTGCTAGCTGCTCGGCTTTGGTTGGCCGACCACGCCGAGGCATATCTGCCGATTTAACAGCTCGGTCATCCAAACCTTGGCTAATGACATGTTCAGCAAGCCAAAGCTCAACATCTTCAGCACGCCAGAGCAAACGCTTGGTTCCTGGTAAGCGGCAGATAGGGGGAAGTGAACAAGGGTTGCGAGTCGCGTCACTACGGATGCTAGCAACGGATTTATGCAGACAGAGAGCCAATTGCTCAACAGTCAAAAGTACCACGCTGGAGGTGGTAATAGAGGTTTGTTTCATGGTCATAACCCATCAAGGCGGCAAGGGTCATCGAATAGCTGTGCCGGTTAGCTAATCGGTAATTGACCTGAGCGGCACCATGCCCGGCCTTGAGGGTATAAAGAATTAGTGCCTGTCGTCCGATGTTACGTGACGAAATGAAGTCTACCAGCAGTGTTTTGCTATGTCATGCACTGGCAAGCGTCATTCGCCGCTATCAGGCCAGTGTGGCACGCCACAATTTTGCCACACTGGATAAGCTAAATGCTGCATTCCAAAGCTCAGTAACGCATCAAACTGCAACACACAAATCACTGTTTTAGTTGATAAAATTTGGTGCCGGAAACAGGAGTCGAACCTGCGACCTTCGCATTACGAATGCGCTGCTCTACCAACTGAGCTACACCGGCTTGTCGTTAGATTCCCGAAAATGTGTTGGCAAGTCAATGAGCCTGGGCTGTTTTTATGTGCCTGCTCATGGAGTTACGGGCACAACTCAGAGATCGACGAATTCCGGAATGTGGGCGCGGCCACGGCTCTCGAGAAACGCGAGCAGGGCGCGGGGGGAGCGGGCCAGGATCCGCTCCTCAGGGAAGTCGGCCTCGGCCACCAGCCGGTGGCAGTGATCAAAGTCGCCGAGGCTGAATGCCACGTGGGAATCGGAGCCGAAAGTGAGGTAGGCACCCAGATCGCGCGCCGCCTCGACGATGGCGCGGCAGTTGCTTTCGCTGCCTGCACGGGAGTGGCTGAACGAGGAGTTGTTGACCTCCAGCGCCACCCTGTATTCGGCGGCGGCCCTGACCACGGCCTGGATGTCGATGGGAAAAGCCGGGTTGCCCGGGTGGCTTATCATGTCGACCCGGCCGCTCTTGATGGCGTTGATCATGGCCTGGGTATGGGTGGCCTGATCGCAGGGAGGAAACACGGGCTCATGGAAGCCGGCCATGATCATGTCGAGGCGCGACTCGTAGCGCTCGGGGAAGTCGATTTCGCCGTCGATGTTCTTGATGTTGGCCTCGATGCCGCGCAGGATGCCGACCCCGTCCACCACCCGCGGCAGCACGTGCAGATTGACGAAATGCCAGAAATGGGGCGCATCGGCCATGTCGGGACCGTGATCTGTGGTGGCAAAGAGCTTGATCCCCTTGGCCTTGGCGATGGGCAGGTAATCGTGAATGGTGCTGTAAGCGTGGGTGCTGGCGACGGTGTGCGTGTGGGTATCGACCTGGTACTTCATCTTCTCTCCCCTCTGGCATGAGGCGCCAGCATAGCAAAATTGGCAGGCTCGGGCCATGTGGCGACTTGCCATACTTTGTCACAAATTACGCCAGGACTGACAAAGTCTGACCACCTTTGTCTGCGAGCATGGCCCCATCGATGCAAGCCTGAACTCTCATCGATGAGTCGAAACTGGATGATTCGACTCACTTTTCCCCACCGTCGCCCCTGCGACGGTTTTTTTTGCCCGCAATCTTCGCCGCCACCCGGATAAAAAAATGCCCAACTAGCATGGCGCAAGTTGGGCGAGACTTAATGTTTAATTGCAGTGGCATAGATATAGAGTCCGGCCTGGCCGCTAAGTTCCCATCTTGTTCCCGCTTTTTTGGTTGAAAACATTTCGCCAACACCTGTTCACATTCTCTTGACATGACTGGGCGTGAAACGTACTTTTTAAACATTCGTTTAAGTGAGGTGTCCAGTGAGTAAAATCGATACCAAAAACCGTATTCTCGATGCCGCCGAGGTGCTGTTTGCCGAGCGGGGATTCGCCGATACCTCGTTGCGTCTGATCACCAGCGAGGCCGATGTGAACCTGGCCTCGGTCAACTATCACTTCGGCTCCAAGAAGGAGCTGATCCAGGCGGTGCTCGATCGCTACCTGAGTATCTTCATGCCGGCGCTGGATGCGCGCCTGCAGACCCTGATGGTGCAGGAGCAGCTGACCCTGCTGCAGGTGTTCGAGAGCTTTGTCGATCCCCTGATGAAGCTGGTGGCGGTGCGGGCCAACGGCCCGGCGCTCTTCATGCAGTTGCTGGGGCGCGGTTACATCGACAGTCAGGGCCACCTGCGCCGTTTCATCACCACCCACTACGGGGCGACCCTGCACGGGATCACCCAGGCGATTTCCAAGGCCAACCCGGCCCTGTCGCCGGCGGATCTGTTCTGGCGCCTGCACTTCACCCTGGGCACCGTCGTGTTCACCATGGCTTCCGCCGATGCCCTGCGTGACATCGCCCAGGCCGATTTTGGCCAGCAGCTCGATGTGGAAGGGCTGGTGCGCAACGTTATTCCTTATCTGGCGTCCGGTGTCGGGGCGCCCGTGGAGTCGACCAGGCTCTCCCTGGCCGTGTAACACCTAACAATAATCAACGGAAACAGTGAAATAGAAGGAACTTCGGTATGATCACATTGCTTGTCCTGCTGGTGCTGGCGATAGCCGTTGTGCTCGGCGTGCCCGCCATCCGTAAAAAGGTGGTAACCCGTCCCGTGTTCGGCATCTTCAAGAAGATACTGCCGCCCTTGTCGGCCACCGAGCGGGAGGCCATGGAAGCCGGCTCCGTCTGGTGGGATGGCGAGCTGTTTCGCGGCAACCCGGACTGGAAGAAACTGCATGGTTACGGCAAGGCGACCCTGAGCGCCGAGGAGCAGGCCTTCATCGACAATCAGGTCGAGACCCTGCTCGCCATGGTGGACGACTTCAAGATCGTCAACGAAACCAAAGACCTGCCGGAGCCGGTCTGGGACTACCTGAAGAAGGAAGGCTTCTTCGCCCTGATCATCCCGAAATCCTACGGCGGCCGCGAGTTCTCGGCCATTGCCAACTCCACCATCGTCACCCGCATCGCCACCAAGAGCCTGAGCGTGGCGGTCACCGTCATGGTGCCCAACTCCCTCGGCCCGGGTGAACTGCTGATGCACTACGGCACCCAGGCCCAGAAGGACTTCTGGTTGCCGGGGCTGGCCAACGGCAAGGAAGTTCCCTGCTTTGCCCTGACCGGTCCGGAAGCGGGCTCGGATGCGGGCGCCATCCCGGACAAGGGGATCGTCTGCAAGGGCATGTACAAGGGGGAGGAGGTCCTCGGGCTTCGCCTGAACTGGAACAAGCGCTACATCACCCTGGCGCCTCGCGCCACCGTGCTGGGTCTGGCGTTCAAGATGTACGATCCGGACAAGTTACTGGGTGACAAGGAAGAGATCGGCATCACCTGTGCCCTGATCCCGACCAACCACCCGGGTGTGCGGGTCGGCGATCGCCACTACCCCATGGGGCTGGCGTTCCTGAATGGTCCGACCTTCGGCAAGGATGTGTTCATCCCGCTCGACTGGATCATCGGTGGCCCTGAATACGCGGGTCGCGGCTGGCGCATGCTGGTCGAATGCCTCTCCGCCGGTCGCGGCATCTCGCTGCCTGCCCTGGGTACCGCCTGTGGCCACATGGCGAGCCGCACCGTGGGCGCCTACTCCTATGTGCGCAAGCAATTTGGCATGTCCATCGGCAAGTTTGAAGGGGTGCAGGAAGCGCTGGCCCGCATCGGTGGTCTCACCTACCAACTGGAAGGGGCACGTCGCATGACGGCAGGTTCCTTGGATCTCGGTCAGGCGCCCGCCATCGTCACCGCGATTTCCAAGTACCACATGACCGAAATGGCGCGCCAGATCATGGATGACTCCATGGACATCCACGCCGGTCGCGCCATCCAGCTCGGCCCGAAAAACTACACCGGCTACGCCTACATGGGCATTCCGGTCGCCATCACGGTGGAGGGAGCCAACATACTGACTCGCAACCTGATGATCTTCGGGCAGGGTGCCACTCGCTGCCATCCCTACGTGTTTGCCGAGCTGGAAGCCGCCGCCGACACCGACGTGGAACGTGGCCTCGAGAAGTTTGACGCCCTGCTGATGAAGCACATCGCGTTCGGCACCGGCAACTTCTTCGGTGCCCTGTTCCAGGGGCTGACCCTGGGGCAGTTCAACAATGCTCCCGTGGGAGGCGAAACCGCCCGCTACTACAAACAGCTGTCGCGCATGAGCAAGGGGCTGGCGCTGTGTGCCGACGTCTCCATGCTGATGCTGGGTGGCGATCTCAAGCGCAAGGAGATGATCTCCGCCCGTCTGGGTGACGTGCTGAGCCACCTCTATCTGGCCTCCGCGACCCTCAAGCACTACGAGGATCAGGGTCGCATGGTCTCGGATCTGCCGTTCGTGCAGTACGCGGTGGAGCGCAATCTTCATCTCATCGGCAAGGCGTTCGAGGGCTTCTTCCAGAACTTCCCGAACAAGGTGGTCGGTGCCGTGCTCAAGCGTGTGGTGTTCCCGTTCGGTGTGGGCTACAAGATGCCGGCGGACGATCGCTGCCACGCCATCTGTCTGGCCATGATGACCCCGGGCGAGTTCCGCGATCGTCTGACCGCACTCTGCTACGTGGGCAAGGATGACGCTGACCCTGTTGGTCTGATGGAGCGTGCCTTCCAGGCCATGGTGGCGGTGCAGCCCATCGAGAAGAAGCTGGTGCAGGCCCAGAAAGAGGGCAAACTGCCCCGCAAGATGGCCCTGCCGGAGCTGGTGGCCGCGGCCCTGTCCCAGTCCATCCTCGGCAAGGAGGAGGCAGACAAGCTGCTGGCCGCCGATGCCCTGCGCTACGAGGCGATCCAGGTGGACAACTTCGCCCCGGGCGAGCTGGAAGGGCTGTCTCAACCGGCCCCGGCGGTGCACGCCGCCTGAGTCTGATGCTCGATTGCAGAACCGGCCCATGTGGCCGGTTTTTTTGTTGTTTAACCAGGCATTTACAAGGCCGATTAATTCCAGTTTAATGCAATGGCCCCCACCCTTGGGGCAGGAAGCAAGGCCAGCGGAATGGCCGATAACAACAACTCAGGAAGAGTGAATGAACCTCGCCAAAACGGCGATCGAACGCCCCATCTGGGTGGCGGTCTCGGTCGTGCTTATTTTCGTGCTGGGCCTGCTCAGCATCCGGGGGCTGCCGATCCAGCTGTTCCCCGACATAGACCGTCCCCACCTCAACATCTCGGTGAGCTGGCGCTCCGCCTCGCCCCAGGAGATGGAGTCGGAGGTAACCGACCCCATCGAGCAGGAGATGCAGGGGGTGCAGGGGCTGAAAAGCATCGGCAGCAACAGCTACCCCGGCTTCACCGAGATCAACATGGCGTTTGCTCTCGGCACCGACATGCAGCGGGCCCAGCTCGACGTCATCTCGCGGCTTAACCGGGTCTCCGGCCTGCCGGACAGGATCGACGGCCCCTACGTCAACAACTACAGCAGCAACGACACCCTTACCTTCTTCTTCATCCAGCAACTGCCCGGCGCCAAGGGGGTGATCGACGATCATCAGGCGCTGATCGAGGCGCGGGTCAAGCCGGAGCTGGAGCGGATCCCCGGGGTTTCCACCGTGGAGGTAGAGGGGATCAACGAGCGCCAGATCCAGGTGCGTTTCGACCCCTACCGCGCCGCCGAGCTGGGGGTGGAGATCCCGGTGCTCGCCAGTCGAGCCAGCACCGACTGGGACGTCTCCGCCGGCACCCTCGACATCGGCCGCTGGGAGTACAAGCTGCGCTTCGCCGGGCGCTACGATGTGGAGACGCTGGGGGACAAGGTGGTGGACTGGCGCGACGGCCTGCCCATCTACCTGCGGGACGTGGCCGAGGTGCGATTGGCCCGGGAGGATAACCCGGTACTGCGCATCCAGAACGGCAACACCGCCATTGCGGCCCAGATCTTCAAGGAGAGTGGCGCCAACGCCCTGGCGGCGCTGGAGGGGATCAAGGCCAAGGTCGGGGAGCTCAACCGTGAGGTGTTGGAGCCGGTCGGCCTGCACATGGAGCAGTCGTTTGACGCCTCCCTCTATATCAACCGGGCGGTGGGCATGGTCACCGCCAACCTGGGGCTGGGGGTGCTGCTCTCCTGCGCCATCCTCTGGGTCTTCCTGCGCCAGCTCAAGGCGACCCTGATGATAGCGATTGCCATCCCCATCAGCATCATGCTCACCTTCTGTCTGCTCAAGGTGATGGGGCGCACCCTCAACGTCATCTCCCTCGCCGGCATCGCCTTCGCGGTCGGCATGGTGCTGGATGCCGCCATCGTGGTGCTGGAGAGCATCTATCGCCGCACCGAGCCGGGGGATGTCAGCAAGGCGGAGGCGGCGCTGGAAGGCACCAGCCGGGTGTGGACGGCGCTGGTGGCCTCGACCCTGACCACGGTGGCCATCTTCTTGCCGGTGCTCTTGCTCAACGACGTGGAAGGGCAGTTGTTTGCCGATCTTGCGCTGACCATCGCCTGCGCCGTGACCGTCTCCATGATGGTGGCGGTGACCGTACTGCCCGCCGTGGCGGCGCGCTGGATGGGGCGCGAGCGACTGGTCGACCCCTATGACGGGCTTTGGCGGCGCACCACCCGCCACGTGATCCGCTGGACAGCGACTCCCCATCGGCGCTGGACCATCATCATCCTGATGATGAGCCTGCCCGTGCTGGCCAGCTGGCTGCTGCTGCCCAAGATGAACTACCTGCCGGACGTGAAACGTGATGCCATCGACGTCTGGATGAGCTTCACCCCGGGGGTCAACCCCAAAGCCCAGAGGGAGGAGGTGATCGATACCCTGATCGCTCGCCTCGACCCTTACATGAAAGGAGAGAAGGAGCCGGCCCTCAAGAACTATTACATCTTGCGCTACCCGGGTGGCGCCCAGATCGGGGTGCGTCCCAGAGACGAGACCCGGATCAAGGTGCTCGAGCGCCTGCTGATGGACAAGCTGCTCACCAATATCCCGGACACCCGGGTCTTCGGCGGCCAGGGCTCCCTGTTTGGCGGCTTTGATAGCGAGAACAGCATCTCATTGCTTATTCAGGGGGGCACCCTGCCCGAGCTCTATCAGGCGGCCCGCGAGAGCATGGCCGTAGTACAAAAGGACCTGCCGGGGGCCCAGGTCAGGCCAGAGCCAGGTCTCGACTTCACCGCCCCCGAGCTGAGGCTGGTGCCGCAAGACAGGCGTCTGGCCGAGGTAGGCTGGGATCGCACCCCCATGCCCACCATCATCCAGACCTTCGGCGACGGCCTGCGGGTCGGCGAGTATTTCGATGGGGAAGACCGGCTGGATATCCTGCTGATAGGGCAGAGCTCGGCCAATCCGGATGAACTCAAGGCGGTGCCGCTTGCGACCCCATCCGGGCGCATCGTCCCCCTCGGGGAACTGCTGCGGGTGGAGCCTGCTCTCGGGCCGGAGAGCATCTTCCGGGCCGATGGCCGGCGCAGCATCCAGCTCATGATCACCCCACCGGAAGGCATGAGCATGGAGCAGGTGCTGGAGACCCTGCAGAGCAAGAGTTTTGCCACCATCAGACCCATACTGCCGGCTGGCGGGGAGCTGCAGATCGCCGGCAATGCCGACAGCCTGCAGCAGGCGCTGGACAACCTGGGCAGCATCTTCCTGTTTGCGGTGCTGATCCTGCTCATCCTGCTGTGGGGAGTGTTCGCCTCCCTCAAGGATGCCATGCTGGTGCTGCTGACCTTGCCCCTTGCCGCCGTCGGCGGTGTGCTGGCGCTGCGTCTGAGCGGATTGCTGGTGCCGCTGCCGATGGATCTGCTCACCATCATCGGCTTCGTCATCCTGCTGGGGCTGGTGGTCAACAACGCCATTTTGCTGGTGCACCAGACCAGGATGGCCGAGCGGGAGGGGATGAGTCGCCAGCTGGCGGTGGCCGATGCCCTGCAAAGCCGGATGCGCCCCATCGCCATGACCAGCCTCACCAGCATCTTCGGCATGCTGCCGCTGATGCTGAGCCCGAGCGAGGGGAGTGAAATCTACCGGGGGCTGGCTACCGTCATCGTCGGCGGCATGAGTTGCAGCACCCTGTTTACCCTGATCCTGTTGCCTGCCTTCCTGAGGCTGGGTGAGCGGGTCGACGCGCCGCATGCCATCCGGCAGCGGGCCTGAGCAAGGAGCTCATCAATGAAACCTGTATTCACAAGGATGATGGTGGCGGTGGCCCTGCTGGCCATAGCGCCGGTTGAAGCAAAGATGGTGACTCTGGCGGACGTGACCCAGGGGGAGGCGGGAGCCAGCATCTGGGTCAGTGGCACGGTCGCTAGTCGCCAGCAGGCGGCGCTCAGCGCCGAGGTGAGCGGCCGGGTGGAGTGGATAGCCGAGTTTGGCAGCCGGGTCAGCAAGGGGGATGAGCTGCTGCGCCTGGACGCGGCCACCCTGCGCCTCTCCCTTGAACAGTCACGGGCAGAACAGGCCAGAGAAGCAAGCAACCTGCGCTACGCCCGCGCCGAGTTCCAGCGGCTCGAACGACTGCACCAGCAGAAGAGCGCCTCCCAGAGCCAGTACGACAAGGCGCGTTACGACGTGGAGCAGGCCGAACTGGCCGAGCAACTGGCACGGGTACAGGTGCGCCAGATCGAGGCGCAACTGCAGAGGACCCACATCTTCGCCCCCTTCGATGGTGTGGTGAACGAGCACTTCATCCAGCCAGGGGAGCACGTGGATGCGGGGGAGCAGGCGCTGGAGCTGGTCAATCCGGATCAGCCGGATATCCGGCTGCGGGCCCCCATTGTCTGGGCCAGTCAGTTGGAAGATCAGGCCAGGTTGCGGGTCGAGGGGGAGCAGATCAGCAGCCACGCCACCTATTACCAGCGGGCGGCCAGCGCCGATCCCAAGTCGCGGCTCATCGAGTTGCGCCTCAGACCCGAGCCGGGCAGTTTCATCATCGGCTCGCCGGTGCGGGTGGCGCTGCCGCTGGGGGAGCAGCAGACCATGCTGCTGCCACGGGATGCCCTGGTGCTCGGCACCGAGGGGAGCGTGGTCTATCAGGTGGAGCAGCGCGGCGAGGCGCTGACCGTGAACCGGGTGCCGGTGACCGTGCTGTTTGGCGACAACCGGCAGGTGGCGGTGAGCGGGGCGCTCAAGCTGGGGGACAGGGTGGTGGTGCGCGGAGCAGGCAGCCTGCAGGATGGGGACAAGGTGGAGCTGTTTCGTGGTTGAATCGGGTATGACGCCATAAAAAACGGCTCCCGCAGGAGCCGTTTCTGTCGATGTCCAGGAGAGCGATTACTCGACCATCATCACCTTGCAGGTGTTGGTACTGCCCACGGTTTCCATCTTGTCGCCATGGGTCAGCAGCACCATGTCGCCGCTCTGGACCAGGCCCTTGGCCTTGAGCACGTCGAGCGCCTCGCGGCACACCTCGTACACCGGCTTGCTCTCGTCGCCGTCGAACAGTACCGGGGTCACGCCACGGTAGAGGTTGGTCCATGCCAGGGTCTTGTTGTGGGGAGACATGGCGAAGATTGGCAGGCCGGAGCTGATGCGGGACATCAGCAGTGGAGTAGTGCCGGATTCGGTCAGCGCCACGATCGCCTTGACCCCTTCCAGGTGGTTGGCCGCGTACATGGTGGACATGGCGACCGCCTCTTCCACCGAGGTGAAGGTATAGCTCATGCGGTGGTTGGAGACATTCAGGCTAGGGTGCTTCTCGGCGCCCACGCAGACGCTGGCCATGGAGGTCACGGTCTCGATGGGGAACTGGCCGGCGGCGGTCTCGGCGGAGAGCATCACCGCATCGGTGCCGTCCAGCACGGCGTTGGCCACGTCCATCACTTCGGCACGGGTCGGCAGCGGGGCGTTGATCATGGACTCCATCATCTGGGTCGCGGTGATCACCACCCGGTTCAGGCGACGGGAGTGGCGGATCAGCTTCTTCTGCACGCCAACCAGCTCGGGATCGCCGATCTCGACGCCGAGATCGCCACGGGCCACCATGACGGCGTCGGAGCCAAGGATGATGTCTTCCATCGCCTCGTCGCTGGCAACGGTCTCGGCACGCTCGACCTTGGCCACTATCTTGGCGTTTGAGCCGGCTTCACGGGCCAGTTCGCGGGCGTAGCGCAGATCATCGCCGCTGCGGGGGAAGGAGACAGCCAGGTAGTCCACGTTCATGCGGGCGGCGGTCTTGATGTCTTCCTTGTCCTTCTCGGTCAGGGCCGGCGCGGAGAGACCGCCCCCTTTCTTGTTGATACCCTTGTTGTTGGAGAGCGGCCCGGCCACGGTGACCGTGGTGTGGATGCGGGTGCCTTCGACCTGCTCGACCTTCAGCTGCACACGGCCGTCGTCCAGCAACAGGATGTCGCCGGCCACCACGTCGTTTGGCAGACTCTTGTAGTCGATGCCGACCTGCTCCTGGCAGCCTTCGCCCTTGCCGAGGGCGGCATCGAGAATGAACTTGTCACCGATGGCGAGGTAGACCTTGCCATCCTTGAAGGTGGAAACGCGGATCTTGGGGCCTTGCAGGTCACCCATGATGGCCACATGACGGCCCAGCTTGGCGGCGATTTCACGCACCTGGTTGGCGCGCTGGATATGATCTTCAGGAGTGCCGTGAGAGAAGTTCATCCGCACCATATCGGCACCGGCGCGGATGATCCCCTCGAGGATGCCGTCGCGATCGGTCGCCGGACCGAGTGTGGTTACAATCTTTGTTCGTCTTGGCATGAAAGACTCCGATGTGAAGTTGATATGACTTGAAATACTGCCCCGTCAAGCGTGTGGCATGGCGCCTGCTTGCAGGCCATCTGGGTGGCCTTGTGTCATTGAATTACGATACTACACCAAGCCCGGTGGCTTAGACAGTCGGGGGCGGACCCCCGAATGATTCAGGAATTATGCGGGGTATCAAAGCGGGATTCGCGCAAACCTTCTTTGACTTTCTTCAGGTTTTCGCGAAATTTCATGCCACGGCGCAGGGTGAAGCCGGTGGCCAGCACGTCCACCAGGGCGAGCTGGGCGATGCGGGACGCCATGGGCATGTAGACGTCGGTGTCTTCCGGCACGTCCATGGAGAGCACCAGGTTGCACTCGCGGGCCAGGGGGGAGTCCTTGGCTGTCATGCCGATGACGGTGGCATCGTTTTCACGGGCCAGGGCTGCGATCTCTACCAGTGCCTTGGTGCGGCCGGTGTGGGAGATCAGCACCACCACATCCCCTTCACTGCTGTTGATGCAGCTCATGCGCATCATGACGATGTCCTCGAAGCTCACCACGGGGATGTTGAAGCGGAAGAATTTGTTCTGGGCATCGCGGGCCACGGCGGAAGAGGCGCCCAGGCCGAAGAAGCTGATCTTCTTGGACTGGGTCAGGATGTCGACGCAGCGGTTGATGGCGGAAATGTCCAGGCTGTTCTTGGCCGCATCGAGGCAGGCCATGGTGGATTCGAAGATCTTGGCGGTATAGGTGTCTGGCCCGTCTTCCGCCTCTACGTGGCGGTTCACATAAGGGGTACCGTTGGCCAGGCTCTGGGCCAGGTGCAGCTTGAAATCGGGAAAGCCTTTGGTATCGAGACGGCGGCAGAAGCGATTGACGGTCGGTTCGCTGACATCGGCCAGCTTGGCGAGGGTGGCAATGCTGGAGTGAATGGCGGTCTGGGGCGACGCCAGGATCACTTCAGCCACCTTACGCTCTGATTTACTGAAACTTTCCAAATTGTTCGTAATTTTATCGAGGGTATTCATCATTACCACCAGGCATTTTTGTAATTTAACTTCAGTGTCTGTGCACTAAATTCACAGCTCAAGCAGGTTTCCAATCTACTTGATGACTATACAAGACAAGCGCTTATCGGAACTAATCTCGTCCCCATAAAGTATGACTCATGTCTAATTATTTCGTGTTTTTGGTTACAAACTTCCATCCACCCCTTGAAAACGCTTACAAATGTTGCAAAGCAACAACACTGTGAGCGGGCGCACAGTTGCATTCATCCAACGCGCCGCAAGGGGAGGGGCTCGGGTAGTATTGCAGCCAAATAACAAGGTCGGGACGGTAAGGGCCGCCCCGAGTCGGTAACGAAGGAGTTTGTTATGCAGCATACCCATGCGCTGGTGGGCGACGTAGGCGGTACCAATGCCCGGCTGGCCCTCTGCGAGCTGGCGACCGGCGCCATTTCCCAGGCAAAAACTTATTCAGGGCTGGCTTACCCCAGCCTGGAAGCCGTGGTGCGTCTCTATCTGGAGGAGCATGGCGTCAAGGTGGGCGAGGCCTGCATCGCCATCGCCTGTCCCATCAACGGCGACTGGGTCGCCATGACCAACCACAGCTGGGAGTTCTCCATCCGCGAGATGCAGAGCAATCTAGGGCTGGATCGCTTGCAGGTGATCAACGACTTTACCGCCGTCTCCATGGCCGTCCCCGTGTTGAAGGAGGCTGACCGCATCCAGCTGGGGGGCGCGGCGCCCGTGGCCGGCAAACCCATCGCCATTTATGGCGCAGGCACCGGCCTGGGGGTAGCCCATCTGGTGCAGGCCGGTGAGCAGTGGCTCAGTCTGCCGGGCGAGGGCGGCCACGTGGACTTTGCCGCCAACACCGAAGAGGAAGATGCGGTGTTGCAGGTGATGCGTGGCGAGCTGGGTCATGTGTCGGCCGAGCGTTTTCTCTCGGGCCCTGGGCTGGTCAATCTCTATCGCGGCCTGGTGAAGTCCGACGGCCGTGAGCCCGAGGCATTTGCCCCGAAAGACATCACCGAGCGGGCGCTGGCAGGGGACTGCCTGGATTGTCGCCGTACCCTGAGCCTGTTCTGTGTGCTGATGGGCCGCTTCGCTGGCAATCTGGCGCTCAACCTGGGTACTTTCGGTGGCGTTTATATCGCTGGCGGCATAGTTCCGCGCTTCCAGGAGTTCTTCCTCGGCTCCGGTTTTCGAGTCGCCTTCGAAGACAAGGGGCGCTTCAAGCCTTACCTGAAAGATATTCCCGTGTTCCTCATCACTCATGAGGGGCCGGGTCTGCTGGGGGCCGGTGCCTACCTGCGCCAATCCCTCGGGATCCGGCTCTAAAAAACGGGCAAGGAAACGATTTCCTCGTGGTTCAGTCCCAATTCAGTGACCATGGCGTAGAGTGAACTCACGTACTCAAGAGGGCAGGGCTTCATAAGGAATTGAAACCGGTCTTCATCCGCTGGGTGCGATTGTCACCTGACAAGCCTGAACTGTTTCACCGGCCCTTGCGGCCGGTTTTTTTATGGCTGCCCCCCGGACGGGGATCCATGCATCCCCGTTGCATACAGGTGGTGTAAACCCCATGACGTGATCTGACCGTGATGGCGGAACCTGGAAGGTGTCGAGCCTGGCACGACAAGCCGATATGGGAATAGTGGCGGATGAAGGGGCCCATGGCATGGGCCCTCATCACGGTCTCAGGGGAGGGTGATATGGAACCTGGCGCCGCCGAGCGGGGATTCATCCACCCGGATCTTGCCGCCGTAGCTGTGCACGATTTCGGTCACCACCGCGAGCCCTATCCCCTGGCCGGGGGAGCTGTCCGCCCGCACACCGCGCTGGAAGATCTGCTGCGATTTGCCGGGGTCGATGCCGGGGCCGTCGTCTTCCACCACGATGAGCAGGCCGCCGCCCTGGCGGTTGACCCGCACCTGGATCTCGCTGATGGCGAACTTGCAGGCGTTGTCGAGCAAGTTGCCCATCAGCTCCATCAGATCGCCCTGTTCACCGTGGAAGAAGACGTCGTCATCAAACTGGAAGCCGGTTTGCAGCTTCTTGTGACGGTAGACCTTGGTGAGGCTGGCCAGCAGCTTCTCGATGAGAGGCACCGGCTCGGTGCCCTTGCTGGCAAGGCGCTTTCGCCCCGTGACGGCACGGCGCAGCTGGTACTGGATGATCTGATCCATGGTGGTGATCTGTTCATTGATGTTGTCATGGATATCGTGGCCGAGCTTGAGCTCCTGGGCGGTGATCTGGATGAGCGCCAGCCGGGTTTTCAGGCTGTGGGCCAGATCATTGAGAGCGTGCTGGTAACGCTGGGTCTGCTGGCGCTCGTTTTCCAGCAGCTGGTTGACCGATTCGGTCAGCGGCGTCAGTTCCCGCTCGTAGTCGTTGGAGAGCGACTCCCGGGAGCCGGCGCGGATCTCGTCAATCTGCCGCGCCATGGTGCGCAGGGAGGAGAGACTCCAGAAGCTGGTGAGCAGCAACAGGGCACCCAGCAGGCAGTAGGAGAGCAGCGCCTGACGAATGCAGCGGTAGAGATATTCTCTGGTCTGGGCCTGGTAACGCTTGGCGGAATCGACCATCACCACGTAGTAGGTGGTGGGGCCGCTGCCATGGTTGCGCAAGAAGCGCAGGCTGTAGATGAAGTAGCTCTCGCCATTCTTGATGGTGTGGAGCTTGAAGAAGTAGTCCTGATCCAGGCCACCCAGGTATTTCATCAGATCCCGGCAGATGGTCCCCTTGATGGTGATCACCTCCGGCATGTGCAGGCTGGACCAGCTCAGCTCCCCGTCGGAGCGGCAGATCAGGGTATCGAGATTGGGGTCGATGGCATCCGGGGTGATGTTGCCGAGATCCGTGATGGCGTGGGGATCGGGTTGCTTGGAGGAGAAGAGTTTGGAGAGATTCTCCTGCATGCGTGCGCTGGCCTTCTGAGCCTGCTCCTCGGCATGACCAAGATAGAGGATATAGACGGAGAAGGTCATGATGAGTGCGATGACCAGCATGGCGCTCATCATCAGCTTGAGGTGAAGCGAGCGGCGGATCAGTTGCATGGGGCGCAGCATGAAAAGAGGCATCAGCTGCAGGAGAGGTTGAAGATGTAACCCTGTCGGCGGATGGTGGAGATGGGGGCGATGACCCCTTCCGGATCCAGTTTCTTGCGCAGTCGGCTCACCATGACCTCTATGGTGTTCGGATCCCCTTCACCATCGCCGTAGAGCTGGTCCAGCAGTTGCTGCTTGGAAACCACCTGGCGGGCGTTGCGCATCAGGTATTCCAGGATCAGATACTCGAAGCTGGTGAGCACGGTGACCTCACCGGCGACGGTCAGCTCCTTGCGGGAGAGATCCAGTTCGTAGTCACCCGCCTTCACTCTGGGGGAGATGAAACCGGCGCTGCGGCGCACCAGGGCATTGAGTCGGGCAAGCAGCTCGTCTTTCTGGAAGGGTTTGACCAGATAGTCGTCGGCGCCGGCCTCCAGACCCTCTACCTTGTCTTGCCAGTTGCCTCTGGCCGTCAGCACTATGATGGGGAAGGGGATCTGCTGCTCGCGCAGCCGGCTGATGAGCTGCAGGCCGTCCATGTCCGGCAGGCCGAGGTCGATGATGGCCACGTCGATGGGATAGTCGGCCGCATAGTGCAGCGCCACCTGGGCACTGTCCGTGCTGTGGACTTGATTCTGGGCCTCGGTCAACAGCGTGGTGAGGTGATGATTGAGCAGCTTGTCGTCTTCGACCAGTAGGATTTTCATAAGATGCATGATGATAAGGGTCCAGGCTGTCAATTAGAGGGTGTCTAAGGGGGAGAGTCAACGAGGATCCTACATAACCCCCCTGTATCGGGACTGAATCGTGCCTGTCTTTGCTATGCTATCGCCACCGTGACCAGGCCGATCCATTCAGGCTATCGGCAGAGAGGGTCTCACACTGCGCCTAAGTACCATGAATTGCGACCGTTCCTATCGCACAGGGTGAGATCGAAAAACCCTCATTTTTAGGTGATTTACATTGTCGCAAGCATGCCTGGCAACACCGTCTTGGTTCTTATGCTGCGTTCACTCATATTGTTTGTAAGGATTTGAAAAAAAGTGACTTTTTTCCTCTATAATAACCAGCGTCAGGCAACATTATGCCTTTCCTCGTTGGAATTAAGCTCATATAGGTGAGAACTGACAACACCAACTTGGATTCAATGAGGCCCTTTTGCGGCAAGTGACCAGCGATGTTTTGACTGTTCATGCCCTGGTTAAACGAGATAGAATCTGACCCAAAATCGGGTTTTGTGCTCTTTATTGCCCAAGATGTGAGCAGTGCAGGCGCCAAGAATACCTAGTGAGCAGTATGATGTGACGTCATTGTCAAACATCAACCAAAACAAGAAGCTGGAGGGTGTAATGACCAACAGCGCGCACAATCAGGTTAAAAGCAGCGTATTGGGAGCTGTAACTCAAGGGCGGTAGCTAACGAAACGGTCGAAAAGCATGCTGTGCCAGTTTGGTATTTACTCTTTGTTCTGTCGGCTCTGGGGTATGCGTTTTCTATCCTGCATGTTGTTTCTTCCCGCCAATCACTGGCCTTGCATGAATATCTATTTGATATGAAGATTCTTGTTACTGGCGGAGCCGGTTTTATCGGCTCGGCTGTGGTGCGCCATATCATTGGCCATACCCGAAATTTCGTTGTCAACCTCGATAAACTGACCTATGCCGGCAATCTGACATCCTTGCTGAGTGTGGCTGATAGTGAACGCTATGCATTCGAGCTGGTCGACATCTGCAACCGTGCAGAGCTGGATCGTGTGTTTGCCCTGCACCAGCCGGATGCCGTGATGCATCTGGCCGCTGAAAGCCATGTTGATCGTTCCATCACCGGGCCTGCCAATTTCATCGAAACCAATATCGTCGGCACCTATGTGTTGCTGGAAGCCGCTCGTGCCTATTGGAGTGACTTGGACGAGGTACGCAAGAGCACTTTCCGTTTCCATCATGTCTCCACGGACGAGGTATATGGGGATCTGCCCCATCCGGATGAGGTAAATGCTGACCACACTCTGTGGAGCGAGCCGCTGCCACTTTTTACCGAGCGAACACCTTACGCGCCCAGCAGCCCCTATTCTGCCGCCAAGGCATCAAGCGACCATCTGGTTAGGGCTTGGCACCGAACCTACGGGTTGCCCATTCTGGTGACCAACTGCTCAAACAATTACGGGCCTTGGCAACATGCGGAGAAACTGATCCCGCAAACCATCAATCATGCTCTGACTGGCAAGCCGATCCCCCTATATGGCAAGGGCGACCAGATCCGTGACTGGCTCTATGTGGAAGACCACGCCTGTGCCCTTTGCCTGGTGTTGTCGGAAGGGAAGGTCGGTGAGACCTACAATATCGGTGGTCACAACGAGAAGCGGAATCTGGAGGTGGTGCTGACCATCTGCGATTTGCTTGATGAGCGGGTACCCAAGGCCGGTTCCTATCGGGATCAGATCATTCATGTCGCGGACCGCCCCGGCCATGATCGTCGCTATGCCATCGATGCCAGCAAGATCTCCTCGGAGCTGAAATGGCTACCGCAGCACAGCTTTGAGTCAGGAATACTCAAGACTATCATCTGGTGTCTTTCCCAAATTTGAGAAATTGATTGAACTCATTGTTGACGTATTTTCATGTCCTTCCCGGGCGGAACTTCAAATTGGTATCTTTAATATGAAGAATAATATTTTGAGTCTCATTGGTCGAAATAAAGACCTGTTCGTTGATGACATTGGCAAAAATGAGCAAAAACTATCTGAGATTGTGAGTCAGTCCCGTTTTCTGGTTCTTGGTGGGGCTGGTTCTATTGGCCAGGCGGTAACCAAAGAGATCTTCAAGAGAAATCCACGTAAATTGCATGTTGTCGATATCAGCGAGAACAATATGGTCGAGCTGGTACGGGATATCCGTAGCTCATTCGGGTATATCGATGGTGATTTCCAGACGTTCGCGCTGGATATTGGCTCCATTGAGTATGATGCCTTTATCAAAGCCGACGGCGCCTATGATTACGTGCTCAATCTTTCTGCCCTCAAGCATGTACGCAGCGAGAAAGACCCCTTCACCTTGATGCGCATGATCGATGTCAACGTGTTCAACACGGACAAAACCATCCAGCAATCCATCGACATGGGGGTGAAGAAGTACTTCTGTGTCTCGACAGACAAGGCGGCGAACCCGGTCAACATGATGGGAGCCTCCAAACGCATCATGGAGATGTTCCTGATGCGCCGCAGCGAGCAGATTGCCATTTCAACCGCTCGTTTTGCCAACGTGGCCTTTTCCGACGGTTCCTTGTTGCACGGCTTCAACCAGCGGTTGCAAAAGCGTCAACCTATCGTCGCCCCCAGTGACATCAAGCGTTACTTCGTGACACCCCAGGAATCCGGGGAACTGTGTCTGATGTCCTGCATCTTTGGTGAAAACCGGGATATCTTCTTCCCCAAGCTCAGCGAGTCCCTGCACCTCATTACTTTCGCCGAAATCGCCGTGAAATATCTGGAGCAGCATGGTTACAAGCCTTATCTGTGCAAGGACGAGGCTGAAGCCAGAACCATGATGGCGAGCCTGCCTGAGCAGGGGATGTGGCCTTGCCTCTTTACCGAGAGCGATACCACGGGTGAAAAAGACTTCGAAGAGTTCTTCACCGACAAGGAAGTGCTGGATATGGCCCGGTTCGAGAACCTGGGCATCATCAAGAATGAACCTTCATATCAGAATGATCTGCTCAACCATTTTGAACAGACCATCGCGGCCATGAAAACAAAACGTGCCTGGGACAAGAAAGAGATCGTCGAGCTGTTCTTCGCCATGATCCCGGATTTTGGCCATAAAGAAACGGGCAAATATCTCGACGGCAAGATGTAAGGAATCGGTATGCATACTCAATTGATACGTTTTATTCGTGATATCTACAAAACCGATGACTTCATCCCTCTTCACGCCCCGACGTTTGCTGGCAATGAACGGCAATATGTCATGGATACGCTGGAAAGCACCTTTGTTTCCAGCGTTGGTGCCTATGTCGAGCAGTTTGAGCAGCAGATAGCGGCCTTTACCGGTTCGACCCGGGCTATCGCCACCATGAATGGCACGGCGGCGCTGCATATTGCCCTTTATATGGCCGGGGTGAAGGCGGGCGATCTGGTGATCACCCAGCCCCTGACCTTCGTGGCAACGTGCAACGCCTTGCATCACATGGGCGCAGAGCCCGTGTTCGTCGATGTGTCGCGCCAGAGCCTGGGCTTGTGTCCCGTTGCCCTTGCCAGCTGGCTGGAAGAACATGCCAAACGCACCGAGACAGGTGCCATCCACAAGGCAAGCGGGCGCCGCCTTAAAGCCGTCGTGCCCATGCATACCTTTGGTCATCCGGTTGAACTCGATGAGCTTCAGGCCGTGTGCGAGGCCTGGGGCATCGCCCTGGTGGAAGATGCTGCCGAAAGCCTTGGCTCCTATTACAAGGGCAAACATACGGGGACGCTGAGTGCATTTTCTGCCCTGAGCTTCAATGGCAACAAGATCATCACCACGGGTGGCGGCGGCATGGTGCTCTGCCAGAATGCCGAACTGGGGGCGCGCACCAAGCACATCACCACCACCGCCAAGGTGCCCCATCCGTTCGAGTTCTATCATGATGAACCCGGCTTTAACTATCGCATGCCCAATCTGAATGCGGCTCTCGGATGTGCACAGATGGAAGCCCTGCCACAATTCCTGGCGCAAAAGCGGGCGCTGGCCATGCACTATGCCGAGTTCTTCAAGGATCAGGAATGCCAGTTTGTGACCGAGCCTTCCTATGGACGCTCCAATTACTGGCTCAATGCGATTGTCTGTGAAGATCAAACTCAGCGGGATACGTTGCTGACCGAGCTGAACAAGGCTGGCGTCATGACCCGGCCCGTATGGAAGCTGATGCATCGCCTGCCCATGTTCTCCCATGCCCTGTGTGGGGAGCTGAAAAACGCCGAGTGGTTGGAAGCCCATCTGATCAACCTGCCCAGCTCGCCTGTCGAGGTCTGAACATGGCCAATACCATCGCCGTCTTTACTGGTACCCGCGCCGAATACGGGCTGCTCTATTGGTTGATGAAAGACATTGAGGCCGATCCCGAGCTGGATCTCAGACTTATTGTTTCTGGTACTCATTTGTCTCCCGAGTTTGGTCTGACTTACCAGCAGATAGAACAAGATGGCTTCAAGATAGATGAGCGCATCGAGATGCTGCTCTCCTCCGATACTTCTGTCGGTGTGGTCAAGAGCATGGGAGTCGCCTTGCTCGGGCTGGCAGACGTGTTGGCCCGGTTGCAACCGGATGTGCTGGTGATACTAGGGGATCGCTTCGAAGCGTTGGCGGCCGCTCAGGCGGCCATGTTGCAGCGCATACCGGTAGCACACCTCCATGGAGGGGAGATCACCGAAGGGGCTTATGACGACGCCATCCGCCATGCCATTACCAAGTTGAGCTACCTGCACTTCACTGCCGCCGAGCCCTATCGGCAACGGGTCATCCAGTTGGGTGAAGCGCCGGAGCGGGTGTTTAACGTAGGCGCTGTCGGTCTGGATCACATCATCAAGACCCCGCTGCTTTCCATGGACGAGCTGCAATCCTCCCTTGGGTTTACGCTGGACTCACCGTTCTTCGTGGTGACCTATCATCCTGTGACCCTGGCCGATGAACCCGCCAAGGAGAGTTTCAACGCCTTGCTGGCTGCGTTGGATAACTATCCCGACCATCAGGTCATCCTGACTTATCCGAATGCAGATGACGGTGGTCGCGCCATCATTCCACTGCTCGAGCAGTATGCGGCAGCAAACCCTGCTCGCGTGCTGGCCATCCCATCACTGGGCTACAGGCGTTATCTGAGCGCGGTGAAACACTGTGCCGCCGTGATTGGCAACTCGTCGAGCGGTATCATCGAAGTACCCTCATTGGGCGTACCGACCATCGATATCGGCCAGCGTCAGCAAGGGCGTCTGGCTGCGCAGAGCGTGCTGCATTGCGAGGCGAATGGTGCGGCCATTACGGAATGCATTGCCCAGGCTCTGCAACCTATGGCCCCGGATTCTTATGCCAATCCTTATGGTGCGGGGAATGCCAGCAGCCAGATCGTGGCGTGTCTGAAACACTTTTCCGCTCCCACCATCAAACAGTTCCATGATCTCAACAGGAGTCCGTCGCCATGATCCGCATCATCGCCGAGGCCGGCGTCAACCATAATGGCGACGAAGCACTCGCCGTGGCGCTGATCGATGCCGCCCACCAGGCAGGCGTCGATGTCGTCAAGTTTCAGACCTTCAAGGCGGCCAATCTGGTGACTCGCCAAGCCAAACAGGCGGCTTATCAGACCGCCAATACCGGCAAGGAAGAGAGCCAGTTTGCCATGCTCTCCCGCCTCGAACTCTCGTTTGATGCCCATCTTCGCCTGATCGCCCATTGCGAGTCGCTCGGCATCGAGTTTCTGTCTACTGCCTTCGATACCGAGAGCCTGGACTTCCTGGTGAACCGGTTGAAGTTGCAGACATTGAAGGTCCCTTCCGGGGAGCTGACCAATGCCCCCTTCGTACTGGCCCATGCCCGTACCGGTTGCGATTTGATCGTCTCTACCGGCATGGCCACCCTGGCCGAAGTGGAAGCGGCCCTGGGGGTGATCGCCTTCGGATTGACCGCACCGCAGGATGCGCAACCGGGGGAGGCCGCCTTCATGGCTGCCTATGCCAGTGAGGCCGGTCAGGCGGCACTGGCCAGCAAGGTCACCCTGCTCCATTGCACCACCGAGTATCCGGCGCCCATGGTGGATATCAACCTCAAAGCCATGGATACCCTGTCTCATGCATTCCGGTTGCCGGTTGGTTATTCGGATCACAGCCAGGGCATCACCATACCCGTGGCAGCGGTGGCCCGAGGGGCCTGTCTCATCGAGAAACACTTCACCCTGGATCGCAACATGGAGGGGCCTGATCACAAGGCCTCTCTTGAACCCGATGAACTGGCCGCCATGGTGCAAGGTATCCGTGATGTTGAGCTGGCACTTGGAGATGGCATCAAGGGGCCACGCCCGAGCGAGATCAAGAACAAGGAGATCGCACGCAAGAGCCTGGTTGCTGCCTGTGACATTGAGGCGGGGGCCATCCTCTGTGCCGACAACCTCGCTATCAAGCGACCCGGCGATGGCATGAGTCCCTATGCCTACTGGCAGCTACTGGGGCAAGTAGCTAGACATGCCTATCAGGCGGGTGAACCTATCCGTGAATAAGCCTATCATCGTTTTGGGGGCTGGCGGGCATGCTGCCGTACTGGTCGACATGTTGCGCAGCCAGGGAGTGGTTCCTCTCGCCCTGGTTGCGCCCACTGCAGGTGCACCGCGCGCCGTGCTGGCAGACATCCCTCTCTGGCACGACGAAGCAAAGATTCTTGCCTATCGCCCGAATGAGGTGGAGTTGATCAACGGCATCGGCTCCCTGCCAGGTAGCCCGTTGCGTGCCGAGCTATTTGCCCGATATCGAGCCCTTGGCTACCACTTTGCAAGGGTCGTCAGCACGCAGGCCATGGTCTCTGATTATGTCGTGCTGGAAGAGGGTGTCCAGGTCATGGCGGGGGCGATCATTCAGGCAGGCACCCGGATTGGAGCCAATAGCATCATCAATAGCGGCGCCATCGTGGACCACGATTGCCATCTGGCGGGTGACAATCATGTCGCACCGGGCGCCGTGCTATCCGGCGGGGTGGTGACGGGTGAGAGAGTCCATATCGGCACGGGAGCCGCCGTGATCCAGGGTATATCGATTGGCGCCGGTGCCGTAGTGGGGGCGGGAGCCACGCTTACTCACCCTCTTGGAGAAAAGCAGATTACATACGTTGCCCGGAGCAGCGTGATGCCTATCAAGCAGTAAAGGATGGATTGAATGAGCAAGAATTGGGAAAAAGTGGTGCTGTCGCCCGAACACTCGGTGCGCGATGCTCTGGCCGTGATCAATGCGGAGGCGCTGCGGGTCTGTCTGGTCGTGAATGAGGAGCATCATTTGCTGGGGGTGGTCACTGATGGCGATATTCGTCGCGCCATCCTGAACAACGTGGCCCTGACGCACAGTGTCACGGCCGTGATGAATCGAACCCCCATCACTGTTTCGGCCAAGCTGACCCGTGCGCAGTTGCTGGAAACCATGCGTGAGCGCAGCATTCTTTCCCTGCCGGTGGTCAATGAAGCAGGCAAGTTGATCGGATTGGAAACCTGGGAGCAAGCCGCTCAGGTCCCGAGTTATGACAACCCCGTCTTCATCATGGCGGGGGGGTTTGGTACCCGGCTACGCCCGCTCACCGACAGCTGCCCCAAGCCCATGCTCAAGGTGGGGGACAAACCTATTCTGGAAACTCTGCTCAGTCAGTTTCTCAAGGCGGGTTTCAAGAACATCTACATCTCCACCCACTACATGCCCGAGCAGATCACCGGCTATTTTGGTGATGGTTCTGCCTGGGGTGCCAATATTCGCTACGTGCATGAAGAGAGGCCGCTTGGTACAGGTGGTGCGCTGGGTCTGCTGCCTGCCGACATTCCCACCCTGCCACTTATCATGATCAATGGTGACGTGCTGACCACGGTGGATTTCAATCGTCTACTCGATTTCCATAACAAATACCAGCCTGTGGCCACCATGTGCGTTCGCGAATATGACTATCAGATCCCCTATGGGGTGATCAGCGGAGACGGACACCGCATCCTCGAGATGCAGGAAAAACCCATTCAACGCTATTTTGTCAATGCGGGAATTTATGTGGTCAGTCCGGAATTATTCATGAATGTCCCAAGGCAAGAGCGAATCGATATGCCAACCCTGCTTGAGCAGCAAATCGCCAAGCAGGAAGATGTATTGATGTTCCCCATTCACGAATACTGGCTCGACATTGGCCGTATGGATGACTTCCACAAAGCGCAGCTCGATATCAAGGGGTTGGTTTAATGTCCCTCAAAATTGCAATTATTCCGGCACGGGGCGGGAGCAAGCGTCTCCCTAATAAGAATATTTTGCCCTTGGATGGAAAACCATTGATCGTCTGGACAATAGAGGCTGCTCTGGATAGCCAGCTGTTCGACATGGTATTGGTCAGTACCGATTCTCAGGATATTGCCGATATATCAATAAGTGCCGGGGCTATGGTCCCTTTTTTACGGCCGGTGGAATTAGCCAGCGATACGGCAACTACTAATGATGTTGTCAGCCATATGGTGAAATGGGTGGAGGCTGAGCACGATGTTGTTGAACTAGTTGCTCTTCTGCAACCCACATCACCTCTGCGTGATGCGGATAATATCAAAGACGCCATGAAGTTGTATGAGGAAAAAAATGCTTCTTCTGTAATTTCAGTGTGTGAGTTGGATCACCCTATACAGTATTGTAATCGACTGCCAAATGACTTTAGCATGAAGGATTTTGTCACTGTTTCGGCCAATAAACGAACTCAAGACTTAGAGCCTTATTATCGTTTGAATGGAGCTATCTATATATTTGAGAGAAAGTTTGTTGGATTTTTATCTGAAATATATTCAGACAATTCATTTTCTTACATAATGAACAAAGAGAGTTCAGTGGATATTGATGATGAATATGACTTTCTCTTTGCATCATTTTTATTGTTAAGACATCGGCAGGGTGGTAAGTAAGGTGTTTAACAATGTTCTGGTTGTTGATTCATCCTATAGTTTATTGATATATCTCACCATTTTTGATGAAAAAAAAGAAAGTACATTGTACATAGTCTCTGACGGGATTCGCCCTGAAGTGAGAGTTAATTTGAAGGAGACTATATATCTGCGTAAAGGTGTGTGTGGTTTTCTTGATTTAATTATGAAGTGTACCTTCAGCCATAAATTGAGAAGGATCTTATTTAATAGAGATAGATACCATTTTTATGGTCATGATCATCTGTTTTTTTCCCCCCCCTTTATTAATAGATTTACTATCATTGAAGATGGTCTAAGCAACTATTGTTGTAGTAATAGAAAGTTTCCTATATCTATTCTTCTTCCAAATAAAGTATCTGGTGACGGTGATAATGTCGAGCGTGTGCTGTTATCAGGGATCAAGGATGTACCGGCTGAAATAAATAACAAAGTTGAATTTTTTTCCCTTAAGAAATCATGGGATATGTTATCAGTGACATATCGTGATTCAATAAATCGTTTGTTTTCTTTTGATGAGAAAGAATTTGAGTGTTGTGAGGCATTGTTATTAACTCAACCATTAAGTGAAGATGGTTTTATCTTGGAAATTGAAAAAATAAAGATCTACCAAGATATCATAAGTCAATTTGGTAATATGAAGGTGGTAATAAAACCACATCCACGAGAGAAAACAAACTACTCAGAAATAATGGATGGCTGCGTTGTCATTGATGGACAGTATCCAGCAGAGTTAATTTGTTTAAACTCAAAAAAAATAAATACAGTAATTACCATTTTCTCTACATCAATATATTCATTTTCTGAGTGTAGAAAAATAATTATTGGTACAGAAAATTACCCATCTTTAATGAGTAAAGTAGGAATTCATTATTCATGTGAGTTAATATGAGCTTTTTTTATTACAACTCATTTGTTATTTTATGTGCATCATCATATTTTCTTGCGGAGAAAAGCCGCGGAGTCTATGGGAGGATGTTTTTTTATTTCCTGTCATTTACAATGTTTTTTTTATTCTCGGCGTTAAGATTTGATGTTGGCCCAGATTATGAAGAGTACGTTCGGTATTATTATTCACTGAGGGGAGGGGAGGGGATAACGGCTAGTGGATATTTTTCTGGCCTAACAATATTTAGTATCTTATCTAGTGTATTTTCATCGGCAGATAATGGATATGTATTCGTCTTTCAGAGTTACGCTTTTATTATTAGTGTATTTATATATGCGGCGACTAGTCGATTTAAGAAATATCTAGGGATAAATGGGGCATTAATTATATTTGCTTTTATTTCTATGGGGTTTTATCTCGATTCACTAGATAGGATTCGCCAATGGTGTGCAATATCAATTTTCTTTTTTGGTTTCATATATGTATTGAAAGATGATTTTATAAAGTATTTGTTGTCTATTCTGATAGCATCATGCTTTCACTTTTCTGCGATATTGCTACTGCCGCTTTATTTAATATTGAAAATAAAAGTAGGAAGATTTTTTATTTTTTGGTCAATAACTGCTGTTGTTGTTATGCAATTGTTAGGGTGGGGGGGGCTGTTATTTAGATTTATCATGAGTAATGTTCCTTATTATAGTGAGATATATTCAAATAATAGTTATACATCATCATTTACCACTGGTTCTGGTGCTGGTGTTCTTTTAAAAATCCTTATAGTTTTCTCTTCTGTATTGCTGATCAGGGAGTCTAAGCACTATAAGTTAAGGACTGCTATATATATTGGGCTTCTTATATATATAGTGTCATCTGGTAATATAAATATATCTCGTTTCTCAGACTATCTTCTTGTCATTGTGTGCGTTAGCATACCATATTGCATCAGTCGCTTTTCAATAAAAGATAGAAAGTATATTTATATTTTTGCGTGGTGTGTTTTGCTTATTTATTATCAGTCCCTTACGATGAGGAATAACTATATATACAAGACGATTTTTTCACCTGAAGCTAAATATGAAATTTTTGAAGAGAGAAGTGCGAGATAATGAAGTATCTTTTTATAAATAATGCACTAAGTGGCACTGGTGGCTCACGTGTTATTCTTAACTTAGCTGCCGTGTTGATTGATTTTGGACATGAAGTATCTATAGTTGTAGATCGAGATGATAATATAGATTATGAGATCCCAGTTGGTGTTGATGTATATTTGTGGGGGGTGGATCAGGTTAGGCCTGTACGAGGTTACAGCGCAGGGGCATTATATTGCCATGAGGTAAAAAAACGTTGGCAGGTGAACTTGCTTAAAAATTTAAAACAAGCTTTAAGACCTGTCAAAGCAAAGTTTTTATTCGTCAAAAATATACTTTTAAGTTCAAGATATGAAGCTTCGATGGATAATTTTAACTCGAAAAATAAATTCGATGTGGTTGTAAATAGCAATGTATATATTGGCCTAGATAGGCATCGTTTTTTAAGTAGAGTGTTTACTGGAAAATATTATATCAACTTTCATAATAGCCCTAAAGATATATTTTCCAGGCGTGATTTTTTCGCAAAGAGCTCAATAGGTGATTTATTTGGTGGCTCAAGGTTGATCGGTGTGTCTCAGGGAATTATAGATGAGTTAAATGACTATAAGGAGCTGGATAAAGTACAGAAAATGGTAATTTATAATGTGTTTGACTTTTCGTTAATTAACAGACGTTCTGAGGAGAAATCTGTAGAGGTTACAGGGGAATACATAGTGTCGGTAAGCTCTCTAACCAACAGGAAGCGTGTTGAGAGAGTTATATACTCGTTTGTTAAAATATCAATAAAAGCCCCAGAATTAAAGTTGCTCATACTAGGTGATGGTGAGCTTAAAAAAAATCTGCAGGATATTGTAGAAGAATGTAACTTGAAAGATAAAGTGGTCTTTTATGGTTTTTGTTCAAACCCCTACCCATTAATTTCAAGAGCAAAATTGTTGATGCTGGCTTCTGACTCTGAAGGATTGCCGACAGTTATCATAGAAGCTCTCTCATTGGGGGTTCCGGTCATATCTACAAATTGTCCAACAGGTCCTGAAGAGATCCTTGAACCATGGGGGGGGGACTATCTGGTATCGTTGCATCAACCGGAGAGTGCCATCATTTCAGAGCTGGCGGAGAAGGGGCTCCGTATATTAGAGGCTGATTATGATAAGGGATACGTAATTGAGCACTCTGAATTGGGGCGATTTGCGTGTGAAAGTGTAATTGCTAAATGGGAATCTCTGAATGTTTAGTTGGAATAAGATATCTAGCTCATCATTCATCGCATCTATATCATCCCTTTTTTTTCGTGGTATATCTGTTATATCATCTTTTCTTGTCGGTTGGGTTGTATCAAGGCTTCTAGGTGTCGAGTTTGCCGGAGAAGCGCTTTTCTTTCTCACATGTATTACGGTCGCTGTTGTTGTATCAACTTTAGGTTATGATAGTGCTATATCAAAATTTTCCGCGGAGTTAAAAGGTGGTTCTCTAAGTAAGCTAAAAAATATATTGTTAGTATGTTGTGTTAGGGTGATTTTACCTTCATTTTTGTGTTCGATCTTATTTTTTATTTATCAAGTATTGATAACTAACACTTGGTCATCAAGTAACTGGTTGCACGTAATGATCGCGATCATTGCAACGTTTGTCTGCATCCTTGCGTTAACATTGCTAAATCTTTTCTCATATGTATTTCAAGGTTTAGGAAGGGTTTCTCTTACAATATTTTCTCAGCGAACTGTTTTTAATATATTCTTAGCTGCTTTGTTGTTTCTTGGTTTATGGTTTTTCAAATTTATGAAGGTTGAATGGTTGCTCAGATATACATATGTCGCCATATTAACCTCCGCATTGATATCATTAGTTTTTATGCTTAACATTATCTTCAATAAAATTCTAATAGATGGGGATTCACCTCTTACGATTGAGGAAAAATCGGGCTTTTATGATTTTGGAAAACATGCATATAGGATATCGTTAGCCCAGTTGGTTTCGATATATTCGATTCAATTTATAATATCAATTTTGTCCAGTATGGAAAATATGTCTGGATATCTGATATCTGGTCGTATATCTTCAGTTTTAGCCTTCTTTATTCTCGCTGTCAGTAATGTTTTAATGCCAAGCATTGCGCGTTCATTCCATAATGGAAATTATGCAGAGCTAAAGGAAAATTACAAGAAGTCAGTGTTGTTTTCGTCATGCATGGGGATCCCTATTTTCCTGGTGATGTTTATTTTCGCAAAAGAAATACTGTCTCTGTTTGGCGATGGGTTTGATAATTTTCATGTTGCACTGAGGATATTGTTAGTTGGGCAGGCTATTAATTGTCTGACTGGCGCGTCAGATATGGTATTAACTTATATGGGTGGGGTAAAATCACATAAAAGGAATGTATATATGGGTGTTGTTATATCTATCCTTGTGTCAATTGTATTGATTCCCTTATATGGTGCTATAGGTGCAGCTATTGCATCGTTAATTTCATCTAGTTTGGTTAATGCCTTGGATGTGTATTGTATTCAGCGGAGGCTTCGTCTTGGTAGCGTGTAAAATTGATTTTTCATTGCTAATGTCTGTGTATGGGAAAGACTCATCACTGGCATTTCGAGAAGCACTGGAAAGTGTTAATAATGCTACAGTGAAACCAACAGAATTGTGCTTGGTTATTGATGGAGAAATCGATTTTCATCTTGAGGGTGTTATTGATGAGTACAGGGAAAGTCTTAATATCAATATCGTTAGAATGGCAACTAACGTTGGCTTGGGTAAAGCCTTGTCCGAAGGGTTGAATCATTGTAAGTATGAATGGATAGCTCGCTTTGATAGTGATGATATCTGCCATCCGAAGCGTTTTGAACAACAGCTGGTGTTCGTATCAAAAAACCAGGGTGTTGATATTGTTGGCTCTTGGGTTGGTGAGTTTGAGTCTGATCCAAAGTTTTCTCATGCAATAAAGAGGGCACCTGTTCTTCATCTGGAAGTAATAAAATACGCGAAATATAGAAATCCATTTAATCATATGAGTGTGATGTATAGAAAGTCAGCTGTTCTGGCTGCTGGTGGATATCAGGATGACTATCTCTATGAAGATTATGCCCTCTGGGTTAGAATGATAAAAAATGGATGTGTGACAGCAAACATTCCTGAGATTTTAGTATACGCCAGAACTGGAAACGGAATGGAGATTCGTAGGGGGGGGGTGAAATATGCTAAATCAGAAATCAAAGCTCAGTTTGGTTTTTATAAAATAGGTTTTTTGTCAATAGCTGAGCTGGTTAGAAATTTATCTATCAGAGTGCCTGTAAGACTATTACCTGGTAGTTTTAGAAAATTTATCTATCGTAAAACCCTGCGCAGATAGCGATAAGTTGCTGAGGATTGTTGTGAGCACCCACTATTATGAACGCCGTCACTCACGCTGGTATGAGCGTGTCTTATTTAGCCCCCCTGCCTTGTTCATCTTCGGAGCTTTGCTCGCGGTCTGTTTACCTGCCATAGAGCGCTGGGGGTGGGGATTCTGGGACGGCCTCAATGCCGTCAGGGTCAATACCTTAGCAGGGGCCTTCGTGGCGTTTTTACTGACCGGGATTGTGCTGCATCGCTTCCTGCGCTATCCGGGCGCGAGTCCCGTGGCTTATATGATCCCCACGGTGACGACCCTCTACGGTGTGCTGGTCGGGGTTCTCTTCTTCCTGCGACTGCCTTACAGCCGTCAGGTGCTGTTCGAATCGTATGTGGTGGCGCTGCTTTGCTGCTGGCTGGCCTACTTCATCGGCCGCCGTTACCGGACTCCCAAATACGCCTTGCTGCCTTTTGGCGATTATCAGGCCCTGACCCGGCACGCGTGTGTGCAGTGGCGTCTGCTGGACAAACCCGATCTTGGTGCCGTGCGCTATGACGCTGTGGTAGCAGACCTTCGAGATGAGAAGCTGGCGGGAGAGTGGGAGCGTTTCTTGGCGCGCTGCGCGCTGGCCCATATCCCCGTCTATCACATCAAGCAGATCAGCGAGACCCTGACCGGCCGGGTGAAGATTGACCATCTGCACGAGAACCAGCTCGGCTCTCTCTTGCCCTCACCCGTGTACGCCTTTATCAAGCGGGGCATGGATATACTGGCCGCGGTGATCGCGATCCCCCTGTTCTCCCCCTTGATGCTGGTGACGGCTATCCTCATCAAGCTGGAGAGCCCGGGTCCCGTGATGTTCCTGCAAAACCGTGTGGGGAAGGGCAACAAGGATTTCTGCATCTACAAGTTCCGCAGCATGTGCAAGGATTCGGAAAAAGCCGGCGCCCAGTTTGCCCAGGACGGTGACATGCGTGTCACCCGGGTGGGCAAGGTGATCCGCAAGCTGCGTATCGACGAGCTGCCGCAGTTCTTCAATGTCCTTAAAGGGGACATGAGCCTGATCGGTCCGAGACCGGAGCAGCGCACTTTCGTCGATCAGTTCGAGCGGGAGATCCCGTTCTACATGTATCGTCATATTGTGCGGCCCGGGATCAGCGGCTGGGCTCAGGTGGTGCACGGCTATGCCGCCGATGCTGATGATACCCGCATCAAGATCGAGCACGATTTTTACTACATCAAGCACTTCTCCCTCTGGCTGGATGTGCTCATCGTGTTCAAGACCATCCGCACCATCTTGACCGGTTTTGGCGCGCGGTAATCCCGATGCGGATCTTGTTGCTGGGGGCTCGTGGCCAGTTGGGACGAGCCCTTTTTTCTGCCCTTTGCCAAGGTTATCCCCATTGGCAGGTGGAGGCCCTTGGCAGGACGGAGTGCGACATCACTGAACCCCGTTCGTTGACCGAGGCCCTGAATCGCCATCAGCCGGATGTGATCCTCAACGGGGCCGCCTATACGGCAGTCGATCTTGCAGAGGCGCAGCCTGAGCTGGCAGAACGCATCAATCATCATGCGGTGGCACTCCTTGCCAGGGAAGCCAGTGCCAGGGGGGCGCTGCTGGTGCATTTTTCCACCGACTATGTGTTCGATGGTGCAGGAATAAGACCCTGGACTGAGGCGGACAAGCCCAATCCCCTCAATGTCTATGGCGCCAGTAAGTATGCCGGTGAGCAGGCAATACAGAGGCTATGCCCTGATCATCTGATCTTTCGTACAAGCTGGCTCTATGGTGGTGAAGGCCCGCATTTCGCTCGTACCATGCTTCGTTGTGCCAGAGAGGGCCACCCCCTGCAGGTCGTAGACGATCAATGGGGAGCTCCGACCCAGGTTCACTGGCTGGCGCATACCGTGCTGCTTGCATTGGGACAAGTACTGACGGATCCAGACAAGCGAGGACTCTATCATCTGAGCTGTCAGGGGGAGACAAGCTGGCATGGCTTTGCCTCTGCACTGGTGCAGGAAGCCTGTCGGTTAGAGCTACTGACGCAGCCCGTCACGGTGAGTCCCATCTGTTCGACGCAGTGGCCGCAGTCTGCGCCCCGCCCCCTGAACTCCAGACTCGATTGCCGATTGTTCTCCACCGTCTTTGACATCAGGCTGCCTTCCTGGCAGGAACAGATGGCGATCTGGTTGGCCAGCCAAGGTGCAGATCTTGGGGCGGAGAATGTGTGCCCCTTCTAATGAGTAACTTCCCTTAATCCCATGGAGTCCCATGACCCAGCGTAAAGGCATCATCCTGGCTGGTGGTTCTGCCACCCGGCTCTACCCGGCAACCCTGGCCATCAGCAAGCAACTGCTGCCGGTCTATGACAAGCCTATGATCTATTACCCCCTCTCGACCCTGATGCAGGCGAGTATCCGCGACATTCTGATCATCAGCACGCCGCTGGATCTGCCCCGTTTCGAGTCGCTGCTGGGGGATGGCAGCCAGTGGGGCATGCGCTTTCGCTATGCAGTACAGGATGAACCAAATGGTTTGGCACAGGCCCTGCTGATCGCCGAGTCTTTTCTGGCGGGCAGCCCCTGTTGCCTCATCCTGGGCGACAATATCTTTTATGGCACCGAGCTGCCTGGTCAGCTTCAGCAAGCCTGCGCCAGGACTCAGGGGGCTACCCTATTTGCCTACCATGTGCAGGATCCCGAACGGTACGGTGTCCTGGGGTTCGATGAAGAGGGAAAGGTACAGACGATCGTCGAGAAGCCAGTCTCCCCGGAGAGCCAGTATGCGGTGACAGGCATCTATTTTTATGATGACCAAGCGAGCAAGATAGCCCGCACCCTGCTCCCCTCGGGGCGGGGAGAGCTCGAAATCACCGACGTCAATCTACGTTATCTGGCGCAAGCCAGTCTGGATGTCTGTTTCATGGGGCGTGGCTCTGCCTGGCTAGATACCGGTACCCACGACAGCCTGCAGGAGGCCAGCAGTTTCATCCAGACCCTTGAAAAGCGGCAGGGGCTCAAGGTGGCAGCTCCCGAGGAGATCGCCTGGCGTCGTGGCTGGATATCAGATGCGCAGCTTCAGGCCTTGGCTCGCCCTCTTGCAAAGAGTGGGTATGGCACCTATCTGCTGCGTCTGTTGCAAGAGCCGTTTGGTAAAATGCATCCCGATTGGGATTGATAAGGTATTCCATTGGGTGATATATCCTTGCCCATTATCTCAAAGAAAACACCTATGCACTTTATTTCATTGAAGATTCCGGATGTTATCCAGATCCGCCACCAGCGTCATCAAGATGAGCGGGGCGATTTTATGGAGCTGTTTCGCCACGATCTCTTTACCCGCAGATGCGGTGATTTTCGCTTCGTTCAAGACAATTTGAGTCGCTCTCGGCAGGGGACATTGCGTGGTCTGCATTATCAGCGAGAGAGGCCGCAGGGCAAGTTGATACAGGTGATGGCGGGTACCATCTTCGATGTTGCGGTCGATGTGCGAGAGGGGAGTCCGACCTATGGTCAATGGGTTGGTGTGACACTCTCGGCGGAGGAGGGGGAGGGACTGTGGATCCCCCCAGGATTTGCCCATGGTTTCTATGTGCAGAGCGAGTGGGCTCATGTGTTGTACAAGTGTACCGACTATTATGTACCCGAGCTGGAAGCGTCTCTTAACTGGTCTGATCCGACGCTGGCTATTGCATGGCCCCTCATGGACAATGTGCCATTAGTCCTGTCAGACAAAGACCGTCACGCCCCTTTCTGGAAGTAACCTCATCTTTAGAGCTCAGTATGAACAAACAGGTATTCGATAATTCAGGCACTCAGTTGCCTCAAGGTTGGCAAGCCTCCGCTGTTGATGAGATCGATCTGCGTGAGCTGATCCTGGTGTTATGGCGCCAGAAGATCCTGATCCTGCTGGTCACAGGTGTGTTTGCCGCAGCAGGTATTGCCTACGCCCTGTTGGCACCCCAGGTCTGGATCAGCCAGGCCGAGATCAAGCAGCCCACCCTCAAGGAGGTGGAATCACTCGAGCTAAATATCAACCAACTGATCAACGCTAAGATTCCGGCCTCAGCCTTTGTCTCCTTCAGCAAGAAGGCGCTTTACGGTGATTTTATAAACAACTTCAATAGCTTCAATAACAAGCGTCAGTTCCTGATGGAGCATGGCTATCTGGATGCCGAGGCCGCGCAGTCTGGGATCACTGACCCGAAAGGCAAGCTGCTGCTGCTCAAAAAGATGGCCGAGGGAATCAGCGCCAAGGCCCCGGACAAATTGCGTGAAGATGTCATCCTCTCCTTTGCCGCAGACACGGCGACCGAGGCGAAGCAGCGTCTGGAGCAATATATCGATTTCATCCAGCAGCAGGAGTCGATGGCCAAGGGCAAGGAGCTCAACACCATCTGGCAGAACCGGATCAAGACGCTGCAGACCCAGTTCGAAAGTGCCAAAATCGATACCCTCAAGCAGTTGCAAGACGACATATTGCGTACCGAATACAGCCTGCGTATCACTAAGGCGGCCGGGATCGAGGCGCCGGTGCAGAACCTGCAAGATCAGGGCAGCTTGGCCATTGACCTGGGAGCCCGCGCCTTGGCCGAAAAGCTCAAGATCCTCAAGGAGATCAAGAACCCCGAGTTTATGAATCCGGGGATTGGAGCGCTGCGTCTGCAACTGAACAGCCTCCAGGCCATCAAGATCGAGGCACTGCCATTCCAGTCTTTCGCCTACCTGGCCTCGCCGAGTGAACCCTTGAGCCGCGACAAGCCCAAGCGCCCCTTGATAGTGGTATTGGCTACCCTGCTTGGCGGCATGCTGGGCGTGGGCATAGTGCTGGTCCGTCATGCGTTTCGCAGGCCAGAGTCGGCATGATGGCGATAAAGTAAACAAGGGGGGCGGTTGCCCCCTTTTGCGTATGGGATGCTTGGTGATGACACCATGGTAATGACACGGCAGGGATCAGGGACGATGAGGACAATAACAGGGATCTTTGGCTTGCTCAGCATTCTTTATTGGCTGCTGGGCATGCACTTTTTCATGCACAACCCGGGCGGGGCCGGTCTCTATCTGCCCTTCAACGCCTGGGGCTGGATCTTCGCGAGCCTGGTCATGGCCCTGGGGCTGTGGCAGGTCACTCTCAGCCAGCGACTGAGGGTCTCGCCACTGCTGACGGTCCTGTGGCTAGGCGGCTTGCTGATGTTACTGCCCATGGCCTATCCGGGCTTCGAGCTCAGGGACTATGCCATTCCCCGCTTGTTGGGGCTGTTTGCCGGTCTGCTGTTTCTCGCCTGCCTCTACCAGTGGCAACTGGAGCGCCAGATACGGGATCGGTTGCTTTACCTGCTGCTGGGGGCGGTGGCCATCGAGGCGTTGCTCGGCCTGGTGCAGTACTACCTGCTGGTGCCGGGCAACTGGATAGGCTATGACACCCGGGCCAATCGCCCTTACGGCATCTTCCAACAACCCAATGTGATGGCGAGCTTTATGGCGACCGGTTTTTCATTGGCGATATGGCTTCAGATACGAGGGCACGCCAATCCCTGGCTCAAGGGACTGCGTCATGGCGTGATCCTGACAACATCCTTGCTGCTGGTGGTACTGCAGTCCAGGGTGGGTCAGTTAGGTGGGGTCTTGGCTCTGATCCTGTTGCTGCCGCAGCTATATCGCGAGCGGCAGCTGGGCCGGGTGCTGGGGCTGGTTGTGCTGGGTATAGCGCTCGGGCTGGCATCCCAGTTCTGGATGGCGGGGGTCAGGCGGGGGCTGGAGATGTATCAGTCCGGCGGTATGAGATCCATCTACTGGCCCTATGCCGCCAAGCTGATCGCCGAAGCGCCCTGGACCGGCTGGGGCTATGGCAGTTTCGAGTCCGTATTCCTCCAGCACTACATGGCCGACAAGGCCCTCAATCCCGCCATGGTGCAGATCGAGTACAACCTGGATCACCCTCATAACGAATTCCTCTACTGGGCGGTGGAGGGAGGCCTGGCCCCCATGCTCGGCATGGCGCTGATGGGGGGGGGCTTGCTGTGGCGACTGGGTCGAGCCGGTTGGGTCAAGGGGTCGGCGCTATTGGCGTTGGTGATCCCCATACTGCTGCACACCCAGACCGAATATCCCTTCTACCACGCCATTGCCCTGTGGTGGGCGCTGCTGCTGCTCATTCATGTGCTGGATGCGGAGGTGGAGGAGCAGGCCCATGCCAACTGGCGGGAGTATGTCTGTCGTCCCTGGCTGCTGCTGCGATTCGCGGCCATAGCCATCCCCCTCATCGTCGTGCCCTTTATGCTGACGGCCCTGCATACCGCCTGGGTGGTGACCAAGTATGAACGGGGAGGGTACAAGCAGCCGGCGCTGCTGCTCGACATCGTCAATCCCCTGGCTTGGTTGACCCGGGTGGAGTTTGACGTCAACGCGGTGCGCCTGATGGTGGGTTTACAGGCCAATAACAAGGCGGAGCTGGAAGCCTACCTCGACTGGGGGCAGGCGTTCGTGCGCCATACCCCCAGGGCCAACATCTACGCCAACATGGTGATCGCCCTCAATGCGCTGGGGCGGGCCGAAGAGGCCGACCGTCTGCGGGCCGATGCGTTGGTGCTCTATCCTGGTGAGCCCTTGCTCACCGGCTCGGCGGCCAAGTCGGTCGCCGCGACCCTGGAGCCCAAACCCTCCTCATGATCGGGCCGGGCACCACTGTTCCTGACTCCATCACGGCCGCCTCGCGGCCGTGATCATTTCCATCCCAGGCAAGCTCACAGTCAGGATTGGCGGTGTAGTCTCCCGAATGGAGATGGCGGGCCGCGCAAGCGCGGTGCTGGCGCCATCGAGTCTCAGTCGTCATCGGAGTCGACATCGTGAAGAAGATTGCATCCATGGTTACCAGCCTGCTCATCCTGATGGGCACACCGGCCCTCGCGGGCACCAGCGCCCAGGTGGAATATGGCACAGTGCAAGAGAGCCACATCCTGACCCAGGAGGCGGCGCCTCAGCAGGGTGGAGCACGGCCACTGCGCACCATAGGAGCCGCCGCTCTGGGGGCTGCCGTCGGCAGCCAGTTTGGCGGTGGTTCGGGCCAGACAGTCGCGACTACTGTGGGGGCCGTGGCGGGGGCCGAGGCCTCCCGTCGCCGCCAGGGCAACCAGCAGAGTGTGCAGGGCAAGCAGACGGTCGAGCTGTTGATCAAGACCGAGGCGGGAAAACTGCTCAACGTGAAGCAGGATCAGGATCCCGCGCTCACGTTCAACAAGGGGGACAAGGTTCGCATCCTGACGACGGGAACGGATACCCGGGTCGACAAGTCCGTCTAGGGGCGCGCCTGGTGTGGGCTTCCCTGGCGGTATGATGCCAGGGCGAGCCCCCTTGCCGCGGCCGGATTGTACGATGTTTCATCAAGGGTTTCCTCGGCTCGCAAAAATGCGGTTCAGTGCTGGACGCACGGAGTGCCTTGGCTAAGATAACCGCCTTAACGTTTGGCAAGGGAGGTTGAAATGGAGATAGTACTAGGCCCATTAGAGGCTCGCGTGATCGGCTGTCTGATAGAGAAAGAGATCTGCACGCCGGATCAGTACCCTCTCTCTCTCAATGCACTGGTCAATGCCTGCAACCAGAAGAGCAATCGCGAACCCGTGCTCGAGCTCGCCGAGCTGGACATTCGCGCCGTCATTGACGAGTTGATCCGCCGCCGCCTGGTGGTCAACACCGCCGGTTTCAATGCCCGGGTGCCTCGCTATCAGCACCGTTTCTGCAACACCGAGTTCGGTGAACTGAAGTTCAGTGCCCAGGAACTTGGCATCATCTGCGAGCTCTTGCTGCGTGGCCCCCAGACTCCGGGTGAGCTGCGCTCGCGCACCAACCGGCTGTGCAGCTTCGACGATGTGACCGAGGTGGATGCGGTGCTGGCCGGGCTGGTCGAGCGGGGGCCCTATGTGGTCAAGTTGCCCCGGGAGCCGGGCAAACGGGAATCCCGCTATGCCCACCTGTTTGGCGGCGAAATCGATCTGGAAGCCTTGGCCGAGGTCGCTCCCGCCAGCAGCTATGGCTCTCCTGCCACCGATCGCCTGAGTCAACTGGAAGAGGAAGTTGAGCGCCTCAAGTCGCAGTTGCAGGCCCTGGAAGCCCGTCTGGCGCACCTGGAAGGCTGAATCCGGCGAGTTTGCTTACCCCATCAAGAGGCGCTGCGGCGCCTTTTTTCATGCCCTGCTGGCCGCCCGCAGAAGAGGGTCTGCCCAGCCCCTGTCCCCGCTTTTATGAGCCTGACCGCTTTTTTTGTACTAATTCGCGGTTAAGGGTCGAGCCGCCGCCGCTTTCCCGTTAAAATTCCGCCTTTGCACCTGCCCGCGAGTTCTGATGTCAGCCTTCACCCTCTCTTCGGATTGCTATGCCCTGCTCAGCGAGCTGCAACTGCAGCGCGCCGCCAGTACCCGTTATTTGCAAGACACGCTGTACGCACAGCGCTCGCCCGGGCAGGCGCTGACGGACCGGCTTAACCAGTTGCAGCAGCAAGGGCTGATACGGCTGCGCACCGAGCAGCAGTGGAGCCTGACGGCGGATGGGACCCTGACCCTGATCCTGGCGGTGCGATCAGGGGCCTGCCCCATGCCGGACTGGACGCGGGTCCCCTCGGTCACTGGTCAGGAGATGGCACAAGGGGTGGTGCGCGAACTCTGCCTGGGGGAGGCGGGGCAGATCCCCGCCTACTACCAGAGCGCGGATCTCTTGAGCCTGCTCGACCAGCCCGATGCCCACCGCCTGCTGCCTGGCTCAAGCCCTGCCTGGCAACAGCTGTTGCTGGAACATTTCGCCCTGCAGACCCTGCTCGATGCAGAGCCTGAGGCGCGCTGGCCTCTGGCGTCCGTGACCGTGGCCTGCGCCCCCGTGCTGGCAAGCCACCTCGAGGCGCTGGCCAGCGAGTGGGCCTGGCTCTGCGGCCCGCTGGCTGGCGAGGTGACCACTCACTGGTCAGCTCTGCAACAGTTGGCCGAGCAGAGTGATGAACAACCTCTGGCGGAGCGGCTGCTTGCCGCGTTGGGGCAGGCGCCGGCGGCGCACGAGCCCTGGCCCAGGATGTTCAGCACCCTGCTCTGGCTTGGCTGGCTGCAGCAGGCCGATCCCGTGCTCGCCAGCGAGCAACGCAAGAAGTGGCAGCGCAGCCTTGGCAACCATTTCCCCCTGCTTTCGGATCTGCTGGGACAGTGGGCCGGTGATCGTCACGGTCAGGCGATAGGCCTGTTCGATACCCTGCAACTGCCGCTGGAGGAGCTTCACTGGGGCTACCTCTGGCTGGATCTCTGCGCCCTCGCACGCCACGGCGAGCAGAGCCCCCAGGTGGCCATACTGCACAAGTGGGATCTCTCCCATGTGCTGGAGGCCGAGCCCCGTCATCGCCTGATGGCCTTCTGCCAGGATCTGTTGCGCCTCTTGCTGGGAGAGGGGGCCGAGCGTCCCCCGTTGCAGCAACTGCGTGCCGCTCCGGCTCTCGATGCGATCAGCGACGCCGAGGATGAGGACAAGACCCCCGCCTCGGCCAGCTGGCTCAACTGGTTGCAGGGGCTGGGGCGCTCCAGCGGCGTGCGCAAGGCGCAGGAGCGGCTGGTATGGCTGCTTCATGCGGAAGGGCCTGAGCTCGAGTGCAAGATCCAGAAGCAGAGCACCAAGGGGGAGTGGACCGCCGGGCGCCGGGTCGATCCTGCCCTGCTCTCCACCCAGTATGCCGCCCTGCTCGACGAGGCGGACTGGGCGCTGGTGCGCACCCTGCCACGGGGCATGAGCAAGCTGCCGCGGGAGGCCTGGGCCCCCCTGGCCAGCCATCCGCGCCTGTTCAACGCCAAGGGACAGAAACTGCAACTGGCCATCAGTGCCCCCTTGTTGCAAATCGTCGCCACCGAGCAGGGCATGAGCGCCGTCCTGAGCCCGGCCGCCGCGGCGCGCGGGGCGCACATCGTGCCCCTGGCCCAAGATCTGTGGCAGCTCATCCTGACCCCTCAGGCGCTGCTGGACAGACTGCCTGCGCTGGAATCCATACCGCTGCTGCCAGCGGACGGGCTTGCCGAGCTGCAACGTACCCTTGACGCCATTCCCGAGCAGCCCTGGCACAGCCAGGTCGAGGGGCTCAGTGGCAATGCCGAGCTGACCCCCTGGCCCGGAGTGCCTTCGGTCCAGCTGGACTGGCAGGATGGTCAGCTGGTGGTCCAGCTGGTGACCCGGGAGGGGGAGTTGCCGCCGTTGCCGCTCGGCAAGGGGGAGGCCATAGTGCGCCAGGGGGTCAGAGACTATCACTACTGGCAACGGGATCTGGCCGCCGAGAAGGCCGAGGCCCAGTTGCTGCGCAACCAGTTGCCCATCGGCCTGCCGGGCAACGAATGGAAGCTGGATGGTGAGCAGGCACTGACCCTGGTCAATGCGCTGCCCGAGCTGGTGGACGCCGGAGTGGTCGTTCACTGGCATCAGGACAGCGCCCGTCTCAAGAGCCTCGACGAGGCGGCCCTGAGCCTGCGCATCGAGCGTCGCCAGGACTGGTTCCAGGTGGAGGGCGCTCTGGCGCTGGACGAGCATCAGATCCTCGACTTGCGCCTCATCCTGCGCCAGCTGACCCCGGGTCAGCGCACCGTTCAGCTCGACGAGAAGACCAGTCTGATGCTGAGCGACAAGCTGGTGGAGCGCCTCACCATGCTGGGGGCCATGCTGGATACCGAGCAGCGCATCAACAACAAGCTGGCCTACCCTCTGGCCCGCCTGCTGTCGGCGGTGACCACGGCCGGGGATGATGCCTGGCACTCACTGCAGCAGGAGTGGCAGCAGGAGGTGGAGTGTGCCCCCGAGCTCTTGACGGCGCTGCGGGACTATCAGAAGGAGGGGGTACGCTGGATGGCGACCCTGGCCCACCATGGCTTCGGTGCCTGTCTCGCCGATGACATGGGCCTTGGCAAGACGCTGCAGGCGCTCATGGTGCTGCGCATGCGCCAGCACCTCGGCCCCGCCCTGGTGGTGGTGCCCAAGTCCGTGGTCACCAACTGGCAGGAGGAGGTGACGCGGTTTGCCCCCGAGCTGGAGGTGGTGGTGTTCGAGAACCCCGCCGAGCGGGAGACCCTGATCCAGGAGGCCAGGGCGGGCCAGATCATCCTGGTCAACTACGGCATGCTCGGCAGCCTGGCCCAGTCCCTGAAGTCCCGCCGCTGGGCGAGCATGGTGCTGGACGAGGCGCAGCAGATCAAGAATGCCGGCACCCAGCGGGCCAAGCTGCTGTTCCAGCTCGAGGGGGATTTTCGCCTGGCCCTCTCCGGCACCCCCATCGAGAACCACCTGGGGGAGCTGTGGAGCCTGTTCACCTTCATCAACCCGGGCCTGCTCGGCAGCCTCGGCGAGTTCAAGCGCCGCTTCGGCAAGGCGGTGAAGGATCCCCAGCACATGGCGCTGTTGCGGGCGGTGATCAGCCCCTTCATCCTGCGGCGCCTCAAGCAGCAGGTATTGACAGAGCTGCCGGACAAGACCGAGATCATCCACCACATCAGCCTCTCCCCCGAGGAGCGTCAGCTCTATGAGGCGACCCGGCGCGAGGTGGTGCAGCAGGTGCAAAGCGCCGATGGTCGTGCCCTGATGCATGTGCTGAGCGGCCTGACCCGCCTGCGGCGGCTCTGCTGCTCCCCCAAGCTGGTGATGCCGGAGTGGTCCCAGACCAGCAGCAAGCTTGACGAGGCCATGGCGCTGCTGGACGAAGCCATCGATGGCGGGCACCGGGTGCTGGTGTTCAGCCAGTTCGTCGATCTGCTGAGCCTGCTGCGGGCCCGCATCGAGCAGCGGCAATGGGACTACTGCTACCTGGACGGGGGCTGCTCCGCCAAGTCCCGTCAGGAGTCCATCCTGCGGTTCCGTCACGACCCTGTTCCTCTGTTCCTCATCAGCCTCAAGGCGGGGGGCACGGGTCTCAACCTGACCCAGGCCGATACCGTGTTGCACCTGGATCCCTGGTGGAACCCGGCGGTGGAGGATCAGGCGAGCGATCGGGCCCATCGCATGGGGCAGACCCAGCCGGTGACCGTCTATCGACTGGTGTGTGAGCAGACGGTGGAGGAGAAGATAGTGGCGCTGCACGACGAGAAGCGGGCCTTGGCCGATGGCCTCTTGAGCGGCCAGTCAGAGGTGCGCGGTCTGGATGTGGAGAGCCTGCGTGCCCTGCTGATGAGCTAGGTGCGGCACTGCCTGTGTGCGAGAGGGGGATGGTCCTGGTGGCCATCCCCCTTCTCTGTTTCAGGGACTCATGGCCCGGATCTGGTCAGGAGGCGCTAGCCCTGATAACGATAGAGGTGCAGCCGCTCTATGATGGCTTCGCCGCCAATCTTGCGATCCCGCCGCGCCTGGCGCAGCTTGGGCGGATAGTGGCCGAGGTGAGTGACGCTGGGCGGGTTGTCCGAGCAGAGCAGCAGGGGCAGGCTCGCCTTGAGCTGCTGCTTGCGCGGCTCCCTGTCCTGCCAGAGCAGGTTGATCATGGGATGGGTCTTGACCGGCCGGCGGATCCGCAGCTGCACATCCGCCGGTAGGCGGCGGATGTCATACACCTCCTGATCCACCATCTTGCTCCACTCCTCGTTGCTGGAGAGTGCCGGCACATAGCGGCGGCTGCGCTCCAGCATTTCCAGCACCTGCTCGCGGCTGAGGCGGCTGATGCTCTGCTTGTCGGCCCAGGTGAAGCCGAGGGAATGCAGCTCTCCGGTGAGCAGGGTGAGCTTGCGATAGACCTGCAGGGTGATGACCCCGGGTAGAGCGCCGTGCACCAGTTCGAACTTCTCGTCCCGCCCGCCGGCGGCCTGTACCAGGGCCTTGAAGGCGAGCTTGTGGCCGTTGATCTCGTCGAGCAGCGGCTGCAACAGGGAGGCACAGGCGGCGGGGAAGCGCAACCAGCCAGGCAGCCGGTGAGTCGCCTTGGTGGAGCAGCCGGCGCGGGCACTGTGATCCTGGTAGGCGGTCAGGGTGGCGGCCAGCGCCTCCTCCCCCGAGAGATAGCCCACTTCGATGGCCTCGATGGGATCGTGCTCTTCCCCTTGCGGCACGGCGGGCAGGGGATAGACATGGGCCTCCAGCAACTCGAGCTGGCCGAGTTGTCTGGCGAGACGGGCAAGGGCGTCTTCCAGTTCGTCCATCTGTTGACGCAGGGCGGCGGTGGGGGTAAAGGTGTCCATCGGCATATCCTGTCTGTTCCCCCAATTCGTCGCCCTAAAGTGACGATCAGGGGGCATGATTAAAGTACTGTATAAATAACCATACCAGTATGACGGGAAGGCGCCAAGTGCCGCCTTTCAAGCGCCGTCCGGAGGCGGCAGCCCTGGTCGCCTTCCGAGGGTTGCCTGTCTGTATCATCCTGTTAAATAACGATCTTTAAGTGATCCAATGATTAACAATTGGCGCCTGGGCCGAGGTAGCCACGCCCTGCCTGGCACTCGGGCTCTGCATAGCTAACGTGGGAAACTGCATACTTAGAAACAGATGATGCAGGAGAAAATGCTGTTGGGTAGAGGGAGGGAATGTCTGGTTAATATTTTACATATAAATCAACGCTTTGTGTTTCACCCCATGGCGAGATTAGCCATTACTTTTACTAATCCCATGTATCAAAATTCGTCAATTGAGGCACCTCCTCGTCCTGACTAAGCTTTGCGCATCAAATCCGAGCCTTGCGCAGAACTAGAGAGAGGAGCCATATCATGGCCAACATGACTTATACCGAAGCCGGTTACCAGCATTCCAGCGAATCGAATCTGGTTGCTCGCGTCAAGATGACCGTCCTGACCTGGCTGGAACGCAGCCGCAGTCGTCGCCAGCTCTCCGAGCTGCCCGCCTACCTGCTCAAGGACATCGGTCTGAACGAAGCCGACCGCTATCAAGAGACCACCAAGCCGTTCTGGCGTGGTTGATCAGCCGGGCATGGATGCCTCGTTTTCTTGCTGATCTGATCTGATCTGAACTGCTCTGCCTGATGCTCTTCGCCCCCAGACGGGCCTGATTTTTCCCTGTTGCCGCTTCCTGTTTTCCCCCTTGTCTGTTTTTCCTTCTGTTTACCCCCTGCGGCATGATTTGTCATCATCCCTCGCCAACTTTGTATCCTTACTGTTTGAATTTGTTTAAAAACTGATTTTAAGCCCGGCTGCCTTGCGTATAATCCGGCCATAGCATTCCAGACAAGAGGGTGAGATGGATGATTCCCCAGCATGACTTTTTGGCTCTGACCCGCCGCCACGAGTGGCAACTCGATCCTTTTGCCTTCGACCTGGCCAATGGCACCCGGGTGAGTGTGTGGGACACCGGCGTACTCTGCCTGGAGCCCACAGGGACGTCGCCTGGCGGGCGCAAGGACATAGTGCTCTCCTGCGGCATTCATGGTAACGAAACCGCCCCCATCGAGATCTGCAACCAGTTGCTGACCCGGCTGCTCAGCGGGGAGATCCAGGCCTGCCACCGGGTGCTGTTCCTCTTTGGCAACCCCGCCGCCATGAACCAGGGGGTGCGAGAGGTGGAAGAGAACATGAATCGGCTCTTCTCGGGCGCTCACAGCAAGGGGGAGGGGCTGTGCAACAGGGAGCGAATTCGCGCCATGCGTCTGGAGCAGTATGTGAGCCGCTTCTTTGCCGACCCCGCCAGGCCCCGTTATCACTACGATCTGCACACCGCCATTCGCGGCTCCCGCCACGAGAAGTTTGCTGTCTATCCCTTCCCTCACGAGCGGCCGCACTGCAAGGAGCAGGTGCAGTTCCTCGGGGCTTGCGGGGTGCGCACCATTTTGCTCTCGAGCGGCCCGACCACCACCTTCAGCTATTACAGCTCGCACCAGCATGGCGCCCATGCCTTCACGGTGGAGCTCGGCAAGGTGCGCCCCTTTGGCGAGAACGACATGACCCGCTTCATCGAAGTACGTCAGGCGTTGCAGGAGCTGGTGACCCGGGATGAGGTGATGCTAGAACCCTGGCGGGCGGATGACTTCACGATTTTTGCCATCGATAGGGTGATCAACAAGCAAACGGCCGAGTTTCGTTTCCTGTTTGCCAGTGACGTGGACAATTTCACCGAATTTCCCCAGGGGTTTGTGCTGGCGGAAGACGGAGATCGGCAATACAGGTTAGAGAAACCGCGGGAAGCGGTGGTCTTCCCCAACGCCAACGTGGCCATCGGCCAACGTACCATGCTGCTGGTGGTGCCGACCCGTTTGTGGGAGTGATCTGAGCCCATTTTTTCACACCAACCCTGCGCCCTTGGCGGCACGCCAAATACGGGTGTGATCCCGAACCCGCTCCGACAGGGAGCCCGAAAGGGCTCCCTTCTTCGTTTCTGCTCGCCGAAAATCTCATCTTCTTTCTGAAATTAAAGAAGTTTCTACTGGTCTTACCTGACTGAATCTCGTTGCCCTTTGCTTAACATGTTATTTACATTCTAAGGGTCACCTCATGGTGGTGACGCTGACAACGGCAAGGAGCCAGTTATGACCCATGTCGACATCCCCTTCCTTCGTTACCTCGATGAGGAGGGGCGCCCGGTCGCGACACTACCGACCTGGCTGGACAAGGCGATGCTGCACACCTTCTACCGCAACATGGTGATGGTGCGCAGTTACGACAAGAAAGCGATAGCACTGCAGCGAACCGGCAAACTCGGCACCTTTCCCTCCCATCTGGGGGCAGAGGCGGTGGGGATTGGAGTCGGTCTTGCCATGCGACCGGAGGATGTCTATGTGCCCTATTACAGGGACATGCCCACCCTCTATGTGCGGGGCGTGCCCATGGAGCAGAACCTGCAATATTGGGGTGGAGATGAAAGGGGCAGTGTCTTCTACAAGGCCGATGGCGAGTTGTCGGAAGACTTGCCCATCTGCGTTCCCATCGCCACCCAGATCACTCATGCCGCCGGCATAGCGGCCGCCTTCAAGCTGCGCAACCAGCCCAGGGTCGCTGTGGTGACCATAGGCGATGGCGGCACCTCCAAGGGGGATTTTCTCGAAGGGCTCAACTGCGCCGGTGTCTGGCACCTGCCCATGGTGATGATCATCAACAACAACCAGTGGGCCATCTCGGTGCCACGCAAGCTGCAGTCGAGCGCGCCTACCCTGGCCCAGAAAGGCATAGGGGCCGGAGTGCGCAGCCTGCAGGTCGATGGCAACGACGTGGTGGCCGTCTATGAGGCGACCCGCGCCGCCATCGAGCGGGCCCGCAGCGGCAAGGGGCCAACCCTGATCGAGGCGGTGAGCTATCGGTTGGGGGATCACACCACGGCCGATGATGCGACCCGCTATCGGGAAGCGGCCGAAGTGGAAGCTGCCTGGGCCAAGGAACCGGTCAAGCGGCTGCGCCAGTTCATGTTTGAGCAGGGCTGGTGGGACGAGCAGCAGGAGCAGGCATTGCTGGCCGAGGCGGCCCGCGAGGTTGAACGCGCAGTGGCCGTTTATGAAGGCACAACGGCGCAGGCGCCGGAAACCCTGCTCGATTATCAGTTTGCCGAGCTGCCGAGGGAGTATCGTGCCCAGCGTCAGCGCATCATCGCCAAGGGCATGCAGCAGCGCGGCGGGGAGACACACCATGAGTGACATGACACTGCTCGAAGCGGTCAATCTGGCATTGCACCATGAGATGGAACACGACCCCGATGTGGTGGTGTTGGGTGAAGATGTGGGAGTCAACGGCGGGGTGTTTCGCGCCACCGTGGGCCTGCGCGACAAGTTCGGCTTCAAGCGGGTGATCGACACGCCGCTGGCGGAGGGACTGATCGCCGGGGTGGCGGTCGGCATGGCGACCCAGGGGCTCAAGCCCGTGGCCGAATTCCAGTTCCAGGGCTTCATCTTCCCCGGCATGGAGCAGATCATCTGCCAGGCGGCACGAATGCGAAACCGCACCCGCGGCCGGCTCTCCTGCCCCATCGTCTACCGCTCCCCCTACGGTGCTGGGATTCATTCGCCTGAGCACCACAGCGAGAGTGTGGAGGCGCTGTTTGCCCATATTCCGGGCCTGCGGGTGGTCATCCCCTCCAGCCCGAGGCGGGCATATGGCCTGCTGCTCTCGGCCATTCGCGATCCGGATCCCGTGATGTTCTTCGAACCGGATCGCATCTATCGCTCCATGAAGTCGGACGTGGTGGATGACGGCGTTGGCCTGCCGCTGGATGTGTGTTTCACCCTGCGACCCGGACGGGATCTCACCGTGGTCGCGTGGGGGGCCTGCATCCAGGAGGTGATGCGAGCCGCCGCCCTGCTGGCGGAACAGGATATCCAATGCGAGGTGCTGGATCTTGCCACCATCAAGCCGCTGGACATGGAGAGCATCCTGACCTCGGTGCGCAAGACCGGGCGTCTGCTGGTGGTGCACGAGGCGTGCGGCAGCTTCGGGGTCGGTGCCGAAATTGTGGCACGGGTCACCGAGGAGGCGTTGACCTCCCTCAAGGCGCCGCCAAAGCGCCTCACCGGGGTGGATGCCGCCGTCCCCTACTACCGCAACGAGGAGTATTACCTCATCACCGAGCAGGATATCGCGGATGCGGCTCACCAACTGATGGAGAACAAGTGGCTATGACGTCTCTCAACTGTTGGCGCCCAGGCGCCCGAGCAAGGAAGAGCCATGAAGTCGGTCAATCTTTGGTGATGTTCCCGCGGATGGAGAACTGGTCATGAAATTTTTCAAATTACCGGATCTGGGTGAAGGATTGGCCGAGGCCGAGATCGTTGAATGGAAGGTCAGTGCCGGCGACACCGTGAGTGTCGATCAGGTGCTGCTGTCGGTGGAAACTGCCAAGGCGCTGGTGGATGTGCCCTCGCCGGTGGCGGGGGTGATCGCCAGGCTGTGTGGTGCCGAGGGGGATATTCTTCACATCGGTGCCCCCCTGGTTGAGTTCGAAGGCGGCGAAGATGACGGCACCGTGGTGGGCAAGGTCAGCGCCCATCAGCACCACATCGAGGATCACTTCGTGGTGGGGGCCATGGCGCCCGGTGGCACCCTGGTGCAGGCCATGCCGGCGGTGCGTCTGCTGGCGCAAAAGCTGGGGTTGGACATCGACAGGCTCAAGGGTACCGGCAGTGCTGGCATGGTGACCGAGCAAGACGTGCAGAGCGCCTTCGAAGCGCTGCAAAGCAGCGGCAACGAATTTCTCAAGGGGTCGCGCCGAGCCATGGCAAAGGCGATGGAGCACTCTCATCAGACGGTGGTGCCAGTCAGCATTACCGACGAGGTGGACTTGCGCCACTGGCGGGTAGACGAGGACGTAACTGTGCGCCTCATCAAGGCCATCGGGGTTGCCTGCCGTGCCGAACCCTCCATGAATGCCTGGTTTGACGGGGATACTCTGTCGAGGCGATTGTTCAGGGAAGTCAATGTGGCCATCGCCGTCGACTCCAAACACGGGCTCTATGTGCCGGTCATGGAGAACGTGGCCGAGCGGGAGAGGGCGGACATTCGGCACGGACTGGATAGGATGATCGCCGATGTGAAGGCGCGCGCCGTGCCGCGGGAGATGTTGCAGGGGGCGACCATCACCCTGACCAACTTCGGTGCCATCGCAGGCCGTTATGCCAGCCCTATCGTCACGCCACCCCAGGTGGCCATCATAGGGGCGGGCAAGCTGTTCGAGAAGGTGGTCTTCATCCATGGGGAAGCGCGGCCGGTCCGGGCACTGCCCTTGTCGATGACATTTGACCACAGAGCCTGTA